>Ga0334722_10002143_pt1 | contig 22790 bp, 18 predicted proteins | sample C3_bottom_MG_FD_207210 | JGI IMG/M metagenome (GOLD analysis project Ga0334722, IMG submission 207210) | Sediment microbial communities from Yellowstone Lake, YNP, Wyoming, USA - C3_bottom | ecosystem: Environmental > Aquatic > Freshwater > Lake > Sediment | place: USA: Wyoming | collected... | reverse complement strand
CAACAAGAACCTGGTCGACAAGGATCTCGATTACGACGGATTCATAGGGTCATTTCTGGTTTTGCTCCTCTGGACCTTCTCTGCCTTGTTCAACGCCAAGCGCAATCTGTACGTGGAGGATTTCACGCTCGCGGCCAAGGACAACAACACGGGCGGCTATCAGCTCTGCAGGGTATTTGGACCGAACATGAACCTGGTCTTCGATTATTTCATCAAGCGCGGCGTTGAACCGTCCTACTTCCGGATTATCAATGAAACCATGACGCGGGGATTCTTTCCCTCATACATTCTCAGGCTGCGCAAGAATCAGGGGAAGTTTCTGCCGGAGGATTTCGACCAGACACTCAGGCCTGTTTTTAGAGACTATCCGGGCTTTTGGCTGGCCATCTGGCCGGCGATTCATCTGCCGCTCCTCATGGCACGCATCTGGTACAAGATCTGCAAAAAATATTACAAACTGGCCGGAAAAACATGGTAATGATGTACGTCGTCGTCACGTGCGGCCTCACCATGCTCTGTGGAGGGAAGTAGCGCCATGAAAGTCGTCATACTGGCCGGCGGATTCGGCACCCGGATCAGCGAGGAATCCCATCTGAAGCCCAAGCCGATGATCGAGATCGGCGAGCGCCCGATTCTGTGGCATATCATGAAGATCTACTCCAGCTACGGCTTCAACGACTTCATCATCTGTCTGGGCTACAAAGGGTATTACATCAAGGAATACTTTGCCCATTATTTCCTGCACGAGGCCGATGTTACCTTTGATTTCCGCAATCACAACGAGCGGATGATCCACCACCATTCGGCCGAGCCATGGACCGTGACCCTGGTCAACACGGGAACGGAGACCATGACCGGCGGCCGGGTCAAGCGCATCCGGCCGTATATCGGCGACCAGCCATTTCTGCTGACATACGGTGACGGCGTTTCCGACGTCAACATCTCGGACCTGGTCGCCTTTCACCGGCAGCACGGCCGCCTGGCCACGGTCACTTCGACCCAGCCGAGCGGACGCTTCGGCGCTCTCAACCTGGGCAGCGACAACCGTGTGCAGGGCTTCCAGGAAAAACCGAAGGGGGACGGCAACTGGATCAATGCCGGCTTTTTCGTCATGCAGCCCCAGGTGTTCGACTATATCGACGGCGATGGCACGGTCCTGGAGCAGGCCCCCCTGGAGAAGCTGGCCCGGGACGAAGAACTGGTTGCCTTCAAGCACGCCGGCTTCTGGCAGCCGATGGACACCCTGCGCGACAAGCATCTCCTGGATGAACTGTGGAAATCGGGCAACGCCCCCTGGAAGGTCTGGCCGTGAACTTCTGGCGCGGCAAAAAGATCTTTCTCACCGGGCATACCGGCTTCAAAGGCAGCTGGCTGTGCCTCTGGCTCCACTCCCTGGGAGCCGAGGTGACCGGGTATGCCCTCGCTCCCCCCACCGAGCCCAGCCTCTTCGAACTGGCCCGCGTGGGGGAACTGGTGCGTTCCGTCATCGCCGACGTGCGTGACGGCGAGCGTCTGGTTCAGGAAATGACGGCCGCATGTCCCGACATCGTCATGCACATGGCCGCGCAGCCGCTGGTGCGCGACTCGTACAAGATCCCGGTCGAGACCTACGCCACGAACGTCATGGGTACGGTGCATCTGCTCGAGGCGGTGCGCTGCTGCAGCTCGGTCAGGGCCGTGGTCAACGTCACGACGGACAAGTGCTACGAAAACCGGGAATGGGTGTGGGGCTACCGGGAAAATGAACCGATGGGGGGCTTCGACCCCTACTCCAACAGCAAGGGATGTTCGGAACTGGTCACCGCCGCCTACCGTTCCTCCTATTTCAACCCGGAGCGCCATGCGGATCACCGGGTGGCCGTTGCAACCGCCCGGGCCGGCAATGTCATCGGCGGCGGGGACTGGGCCGGCGACCGCCTGGTTCCTGACATCATCCGCGCCATCCTGGCCGGCGAACCGGTCCGCATCCGCAACCCCCACGCCATTCGCCCCTGGCAGCACGTGCTGGAGCCCCTGTCAGGATACCTGACCCTCGCCCGCCGCCTGCATGAGCAGGGAGCCGCCTATGCCGAAGGCTGGAACTTCGGCCCCCTGGATGCAGACGCCCGGCCGGTGGAATGGATCGTGCGGCGGCTGTGCGAACAATGGGGGCGCATTATCTCAAGCTGGACTGCTCCAAGGCCCGCATGCGGCTTGGCTGGAGCCCCAGATGGGACCTCGACGCCGCGCTGGAGGCCATTATGGAATGGACGCGGGTGTACTGCGCCGGAGGCGATGTGCGGGACGCATGTTACCGGCAGATCGCCCAGTACGGGGCACCGGCATGACTTTCAGGAGAATACTGTGAACACCGATCAGGAACAAATCTTGCGGCAGCAGGCCATCGAGGCCGCTGTTGCCCATTACCGCCACGCCCACGCCGGCAGGAAGGCGTTTGCCCCTGGCGACCGGATTCCCTATGCCGGGCGGGTCTTCGACGCCGCCGAAATCGCCAACCTGATCGACGCCTCCCTCGACTTCTGGCTGACCACCGGCCGATATGCCGAACGTTTCGAGCGTGAGTTTGCCGAATTTCTGGGCATTCAGCACTGTTCCCTGACCAACTCCGGCTCATCCGCCAACCTGCTGGCTTTCATGGCGCTGACCTCGCCCAAGCTGGGCGAGCGCAGAATCACACCCGGTGACGAAGTGATCACGGTAGCCGCCGGCTTTCCCACCACGGTGGCCCCCATCATTCAATACGGTGCCGTACCCGTGTTTGTCGATGTCTCTTTCCCGACCTACAACATCGACGCAAGCCAGCTGGAAGCAGCGGTTTCGCCGAGAACCCGGGCGGTCATGGTGGCCCATACCCTGGGGAACCCGTTCGATCTCGCCGCGGTGCGGGCCTTCTGCGACCGCCACCGCCTCTGGCTGGTCGAGGACAACTGCGACGCGCTCGGTTCGCGTTATCAGCTGAACGGCGTCTGGCGCCAGACCGGCACCATCGGCCATATCGGCACTTCCAGCTTCTATCCGCCCCACCACATGACCATGGGCGAGGGGGGGGCCGTCTACACCGACGACACCCAACTGAAGCGGCTGGTGGAATCGTTCCGCGACTGGGGCCGCGACTGCTGGTGCCCGTCAGGCCGAGACAACACGTGCAGCAACCGCTTTGGCCAGCAGTTCGGCGAGCTCCCGTTCGGCTACGACCACAAATACGTATATTCCCACTTCGGCTACAACCTGAAAGTGACCGACATGCAGGCTGCCATCGGCTGCGCCCAGCTGCAGAAGCTGCCCGGCTTCATCGAGACGCGCAAACGGAACTGGCGGCTGCTGCGGGAATCGCTGTCAGAGGTACAGGACCGCTTTCTCCTGCCCGAGGCGACCGAGAATGCCGACCCGTCCTGGTTCGGCTTTCTGCTTACCGTTCGGGAGGGGACCGGCCTTACGCGCGACAGGATCGTCGCCGGCCTGGAGGCCAAGGGGATTCAGACCCGCATGCTCTTTGCCGGCAACCTGATCAAACATCCCTGCTTCGACGACATGCGCCGGACCGGCACTGGCTACCGGGTGGTCGGCGACCTGACCGTCACCGAGCGGATTATGCGCGACACCTTCTGGGTCGGCGTCTATCCCGGCATGACCGAGGCCATGGTCGCATACCTGGCGGAAACCATCAAGGCGGTGAGCGCCCGGTGAAAGTGCTCCTGACCGGGGCCACCGGGTTTCTAGGCAGTCATCTGGCCAGCCGCCTCCTGACGGAAGGACACGACGTGGCTGCCTACCGACGGCCGGGCTCGTCGCTCCAGCGACTTGATCCGCTCGCCGGTGACGTGGTCTGGTTCGATCTCGAAACGGACGATGTTGCGCTGCCGTTCCAGCGCTTGGGTCGGATTGACGCCGTCATTCATGCCGCCACCTGTTACGGTCGGCGGGGCGAGACCTTCGCCGCCATGTTCGAGGCGAACACCGCCTTTCCCGTCCGCGTGCTCGATGCCGCGGTCCGTTTTGAGACACCACTATTCCTCAACACCGACACGGTTCTTGATCCGCGCCTCAACCCCTACGCCCTCTCGAAGCGCCACTTCGCGGAATGGGGTCGGATGATCGCGGAGTCGGATGGCCCCCGCTTCGCCAATATCCGCCTGGAGCATATCTACGGCGCCGGCGACGACGCCTCCAAGTTCACGACCCACGTTGTCAGGCAATGCCTGCAGAATGTGCCAGTCATACCGCTGACCGCCGGAGAACAGCAGCGGGACTTCCTCCATGTGGACGACGCCGTGGCAGCCTACCTGGTTCTTCTGGCACGACAGTCCGAACTCCCGCCGGGATATGCGGACGTGGGCCTCGGAAGCGGCTGCCCAGCAACCATACGGTCGTTCGTGGAGCTGGTTCATGGACTATGCCGCTCCACAAGCGCCCTCGATTTCGGCGCCCTGCCGTACCGCAGGCACGAGTGCATGACATCGGATGCGGACATCACGCTGCTCAGGTCACTGGGGTGGGCACCCCGGCTCTCGCTGTCCGAGGGACTGCAGCAGATGATTGCCGGAGAGCGCATTAACCTATCGGAAGGGAACAACCAATGAAGCTATTGATAACCGGAGGGTGCGGGTTTCTGGGCAGTAACCTGGCGGCGCACGCCCTGGCCAAGGGATATGAGCTGACGGTATTCGACAACCTGTACCGGGACGGTTCGCAGGCAAACCTTTCCTGGCTCACCTCCCAGGGCAATTTTCGCTTCATTCACGGCGATATCCGCAATGCGCACGATGTGGCCGCAGCGGTTCGTGCCGTGGCGCCGGACGCGATCTTCCACCTGGCCGGCCAGGTCGCCATGACCACGTCGATTGCGAACCCCAGAATGGATTTCGAGGTCAACGCCCTGGGAAGCCTCAACCTGCTGGAGGCTGTGCGCCTGCACTGCCCCGCGGCCGCAGTCGTCTACTCCTCCACCAACAAGGTCTACGGCGACCTGGAGCAGTACGCCTACAGCGAAACTGCCACCCGCTACGTCTGCAGCGACCGGCCGAGCGGGTTCGATGAAAGCACCCCCCTGGATTTCCACTCCCCCTACGGCTGTTCCAAGGGCGCCGCAGATCAATATATGCTCGATTACGCCCGCATCTTCGGCCTGAACACGGTGGTGTTCCGCCATTCATCCATGTACGGCGGACGGCAGTTCGCCACCTATGACCAAGGGTGGATCGGCTGGTTCTGTCAGCAGGCGGTGGCCGCAAAAAACGGCACGCTCACAGCGCCGTTCACCATTTCGGGCAGCGGCAAGCAGGTGCGCGACGTGCTGCATGCCGATGACATGGTCAGCCTGTATTTTGCCGCCCTGCAGCATATGCCCGCGGTACGCGGTACGGCCTTCAACATTGGCGGCGGCATGGACAACAGCCTCTCGCTGCTCGAACTCTTTGCGCTGTTGGAAGAGTTCGGCGGCGTCACCCTCAGCTACACCAAACTCCCCCCCCGGGAAAGCGATCAGCGCGTCTTCGTGGCCGATATCGGCAGGGCAACGAATCTGCTCGGCTGGAAACCGCTGGTCAGTTCGCGCGACGGAGTGAGGAGGATGCTTGACTGGGTGGCGGCATCCGGTTCCGCGGACAACAAGGCCCCATGCGCAAACCGCTGATTCTCTCCATATTCGGCACCCGGCCCGAAGCGATCAAGATGGCGCCGGTGGTGCGGGAGCTGATGAGCCGACCGGACCGCTTTATCAGCCGGGTCTGCGTCACCGCCCAGCACCGCCAGATGCTCGACCAGGTGCTCAACCTGTTCCAGATCCGGCCGGATCACGACCTGGACCTCATGCGGCCGGGCCAGGATCTCTATGACGTCACCAGCGGTGTGCTCCTCGGCCTGAAACCGGTCCTGGCCGCAGAGCGTCCCGACATGGTGCTGGTGCACGGCGATACCACCACGACCATGGCCGCCGCCCTGGCCGCCTATTACAGCCGGATCCCGGTCGGTCACGTGGAGGCCGGCCTGCGCACCCACGACAAATACGCCCCCTTCCCTGAAGAGATCAATCGTCAGGTGTGCGGTGTCCTGGCGGACCTGCATTTCGCCCCCACCGAGGCGGCCCGCCTGAACCTGCTACAGGCCGGCACGGCCGATACCGCGATCCACGTTACCGGCAACACGGTCGTGGATGCCCTGCTGGCGGTTGCCGAGCGGATCGCCACGGAGCCAGAGCTGCAGCAGAAATTTGCCGCACAGTTCGCATTCCTCGATGCCGGCAAACGCCTGATCCTGGTGACCGGCCACCGCCGGGAGAATTTCGGCGCCGGCTTCGAGCAGATCTGCCAGGCCTTGGCGGACATTGCGGTACAGCATCCGGAGTGCGAGATACTCTATCCGGTCCACCTCAATCCCAATGTCCAGGAGCCGGTGCGGCGCCTATTGGGGAGCAGCGCGCTGAGCAACGTCCACCTCATCGAGCCGGTGGACTACCTGCCGTTCGTCTATCTGATGAACCGGTCATACCTGATCATCACCGACTCGGGCGGCGTGCAGGAAGAGGCGCCCTCCTTGGGCAAGCCGGTGCTGGTGATGCGCGAGACCACCGAACGCCCCGAGGCGGTCAGCGCCGGCACAGTTCGCCTGGTCGGCACCGACCGGGAGCGCATCGTGGCAGAAGCGAACCGGTTGCTTGACGATTCCCGGGCCTATCAGCAGATGAGTCTGGCCCATAACCCCTACGGCGACGGGCAGGCGGCCAAGCGCATCGTAGATATCCTGAGCTGCATCGAGGCGGCCTGATGAAGGTGCTGATCATCAAGACCTCCGCCCTGGGGGATGTGGTCCATGCCCTGCCGGTGCTCAGCTATCTGCATGCGGCCTGTCCCGGCATCGTCATCGACTGGGTCGTGGAAGAGCCCTTCCTGCCGGTGCTGCAGTACAACCCGCTGATCGGCAAAATTCTGACCGTGCGCACCAAAGCCTGGCGGAAAAAGCCTTTCGACCGGCAGACCCGGGACGAGGTGGGCGCCCTCGCCCGGGCGCTGCGAGAGCGGCACTACGATCTGGCCTTCGACCTGCAGGGCAATCTGAAAAGCGGCCTGATCGCCATGTTAAGTGGCGCGCCGGTCAGGATCGGCTTTAGCCACGAGGCGGTTCAGGAAAAGCTGAATCTGCTCTGCACCACCCGCCGCGTGGCCTTCGCCCCGGAGGACCGCCATGTGGCCGAGCGCTACCTGCGCATCGTCAGCGCCCCCTTCAGCGGCGCTGTCGCTCCGGAGAGCATCGCCACCGACATCGTCTCATCAGCCGAGGAGGAAGCGGCAGCGGCCCAGTATCTCGCTGCATTCTCCGGCGGGCCGGTGCTGCTCTTCCAGGTCGGCACGACCTGGGCGACCAAGCTGTGGCATCCGCAGGGGTGGATCGAACTCGCCCGGCGGGTTTTGGAGCGCTATCCGGGTGCCCACATCCTGATCAACTGGGGCAGCCCCGACGAGAAGGCCCTGGGCGAGACAGTCATCCAGGCCGTTGGCCCCCGGGCCGCCCTGCTCCCCTGGCTGAAGATCAGGGAACTTATCCCGGTCATCCGTAGGGTCGATCTGGTAGTCGGCGGCGACACCGGACCGATCTACCTGGCCGCTGCGGTCGGCACCCCCACGGTCTCTTTCTACCGGGCAACCGACGCCTGCCGGTATGCCCCGCGGGGGGCGTGCCACGCTTCGCTGCAGGCGCCCATGGAATGCGCCGGCTGCCAGCGCACCGCCTGTGAACGTGACGCGGAGTGCCGCGAGAGCATAACCGTTGACAACCTGTTCCCTGCCGTCGTACATCTGTTATCCGACACCCGCTGCGAAAGGAAAGACCGCTGATGCTGAACCGGCTCAAACTCACCCGGCTCGAAGAGACCTTCGACCGCTATCTCGCCTTCTGGCACACCGATCCGCCGGCGTATGACGCCCTGGACATCGACATCAACCCCATCGCCCTGGAACTGGCCTGGCGCAACTACCTGCTCTGGCACGAGGAGGACAAGGCGCGCCGCACCGATGTGGACGACAGCGCCATCGCCGCCGTGAAACGGGCCATCGACCGCCTCAACCAGCAGCGCAACGACCTGATCGAAAAGCTGGACGAGGCGATTCTGGCTGAAGTGACCGCCGCCGCGCCCGCCACGGACACCGCGGCGATCAACTCCGAAACCCCGGGCAGCATCGTGGACCGCATCTCCATCACCTCGCTGAAGATCTACCACATGGACGAGGACAGCCGGCGCGACGATATCGACGCCGACCACCGCCAGCGCTCCCAACACCGCCTGGCCGTGCTCAGGCTGCAGCGCTACGACCTGTACACAGCCCTGCAGCAGCTCCTGGACGACTATCTGCACGGCATAAAGCGGATGAAGCTGTACAAGCAGTTCAAGATGTACAACGATCCCACCCTCAACCCCGAAGTCTACCGTGCCGCCGGCAAAACCCGCTGACGACGCCGTGAGCAGCCGACCGGCCATGGCGCAGCGCAGACTTTCGATCCTGCAGGTCATTACCCAGCGCCGCTTCTCCGGTGCCGAGCGCATCTGCCTGGCCCTGTGCGAAGAGTTGCAGCGGCGCGGCCACCGGGTGACCCTGCTCTGCAAACGGAACGGCGACATGCCCGAGATCGCCCGCACACTCGGCGTTAGCGCGCGCACACCACGCATCTCCGGCAAGCTCAACCTGTGGGCCCCCTTTGCCATCGCCGCCGTAGCCGCCGAAACCAAGGCCGACGTCATCCACACCCACCTCTCCACGGCCGGCCTGTGGGGCAGCGTCGCCGGCCGCATGACCGGCGTGCCGGTGCTGGCCCACGTCCATGCCATGAATTCCAAAACGTGCTATACCCTGGCCGATCTGATCGCCACCTGCTCCCAGGGTGTGCGGCAACACCTGCTCAACCAGGGAGTCCCGGCCGGCCAGGTCCGGGTAGCCTACAACGGCGTGGACATGCGGCGCTTCGAACAGTTGCTTCCCCCCACCGAGGTGCGCCGTTCCCTGCAGCTGCCGGCAACGGCGCCGCTCATCGGTTGCGTGGCCCACCTGTCGCCCAAAAAGGGGCAGGAGTTCCTGCTGCGCGCCATGGCGCGGATCAGTGATGCCTATCCCGACCTGCACTGCCTTCTGATCGGCGAAGGGGACATGCTGGCCGTGCTGCGCGATCTGGCCCGCAGCCTGGGCATCGGGGATCGGGTGCACCTGCTCGGTTTCCGCAGCGATGCCATCCAGATCATCAATTGCCTGGACATCCTCATTCTCCCCTCCATCGCCAAGGAGGGACTCGGCCTGGCCCTGGTGGAAGCGGCTCTGCTCGGCAAACCGACCATAGCCAGCAATGCCCCCGGCATCGACGAGGCGCTGCAGGACGGCGTATCCGGCATCCTGGTGCCGCCCGGCGACCCGGCACATCTGGCAGCTGCCCTCGAACGGCTGCTCGCCGATCCCGGCTTGCGCATTCGCATGGGCGAAGCCGGCCGCCAGCGGGCGCTGACCACATTTACCGTGCCGGCCATGACCGACCAGGTCGAGGCGTTGTATTACGAACTAGTCGAGAAAGGCAGCCCATGAGCCGCTCCCTGCACCGATTTTCCCGCACCGAACTGCTGCTCGGCGAGGGTGGCCTCGATTGCCTGCGCAGCAAGCGGGTCATGATCTGCGGCATCGGCGGGGTCGGCAGCTATGCAGCCGAGGCCCTGGGCCGGGCCGGGGTCGGCACCATCGTCCTGGTCGACTTCGACGACATCTGCCTGACCAATGTCAACCGTCAGATCCATGCCCTGTCCAGCACCGTCGGCCTGCCCAAGGTCGAGGTCATGGCCGCCCGGCTGCGCGACATCAACCCGGATGCCGACATCGTGCCGCTCAAGGAGTTTTTCTCCGCCGACAACGCCGGCCGATTGCTCGATCCCCGTCCCGACTACGTCCTGGACGCCATCGACCACTTTACCGCCAAGGCCGCCCTGATCGCCACCTGCCGGGACCAGGGCATCCCGGTCATCTCCAGCATGGGGGCCGCCAACAAGCTCGATCCCACCAAAATCCACGTGGCCGACATCTCAGCCACCCGCAACTGCCGCATGGCCCGCAGCATGCGCAAAATGCTGCGCAAAATCGGCATAGAAAGCGGGGTGCAGGTGGTCTACTCCACCGAGGAACACCGCGAACTTAATCCACTGGCCGCCCACTGCGGCACCGAATGCATCTGTCCCAACCGCGGCAGCCAGGCCTTCAGCTGCGAGAATCGACGCGTTATTCTGGGGAGCATCTCCTATATTCCCTCCCTGTTCGGCCTGACCATGGCCGGCATCGTGGTCAACGAACTGCTGGCCAATAAGGCCTGACAGCCCGCCCGACGGCCATTTTTTTGCTATTGACCAATTCATTTTCCTCGCTATACTTCGTGTACATATATTTATTTTCAGGAGGGACATATGGGGAGAGAATTTTCGCTGCAGGAGGCCCTGAAGCTCGCAATCAAGGCCGAAAAGGATAGCATGGATTTCTACCGTAAAGCCGCTTCTGTAGCCAAGAACGAGCGGGCGCGGAAAGTGCTCGAACTGCTGGCCAATGAGGAAGTCGGCCATCTCAAAGCGTTTTTCGATCATTACAAGGGGGGAGAATTCGGCGATCTGAACAGCTACATGAACTCGCCGGTTGATGAAAAAAACCCGACCTATATGAAACTCCAGAAGGCTATGACCGAGGATATGATCGAGCAGAAGGCCCTGGAATTGGCGCTCGTGGAGGAGAAGGAGTGCATCGGCCAGTACACCCAGTTCGCCAAGGATGTGGTCGATCCCGGTGTCAGGGCGGTCTTCGAGCGGGTGGTCAAGGAGACCGAACGCCACTACGCCCTGATCGAGTCCGAGTATGCCCATATCATGGGCATGGTCCATGAGACCGACCAGGACACCTACGTCAGAGAATAGCGCCCCGGAATCCGTTTGACGGGCCTGTCGGCACCTGCCGGCAGGCCTTCGCTTTTTGTTACCGAGAAAGGAACACCCATGAAACGAACCGTCTGCACCGGCGGCATCCTCGCCATGTTCACAGCCGGCATCATCACCGTCGCCCATGCGAGCGACGGCAAGAACCTGGGCAAGGTCACCGGCGGCGACTTCGGCACCGCCAATGCCGTGATCGAAAAGCGGTGCACCGCCTGCCACGGCCGGGAGAAGATCGACGCGGCGCTCAAGTCGGGTAAAAATCTCGCAAAGATCCAGAAGGATATGGAAAAACGCGGGGCGCGGCTCGACACGAAAGAGCGCGAGGTGCTCGGCATTTACTGGAAGCAGAATCCGCTTAAACAGAAGTAACAATGCCGTGATGCATCCATGTGCCAGGGGCCGGAATCCGGTCCCTGAGCCTTTTCCCCCTCATCCGCTGCGCCGCAGCACTCTCCGCACCTCGGCAATGAATTCCCGCACCGAGCCCCGGTAACACCACCCGATGCCACAGATGAAATACAGCGCCAGGGAAACCTTGAAATTTTCCCAGCGGAGCATGCTGTTGCCCATGGCCGTGTGGTAGAGCCAGTAGACCCAGTCCACGATGGCTACGGCCAACATCAGGGCTGCGGCCACGTGGAGCTGCCAGTGCCGCTGCCGGAGTCGTACGGCCTGATAGATGACGAGCACGCTCCAGGGTGCGCAGACATAGGTCAGTCCCCCCATCACCAGGCTAACGCCCACATCCCAGTCGCAGATGCCGTAGAAAAGCCCACCGTAGATCAGCCAGGCCATGCTGACGCTCAGCGTAGCGAGCTTCCAGGGGCGGAGCAGCTCCAGGAGATAGCGCTTGTCAGGAATGAGGGGGAAAATGGGCTCCATAAAACGCTCGTTGATCGTGATCAGAGGCGTGGCTGACGCAGTTCCGCCCAGCGCTGGGAAAGGAGGCGCCACATGATGGCCGCTTCGACACATGACGCCGCGAGGCTTACCCCCCAGTAGTCGGTGCGCGGCCAGAACAGTGCGGTTGCCTGGGGAGCATGCATGATGTTCAGGATGCCGGGGAGCAAACCGTACAGGATCGATAGACACAGGATCAGGAACATGTCGGCCCGTTGAGGCCTCTTGCCCAGATTCAGGAAGAGAAGCAGTGCCAGATCCCGAAGCAGCAGCAGGGTGCACGACAAGATAACGGCGCGGGCTGCAGTTCCTCCTGCCTGCAACTGGGGAGCCTGCGGCATTATCAGTTGCGCAACGGCGGCACAGAGTACGAAGGGGAGGGACAATATCCAGCAGGGGAGCCCTTCCACCAGTTTTTCCCACGCCCCTTCCCGGCGCCATTGCAGCAGTTTGGCGATGACAACCGGATCCTTTCTGTCCAGAAACGCTGACAGATAGGTAATCGCAATGGCCGTGACGAATGCGACGATCAAGTGCGGCGCCACCCCCTCCTTGCCGTCAAGCGGCCCGACAAAACCGGGAACATAGCACATCATGAACAGCATGAAGCCGCCCCAGGCATAGGGCGGACGCCTCATCCTGAACTCAGCCCGGATAAGACTGCAGGCGCCGATAAGCATCCAGACGGTAAATATGGCGAGAGAGCAGATCAGGAAGTCTATCTGGGGAAACTCCAGGCCGAACCAGTGCACCGTCCCCTTCAGGGAAAAAAAGGAGAACATGGGAGATGCGAAAAAGAATGCCAGGAGCAGCATGGCGGAAGAGCCGGTCCTGAGGGAAGAACGCTCCCTGACGAGCATCTGAAGGCTGCCCAGGAAGGCGAAGGACTGCATGAGCAATGCCCCGAGCGCCAGGGCGAGCACGGCCTTGGGGGTGGGGACGGTCGAGGCATCGTTACGGGAAATTGCCAGGAACGCGAGGCAGATGGCGCCGCCATACCAGGTGTAGACGGTGCTGCCCAGCAGCTTGCCCCAGGCAAGGGTCCAGGGATCGATGGCGGACATCCGCTGCCAGTCCCAGGTGCGCTCCCTGACCTCGCCCAGCACCGATTCCGAAGCTTGACGGGTGCCCCACAGAAAGGTGATGGCGACAAACAGCGCCAAAGCAGTCCCGCTGACCGAGCTGCCGAAACCGTGATCATCCGAGAGCCAGGCCATGAAAAAGGCGGCACCCAGGACCAGAGGCATGCCTGCCAGGCGGGTAGGGGTAATTTCCAGCCAGAGATTGCGGCGGTATTCCGGATTGGTTGTCATGCGGCACCTCCCGAGCGCCCGGCCACGGTGGCCAGATAGGCGTCCTGCATGCTGCGCCGCTCCGGGCCGAACGAGCAGACCGGCACATCCTGGGCAATGAGGCTGCACAGCAGCCGGTGCTGCGCTGCCGCATCATCCGGATACATAAAACTGACGGCACGTCCGTTGTTTTCGAGCTGTACGCCATGCACCCTTTCGATGCCGGCCAACAGTTCCTCCAGGCCGGCCGCGGGTGATGCCAGGCCGATCGTGAGACGGACCTGGGTGTCCACGGCGCACGCCCCATGCACCTGTTCGTGGGATATGATGCGGCCCTGCCGAAGCACCAGCATGTCGGTGGAATATTCTTCCAGTTCGGCCAGAATATGGGATGACACCAGCAGGGTCATCCCTTCGTCCCGGAGTTGCAGGAACAGGGTGGCAAGGGAGTGGCGCGCCTCTGGGTCAAGCCCCGAAGCCGGTTCGTCCAAGAGCAGCACCTTGGGATCGTGCACGATGGCCTGGGCAATGGCGAGCCGTTGGCGCAAGCCGCGGGAGAGCGTGCTGGCACGAGCATCCAGTCGATCGGCAAGACCGAGCCTCTCGGCCGCCCGCGCGCCTGAACGCTGTTGCGCCGCAGGCTCCAGGCCATTGAGCGCGGCGGCATGCAGCAGACATTGCATGACGTTCAGCCCTTCGTAGAGACCGAAAAAATCCGAGAGGTACCCCATCTGGCGATGGCACCGGCGCGGTTCCGCCAGGGCATCCACATCGTTGATGCGCACGCTCCCCGAGACCGGCTCCTCAAGGGCGGCCAGGCAGCGAAGCAGCGTCGTTTTCCCCGCCCCGTTCGGGCCGACCAGGGCGGTGATGCTTCCCGGCGGAATGTGGAACGACACATCCTCCAAGGCCCGGACACCCGGATAGTCGAACGTCAAGCCGTTCACGGTTATCATGATATCCTCCCGTACCCTGCCGAAACTGCCCCTACGAATATGCTCAATGTACAGTGCCACAGCGTAACAGTGGGTGCAAGCATGATTTCGCGCACAAAAAAACGGGCGGCCCATTTCCGGACCGCCCGCGCACTGCTGTAAGGCTGAAGCGAATTACATCATTTTGGCCAGAAGCGGCACGATCAAGAGCGACACGATGTTGATGATCTTGATCATCGGGTTGACCGCCGGGCCGGCAGTGTCCTTGTAGGGGTCGCCGACGGTGTCGCCGGTAACGGCCGCCTTGTGGGCCTCGCCCCCCTTGCCGCCGTGGTGGCCGTCCTCGATGTACTTCTTGGCATTATCCCAGGCGCCGCCGCCGGTGGTCATGGAGATGGCCACGAAGATGCCGGTGACAATGGTGCCGACGATCACGCCGCCCAACGCCTTGGGACCGAGGGTGAAGCCGACGATGACCGGGGCCAGGATCGGAATCAGACCGGGGATGACCATCTCTTTCAGAGCGGTCTTGGTGACGATGTCCACGCAGGAGGCGTAGTCCGGCTTGCCGGTGCCTTCCATGATCCCCTTGATTTCGCGGAACTGGCGACGAACCTCGACGACAACAGCGCCGCCGGCGGTACCGACCGCCTCCATGCACATGGCCGCGAAGTAGTAGGGGAGCATGCCGCCGATGAACAGGCCGACGATGATGTAGGGGTCGGACAGGTCGAAGGTGATGGCCTTGCCGGCCATTTTCAGCTCGTCCACATAGGAGGTGAACAGGATGACGGCGGCCAGACCGGCCGAACCGATGGCGTAGCCCTTGGTGACGGCCTTGGTGGTGTTGCCGACCGCGTCGAGCGGGTCGGTGACGTCGCGGACCGACTTGTCCAGTTCGGCCATCTCGGCGATGCCGCCGGCGTTGTCGGTGATCGGGCCGTAGGCGTCCATGGCCACGACGATGCCGGTCAGGGAGAGCATGGAGACGGCAGCGATCGCGATGCCGTACACCCCGGCGCACTGGAAGGCGACGATGATGCCGGCGGAAATGACGATCACCGGCGCAGCGGTGGCCTTCATGGAGACGCCGAGGCCGGCGATGACGTTGGTACCGTGGCCGGTGGTGGAGGCCTGGGCGATATGCCGGACCGGGGCGTACTCGGTGGCGGTGTAGTATTCGGTGATCCAGAAGATGGCGCCGGTCACGACCAGGCCCACAATGGCGGAGATGAAGATGTTGGTGGCGGAGTAGCCGGTCGGGTTGCCGGCCGGGAACATCTGCACGGTCACGAAGTAGAAAGCGATGCAGGCGATCACGCCGGAGGCGATCAGGCCTTTGTACAGGGCGCCCATGATCTTCTGGCTGGCGCCCAGCTTGACGAAGAAGGTGCCGATGATGGAGGCGACGATGGAGATGCCGCCCAGGATCAGCGGGTAGCTGACCGCGCCGGCAAAGTTGTTGAAGGCCATGGCGCCCAGCAGCATGGCGGCGATCAGGGTTACGGCGTAGGTTTCGAACAGGTCGGCGGCCATGCCGGCGCAGTCGCCCACGTTGTCACCGACGTTGTCGGCGATGACAGCCGGGTTGCGGGGGTCGTCCTCGGGAATGCCGGCCTCGACCTTGCCTACCAGGTCGGCACCCACGTCAGCACCCTTGGTGAAGATACCGCCGCCCAGACGGGCGAAAATGGAGATCAGCGAACCGCCGAAGCCAAGGCCCACCAGCTGGCTGACCACTTCCTTGACCGGTGCGCCCGGCATGAGCTTGAGCAGCACCATGTAGTATCCGGCTACGCCCAGAAGACCCAGTCCGACCACCAGCATGCCGGTGATGGCGCCACCTTTGAAGGCAACGTTCAAGGCCTTGACGATGCCGCTCTTGGCAGCCTCGGTGGTGCGTACGTTGGCGCGCACCGACACGAACATGCCGATGAAGCCGGTGAGACCGGAGAAGATCGCGCCGACGGCAAAACCGATGGCGGTCTTGACACCCAGGGTGGCAAACAGGGCCACGAACATGACGGCGCCGACGACGGCAATGATGGTGTACTGGCGCTTCATGTAGGCGCCGGCACCTTCCTGGATAGCGGCTGCGATCTGGCGCATCCGGTCGTTGCCCTGGGGCAGCCCAAGAATCCACTGGGCCGAAATCAAGCCGTAGGCAACGGCTGCCGCGGCGCAGACCAGGGCAAATACTACTGCGTACTGTTCCATTTGTTACATCCTCCTGTTGATATTTGTAGCCGGTAACTGGCACCTGATAACGTGTGCTGCAAAACGAAAAATTGTTAAAGGAACATACCCGGTTTGTCAAGCGTTAATTGCCATTTATGCCATTTTGCCCCTGGCTGCCCATAGCCTTGTCAACCCGGGGCTGCCATGATATATAGTGTACCTACACTATTACAGGGGAGTCGTACCCATGAGATACCTTTGCCTTGTCTGCCTGGTTTGCCTGCTTACCGCCCTGGCCGGCTGCGCCACCCAGGGTTCGCTGGATAACGTCCGCAACGATATTGACGCCGTCAAGACGCGTCTCTTCTCGGTCGAGAAGGATCTTGGAGGGGTGCGCGACGAGTCAAAGAGCGGCCTGAGCGAGGTGGAAAAAAGCTACAAGAACGACATGAACGCCGTGCGCAAGCTGTCCGCCGACCTGCAGGCGACCATCGACAGCACCAAGAGCGACATGCGCGCCATGACCGGCCGCATCGACGACCTGGCCCTGGCCGTCAAGAAGCCCGCCGAGGATCTGTCGCGTTATCGCACCGATGCCGACAAACGCATTGTGGCCTTGGAGGATCGGGTCGTCAAACTACAGTCAGCCCTGGATGAACTGAACAAAAAGATCGCCGACGGACTGCAGAAAATCGAAGCGCCCGCCACCCCCGATGCCCTGTACATGAAAGGGCTCGACGCCTACAAGGCCGGCGATATGAATGCCTCCCGGGACATTTTCATCAAATTCCTGGAAAAATACCCTGAACACGATCTGGCCGCCAATGCCCAGTACTGGATCGGCGAGACCCACTTCAGCGAAAAAAGCTACGAGCCGGCCATCCTGGCCTACCAGGAGGTCATCAAGCAGTATCCCAAAAAGGAGAAAGTCCCGGCGGCCATGCTCAAGCAGGCCATGGCCTTCAAGGCCATCGGCGACGTCAAGAGCGCCAAGTACGTCCTCAAGAAACTGGTGGAGGGTTTCCCCCGGAGCGAGGAAGGCAAAAAAGGCAAGGAGCTGCTGAAGGAGTTAAAATAGCCCGGCGGCATAACATCATACCTGCGAACAAGCGGCTCTCCAGCGGTATATCCGCGGGGGAGCCGTTTTTTTTGCGCGCACTCGACCATGGCGTGCGAACAGTCATGTGCCGGTCACTTCACTCCCCGCAAATTACAGACGCCCTTGCGCAAGCCATTTCCGGCAATGCACCTGGAGAAAGCTGTGGTATCTTATAAGACAATCATGAAAATATCTTACCAACACAACAAGGGATCCGACATGGCTGCCCGTAAGCATCACTTGCTTCGCCTGCTCCTGTGCGCATCCGGCCTGACAGCGCTTCTTGCCTGCGCCAGCGGTTGCCCCAAAAGTGAACAGGTCGCGCCCAAAACCAAGGAGAAGATCACCTTCTGTCAGGGTGGACATGTGGCGCTTCTCCCCCAGACCGCCCTGGATAAAGGATATTTCGAGGCAGAATGGCTCGAGGCGACAATCAACAAGCTGGGGAGCGGCACGATGGCCATGGATACCTTTCTGGCCGGCGACTGCATGTTCGGCATCATGGCCGAGCCCCCCATCGTCAAACAGGCCTTCGACCGCGACGACTTCGCCATCGTTGCCAGCCTGGCAACCTCCGGAGACTTCACCAGAATCCTGGCGCGCAAGGACCGGGGGATCGCCAGCGGCAAGGACCTCAAGGGCAAACGCCTGGGCGTCAACAATGGAACCACCTCCCAGACCTTTGCCGACCTCTACCTGAAAAGGCATGGCATCACCGACAAGGACATCACCATCCAGTTCATGGACCTGAAGGAGATGCCCGCGGCACTCGTGGCGGGTGACATCGACGCCTATTCGTCATCGGGCACCCATTTCATGGAAGGAAAACGTCAGCTCGGCGACAATGCCCTGGTTTTGAACGAGCCGGGACTGTTTTGGGTTAATTCCTACCTGGTGGCAAAAAAGGGATTTATCTCCGCCAAGGGAGATATCGTCCAGCGAGTATTGAAGGCCATGGTGCGGGCCGAGACAGAGATTGCGGCCAGACCCGATGAAGCGAGAAAACGTTTGGCCGGCGTATGGAAGACAACCGCAGCCGATGCGGAATTTCTGCTGAAACTGGAGAACCATGCCCTTGCGCTGGGGCCGCAGCAGATGGATGCCCTGGAACAGCAGGCGACATGGATGCTCAAGACAGGCCGTGCGAAACAGAAAAAAGAGCCCGATTTCCGCAGGATCATGGATAGCGCCCCCCTGGCCGCAGTGAAGCCGGGTGCGACAAATATTGGCAAATAGCTACGAACCTGAGGGAGACTTCTGAATCATGGGATGGTATGCCAACCTGAAAATCGGGACCAAGCTGCTGCTCGGTTTTGCCGCGGTCATCATCATCTCTTCCGTGATGGGCCTGGCCAGCATCCGGGGCATGGGCAAGATCGACGATCTGCTGGTGGAAATCAACAAGACGATTATGGTCCAGATCGTCTACTCCAACGATCTCAACTACAACGTGACCCTCCACAACCGGCGCGCCCTGCGCCACATTCTTGCTACCGGCAAGGATGACATGCAGCAGATCAGGAGCCAGATGCAGCTGAACGAACTGGCCATCCGCGACCTGCTGGAAAAATTTCAAGCCACCCGGATGGATATCACGGAGCAACGGCTGCTGGAGCGCTTCGTCCGGGGATGGCCCGACTATGTGACCATCACGGGCCAGATCATCCGCCTCTCCGCGGATGGCAGGAAGCATGATGCCCTGCAGCTGGCCGAAACCAAGGGAAGAGACCAGTATCATGATCTGGAAAATGCCCTGGCCGAATTGATCCGCTTCAATGTGGCCGAGGGCAAGCTGCACGACGACGAAGCCAGCGAGCTCTACCGCACCCTGCGCTTCTCCCTGGCGGCCCTGATGATCTTCTCCATCATGCTGGCGGCCTCGGTGGCCTGGCGCATCACCAACAGCGTGGTGAGCCCGGTCCACCAGGTGCTCACGGCCCTGCGTTCACTCACGCAGGGGGCCGAGGAGAAACTGGTGCTGGTGGAAGCGATCTCAAACGGCGATCTGAGCCAGCAGGTGCGCATCAACGAGCCGCTCAAGCTGGACGGCAACCTGATGACGCGCGATGAAGCGGGCGAGCTGCTGAAAGCAACCGCGGATATAAGCATTGCCCAGCATACGGTGGATACGGCCCTGGCAACCATGACTGACGCGCTCCGCCGCAACCGGAATGAGGAACAGGCCAGAGAGTGGCTCAAGAACGGTATCAACGGGCTGAACGTCCTGGTACAGGGGGATTGGCAGCTGCAAAAGCTGGCCGAGCAGAGCCTGTCCTACCTCTGTAGTTACCTGGGAGCCGCCGTGGGCGCGTTCTATCTCTGGAACGACCGGGACGGCACGCTGGAGATGGCAGCCAGCCATGCCTTTACGCCGCGAGACGCCGGCACACGCCGTTTCCAACCTGGTGAGGGGATCGTCGGCCAGGCGGCCCGGGAGAAGCGGCAGATCCTGTTGCACGATGTGCCGGCCGAGTACCTGACCGTTATCTCTGGTCTGGGCAAAGCCGAGCCGCTCACGCTCGCCGCCCTGCCGCTGATCCATGACAGCCGGTTGGTGGGGGCCGTGGAGATCGGCTCCTTTATCCCCTTCGGCACGCGAGAGCAGGCGTTGCTGGACCAGGCACGGGAAGTGCTGGCGGCCGGCGTCGGGGTCAACATTTCCCGGCGTCTGGTGGACGACTTGCTGGAACAGACCCAGACGCAGACCGAGGAGCTGCGGGTCCAGCAGGAAGAGCTTCAGCAGACCAATGAGGAGCTTGAGGAGCGGGCCCAGTTGATGGAGCAGCAGCAGGCTCAGATCAAGGCAAAAAACAAGGAGGTGGAAGAGGCCAGCGCCGAGATTCGGCGCAAGGCTGAAGAATTGGCCCAGATCAGCAGCTACAAATCGGAATTCCTGGCAAACATGTCCCACGAGCTGCGCACGCCACTCAACAGCCTCATGATCCTCTCGAGCCTTCTCAAGGACAACCGGGAAGGGAACCTGACCGACAAACAGGTGGAGTATGCCGCCACCATCAACGGCGCGGGCAAGGACTTGCTGAATCTGATCAACGATATTCTCGACCTCTCGAAGATCGAATCGGGAAAATTGGAGTTTCAGCGGGAGGAGGTCTCGCCCGCCGACATCTGCGACCAGTTGCGGGCGCTGTTCGAGGCGGTGGCCACCGAGCGGGGGCTCAGCTTCGAAGTCAGTATCGACGCATCTGTCCCTACCGTCCTCCAGACAGACGGGCTACGCACCTTGCAGGTCCTCAAAAACCTGGTTTCCAATGCCATCAAATTTACCCGCTCCGGCGGGGTGTCGGTCAGACTCTTTGCGCCACCTACAGGTGTAAGCCCCCTGCCGGTTCCCGCAATCGCGTTTGCCATTGCCGATTCCGGCATCGGTATTCCGGCAGATAAGCACGAACTGATATTCCAGGCTTTCCATCAGGCGGATGGCAGCACAAGTCGCACCTACGGTGGAACCGGGTTGGGGCTGTCCATTTCGCGCCAGCTGGCGCGAGGCATGGGGGGCGAAATCACCCTGGACAGTACCGTGGGGAGCGGCAGCTGCTTCACGCTCTACCTTCCCCTGTCCCTTGACGAGTGCGTCGAGAGGACAGCGCCGCCGGCCGCCCCCCACATCCCCGCCCCCTCACCGCCACCCGCGCCACCGGCGACGGACACCATCCTGCCGCCGCTGTTCATTCCCGACGACCGTGACGAACTGCACGAAGGGGACCGTTTCATCCTGATCATCGAAGATGACCCGGTATTCGCCAAAGTCCTGGCTGAAACCGTCCGGAAGCGTGGCTTCAAGGTGTTGGCCGCCGGAAACGGCGAGGGAGGAATCATCCTGGCCGAGCGGTTCATTCCCAGCGCCATCATTCTGGATGTCATGCTGCCCGGCCTTGACGGCTGGGGAGTCATGCGGCGTCTGAAAGACAATTTGCGCACCCGGCATATCCCGGTCCATTTCGTCACCTGCCTGGAGGACCGCGCCAAGGCCATGTCCATGGGCGCCCTTGGCTTCTATACCAAACCGGTTACCGCCGAAGGTCTCGATCAGATCTGCGGCGCGGTTGAAGAGGCTATCGAAAAGTCGGGACGCAACCTGCTGATCGTCGAGGACGACAAAGCGGAAGCATCAAGCCTCGAGGCGCTGCTCTCCGAACGCGGAGTGAGCATCACCGTGGCATACGGAGGAGCCGAGGCGCTGTCGTACATGTCCCGAATCGCCTTTGACTGCATAGTTCTCGACCTGGGGCTGTCCGACATGTCCGGTTTCGAGGTGCTGGAGCGGATCAGCAAACTCGAGCCGAACCGGCGCATCCCGGTCATCGTCCATTCAGGGCGGGAGCTGACCCGTACCGAGGAGCTCCAGATCCGGCATTATGCGGAATCCATCATCATCAAGGGAACCAAAAGCCCCGAACGACTGTTGAACGAAGTATCCATCTTCCTCCACCTGGTGGAGAACGGCATGGAGCCGGAGAAACAGCGCATGATCCGGGCCGCCCTGGACAGTGAGGCCATGCTCTCCGGCAAGAAAATACTGCTGGTGGATGATGATATGCGCAACATCTTCTCCCTCTCCAGCGTCCTGGCCGAGAAAGGCATCGAAGTGGTGGAGGCGGAGAACGGCAAGGAGAGCCTGGCCTGCCTCGAGGAGCACCAGGATATCGACCTGGTGCTGATGGACATCATGATGCCGGTGATGGACGGCCTGACCGCCATCCGCGCCATCCGGGAGAACCCGCGGCTGCGCGATCTGCCCATCATCGCCCTGACCGCCAAGGCCATGAAGGGGGACCGGGAGGAATGCCTCAAGGCCGGCGCCAGCGACTATATCGCCAAACCGGTCGATCTCGACAAGCTCTTTTCCCTGCTGCGGGTGTGGCTGTACGGCAAGGGATAGCACTGCGGGGCAGGCACGTTGCCGGGGGGGGCGCCCATGATATGCGGGCGCCTCCCGAATCGAAAGCAGCAAGGATTTCCATGACATCCGACGAAGTGTTCGACATCGAAATGAGACTGCTTCTGGAGGGGGTACGCCAGGTCCATGGCCACGACTTCACCGGTTATGCGGAGGCGTCCCTCAAACGCCGCATCTCGAAATGGCTGGGGGAATCCGCGTTCGAGACGCTCTCCGAGGCGCAGTCACAGGTGCTGCGGGAACCGGAGATGTTGGACTCGCTGCTGCGCGGCATTACGGTCAACGTCTCGGAGATGTTCCGCGATCCCGCCTTTTTCCGGGCCTTTCGGGAACAGGTGGTCCCCTATCTCAGAACCTGGCCCTTCGTCAAGATCTGGCTTGCCGGCTGCGCCACCGGCGAAGAGGCCTATTCCCTGGCCATCCTGCTGGAAGAGGAGGGATTGGCCGACCGGTGCCGCATCTACGCCACGGACCTCAACAACGTGGTCCTGGAGACCGCGCGCAAGGGAATCTATCCCCTGCGGGACAT
>Ga0334722_10002142_pt1 | contig 22790 bp, 19 predicted proteins | sample C3_bottom_MG_FD_207210 | JGI IMG/M metagenome (GOLD analysis project Ga0334722, IMG submission 207210) | Sediment microbial communities from Yellowstone Lake, YNP, Wyoming, USA - C3_bottom | ecosystem: Environmental > Aquatic > Freshwater > Lake > Sediment | place: USA: Wyoming | collected... | reverse complement strand
TGAAGTAGTCCATCGAACTCCTTACGTCCTCGGCCACGCGGCCGTTGTAAAGGTCCCGGCCCTCCCTGAGCTCCGCCTCCAGGGACTCGTAGAACGTGTCGTTCTTTATCCCCTCCTCCACTGCATTCTGGTTGTAGAGCGCTATGTCGGAGAGTATTATCCTCGCGAAACGCCTCGCGGCCTCCACCTGCTGAGGGTCCACGGGTGACGGAGCCGGGAACTCCTTTATCTCGTCCTTGCGCATCTCCTCCGCCTGCTCCTTGCGGGCCGGTGTCTGCGGGTGCGGCTCGTTGGCAAAGGCGCGCTCCTCTCTTTCCACCCCATGTCCGTTGTCCGCGAGCCTATGCACCTTCTTAACCAGGTAGTCGGGGATGTGGTGCTTCTCTATGTAGTCGTCCGCGCCGTACAGTGACGTCGGCTCGCGCTTGTAGGCGGTCTTGTCGAATATGGAGGCTATGAGCAGGACCTTCATGTCCTTCGACTCTTCGTTGTTTTTTATCCTGTCGCATATCTCGAAGCCGTATATGCGAGGCAGCGCCACGTCGAGTATGGCCATGAAGGGCTTTTCCTTCTCTATGGCTACCATCGCGTCCACGCCCTCCCTGGCGGTGATCACGGTGTACCCCGCCTCGGTCAGCATCTTGTCAATCATCTTGAGCAGTGCGTCGCCGTCGTCGGCGACCACTATCTTGTTCTTGTTTAGGGCCCACTTGACGACAGGCGGTTTGGGCACGGGCGCAGGCTTCGGCGGCTCAGGCGCGGGCCTCGGAGGCGCCGGGGCTGGCGGGGCTGGTGCGGCCGCGGCCGGCTCGTCGCCGGGCCTGTAAACGGCGAATACGTTCTGGCACTTCGGGCACTTGAGCTTTGAGCCGCCCTCCTTTATCTTGGTCTCGTCTACCTTCAGCTTTACCTGACACTCAGAGCAGGTGACTATCATTTAAACCTCCCGATACTATGGCTTTATAAAATGCCTGTTAAAAACGGTTTACCATTTATTATTTACAGGGCCCGACCACGGACGGCCCGGATATATTACTCGCTGCTATTGAATGTATTTGGGCCTCTTTACAAGCCTTATTACCAGGATCATACCCAGGCCCGCGATGAACCCTCCGACGTGCGCGAACCATGCCACGCCGCCCATCGCCTGTCGGCCCGTGCTCGCTATGCCGTTTATGAACTGGAGCAGTATCCAAAGCCCTATTATCAGGACTGCCGGGACCCGCACCACCTGCCAGAAGAACAGGAAGAAGAAAAACGTCCATACCCTGGCCCTCGGGTAGAGCACCATGTAAGCCGCGAGGACCCCCGAAATGGCGCCCGACGCGCCGAGCATCGGCAGGGTAGAGGCGGTGTCCGTGATGCCGTGCGCTACGGCCGCCGCCACCCCGCATGCCAGGTAAAACAGCAGGTACGGCAGGTGGCCCAGGTAGTCCTCTATGTTGTCCCCGAATATCCAGAGGAAAAGCATGTTCCCGCCGATGTGCAGGATACCGCCGTGCATGAACATCGAGGTTATGAGCGTCGGATAGGCCGGTGCGCCTCCGTCCGGTGCGAGGCCGAACAGCCTTGCGGGGACGGCGGCGTACCGGGCCACCATATTCTCCTCGCCAAAGGGGCCGATGGCGAGCATGTAAAAATATACCAGAAAGTTCAGGGCGATAATCCCGATAGTCACATACGGGAACGTGCTTGTAGGGTTATCGTCTTTAAGCGGAAGCATTTAACTCGGCCCACCGCTGCATTGTTTCTGGTCAGGCATGCCTTGTCACTGCTATCCCTTCGCCTGCAAGGAGCGCTGCGGCCACCCCCATGCCCTCGACCAGCCTGTCGCCCGAGTAGATGTGCCCGGCACCGCAGGAGGGGCTCTTGTCCTTGAGGACAGCCTTGGTTATGCCGTGCTCCAGCGCAGCCTTGAGCGCAGCGCGCGCCCCATTTATAAAAGCGTCCGTGACGTCGGACCCGTTCTCGTCCACTACACGCGCCGTGCCAGCCAGGACGTCCGCACCGTCGCCTCCCGTTATGGCGGCCTTCGGCCTGGGCACACCCATACCTCCCAGCATTTCGGGGCATACGGCAAGCGCCTCGCCTTCGAGGTAGAGCGCCCGTACCGTGCTGTCTTCGCTCGAGCCTCCGTCGTACCGTGTGGCAAGGCCCGCGAGGCACGCGCTTACCAGTATCATCAGCGCACCCTGCCCGGTTTCAGCACCACGAGGGTGTATTTGTCCATGTACCGTTCGGCCGCCTTCGCTACGTCCCGTCTGTCGAGCTTCTCTATCTGTCTGGCCACGTAGTCCCCGTAACCCGTGCTGAGACCCATCAGCTCGAATACTCCTGCGGACATCGCCCGCCCAAGCGAGGTCTCTCTCGATAGCGATATCTCTCCGACGGCGGCCCCTTTGGCCCGTACGAGTTCCTCGTCGGTTATCCTGCCTTCCCTGAGCTCCTTCACCGCACGCTGTACCGCCTCGACCGCCGGGTACACCTTGTCGCTGTCCGTTGCGACGTAGAACGCCAGCCTGGACACCTCTGCCCTCGGCGGCATCAGGCTGCCGAAAGAATACGCGAGCTGGTCCTCGTCCCGAAGCGACCTGAATGCCCTGGAGCCCATGCCGCCGGATATAAGGGCCTCCGCGAGTTTCATGGCGGGGTAGTCCGGCGAGCCGAGCGGCGGGGCCGTGTAGCCTATCACCGCGGCCGCCCCGGATTGGGATCCCTCGACCTCGTAAGTCCTGCTCTCGGTGACCGGAGACCCCTGGCCTGCCTTTGGGACGCCTTTAACGGCCCTTTGTCCCTTTTGCAAACCGCCGAACGCATCGGCTACCTGTTTCAGAGCCCTGGACGCGTCTGTTGCGGCCACGGATATCAGCATCTCTTCCGGCCGGCAGTGTTCGGCCAGCCATGCATGCATCTCCGGCATGCCGAGCCTGCCGACGGTGTCTGGCACGCCGAGCGGGTCGAGGCCGTAGGGTTCGGCACCGTAAGATTTTTCCATGAAGGCCCTGTAAGCCCTCTCCATCAGGCGGTCTTCACGGAGGCCCTGACGGCAGAGCAGGCCGTCTTTTTCTACGCCAACCGAGGCATCGGAGCATTCCGGCCTTGTAAGCGCCTCTGCCAGCACTACCAGCGCTTCTCCGAAGCTCTTGTGCTGGCAGACGAGCGTGAAACAGGTATAGTCGCTCTGCACGGCCGCTCCGGCCTTGCCGCCCAACTGCTCAATCCTTATCGCGGGCGGGACGTATTTGCCGACCGGGTGGCACGACAGGAGCGCCTGGCACACAAGGCTGGTGAGCCCGGCGTTGTCCTTGCCATCGGCCGCGGAACCGGTATTAATGAACACACATGCGGCGTCCAGGTCTCCGTCCGACTCCTGTGCCAGGACCGGGATGCCGTTGTCGAGCACGGCCTTGTTTGATGCGCTGTCCCGGGTAGTTGCATAACAGGGCACGGCGAGGGCTATAAGCGCCACGGCCAGGGCTAGCGTATGTATCCTTGACAACTCACCCCTCCACTTAAGAGTACAATGGGTTAAAATAACCCAAAACACCGTGTTTGTCAACGGGTTATTGCCGAAACCATAAGCATTGGGGAGCATAACCGGCCGTGTCCCGGCCGGTACGGTGGAGCCGGGAAACGGCTATCTGTCGGGCGTGATGTACGGGGTAAGGTGCTCGGAGCCCTCGAGCTTCTTTGCGGTTGGAAGAGCCTCGTCCTTGGACTTGTAGCCGCCCACGCGTACCTTGTAGAGCGTAGCGCCGTTTTTCTCCTTTGATGCGACCACCCTGGCCTCGTAGCCCTTTTTGCTCAACCTGTCGGCCCTTAACTTCGCCTCGGACTTCTCCTTGTAGGCCCCGACCTGTATGGTATAGTGGCCCGAGGTCTCGGGCTTTTTACCGCCCGCCTCCTCTTTTTTTTCCGGTTTCAGGGGCGCGGGCTTTTTGCCGTTTGTGGTAAGGACCTTCGGGAAGGTGAGGTCGTCGGCCTTCTTTGGGGCCTTGTCGGCCGGGGGCTCTTTTGATACGGTGATAACTTTGCCAGGTTTCTCCTGTGCAACGGGGTTGGCGGTGTCTTTGTCTGGAGGCCCGGCCGCAGGCAGGGTTACTTGGGGAGCTACCGGCAGGGCTACTGGCGCAGCGACAGGAGGCGCAACCGGTGCGGCCGTGGGGGCGGCCGGGGTCGTTTGCGCGGTGTTTGCCGCGAGAGGAGGGGCCGACGCCCTTTTCTTCTCCCACTGTATGCCTACGCTCAGGCCAAGCACGAAGACCAGGGCTGCTATGGCGAAGGCCGAAAACAGCACAAGACCGAGCTTCCTGCTGTCGAATGAAAACTCGTAACGCTCCCTTACCTTGCCGAGGTCTCCCAATTCCAATGCCTCTCTTTGTTCATATTATAATCATGGCGTCGCCGTAGCTGTAAAACCTGTAACCTTCCCGGACCGCCTCACGGTAGGCCGAAAGGACTTTTTCCATGCCCGCGAATGCACATACTAACATAAGTAGCGTAGACCTGGGAAGATGAAAATTTGTGATCAGCCCGTCCACCGCCCTGAATGTGTAGCCCGGATATATGTAAATCGACGTGGCGGACGCCCCCGGCCTTATAGTCCCGTCCCCGTCGGCCGCCGACTCTAAGGTCCTGGCGCTCGTTGTGCCGACCACTATCACCCTGCCGCCGGACGCCCTTGCGCGGTTTACCGCGTCGGCGGTTTCTTCCGGGACCTCGTACTCCTCCTCGTGCATTATGTGCCGCTCGACTACGTCTTCCCTGACCGGCAGGAATGTCCCGATGCCGACGTGCAGTGTGACGGACGCTACTGTGACTCCGGACGCCCTTATCCTGCCCATGAGCTCTTCGGTGAAGTGCAGCCCGGCGGTAGGCGCGGCAACTGCCCCGCGTTTCCTGGCATAGACCGTCTGGTAGCGCTCCCTGTCGGTCGGAGCCTCGCCGCCCTCCCTGGATATGTACGGCGGGAGCGGCATATGCCCGAGCCTGTCTATGTCTTCGTCGAGCCCCTCCGTATTGTCGAACCGTATTACCTTTATCCCGCCGCCCCTGTCTTCCTCGACGGCCGCGCCGAGGCCGCCCGGGAATAAGACCCTCGTACCCGGCGGCAGTTTTCCCTTCATCAGGGCATTGTATCGGCCTCCTCCCATGTCCTTCAAAAGGAGCGCCTCCACGCCGCCGCCCGTAACGTCCTTTACGCCCTTGAGCCTCGCGGGGAACACCTTCGTGTCGTTCACTACCAGGACGTCACCGGGCCTAAGGTAGTCCGTAACCTGCCCGAAACTGCGGTGCGCTACCCCGCCTCCGGCACGGTCCACCAGCATCAGCCTGGAGGCGTCCCTTGTGCCGGACGGGGTCTGCGCGATAAGCTCCGGAGGAAGCTCGTACTCGAACTCGCTTACAAGCATATCGCTACCGGCCCTCACCGGAAGAAATGAGCCCTATCTGGGTCCCCGGGTAGTAGTATTCCAGTATCTCACGGTAGGTCTTGCCCTCGTCGGCCATCACCTTGGCGCCCCACTGGCATAAGCCGACGCCGTGGCCCGAGCCCTTCCCGGAGAACTCGATGACGCCGCCTGACCTGATAGCGTAGAAGTCGGTGCTGGGGAGCGCAGAGTAACCGACCACCCTCCGAAACTCGTTGCCCTTGAGCGTGATGGAGCCGGAGTCCGCCTCGACCGATACAAGCCTGGCCCGGCCTGTCCCGCTTCTCTTCGACACCTTTACTCCAGTTACGCCGGATACTTCGTAGCCCGCCTTCCTCATGGCCTTCCCTACGGCGTCGAGCGAAATCTTCCTGTTCCAGCTCTTGTAGGGGGACTCCTTCCAGCATTGGCACTCGCGCGATACGAGGTATGGGTAGCGCCTGTCCCAGACGTCGGACGCGTCCTCGGTCGAGCCCCCGCAGCTGCTGTGATAGAGCGCCTCGATAGGCCTGCCGCCCATGCTCAGCACCTCGCCCTCGGTAGCCCTGGCGGCGGCGGTAGGGCCTTCCTTCGCCTTTGCGTCTCCCGTGAACACCTGGGAGTCCACTGTGGCGCAGAGGTCGTAGCCGTCCGCAGTCGCGGCGGTCTTTTTGTACAGAGCGTATGTCCGGGCGATGACGGCCTGGGCCTTCAACGCCTCCTCGGGCCAGGACGAGGGCATCTCCTCGCCCGCCACGGCCCTTGTGTAGTCCTCGATGCCGAGTTCGTTTATAATGCGGTACAGACCCTTCCCGTTTTTACGAATCTCTATTATGCCTGACAGGGCGAACTTGTTTACGTTTACGACCGAGTCCTCCGCGACAACCCTGACGCCTTCGGTGCTTCCGTCGAGCACGATCTTGTGGGCGCCGGCGCCGGTGCCGACCATGTCCGCCCCGGTCCTGTCCTTTACCTCGTAGTCGTCGGGGATGGAAAGCGTTATGCCGGGCAGGTCGTCCATCACCATGACGCGCACCTTCACCTGCGCCGACGCCACGCCGGATATGGAAAGGCACGCGATTAGGGCAAGGTAAAATATTATATTGGGAAATGGTTTCGTCATATCTACCGTCCCATAGTATCCAGCCTTGAGACAAGCTCACCGGCCTCGCGCCTTTGCTCCTCGTCGCCCGCAAGAGACAGGGCAGTACGCGCCTCTTCGAGCGCACCATCATAGTTTTGCATGTTGTCGTATGCCTGTGCAAGCCTTAAATGGAAGAGGCCATAGCCGGGATTCATGGCGACTGCCTTTTTGAACATCCCGGCTGCGTCACCGTATCGCCCCATGCGGAGGTAGGCGAGGCCTATGTTGCCTACCGGCTCAACTGCTTCGGGGTAGGCCTGGGCGGAGCGGTTGAACTCCTCGACGGCCTCGTCATTCATCCCGAGCTCGAGCAGGCAGAGGCCTATGTTATTGTGTACGGCGTATACCTGGGTATAGTCCGGGTCGATCTTAAGCGCCGTGTTAAGCGCCGCCAGCGCTGTGCTGTAGCGTCCCTCGATGAGCAGAGCGTGCCCGAGGTTCGCGTAAGCCCTCACCGAACCGGACTTGGAGGCCGCGTCCGACCAGAGTGTCGCGTCCGTCGCCCAGACGGAGTTCCTTCCGAAGGTCAATATCCCGAACGCCGCCAATACGGCTATCGCCGCACCCGCCTTGGCCGCCCGCGCCTTTGTCAGGGTGTAAAGCATTAACACCATTGCGGCGATAAAGCCGACAGAGGGAAGGTAGAGGCGGTGCTCGAAGGCGATGTCGTCTATCGGGAATACGCTCGACTCCGGCAATAACGCTATGAAGAACCACGCGCCGAAAAAGGTCAGGGCCGGGAATTTCTTCCTTGTCCTGTACAGCAGGTAGACTATGAGGGCCGCGACCAGCACCGATGCTGCGACCTTGATGTCTATGTGCCTTGCAGGCTGCAGGAAATAGTCCGAGTTCTGGTTGACCGGCAGCAGGAGCAGCCTCATGTACATAATGAGCACCTTCATCTCCGACAGGAGGTATTCTCCGGAGGTATAGGATAGTTGGTTATCCACCAGAAAACCCTGGAGTGCATTTTTCACCGACACGAAAGCAAGGAGAACTGCGGCGAACGGCAGGTAGATGGCCCAAGCCATGCGCGCACGCCTTATGCCGCCGGATTTTGGTATCACGAAGAGCAGGTCGTAGGCAAGCATGGCCGCGGGAAGCGTGGCCGCTATCTCTTTGGAGAGAAGGCCCAGCAGGTAGAACAGGGGTGCAAGGGCTGCGAATAGGTACTTCCGAACGCCCGGCGTCTGCCCTGCGCCGCGGAAACGTACGAAGCACAGGAACGCGGAGAGGTAGAAAAATGTGGCCAGTAGGGCCGCGCTCCCTGATATGTACGTTACGGCGGCGGTCTGCACGGGGTGCAGAGCGAATACGAGCGATGCCGCCAGCGATACTATGAAGGCCTCCTTGTATCCGGCATCTTTCAGTATGGCCTGCACTAACAATAAGACGAGAAATGAGTTAATCAGGTGCAGGGATATGTTAAAGATGTGGTAGCCCGCCGGGCTGTAACCGGAAAATGCGTAGCTGACGGCGAAGCCGGCAAGGGTTACGGGACGGTACAGCCTGCGGCCTGGTTCGTAGCTGGCGGTACTCGCGTCCGTGAAAAACTCCGGTATATTCCCGAGGTGCCGTATGTGCTGGTTCTTGACTATCTGATGGGAGTCGTCGAAATGAAAGCCGGTGTTGAATGAATTTGAATAAGCAATAAGGATGGATACCGCCAGCAGCAGGCCGGCAATGGCCATCTTCCGGGCAGGGGAAAGACGCATGAAACCGGTGGTGAATGACTCAAACCTGTTGGACATAATGCTCTATATAAATTCTGTTTAGTCCGCCCTATTTTCCCTGCGTTATCTCTTCCAGCACCTTCAACTGGCTCGGCTGGCCGAGCGCTATCAGGCAGTCGCCCTCGTGCAGTATGGCGGTCGGGCTCGGGTTGAACTCCATCTTGCCCTCCGCGCGCTTTATGGCCACTATGATTATCCCTAAGTCCTGGCGTATCCCGCACTGGTTAATGGCCAGGCCTGCAAGAGACGACCCCAGGCTTATGGTGACCTCTTCCATCTGGAGCTCAATGTTTTCGGACTGGGTGGCGAACTCTATGAAGTCAACGACCGCCGGGCGCAGTATCGCCTGGGCCATGCGGTCTGCGCCTATCAGGTAGGGCGATATGACCTTGCTCGCCCCGGCCCTCAGGAGCTTCTGCTCGGAGCCCTCCTCGCCCGCCCTGGCTACTATGTAGAGGTCGGGGTTGATACCGCGTGCCGAGAGCACTATGTATAGGTTGTCCGCGTCCGTAGAGACGACCGTGATGAGCCCCTTTGCGCGCTTTATCCCGGCCTCTATCAATATGTCGTCCTTGTCGGCGTCGCCCTGCATGATGAGGTATCTCGCCCAGTCGGTCTCGGAGATGTCCTTTGTGTCGTGCTCTATCACCACGAACGGCACGGGCTTCCGCTCAAGCTCCCGGCATATCAGCCTGCCCATCCTGCCGAACCCGCATACTATGTAATGGTCTTTGAGTTTCTTTATCTTCTGCTCCAATTTCTTCCTCCCGAATAATTGCTGAAGCTCGCCTTCGAGCATCATCTTGGTGGCGTTCCTGATGGCGAATGCCACCGTGCCCATGCCGAAGAGTATGAGGAAAATGGTGAATACTCGGCCGGTTGTGTCGAGCTTGTTCGTCTCGCCGTAGCCTATTGTGGCCAGGGTTATCACGGTCATGTACATCGCGTCGAGGAAGCTCCAGCCCTCGAGGTAGACGTACCCGAGCGTACCGATCGAGGCCACGGCCACCACGGCGGCGAGCGAGAACCACAACATTTCGGCTGCGTTGTCTAATTTCTTATAGAACATCGGGCCTCGTCGGCAAAGAATTTTTTAACCATTTCAACCTATTTCATATACTTTAATGAACATGGGGGCGATTGTCAACAAAAGAGAGGGGGGCTTTACTTTTTCCCCTTGACTACTACCGCCGTTTGTGCGAAGAATAGCTGAACAAAATTTCTTACTACTATGAAAAACATCGACTACCTGAAACTCACCCTTCTTGTCCTCGTCGCCGCATATGGCACGGCCTGTGCTTTGCACCCGGAGAACTACGGCTTCATGGACGGTGTGGACCTGCTCTTCCACGAGGCGGGCCACCCTATCTTCGGCCTGTTCGGCAATGAGTTCCTGATGATACTGGGCGGGACGCTCGGCCAGCTAATCATGCCGTCCATCATCATAGGGTACTTCATTTGGAGCGGGCAGAGGTTCTCCGCATCGGTTACCGGCGTATGGCTCGCGCAGAACTTATTCAACATATCGGTCTACGCAAAGGACGCGTCCGCGATGGAGCTGCCGCTCGTAGGCAACGGCGACAGGGCGCACGATTGGAACTACATGCTGACCGAGCTCGACATGCTGGGCAGTGACCAGGCGGTTGGCGGCGCGATACGCGCGGCTGGCGTTATTGTGCTCATAGTAGCTGTGCTTGCGGGTCTGTACTTCAGCAGGAAGCCCGCCGAGGATGCGTAGGGTAAAAACGCAGTAGGGCCCCGGCCATATTGGCGAGACCGGGGCCCTGAGGGGGCTGTCGGGAGGAAAACTTAGCCGACAGCAAGCTTGCTTATATTTAGCAGGGGAGTTTGTAACGGAGATTTTAGGATACAACATCTGGGCTACTGCTGTCAAGGGTTTTTGTGATGCCCGGCCCTGTCCGCCCGTTCGTCTGCCTAAACTTGTTGACATCCCGCCATATTAGAGTCTAAAATACACAGGTCGTATCAGTCCGTTTTTCTTTCCGGCGTAATAGGTTATAATAATAATGTAATTTCCTTTAAATCCCTCCCCCTGCAATGGGGGAGGGACAAAGGGTGAGGGTGTCACCCCGGACGCTTTTTAACGGGGGGCCGGTGTCTTTAAGTTCCTGGATTCCCGCCTTCGCGGGAATGACGGATTATTGGGTACATCGAAGGGAGCGCAATTTTTATGTCCAGGGAGCTTGAAAAGGTATACGAGCCGAGGGCGGTCGAGGACCGCTGGTACCGGGAGTGGGTGGAAAAGGGTTACTTCCACGCAGACCCGTCTGCCCCCGGTGCGCCGTTCTCCATAGTAATACCCCCGCCGAACGTAACCGGCGTATTGCACATGGGCCACGCGCTCAACAACACGCTGCAGGACTCGCTCGCCCGCTGGAAGCGTATGTCCGGGTTCAACGTACTTTGGATGCCGGGCACCGACCACGCGGGCATAGCCACGCAGAACGTCGTAGAGCGCCAGCTCGCGGCGGAGGGCACCACCCGCCACGCATACGGCAGGGAGAAGTTCGTTCAGCGGGTATGGCAGTGGCGCGAGGAGTCCGGCGGCACCATCATAAACCAGCTCAAGCGGCTCGGCGCGTCCTGCGACTGGGAACGCGAGCGGTTCACTATGGACGAGGGGCTGTCTCGCGCGGTGCGCGAGGTATTCGTCCGGTTGTACGAGGAGGGCCTGATATACCGGGGCGACTATATCATCAACTGGTGTCCCCGCTGCATTACCGCGCTCTCCGACCTCGAAGTGGAATACGAAGAAAAAAAGGGGAAACTCTATTACATAAAATACCCGCTGACAGACGGCTCCGGCGAGATAGTGGTTGCGACCACGCGGCCGGAGACGATGCTTGGCGACACGGCGGTAGCTGTCAACCCGGAGGACGAGCGGTACCATGCCTTCATAGGAAAGCGCGTCATCGTGCCGGTTGCAGGCCGCGAGATACCGGTGATAGCCGACGCGTATGTCGACCCGGCCTTCGGCACGGGCGCGGTAAAGATTACGCCCGCGCACGACCCCAACGACTTCGAGGTAGGCGTGAAGCACGGCCTGCCGATGATACGCGTGATGGACGACGAGGCCAAGATGACTGCCGAGGCCGGCAAGTACGAGGGCCTGGACCGTTTCGAGTGCCGGGGCAAGCTGCTGCTTGCGCTCGAAAAAGGCGACCACCTGGAGAAAATTGAGGAGCACGTGCACGCGGTCGGTCACTGCTACCGCTGCAAGACGGTAGTGGAGCCCGCGGTCTCGAAGCAGTGGTTCGTAAAGATGCACCCGCTCGCAGAGCCCGCGATAAAGGCGGTCGAGAACGGTGAGGTACGGATAATACCGAAGGGCTGGGAGAACACCTATTTCGACTGGATGAACAATATCCGCGACTGGTGCATATCCCGCCAGATATGGTGGGGCCACAGGATACCCGCGTGGTACTGCGAGGAGTGCGGCGAGATTACCGTCGCGCGCGAAGACCCGGTCGTCTGCACCAGGTGTGGGAGCCGCAACATCGTAAGGGACCCCGACGTGCTGGACACCTGGTTCTCGTCGGCGCTATGGCCGTTCTCCACTATGGGCTGGCCGGACGACACCCCGGAGTTAAGGAGATACTACCCGACGACTGTGCTCGTCACCGCGTTCGACATACTGTTCTTCTGGGTTGCCAGGATGGTCATGATGGGCATAAAGGTCATGGACAAGCCGCCGTTCACCGACGTGTACATACACGCGCTCGTGCGGGACGCGCAGGGCCAGAAGATGTCCAAGTCCAAGGGCAACGTCATAGACCCGCTCGTCATGATGGACAAGTACGGCACGGACGCGTTCCGCTTTACGATGGCCGCGATGGCCGCGCAGGGCAGGGACGTGAAGCTCTCCGAGGAGCGCATAGAGGGCTATCGCAATTTCTGCAACAAGATATGGAACGCGGCGCGTTTCGTGCTGATGAACACAGGTGATTTCGAGGCGGGTCCGCTGAATAAAGAAGAGCTGACCACACTCCCGGACCGCTGGATAGTGAGCCGCCTGAACGAGGCGGCCGGAAAGGTGAACGCGGCATTCGAGGGCTACCGTTTCAACGATGCGGCGGGCGAGGCATATCAGTTCGTATGGCACGAGTTCTGCGACTGGTACCTGGAGCTTGTGAAGCCGGTGCTCTACGGCACGGACGAGGCCGCGAAGAAGAATACCCTGAACTGCCTCGTCAACGTGCTGAAGTCCGCGATGGAGCTGCTCCACCCGTTCATGCCGTTCATCACCGAAGAGATATGGCAGAGCCTGCCTGTCAAGGGGCGTGCCGAGTCCATAATGATATCCCGGTACCCGGCTGCCGACGTGGCGTTCAAGGACGCCGAGGCCGAGGCAGGGATGAAGGTCATGATGGATATAATCACCGGGATACGAAACATCAGGGGCGAGATGAACATCAGCCCGTCTGCGGAGCTTGTTGCGAAGGTCAGGGTTACATCCGCAGCGACAAAGGAGTTTCTGGACGTCAACGCCGGCTACCTGGTCAGGCTTGCGAGGCTGAAGGAGTTCGAGGCCGCGCCCGATATGCCGCGCCCGAAGATGTCCGCCGTAGCCGTTACGCCTGAGGCAGAGGTGTACGTCCCGCTCGAAGGTATACTGGACATAGACGTGGAACTTGCACGGCTAAGGAAAGAGATAGACAAGGTCGACAAGGAACTGAAACCCTTCGAGGCGAAGATGGCGAACGAGGGGTTCGTCAAGAAGGCCCCGCCGGAGGTGCTCGATAAGACGCGCGGCATCATAGAGGAGCTTTCGAGCAAGAAGGCGAAGCTCGAAGAAGGGCTGAAGCGGCTCGAGGCGTTTAAAGAGTAATTTTCTACCATATCTAATGCGAGAAGAGAATGATGCGTGACGTAATGATGTGGTTATGCTGATTAATAGTGCATGCTTCATAAATAGCAATGAAAGATAGCCCCGGTAAAAAGTGGAAAACGTCAAACAAATAAAGTATACTGAACATATAGAAAACAGGCTGTTATTAAGAAAAATAGACCACGACCTCCCCAAAAAGGTATTTGAAGAGTCGCGGGAACGCTACTATGACAACGAAACAGGGCACCTTATCGCCGTGTCTAAAGCGGAACTATATGGCAAGACAAGGGACGTTATGGTAGCGTATCTCGTTGAGGGCGATATTGCGAAACTTCTGACTATACATCCTCTTAAAGAGGGCCAGAAGGAAGAAAGAGTGGCGGCGGGCAGATGGAGGAAAATATGATTGAAGATTTTAAAGTTGTATACGACGAAAAGGAAGACATCCTTTACCTCGCCAAGGAAGGTCAGGAAGAAGAGGTTGTGGAGCTGTCGCCCGGCGTAAACCTTGAGCTTGACGGCGCCGGCAAACTCATCGGGGTGGAGATATTCAAGGCTTCAAGCCGTTTCAAGGACGTTATCAAGTTAATGGAACGAAAACTTCAGACTGCGTGATTTAACATGAGCGACCGTATGATTCAGGAGATAATAGAACGCGCCCTTGCCGAGGACATCGGAAGCGGCGACGTCACGACCCGCTCGACCATTGACCCGGAGGCCGAAGGGGACGCCGTAATAGTGGCGAAGGAGGACTTCGTGCTCGCCGGGTACGAGACGTTTTTGTCCGTATTCCTCGCGCTCGACCCCTCGATTGATTACTCCGTGGACTACGTGGACGGCGACAAGGTGGAAAAGGGCGCGACCATCGTGGGCATAGGCGGTCCGCTCCGCGTCCTTCTGACGGGCGAGCGCGTCGCGCTCAACCTCCTGCAGAGGATGTGCGGTATAGCGACGCTCACGGCGAAATACGTCGAGGCGGTCAAAGGGACGAATACGGTAATACTCGATACCCGCAAGACCACTCCGGGCCTGCGTGTGCTGGAAAAATACGCAGTGACGGTGGGCGGCGGGAAAAACCATAGGACAGGGCTCTACGACGGGATACTCATCAAGGACAACCACATCGCCGCCGCAGGCGGTATAAAGAAGGCCGTCAAGGCCGCGCGTGAGAGGGCCCCGCACACACTGAAGGTCGAGGTGGAATGCGAAACGCTCGCGGACGTAAAAGAGGCGCTAACGGCCAAGGCCGACATGATAATGCTCGACAACATGGACTTAAAGGCCATGAAGGAGGCGGTAGGCTTTATCAAGGGCCGCGTCCTCGTGGAGGCGTCCGGCAACATGGGCATTGAGCGTGTAAGGTCTGTAGCCAGGACCGGCGTGGACTTCATCTCGGTCGGCGCGCTTACGCACTCCGCCCCTGCGGTTGACATATCCATGAAGGTTAAAGGGCGCCGTTAAAACATTTGCAAAACGATAACATCCTTTCATTTCTCTATACCCACAAAGATACGTACACATCCGGGCAGGCGATGGCCGACGGGCTGGGCGTCACGCGCGCGGCCGTCTGGAAGTCCATCGAGGCGTTGAGGGCGTCCGGGTACGTCATAGAGTCCGCGGCCGCCAAAGGCTACAAATTAATCTCCATACCCGACCTCCTGACGGAGCGCGAGATAACGCTCGGGCTGAATACGCGCGTCTTCGGCCGGAGGGTAATAGCGCTCGACGAAGTGGACTCCACGAACACATTTGCCTCCAGGCTCGCGGCCGACGGCGAGCCGGAGGGCACGCTTGTCGTGAGCGAGTCGCAGACGGCAGGGCGCGGCCGGCTTGGCCGGAAGTGGGTGTCTCCGCACGGGGTGAATATACTGATGAGCCTTATACTGAGGCCGCAGATCCCGCCAATGGATGCGCCCATGACGACTCTTCTGGCCGCGTCGGCGCTTGCGCGCGCAATCAAAGGGCTGTACGGCCTGCCTGCGGCTATAAAGTGGCCGAACGACCTGCTGATAAACGGCAGGAAGGCGGCTGGGATACTTACGGAGATGAGCGCTGAGCCGGACAGGGTCAGGCATATAATACTCGGCGTCGGTATAGACGTCAATATGAAGAGGGAGTCTTTTCCCCGGGAGATAAGGGAGTCGTCCACGTCGATAATGGCAGAACTCGGCCATAAGGCGGTACGGGCGGAGCTTCTCAGGCGCTTCATGGAGGAGCTTGAGCAGTCCTATGGCCTGTTCACGAGTGGCGACAGGAAAGGCATCCTGGATGAGTGGCGGAGCCACTCCTGCACGCTCGGCAAGAGGGTAAGGGTAAACACGCCGCGGGGCGAGAAGGCCGGGGTCGCCGTGGACATAGACGATAACGGCGGCCTGATAATAGATACGGACGGAGGCTCAAGAGAGACCGTAACGAGCGGCGACGTAAGTTTTCTTTAACTCCAGGGTATGGTCTGATGTATTACCTCGACAAGCTGAAGGAGCGGGCGCGGTTCATCGTATCTTTCCTGAAAAGGGAAGAGTACGCGGCGGAGATGGGCCTGCCGGATTTCGTGCATGCGCTTTTCAAGTCCGCACTGTTTAGCGGAAGGCGTATCAAGGCGGTCGCTGGCGAGCCGGAGGGAGGCTGCCGCAGCGTCACCATCGGCGGGCGGACGGTATACTGGCCGGAAGCTGCGGACCCGGAGTCCCTCGTTTACACATACCGTGAAGTATTCTTCGACAGGCACGGGCACCTCTTCGATACATACGGTACCGAGCTTATGGATGGTGACGTAGTGCTCGACTGCGGCGCCTGCGAGGGGTTCTTCACGCTCAAGGCGCTTGAGAAAGGGGCGGGCAGGGTCTACGCATTCGAGCCCGGCCGGAGCCTTGCACGTTGCCTTATGAAATGCTTCAGCGACGAGATATCCGATGGCCGGGTGGAAGTGGTCAATAAATTACTCGGCATGGGCAACAGGAAGCTCCTTTTCAGGGAGGACATGGACAGCCTCGCCTCGAGCGGCGTTGTGGACGGCCTCGGTGATAACGGCCCCGGAACCTACGAGGTAGAGATGACCTCGATAGACGAGTTCTGCAAGGAGCGCAATCTGGAATCTCTGGATTATATTAAGGCGGATGTCGAGGGGGCCGAGGTGGAGCTTGTAACGGGCGCCAGGGAAACCATCAGGCGGTTCGGACCGAGGATCTCACTTGCGGTGTACCACCAGCCGGGCAACGCGAGGGAGATTGTAGAATTTATTCGTTCCGTGGACCCTTCATACGTATTCAGGTACAAGGGGCTTGCCTGCCATGACGGGGTCGTGCGGCCGATGGTGCTTCACTGCCACAAGGACAAGGCAGCCGGGCGAGTGATGTAGTTATGTATTATCCTGCTACTTTGTATCCTGTTCGCGCGCCTTGGCTATGTGTTTCCTGGTGCCCTTCATAGAGTCTCCGGGCGATACCGGCGGGAAGCATACCTTGTCCGAACATACGTAAAGCACCGCCTTCCCCTCGTATTCGTAGCCTAACACGGTAAGCCTGTCCTTGTCACGTACGGGGTCGAGCGGCACGACCACCCGGTCGGGTTCGTCGAAGGTGAACGAGTTTTTTATCAGCTCTCTTGTGCCTGCGTCCCCGGCTTTGCCGACCACTATGAACTCGTACGCCGTCTCTATGCAGCGCTCCACTCCGAGCGCGAAAGGCGCTGCCCAGTAGGAGTGCTTCAGGTAGTCCTGCGCGAACGGGGCGAGCGTGTGCCTGGCGGTCTTTTTGTACTCCTCGGCGCCAGTGATATGGTAGAGGTCCATAAACAGCGCCGAGGCTGCGGCGTTTTCTATCTGGGGTTTCTTGGGGTCCTTCAGCAGTCCGAAGGGCTCATTGTCGTAGGCCGTGTCGAAGAACCCGCCCTTCTCGGCGTCCCAGAACTTCCTGACGAGCGTCCCGGCAGTCTCTACCGCGAACTCCAGGTATTTCTCGTCGCCTGTAGCCTGGTAGGCAAGCTCCCCGGCCTGGGACGAATAGACCTGGTCGGACAGAAACAGAGATCCTCCCACCTGTCCGTTGGAGTGGAATACGCCCACGCCCTTCCGGTATAGCCTGCCTGTTATATAGTCGAGCACCCCCAAGGCGACCTTCAGGTAACGTCCCTGCCCCGTCGCCCTGTAGGCCTGAAGGTAACCGATGGCCGCCTTCGCGTTGGAGTCGGCAAATATCGCCTTCTCGACTGGCGGGGCCTTGGCGGCGCGGCGGTCGGAGGACCCAAGCCTGTAGTATTTCTCGTCCGCCGCCTGGCTGTTATAAAAGGCACCGGTTTCCTTGTCGTACAGCACTCGTTCGAGGTATCCGGCAATGGCCTCCCCAGCCTTTATGTATCTCCCGGTATCAAGCGCCTGGCCCGCGTGCATGTATATGCCCAGCATGTCCGCGTTCGCTGTGAGGAGCTTCTCGTAGTGCGGGCTCTTCCAGTCCTGCGTGGTCGAATACCGGAAGGACCCTCCGTCCACCTTGTCGAATATCCCGTCCTTCATGCCGTCGAGCGTAAGCTCTATGGCCGTCTCGGGGGACTGGTTTTTGTACTGCCTGGCCTTCGGGTAGATGTAGAGCGCGAACTCCATGACCTCCGGCATCGGGAACTTGTCAGGGCCTCCGTACCCGCCGTACTTGGGGTCCACGAAGAGGTTTATCGCGTTAAGCACACGCACCGGCATCTCGGCCGAGAGCGGTACGTATTTGGTCTTTTTGTCTCGCTCCTCGCGCGCGGCCGCCGCGGCCTTTTCAGCCGCTGCTATCTTCTCGTATACCTTTGCCCTGTCCGTCCGGTATGAGGCGTTCGCGGTATTCAGTATAGTGAGCAGCTCGTCCGCCGAAGTGGTGGTCTGGCCTGCTATGACCATCCCGGTGGGCGTCAATAGCGAGATGGACGGGAGCCCGCCCTGGCTGTAACGGTCGCTTAAGTCCGGCCTCTCGTCCGCGTTCACGAATACCGGTATGAAGTCGCCGTTAAGTGTCTCTATGACACGTGGGTCCTTGTAGGCGGTCTCGTCCATGACCTTGCACCACCGGCACCAGTTGGCTGAAATATCGAGGAATATGAGCTTGTCGGTTTCCTTGGATGAGTCGAAGGCCTCTTGTCCCCAGCCCGTCCATCTTATGCTCCTGTTCTCAAGCGGAGCAGGGGCGTCTTCGGCGAGGGAAATGCCGGGACTGCACAGTAAGACGGATGCTATCAGTGCGGACGATATTAATAACAGCTGGAGATGACGCATTGAAAGGCCTCCGATTGACGGATGCTTAACCCCGAGATTCTTCGCTTCGCTCAGAATGACAGACCCCTTGACCTTCTGTCCAGATAGCCCTGCAATATAACCTGCGCGGCCAGCATGTCTATAACCTTCCTGCGCTTGGCGCGGGACACGTCGCCTTCGATGAGCGCCTTCTGTGCAAGGGCGGTGGAGAGCCGCTCGTCGTATAAAACAATAGGGACGGAAAGGTCTTTTTTGAGCTTCTCTACGAACGCCATCACCTTCTCGGCCTGGGTGCCGATCGAGCCGTCCATGCTTTTGGGGAGGCCTACCACCAGCTCCTCGACCTCGTATTCCTCAAGGTAGCCCTTGAGGGCAGTGAGGTCCTTTGCGTAGCCTACACGCCTGATGGTGGTGACGCCGTGAGCCGCGAGCTCGAGGGCGTCCGATACCGCGACACCGAGGGTCTTCTCGCCGACGTCGAGGCACATTATGCGCATCACAGCCTGCCTGAGCGTATGATGCCCCAGACGAGCCACAGTCCCAGGAAGCCGGCGAGGAGGTAGCCGAAGAGGCCGAGGAACGGATAGCCGAACATCATCCTCCCCTTGCCCGAATGTATAATGACGGACGAGCCTATAATTATGGCGGCTATGATGACCGAGAACGAGACGCGGTTGGTGGAGCGGTCGAAGTCCCGGATGAACCTGTCCAGGCCCTTCAGCTCCATTGTTATGTGCATGTCGTCCTTAATTATCTTCCTGAGTATCACCCTTATCTGGTGCGGCAGGCTGCTCAGGAAGTCGCTGAGGTCGAGGAAGTCCCGGCGCAGGCGGTGCGAGTATCGCCTGGGCGAATACTTCTTCCTGACCAGCCTCGCTGCGTACGGCTTTGCAACCTCTATGAAGTCGAAGCCGGGGTCGAGTTCGCGGCCGAGACCCTCTATCGTCAGGAGCGCCTTGTTCATGAGTATCAGGTCGGCCGGGAACTTAAGCCGGTGCTTTATGGCAAGCCTCGTCACGCGGTCTATGTAGTCGCTCAGGCTTATCTGGCTGATGGTCTTTCCGTAGAGCGGCTCTATAAGCTCTACGAGGTCGCGCTTGAAGTCGTGCCTGAACCTGTCCAGGTCCACGTCCTCGGTCACGAAGCCCATGGTAATGTACTGCTGGACCAGGCCGTCGAAGTCCTTCTTGACGAGCGCCAGGAAGGTGTCCGCGATGACCTCCATGTTCTCCTCGGTCAGACGCCCGACTATGCCGTAGTCCACGAGCCCTATCCTGCCGTCGTCCATAACGAACATATTGCCGGGGTGCGGGTCGGCGTGGAAGAAGCCGTCTTCCAGCACCTGCTTGAAGAATGCCTGCGCGCCGTTTTTGGCGAGCTCGCCGCGGTCGAACCCGGCGGCGTCCAGAAGCTCCACGTCGGATATGCGTATCCCTGTGATGCGGTCCATCGTGAGCACGCGTCGCTTGGTGAGCGTGGTATACACCTCCGGTACATAGAGGTATGCGCTGTCCTTGAAGTTCGTGGCGAACCGTATGGCGTTGTCGGCCTCGGTTACGAAGTCCATCTCGGCCCTGATGGTGCGGGCGAACTCCTCCACTATGGCAGACGGGTTGAATATGCGGGATTCCGGGACGTGCTTTTCGAGCAGGTGGGCCATGCCCATAAGTATGGAGATGTCCTGCTCGACGTTCTTCTCGATGCCCGGCCTTCTGACCTTCACTGCGACCTTCGAGCCGTCGGAAAGCGCCGCCCTGTGCACCTGTGCGATGGAGGCCGCGGCTACCGGGGTCTCCTCGAATTCGGCGAATATCTCGGACAAAGGCGCGCCCAGCTCGGTCTCCACTATGGCCTTGGCCTCGAGGAAGCTGAACGGAGGCACCTCGTCCCGGAGCTTTTTGAACTCGTCGGCGAACTGTGTGGTAACAAGGTCAGGTCGGCCGGACAGCATCTGGCCGAGTTTGATGAAGGTCGGGCCGAGCTCCTCGAAGGCGTGCCTGAGGCTGACGGGCGCGGTCTCTTCAATCGGTTTGTGCGTGAATGGTGGGTGAGAAAGCCTGCGCCTGAAAGGGATAAAGCGGTTCAGGTCCATCTGGGCAATCAGGTGGCCGTACCCGTGGCGCAGGAACACGCTCGCGATAAACCTTATGCGCGCGATGTTCCTGTACTTGCCACTGAATAGAAAGGAGGTCAGGGGCATCGTGTTGGTTTAGTCCTCCGACGACCCACCCTTTGACTCGTTTTCAAGCTTCTTGACCCGGATGGTGAGCTGCTGGACCTTTTTGGTAAGCTTGTCGAGGTCCTCCCGGGTCGCTATATTGATTTTCTCCAGCCCCTTAGTCATGCCCTCGGACACCCGCTTGTTTATGTCCTTGGAAGAGGTCTTGGCCTTATCCACCCATTCCTTCATCAGCTTGGCGCCCTCGTGTTCGTTCAACTCGCCTTTCTTCACGAGGTCGTCTACAAGCTCCTTGACCTTCTCCTGCACGCCGAGCCCGGCCATAAGCGCCTTCCTCACTACGTCGTATACCATGGGTCACCTCCGGTTCCGAAAATAAGAGCAAGTGCCAATCTGTAACCTACGGCTGTTTCTATATAAAACCCAAGGGCTTAGCCCTTCTGGACCCTCTCGACGTACTCTCTCGCCTTGCCTATAGCCTCGGGCAGTTTCGAGGCGTCCTTGCCGCCGGCCTGGGCCATGTCCGGCCTGCCGCCGCCGCTCCCGCCCGTGACTGCCGCCACTTCCTTAATTATATCACCGGCTTTGTATCTGTCCACCAAATCTTTGGTCACCATGCAAAGAAGCGACACCCGGCCATCCTTCGATGAGCCCAGTACTATGATGCCGGAGTCCATCTTCTCCTTAAGGTTATCGCCCAAACTGCGCAGGTCTTTAGCGTCGAGCCCGTCCATGACCTGCGCGAGAAGCTTCACCCCGGCAATATCGGCCGCGTTTGATAGCAGGTCGCCAGCCCCGGCCTGGGACATCTTGCCCTTCAGCTTTTCGAGCTCTTTTTCCAGCTCCTTCATCCGGTCGTTCAGCTTGCCCACCTTGTCGGCCACGTTCAGGTCGGCCGACTTTATTATCCCGGCCACCTCGCGGAGCTGTTTCTCCTGCTCCTGCACGACGACGTACGCGCCCTCGCCGGTTACCGCCTCTATGCGCCTGACGCCCGCGGCCACGCCGGACTCGGACAGGAGCTTGAACAGCCCCACGTCGGCTGTGTTGCCCAGGTGCGTACCGCCGCAAAGCTCGGAGGAGAAATCGCCCATCCTGACCACACGCACCTTGTCGCCGTATTTTTCGCCGAAGAGCGCGGTTGCCCCGCTGCCGATGGCCTTTTCGGTATCCATCTCCTCGACCGTGACCCCGGCGCCTTCGAGTACCTTCCCGTTCATCAGCTCCTCGACCCGGTCCTTCTCGTGCTGGGTAAGCGGGGCGAAGTGCGCGAAGTCAAACCGGAGCCTGCCTGGCTCGACGAGCGAGCCCGCCTGCTTCACGTGGTCGCCCAGCAGGTACCTGAGCACCGCCTGTAACAGGTGCGTCGCCGTGTGGTTTCTCGCGGTGGCCTTACGGAGCGTAGTGTCCACGCTCGCGTGCAGTGTGTCGCCGGTCTTGATTGTGCCACGCTCCACCCTGCCCTTGTGCACGAACAGACCCGGCAGGGGACGCGTCGCATCGGCCACATCGAACCGCGAGGCACCAGACGCGAGCGCGCCCCTGTCCCCAACCTGTCCGCCCGATTCCGCATAAAAAGGTGTGGTGGCAAGTATGACCTCGGCCTCTTCGCCCTCGGATGCAGAGCCTGCCATCTCGTTGCCCTTTATGATAGCGACTATCTTCGCATCGGCCTCGGTCGCATCGTAGCCTACGAACTTCGTCGGCCCGGCCGATTCCAGTGCCTTCCTGTATATTTCTTTTACCTTGTCCTCGCCGAACGATGCCTGCGCGGCCTTGGCCTTGGCCTTCTGGGCCTCCATAGCCTTCTCGTACCCGGCAAAGTCCAGCACCAGCCCCTGCTCCACCGCCACGTCCTGCACGAGGTCCATCGGGAAACCGTAGGTGTCGTACAGTTTAAACAGCTCGTCGCCCGGCAGGGTGGTATCACCCTTCTCTTTTGCACGGCTGACGAGGTCGTTCAGGAACTTGAGGCCGTATTCGAGCGTACCTATGAACCGCTCCTCTTCCACCAGCACAAGCCTCGCCACGTAGTCGCGCGCGTCTCTCAGCTCCGGGTATGCCCCACCCATAAGGTCGGCCACGTTGCCGGTCAGCCTGTACAGAAACGGCTTCTCGAGTCCCAGCATCTTGCCGTGGCGCGCGGCGCGACGCATTATGCGCCGAAGGACGTAGCCCCTGCCCTCGTTGGAGGGCATTACGCCCTCGGCTATCAGGAATGTCATGGCGCGCAGGTGGTCCGCGATCACC
>Ga0334722_10002141_pt1 | contig 22815 bp, 53 predicted proteins | sample C3_bottom_MG_FD_207210 | JGI IMG/M metagenome (GOLD analysis project Ga0334722, IMG submission 207210) | Sediment microbial communities from Yellowstone Lake, YNP, Wyoming, USA - C3_bottom | ecosystem: Environmental > Aquatic > Freshwater > Lake > Sediment | place: USA: Wyoming | collected... | reverse complement strand
CCCGGGGATCTGCACAGCTAACCGGGATCTGCATGACCCCTGAGGTCCGCGACGCACCGTTGACTCGCGCGAGTATAGACGGGACGTTAGCGACAAGTGAAAAACTTGCCTCGGAAGCCGCGATGAGCTTGTCGGAGACCGATAAGCGCGAGGTTTGTGGACTGCATGGGTGGGTGGGTCGACGCGCGTTCCAGCAAGATCGTCATGACCTCTGCGAGGCTCCCGACGAGGACCTCCCCGTCACCCTTTCCGGAGAGGACCTGCCCCTTGAGGATGAGATAGACGGCGATGTGGTCCACGATGATGAAACCGACGCCGCGGAGGATAACGAAGAGGACCCCGCCGACTCCGATGGGGACGGCGGTACACACGGCAGGTGGAAGGCCGATGGCACGGCGCGCTGGAGCCGCGCATCGGCACGCCTACGCGGGATTCCGCCCAAGAAGACGATCGCTGTCCGCCGGATCACGCAGGTCGAGCTGGCGACCGGACGGGACGAACTGCAAGAGCTTGGTGCAGACAAGCCGTACTGGCGACCCAAGATCCGCGGCGATTGCGCGCGTGTACAGCGACCCTGTCCCTATGTAGCTTGCTCCAAGAATCTCTTCCTCGATGTCAGCGAAACCGGAAGCATCATCCTCAATTTCCCACACCTCGAGCCTGGACAGATGCCGGCCGATCAGAGCTGCGCGCTCGATCTCGCCGAGCGCGGTGCGATGACCTTGGAGGACATCGCCGTCGTGACCAACCTGACGCGCGAGCGCATCCGCCAGGTCGAGCTGAAAGCACTGATCCGACGGGGGCGCCCAGCCGCGATCGCGATGGGACTGGGACCCGATGACGCCGCGGCGATCGGTGGGCGTCACCACGTCGGTCCGAGTGCGGATCTCGAAGAGACGGGCATCGAGGGCGCGGTGCCGAGTGATGTCGCTACGATCCTGGGGAGCGGAGGCGGCGACAGCTAGGACACGGGGGTGCCGTAGAGCGAGCGCAATCGCTTCTAGTGGATCTTCGCGAGCACTGCCTCGAGACGCGCGATCTTCGCCTCGTGCTTCGCGACGTCGCGTGCCAGGACTTCGCCGCGTTTCTCGGGTGGTACGAAGGTGTTCTCCCGCGGCTGCCAACCACGCTCGTGTCCGATGTCCTTCACGAGCGCATCGGCGACGGCTTCGCGACCGGACGCTGTGAGACGTGCCTTGTTGCCCACAACCTCGATGAGTCCAGCGGCGACCGTGCGTTTGAGGTGCGGGGCGTGCACGGCAGGCACGCGACTCGGGAATTCCGAGCCGTACTCCAGGACCATGTCCTTGAGCGCGCCGAGGTTGATTTCCGTCACGTACGTCGGTTTGTGTGCGACGACTTTCTGGGCTGCCCGGAGGCCATCACTTGCCGCGTCAAGTTGCCGCTGGAGCAGCGTGCGCTGCTCCGGTGAACGCGTCGTGCGAGCACTGCGCTGGATATCCGCGACTCGTTTCTTCCAGTCACTCGGGGTGGCCTCGGGATGGGGTATCTCCGCGGCAAGCGCTTCGGCGATCTCGTCCTGAAGTTGCTTGGATCGTCGAGCCATACGTCACTCTAGCATCGCCCGTGGATCAGCTCCGGCGCCCTTTCGACAGAATCATGAACGATCATGGGCAACGGCGGCGGCGGGTCTCGCGGATCGAGATTTCTGCCGCGGCCCGGATAAGCACCGCTCTCGACGACCTCCCGACCAAGCGGTGGACTTTCGCCCAGCGCTTGCACCACGACTTGACGTCGGGATCGTTCTCGCGATCTCCGTGCTCCGCGAGGATGCGCGCCGCGTCCACATGATCACCGCGCGTCCAGTCGACAAACCGACGCTTGGTAGGGGAACGCCGCGTCGGCAGGAACACTTCGATGCCGGTGCGCGTGTATCCCAGCACCATCATTGACTTCTTGCTGCTCACTGGCTACGACCGATGGTACGGATACCGGGCTGTCTTGGCCATTTTCTTGATCGTGGATCAGCCAAGGAAGGCCTCGTAGATCTGCTGACAGCCGTTTCGCAGGCAGCACAGATGCCCGGATGCAACCCTTTGGCCGGCAGGCGACGTCGGTCATCACGCATCTTCAGGCAACTCCGTCTCGATAGGGAGGCACGGCGGAATGAGCAGAAAACGCTCACGCAGTCGATCTGGTAGCGGCTTGATCCATTCGTAGTCCTCTTGCCCTGCCAGGTTCAGTCCGAGTGCTCGTAAGCGCCCACCGATCATAGAGATCGAAACTTTCCCGAAGTTTTTCCAGCGCCGTAGATCAGCTAGCGTGCATCGAACAAGATTATCGACGGTCGCTGCTTGGCCTAGCCTGTTCCAGATCGTGTACACGACGCGCGTGGTCAGCGGACACAGGATCTCGACGGGAAGATCGGTCAGAGCGTGCTCGGCGACGAGGTGACGCAAGATCTCGTCTGCCTGCTCGAACAAACCTTGGTGTTGTGCATCGCTAGCGACATTCAGTTGTTCGGCTAACGAGGGATCGAGTGACTGACGCAGCTCGGCCGTCCACCATAGTTGATGATCGGGATGCTCGTGAACCTTCACGTCATGGCCTCGCGTCCAGCCTCGGTGATCCGGTACTCGTACGAGCCGCGGGGGACATTGCGGCCGTGCTTTCGCCCGCGCTGTCGATCGGCGGTGATTCGATCGTAAAGTGCAGTACCGCGGATCTGGTTCAGGAGCGATCCGCGCAGTTTCCTTTCGACGAGGCCCTTCTTCACGAGCGCGAGGAGCGTCGTGGTGTGGTGGCTGCCGTCGATGGCTCCGACGTCCATCGGTCTGGCCCAGTCGTCATAGAGGGCGAGGGCGGCGAGGACGTCCTGCTGGCGCTCCGGGAGGCGTTTGGCGGTCATGATAGGGACGTCAGAGCTTCGTGCTAGAAGGGCGGGTCCGTCGCGGGGCATATGTCATGCGCACTGTCACTCCAGAAGAGATCGAGGTACTTGAGCTGCTCGCCGTCGAGCTGGAGCTGTCGCGCGCGGTGAGCGTCGCAAGCACCTCAGTTTCCTCCCGTGATCGTGATCGTGACGTCCGCCTGTCGGAGCGGACAGTCCCCTGGGATCGTCCGCTTGTCATCCACGACGCGGCGCAACCGTGCCATGGCGAACCGCGACTCCTCGGCATCGCGCGCAGGTCCAGGGGGCAGCCCGATTTTGAGATCGACGCTCGGTAGGAACTCGCCCGACGGCAAGATGTTGCAAAGTCCGTGTTGTGAGTCGGACATGAGCGCTTCGATGAGGATGCCGCCGAACTTCTTGAGCGGGCTGTCCTCGAAGAAAGGACAGGCCGAGCAGCGGGTGATGACGAGGAGCTTCTGGCTCATCGAGCTTCTATTACGTGGCGCCTCGCTCACGACTCTACTTTCGGGTACGGGACGAGCGTGGTCTCTCGCCCGACCTCGGTCTCGATGAAGGCTTGTTCGATGTCGACCGACGCTGAGATGATCTGGTTGCGAACGCCACGACAGACGGTGCGCAGGTCCATATACGCCTTTGCCAGGAAGCGGACTTCGTGCTCTGTCGCCGGTTCAGCCTTCACGGCTGGTCTGAGAGGTATTCCCTTCTCGTTTCTGACGAATCCACAGCTAAGCTCGACGAGCCGCTTCGTCGTGATCTTCTCGTTGTTCTTGAACTTCACGACACGCCCTTGTTAATGGAACTGAAATCCAGCTTCTCGACGAGCGTCGAGAGCGGGCCTCACCATGATCCGCTCCACGAGAGGACGCCGCCGCCGTCGCGCGGTGTGGGTGCGAGGGTGATCGTCTTCTCGCGGAGGCCGAGGTAGTAGAAGATCGCGCCACCGGCGATCGCGGCGATACCAGCCACGTCGAGCTTTCGCCCGATCGCGACGTCACGCCTTCCCCGCGCGTCCTTGTCTTTCAGGGCTCCCCAGTCGCAACTCGTCGCGCATGCGGCAGTGATCTCGTTACCGATCGAAGCGCCGCGGCTCCCGACGCCGAGGCCGACCGCGAGCGCTACGACGCCGGCACTTCCGGTGACAAGCCCGGCGACCTTCCATGTGCGGCTGGGACGTGCATGATCCGTTTGAGGATCTGTCTCAACAGCCTTCGGCGGTATCGCGAGTGGCTTTGGATTTCCGCACGTGCCTTCCAGCTCACGCGCGAAATCGTTGGCAAGCTTGTGTTGCTCGGACGTCGAATCTGTATCGGCGGCAGTGAAACGGTGATACGTCGCGAGTGCGCCCGTGCAGTCGCTCGAGAGCCGCTTCGCCTGCGCGAGGTTGAAGAGTAGGCCGATCTCACCCGAGAGGACGTAGGACGCCTGCCACTTCGTGATCGCCGTCGCGTAGTCCGCCTTGTCGTAGGCCGCCTGGCCCTCGGCGTAGAGATCTTCGGCCGTCGGGGCTGTCGGGGCGTCGGCGTGAGCGGCGATCTCCAGCACGGTGATCGCGACGGCAATCAAGGCTATTCTCTTTGGGGCAGGGAACCGGAGTCTCACAACGCTCCTCGCTTGCTGTATTCCAGCGGCGACGATTTCTTCAGCTTGATCGCGTCTTGATCGAGGTGCGCCGCCATCGATCTGAACTCGCCTGCGCGCTTGCGCATGTTTGCGACGGCGGCGTCTCGCGCACCTGCCCACGTCGCATGCACGCTGCCAGCGCTTGGACCAGTGGCCAGATATTGACGCAGGCCGTCCGTGGTGTTGCGCCCGCCCGACGTTTTGGAGCCGCTCGGCTCGTACCATGTCTCGATCAGCCACTCGTCGCGAAACGCCCTGCCGCGTGCGTGATCTTTGCCGAGGACGTCGCCGCACGCGGCATCTTTGTAGTAGGTCGCGCGGTGGCGCTGGACGTATGACGATCCTGGATGATGCTGCATGGTCCACCACTCGATGACCGCGCCCTGCTTCGGAGTCGCAGGCATCGTGATCTTGCTTGTCTTCATCCGATCGCGGACCGTCATCGGAGCCCTCCCTTGAGACGCACGGCATTTCCGCCGTTCGGGAACATGGCGAGGTCCATCGCGAGTCCGCCGTCGTGCTCTTCAAGCCGGACGAGCAGGCCGTCTTGCTCGCGCATCTCGAAGTGGTCCTTGCCGAGCATGACGCGGACGCGATCGCCCTCCATCTCGATCGGAGGCTCGCCGTGGCGATAGATCACGAGTTTCACGACACACCCGCGCTGTCGCCGTGGACGCTTTCGCCGTACTTCATTTTGTAGGTCAGCATCAGGGGTTCACCTTGGTGTGGTGCTTCGCGAAGGGGTTCACGGTCTGGTTCTTGTCGATCGGCCGCGGTGACGGCTTGCTCGGTCTCGGCGGGGGAGTCGCATCCGGGGGCTTCGGGAGCGGTGCGTCCGGTGGTTCGACAGATGCCGCGTCGGTGTGAGCATCGGGAGATGTCGGTACCTCGATCGCGGCACGCCCTCCGTCGATCCTTGGAGATGTACGCGGCGGCTGGATCGACTGCACGGGGGGCACGTCGAGACCGGCGTCGATTGCGGCGGTCGCCGTGGTCTTCGCGTCGACCGCCACTGGGGTTGGGGGAGCGGCGGTCGTCGATCGCGCTGGCGGCGCGTCGCTGGCCCCAGCCCCAGGACCTCCGTGCCACCCTTCCCGGAGAGGTCCTCTCGACGTCAATGCCGCTCCGATCGTGATCCCGCCGACCAACGCAGCGACGGCGATGGCGAGGGCGATCGCGCCGCCCATCGACCGGCTGGGCCGTGGTCTGACGAATATCGTCGGGGCCGCGTCCCTCCCCGGCCTCATCGTCGCGGCATTCGCGACGACTGCCCGAACCTGCGCCAGTGTGGGACGGTGCGCAGGATCCTTCGCGAGCATCGCGAACAGTGCGAGGTCGAGTTGGGGTGGTATCTCCGGCCAGATCGACCGTGGGAGCGGAGGTACTTCGTGCAGGTGCGCCGCGTAGAGCTCGGGCGCGGTCTTGGCGTGCGGAAACGGCGGGACGCCGAGCAGCATTTCGTAGGCGACGCACCCGAGCGCGTAGATGTCGGTGCGGTGATCGACGTCGGGTCCGCGCATTTGCTCGGGCGACATATACAGGGGCGTGCCGATCGCGACTCCGCTCTGCGTACGCTCAGCGCGCTGGTCGACGTGCCCAGCCATGAGCTTGGAAAGACCGAAGTCGACGAGCTTGATGATCGGAGGCTCACCCGGAAGATGGACCAGGAACACGTTCTCGGGCTTGAGATCGCGGTGGGTGACTCCCTCGCCGTGAGCGGCGTCGAGGCCCCGCGCTATCTGATCGAGCACGTGAAGCGCTTCGGGCAGGGGGACGCGACCACGCTGGAGGCGCTCGAACAGGGTCTCGCCGCGCAGGAACTCCATCACGAAGTAGGCGCGCCCGTCGGCCAGCTCGCCGACGTGCTCGACGGCCACGATCGCCGGGTGTTGGATCTGCGCGAGCGTCCGGGCCTCCATGGCGAAGCGCTCGATCGCCGCGTCGTCCTCCGAGAGGCGGCGGCCGATCACCTTGATCGCGACGCGCTTGCCGAGCTTGATGTGGCGCGCGGCGTAGACCTCGCCCATCGCGCCGGCGCCGATCTTGGCGTCGACCTCGTAGGTCTCGTCGATGACGGATCCGGGCAGCAACTCTCGGAAGCTGCCCCGGGGTACGAGGGCGGTCGGCGGATCGGAGGTCGGCGCGCGATCTGTCTGCGGATCGGAGGTCGGCGCGGTCCGCGTCGGCGCGTCGAAGGTGGGTGAATCAGCGAACACCTTTATCGTCAGGCGCGTCGGCGGATCGGACTCGAAGGGAAGCTTCTTAGAGGTGTCGTCGGATCGCGTCATCACCGTGCGATCTCCTCGTGGGTTCCGTCAGGGCCGCTGAGGGTCATCCGGCGAAGACGTGGGTGATGGCGAAAAGCGTTCTGCTCTATGAACTGGTCGACCGCCTCGCGCGTCATCGAGCGCACAACCAGCTCTTCGCTCCCGCCATGCAGCATGATGAAGGTGACCAGCATCAGCTCCGGCGGGCGGAGGTTGACTACGAGCTTGTACGGATAGCTCGGATCGTCGGGCTCTTCGACGCCGATGCTGTTGAGCCGGATGAGCTTGAGATCCTCTCCGGGAAGGGTGGCGTGGAGGTCCTCGATGGTCTGTTTCGTCATACTGGGGGAAACTCCTGGAGTGCCTTGAGTACACGGCCCTCGAATTCGACCGCAGGCTCATGCTCGCCGCGCGCGAGATCGATCCTCGTGACCAGTGTGCGAAGCGTCGGATCCTCGTCATCGACGAGGATCTGGACGCGCACTCTCCGCTTGGTGGTCGTCCACGGGGGACGCTCTCTCGACGGGATGCCCGCGATTGTTCTGGTCTCGTTCATGTTTTCCGGCGTCGTCACGGCTTGTCGACCTCGTCGTCCTCGGGGTGCTTGCCGATGTGCAAATTCGCGAGGATCTCGGCAAGGTCGTGCAGGACCATGCTGCGCGCGAGATCGTGCTTGGGGATCTGCTCCGGCGACTTGTCGGCGTGTGCCATCATGATCTGGACGCTTTTGGTCTGAAGTGCGCGGACCAGGGCGACGCGGACACGTTCCACTTTCTTTTCGATGCCGAACATCAGGGCCGTTCTCCTTTGCCGGGCTTGGAGCCGGCCATGAACTCCAGGACCGCTCGCACGAGCTTGGTCTTGGTGGCGATACCAGTGACGATCGGGCTGCCGTCGGGCAGTCGCACGAGGGCCCAGACGTCGCCGCGACCGGCGATGCCTGATCCGCGCATGAGCCTCGCGCGCTCTGGCACGGCCAGGTCCCCTTCCCGCCGCCGAAGATGCTCGTTTCGCAGCTCGAAGCCGTACGGGTTCATCTTGACGCGATACCCGAGGGTGGCTTCGAGCACGTCGCCGACGACGTTTGGCATCAGCCTCACGGCTCCTCCGAGTCGTTCTCGACGATGAACCCCGCGGCGCGGAGCTTGGCTGCCGTCTCATCATCGAGCAGGAGGTGCTCGTGGCCGCAGCAGCAGCCCTGGTACGTCAGACCGCCCTCCGTGCGCTCGGGATTGTACGTCTCCAAGATCTCCGCCGCGCGCTCGCGCCACGGCAGCGGTAGCGCTTCGACGTCGCAGCCAGGCTTCAGGTACACGCACGTGAACTCTGCGTACTCCTCGCGGTGGTGCACGTTCTGTTTTCCTGCGTACGCCGCCGCCCAATACGCTTCCATGAGCTTGGTGCGGTTCAGCGCCTCCTTGAGCCGCGAGATCTCGCGCTCGGCATCTTCGAGCGGCAGTAGCTCCTTCGCGCGGCGGCGGATGTACTGCTCGTTCGAGATCGAGCGCCAGAGCGCCTGCCAGAACCCGTCGTGGCCGCAGTGCCGGAGATACTCTTCCCAGACGGAGTCCTCGATGCACGCGACGTCGAACCCTTGTGCCTCGTGCCGCGCGGCCTCCTCGTCCGTGAGCAGTCGCGTCGAGTAGCGACCATCGGCCGAGTCGAGCCAGATCTTCGCCATCGGCTACGCCTTCCTCTTCTCGGCAGTGGAGGATGGCATCACTTCCAACTCCTCGCGGTCGTACGTGATCACGGCCAAGCTCGGCAACCTCACTTGGTAGCAGAGGCCGTGCGAGTCGTGCTCCGCGATCGTGATGCCCATGAGGCCGTTGCCGAGCCGCCGTTCGTCGCGGGCACTCTTGACGTAGCCACGATCCCTGTCGGGCTGATGCACGATCCGGACAAGGGATCCGATCTTGATCCTGGCGAGGCTGAATAGCGACATCAGCTCTTTTCTCCTCGTAGACGGCGTATCAGATCCAAGCACCACCTCCAGCACGCGATACAGAGCCAGCCCCAACAACCACGGTCGGCGGCGGCTTCGTGCCGCGCCCCCGCATGACAGACGCCCGTGTAGCGGGGCATTTCGGGGCAACCGGCGTCTCGCCACTTCTGCTCGTCATCGTTCATCGCACGCTCCGCGGCGCACCCCTCTTACCAAGGAGGCCAATTTTCATCGCGTGTGAAAGTCGATCTGCGCTGACCGCGGAGCGCTCCTTGGTAGAGAGATCGCTCCAGTCCTTGTCTTTGCCGATGCCGCTATCGATGCCCTCGCCGAGACGGTAGTTGCCGTTCTGCCGAGACCAGGCGCTCCACGCTCCGATTCGTCGCGCGACGGAGATTTCCCAGCCAAGCCATTCCCATTCGGCACACTTGTCGTCATCGGGAGGATAGCGGTCGGCGAATACGTGACCGGCCTCGTGAATGATGAAGCCAATATGCCGAGTGTCACGCATCGCGTAGATGATCTTTTTCCTCCAGTGGCTGGCGTACTCGTACTTCGATCCGGCCGAGAAGGGGAGCTGGATGTCGTCGTTCGCGTCCACCAGCGTGTAGAAATCGCGCCTCGAGACGATCATGAGTTGTCCGCCGAGGCGGCGGCAGATCCGTGCGAGGGCACGCAGCTGTTCGGCGGCAGCTGCCCTCACCGGACCTCCACAGCATGGATCACGCCCTGGTTGCTGACGCGCCCGAGCACGCCGCAGCGGGCGCACTTGCGCAGCTCGGCCAGCTGACGGATCGTCGGCCCGCCCTCGGACGGCGGGATGAGCGGCAGCTCCTTCCACGTGTGCCCCCGTCGATTCGGGGGACAGTGGTCACGGGGCACTGGACACCTCCTTGGTGCGCACGGGAAACGGCAGCCCGTGCTCGTCCGCGTAGCCGTTCTCGATTGCGGTGGCGTTGATGCACTGTTCGAGGGTGTGCACCAGCTGCTCGCGTGTGATGCGTCCTTCTTCGTGGAGACGGAAGGCCGTCTCGGCGATGGACCTGAGCACGCTCATGGCTGTCCCTCCAGCCGCCGCTTGAGCAGCTGCCACGATGCCGGATAGGTGGTCTGTAGATCGCGCAGACGCATGCTGGCGGCGTCGAGCTTGGCGATCTCCTCCGGGCGGTGCGTCTTGCCGAACGCGAGGGTCTCCAGCCGGGTGTCGAGGCAGCGCAGCATCTCGTGCATTACGATCGTCATGAGTCCCAGCTCACGACGGCGTTCTTCTCGGTGACGTGACCATCGAAGAAGATCCACCGCCACCGCGCCCCGTCTTCACCGCACATCTCGATAAAGCTGCCGCCTTCGACAAACTCCGCGATGGCGTCGAAGAAGATCTTGTCGTCGCCGGCCTTCTCTCCGTCGAAGTGGATGGAGGTGATGTCGCCTTCGTCGTCGTGCTCGACGGACCAGCGAAACGCTTCCATGGCGTCGGATAGGTGCGGCGCTTTCAGGACGTCTTCCGCACGCACCCAGGCGATACGATCGGGGCGCTTCACCAGTTCCTTGAGCTTCTCGAGAGCAAGCTTGTGCTTGCTCTCGGGAATATAGAACTTGGCTTGTGCTTGCTGCATGCAGTACCCCATCTCAGTTCCTCCTCTCGTCGGCGCGCATCACAACGGGTGATCTTCCTTGATTGACATTGAGGCCGTGGCGTGACGGATCTCTGGATCTGCATCGAGTGCTCCGCCCCAACGCACCCACGCGAGCAGGGCGAGACGTGCGACGCTCGGCATCTCGCTTCCCATCCAGTAGGTCGAGAAGTTCAGCTTGTGCAGCGCGTACCAGATCTCGACGTCGCCTGCGTAGTAGACGTTGCCGCCGACGGTCTGCGGACTGTGCTCGATGCGGTGCTCGGCGCAGAACGTTTGCCATTGTTCAGGCGGGACGCCGATGGTGTCCGGATCGAATCGGATACTGACGACGGCGCTGCTCACAGTGGAGCTTCCTTGATCGACATCGAGGTCGTGACGATGTCCGCCGCTTCCCTCGGCGAGAGCCCGAGCCGCTGCTGGTTCATGTCCTCGGCGACCTTCTTGGCCTCGTTGTAGTCGGAACCCCAAAACCAGGGCTTGCGCTTACTGTGATCGCCCGCGATCCAGGCGTCATCACCGTTCGGGTAGTGACCGCTCTCGTATTCGAAGACAAACGAGACGCGGTAGCCGTGCCCCTCGACGTAGCCGTCCGCCGGGATCCAGTAGCACCAGCGGCGCCTGCTCATCAGCTTGGAGATGTGATCGCTCATGGTGAAATTGCCTCCAGCAAACAGTCATGATGGTGCAGGTAGCGCTTGGACGCGGTCCACCCGGCCCCTTGGCCGGTTTCGGTATGCACCGCGTAGTAGGAGGGCTCTCCCTTCGCGATGGTTCCGTCGCACGCGACGCACCGGACGGGGCGGGCAGGCGTGGCCGTCCACACGGCGCCGAAGTCCCAGTTCCATTCGGAATGCGTGCCGCGTTGGATGTACGGCAGATGTGCGGTGGCTCGTCGTATGCGAGCGATCGTGCCGGCAGGCCAGATCTTCGCCATGACTAGTAGTAGCCTCGGCGCGCGGCTTCGAGGTCGCGCAGGCAGTCATGGTGCGACCGGAGGGTCGCGTACGCATCTAGCATGACTTCACCAGTCCCTATGGTGGAGCGTCATCCCACGAGACAGCTGGTCGTCAGCATCCCGCCGCACGTACTTCTCGTGCTGCAACTGTCGATTCAGTTCCTGGACCACGGTAGCCAGGTTGTTGAGCTGCTGTTCCAACTTCAAGACGCGCTCCATACTCATGGCCAATTCTCGCTTTAACTTCATTTCTTGGCCGGCGATCTTCACTTGTTCCTTTCGACGAACGCCTTGAGATCTTCTTCGATCGCGTTGACGAGCGACTTGAGGTCCTTGACCAGCGCCTGCCCGGCCTCTTCGACGGTCTTGCCGTAGCCGATGCGCGGTCGGTCGGTGGGTTGTTCGTACCGCACGGACCAGCCGTCGGTGGACGGGGCGATCTCGACGGTCCCGCCGAGCGTCGAGATCCGGATCTTCTCGTAGCTGACGCGCTTCATCACGCGGCCTCCGCGCGCACATGACCGTCGACGATCTCGAACGTGGCGACGAGATAGCCTAGGGCTTCGGGCAGTTGGTGCGCGCAGCAGTTGCGACGCTTGCCGTCGCGCAGGCATCGCGGGCACGGTCCGGCGACCATGTGCCCGACAGGCGCGACGTGCCAGCGCTCGCCGGAGGCGTCGTTGTTCACGACACCATCTCCGCGAGGTGCTCGCGTCCCGCCTCGGTCGCGAGACGGCCCTTACCGCCGCGCTTGATGAGGCCGGTCTGCATGAGGAACGGTTCGACCGCATCCTCGATCGTGCTCTTGTCTTCCCCTAGCTCGGCGCAGATCGCTTCGAGACCCACGGGGCGTTCGGTGACGACCGCGAGGTAGCGGCGGTCGAGCGCGTCGAGGCCCAGGCGATCGATGCCGAGCTGCGCGAGCGCGGCGACCGCGAGCGGACCGTTGACGGTGCCGCTCGCGCACGTCAGATCTTCGAGGCCGCCAAGCACGAGCGCCCCGTCGGCCGCCGCGTTCGACGCGACGTCGCGCACGCGGCGCAGAAGACGGTTCCCGATGCGCGGCGTGCCGCGCGACGCGCGCGCGATCGTCATCGCGCCGCCCTCGTCGATCGCGACGCCGAGCTTGCCTGCCGATCGGGCGACGATCGTCGTCATCTCGGGCAGCGTGTAGGGGCGAAGTTGCCAGACGGCGCCGAAGCGTTCGCGCAGCGGCTTGGGGAGCTTGCCCGCGTGCGTGGTCGCGCCGAGCAGGGTGAACTTCGGCAGCGGCACGCGGATGACGCGCTTGCCGGCCAGATCGATCACGCGATCTTCCATCGCCGTGTACAAGCACTCCGCGATTTCGCGCTTGAACGCGTGCAGCTCGTCGATGAAGAGGACGTCGCCGGGCTCCAGCATGGTGAGCAGTGACACGAGCGCGCCCTTGTGCTCGATCGCGGTCGCCGAGGTCACGTGAAACTTGGCTCCCAACTCGGCGGCGATGATGCTTGCGAGCGAGGTCTTGCCAAGGCCGGCCGGGCCGGCGAACAGCATGTGGTCGAGTTGTCTGCCGTCGCGCTTCGCCGCGCGGACGGCGCCGCGCAGGTTCTCGATGACTTCGGTCTGGCCGATGTAGTCGTCGAACGAGACCGGGCGGAGGGCCGGATCTTCCGAGGTCTCCGTCGGGCGGGCCGGATGAGCGTGGTCGTCGCGGACGATGCGGAGCTGTGCGGTCATGCCGGAGGGTGTTGCGATTCGCGTGCCGGCCTGCTCTGCGCCCATCTGCTCGTCGTCTGAGCCTGGGTGATCAGATACCCGTGTCCGCGAGTGCACGCTGGACGAGCCAGCGTCGTGGTCCGAATCCGGGTAGTCCCGCACCCACGCGCGGCTCATGGACGTCATGGACGCGGCCTCGGGAATAGCGCGTCGAAGGTGCACTCGGTGCAGATGACGAGTGCAGGGTCGGCGGGATCGAAGCGTCTGGCGTCGAAGCGCCTATTGCAACGCGTGCAGGTGATCCTTTGGTCGACTTCCCAGCGACGGCTGCCTCTTTTGTATAGCACGGGTCGCCCGCAGGCTTCTTCGTCGACACGCACCAGCTCCTTGAGCGCCTCCTCGGTGGCGAAGTCTACGCCGCCTTCGCCGCAGAGCTGGCGAACGACCGCGCGCCCAAGGCGTGTCGCAGCCTCTCTCGCACGCAGCATGAACGCGGAGTAGATCGGATCGACCTCGATCCGGAGGCCCAGCTCTGCCGCGAGACGGAGCCGATCGCTGCGGACTTCAACGCGATACGTGTTGTCTACACGGTATGGCTCAGCCGCAGCGACGATACGATCTGCGAGGATCTTGAGCAGTTCGAGCGCTCCGTTGACCTCTGGCGAGAAGCGGATGTCCTGTGGTGACGTCATCGGGACAGTGGAGCCAAGCGGCCTCTGGCTTCCAGCCTCGGACTGTGGGCCGGTAGGACCGACAGACCGAGCGCAGATAAATTGGTCCATCAGCGTCGCGACGTAGTCTGTCGCGAGCACACTGCCGGGCCATGCGGACAACTCCACGTAGCTGAGCGGCTCGTGCTGAGCGTCGCGCACCCAGAACTTGGCATCTGCCGGGATCATGTCGCTGTCTGCGGCGAGTTTGAGGTCACGGCGTAGGGTCTCCGATACGCGGATGTCGACGGAGATGTTGTTGCCGATCCGCCATCGCTCGTACGTAACCGGAGGGGGCAAAGACAGCATGAACTGCGCGATGTTTGTGTTCACGGTCGCGCTGTCTCCGCGTCGTTTTCTGCGGTGATCGCGAGTTTGAGTCTAGCCTCGGTATTCGAATCGACGCTCCACGTCCCGAGGGGCCGCTTGGGATTGCTGTCCTTCGCGTAGATCGTGCCGCTGAGCGCGTACGGGCTCCACGGCTGCGATGTGAACTTGGCGAGGCGATCGGCGACTCCGCGGAGTGCTTGTGCGACGTCGACCATGTCTTGCACGTCCTTGGTGAACAGGTCGATCGAGAGGTTGAACGTGGTCTTCACGGCAGGCTGCTCGTTCCAGAAAGGTGACCCGCCACGCTGTACCTCGTATTCGCTGGAGTCACGACATCGCTCCCCGCGCGCAGCGCCGGAACGCCGCCGCCGTCCATCCCTCGACCGTCGCGCGCTCTGCCGCGATGCAGGCCCACGTCGCCTCGGTCGCGATCGGCTTCTTGTAGCCCGCGGCGACGAGCGCCGCGATCACGTCGTCGCCGCCGTCCGCGCTGGGCTTGGGCTCCACGCGCCGCTGTGGCTTCGCAGGCGGCGGAGACGAGCGGAGTAGCTCTGCGGGCTCGACGACGGGGATGATAGGTGACGCGACCTGCGCGCGGCTGGCGCGTTCGCGCGGTGCGTTCTCCCGCTCCCGTTCGCGCGAGACACGGAGGCCGCGGATACGGTCCGCCAGCGCGGTGGCGAGGACGCCGATCGCGACGAGCGCGGCGCCGAGGAGCATGTAGAGAACGTTGGTCATGAGGATTGTTAATGCGTGTGCTGGACCAGCGTCACGAAGAGGCTAACCGGGCGTCAGCAAAACCTGGGTACTGGGGCACCCGTCTCTGGGAGGTTACGCAGGGCGTAGTTGGCGTTGCGCTGGCATCACATGTCTCGTTACGTAGCCACCACTAGGTTTTCGCTGCCGCCAGGGCCACCGGGTACTTCCGCCCATCAATCTCCACGGTGAGGGTCAACGTACCGCCCAGCGCCTTCGCGTACCGTTCCAGGGTGGACACGCGACAGTCTTCGCGTAGCTCGGCACGGGATACTTCGCTCTGCGTGATGCCAGCACGCTTGGCGATCTGACCCTGCGTGAAACCCTGGGTAATACGAAGGGCAGCCAACGTGACCCGGCGGTTTTTCACCGCGCCGGGTCGAATGAACTTGCACCGCGCGAGGTCGGCGTTGGACATCGGCGCGTCGTCAACAACAACGCTTGTTTGCTTCCGATCGTTCTTCATGTGTCCTCCCCGAAGGCGTAGCGCAAGGCTTGGTGTTTGGACGCCTTGCGTGCCGAGATGATGCGGGTCCGTTTAGCGTCGATGGTTTGGGCGTGAACCACAAACAGAAGTCGCGTTTTGCCGGACATGCCGATGAGGATGTAGCGATCTTCTTCGTGATGTCTTGGGTCATGACTCAAGAGGCGGTGCTCGTCAAAGAACGCCGTAATTGCTTCCTCGAACGTAACGCCGTGCTGTCGTTTGTTCACTTTGGCTTTCGCTTCGTCCCACTCGAATTCACCGACGCGCTTGATCGCCACAGGCTTAGTATGCATCCAACGTGCTGGTACGGCAAGCTGCCAGGGCGCGCTTAAGTATGCACCCTACGTGCTAAGTATGCACCAAACGTGCTATGTTAGAGGCATGGGTAGAATCTTGAAGAAGTTCACCATCGAGAACGTGCACGGGAAGAGCACCGATATCGGCAAGATCGACAGCGGTGCAGACGTCACGCTCGTACGTCTCGATATCGGCCGCAAGCTCGGTGTGGATCCAGCAATCGCCGAGAAGCTCATCGCCATTGGAGGTATCGGTCAGCAGCGCTTGATCGGCATCGAAGTGCCAGCCCAGGTGCGCGTTGGCAGGGCTTCGGCGACGCTTACCGTCGTGGTTCCAATCGGCAGGTACGATGCGAAGACCAAGAAGATCAAAGCGGTCTCACAGCAGCACAACTTGATCGGCCACGATTTCTTACAAGCAACGAAATCCAAGATCGATTTCTCACGGCCGATCGACGACGCCTTCGTTGAGGGCGATCTGCGCGTCGATGACGTGGTTCGCTTGAAGATCACGAAGCAGGAGAAAGCCGCCTTTCGCGAATGGGCACGCTCTCAAACGCCCACCGCCAAACGGCGAGCACCTCGCCGCAAACGACGCTGAACAGCTACATCTTGTGAAGTCGTCGCGTCACAGGTCACCTGCCACCGGCTAGGCAGCGAAATACGTAGTCGATCTTTTCTGGCCCTTTGCCTTGATGCGTTTCTCGGCGAGGAGCTTGCGGATGGGAAGCGCCAGATCCTTGGTCGTCGTGCCGATCTCTTTGTTGATCTGCTCGATTCGCATGCCTGGGTGCTTGGCCACGTAGGTGACGAACGCCTCGGACAAGTGTTCGAGGTCCTCCGGCGATCGCTTGTTCCCTCGCGTTCCGTTGCCGCTCAGGCCGTTGAGCTTGATCTTTCCGTTGCCGTTGCCCGCACCCGTCAATGCAGCGATCACGGACCGCTGAAAGACGGCCTGGAGATCGGCGACGAAGTTGGTGACGAGCTTCTGTAGGTTTGCTTGTTCGTTCATGTCGATCTGGTATATGGAAACCTTTCGGTCTTGATTGCAAGTCCAAAACGGCGCGTTTACATGTCAGGGCCGACCTTAGAGACAATCAGCTGCATGGTTATTGATAGTTGGTCGCGTTTTGACTTGCACTCACGGTGGCCGTCACGGCCGGTATCCCCCTAACGGCGACTTTCGCAAGCTATCCGCGCAGTGTTCCAGGAATGCCTGTGGGTGCTGCTCTTCGGACGCGAGCAGCACGATCGCGCACACGAGCTGAGCGGAGACGAGGGCCGGATCGTCGCTGCTTTGCTTCTTCGCGAGCTGGACGATTTGGAGCGCGCCGGTCCAGAGCGGATCGATCGCGCAGAGGTGATCGAGGACATCGAGGACAGACTTCGGTTCGTCCGCCACGGTCATGCCTTCTTTTCGCCGTGGTCGTCGGCGGTCTCTGTCGGTCCCTCCAGTGCCGTGACGAGCCGCCGTGCAACTTGTCGGAACTCGTCGTCGCACTTCTCCGCGCGCTGGCTCGCGAGATGGAAGTCGATCTTCGCGTGCTCAAGCTTGCCGAGTAGCTCTTGGGCGTGCTCGTTTGGTGCCTGGTCCTTTTGCAGATGCGCACCGATCTCGTCTTTGAGACGCGTGAGCGCGGCCAAGTGATCGTCTGCCTCGCGATCGGCGAGCACCCAGGCGATGGCCTTCTGCGCGAGCGCGTACTGGAATTCCGCGTAGCGATCGACCGCGATCCAGTCGGTCGACGGCGCGACGACCGTCCGTGGATCGACGCGCGGCGGCTCGGGCGGTATCTTCGTGTGCTCGAAGCGCGGCGATCGCCTGGCGATCGGCGTGCCGTCGTTGGTTTGGGCCAGGTGCACGTAGGGTTGCCCGTGCTCGACGGCATAGGCAAACCCCGCCAAGTGCCAGCCGCGCTCGTCGGTGTAGTCGAGGTTCGTCTCGTAGACCTCCTGCTGCCGATCGAAGTCGACCTTTGATCCGGGACAGTCGGTCGTGAGGCCACCCTCGCTCGCACCGCAGACCGAGCACACCGATAGCGTGCAGTGCTCGCACGAGCAGTGCTTGGAGACGGGGCCGCCGCTCTTGCGGCAGTCGGTGACTTGCTTGTGGCGCGGCATCAGGTGATCTCCTTCGTGGGACGGGTTTCTTCCAGGAGTTTCTCTCCGTCGCTCCGCCAAGCTTCGTGACCCTCGTTGTGGTCGTAGATTCTCCAGTTCGTCATCGATGCGACGGACGCGACGGTCATGTACGACGAGCCGCCCAGCTTGCAGCCACGGTAGGGCTGCCCATTGTCGATCGCGTTGTGGCGCCGCAGCTCGGCGTGGAAGTCCCACGAGTACAGCTCGATCAGGTAGTGATCGTCGTTGAGGCGTCGATCGATCCGTCCCTTCTGCCATGAAGGCGGATGGCCGATTCCCTGTGGGCGGAGGAAGAGTTTTCCTTCAAGCCGGTCCAGTTTCTTGATTGTGCTCTTGATTGCGCTCACGAGATTTCCTCCTGGACGAGCAGGGCAGCTCGGGGCTTGGCAGTCGTGTCGCCGTCGTTTCGCAGCAGCGTGCGGATCTCCAGATTGGGAATGATCGCGATCGAGTCGAGCGTGGCGATTGCCGCTCCGGTCGCGATGAGCCGCTTCTTGAGCTCGGCGTCGTCGAGTCCCTTGGGTCGATAGCGGCGAACTGAACCATCGATGCTCTCCAGCTCGAACGGGACCTCGACCGTGCCGATCTGGAGGCGCACGAGGATCATGTCGCGGACGACGACGCGGACGACGACGACAAACTTCTGCGGCGCACTGACGCATTCGAACTCGCCGCCTGGGGGGACGTCGGGCAGATCTTCCTCGCGCGTGCGCCAGTCGGTGATGATGGAAGTTCGTGCGGTCATGATGGGTCTCCTTCAGGCGGTAGTAGTTCTCCGCCACCGAGCTGCTTGATCGCGCGGTCGTTCGGGCAGATGCAGTACGACTCGACGCCGGAAGGGCCGAGGAACTCCAGCCAGGTCTCCTCGTCTATGGGAGTATTTGGCTTCATAGAACAGCCTTCCAGATTTTTCTCAGCACAATGCAGCTGACAAGCGCCTGAGTGATACTGAAGCGCTTCGCGATGTCGGCCTGTCGCAAGCCCCCGGTCGCGTACAGTTCGCGGATGGCGAGAACTTTAGCCTCATTGAGTTTTGCCATACCGCTTCGTGTTCCATGCGCGATACGCCACGGCATCGTACGCGACCCGTGTTTTTCGCCACGTGCTGCCCGTCCGCGCTCCACTTTGTCCTTAGAGTTTGTCGCGGCAGTTCCTTCATAAAGGTGCTTCCTTCGCACACACATAGGCGTGTCGCACGTGTGACAAGCGAAACCTCTAGGCACGCGTTTCAGCTTGAGGGCAAGTGAGAAGCGATTTGGCCGAATGTTGTGGCCCGCGACTCGAAATTGGCCACCAGAACCGGGAGGGCCTTGCCACAGCCAGCAGCCCGCCGACTTCTTGACGCGACTCCAGAAGATCTTTGTGAAGCGTCGGATCAGCTCCATGGTTATCGGTTCTTTTTGGGTGCGCTCGGCGAGGCGTGTGTTGGCAAGGTTTCGGCACTGGCGACACTCGATGTAACCGTCTGCTCGCCGGTAGCTGTTTTTTCCTTGGACGAGATGCCCGCGTTTGCATTTGTTTTGGGGGCGCTTGATGGGCATTCCCGAAAAAATAACACAGCGCTGATGCAATGGAAGGCGTCGTCGCTCGACTGCCGAACCACGATATCGACGAGCTGGAAGCCCGGCCGTCGTGCGCGGGCGTCCGCGAGCCACTCGGTGACCTGCTCGCCGAGCATCTGGCGTTGCGCGATCATGGTTGCCGCGAAGATCTTTACTCCGTTGAAAGCGCTCACGGTTGGTCTCCTGTCCTGATGAAGGCGGCGCGCGCGGCGTAGGTGTCGTCTGAATCGGCGGTGCCGGGCGGCGTGCGCCAGCCGCACGTGCAGCCGATGATCCGCGCCCGATCTAGAATGATCCGCGGTGTGTGCTCGGGCGATGGGACGCCGTGGTTCTTCACGATCGTGTCTCCAGTTCCGGCGTGATTCGACACCGTTTACAGCCGCGATAGGACTGCCCATGGTTGTCGATCGCGTCAACGAACGACGTGCCACCGCACGACGTGCACTGCTCCTTCGCCCGCGCATCCACGCCGCGCCGCCGCATCTCGGCGTGGAAGTCAGCCATCGTGTAGTCGCGTCTCACGGGATGCCCAGCTCCTTGCCGATCTTCGCGTAGTGGTTGCGGGTGGCAGTTCTTCACGATGATGTTTCACGCGGCGTGCTGGAGGGCTGCTCCTTCGAGCATGGCGATCGCGTCCTCCTGCGAGAGGCAGACGGTGTCGTTCCAGACGGTCATGTGGATGCGGTCGTGCAACGTATGGACGTGCTCCTGAAGCCTCTGCTCCGCATCCTCGATGGCGTTCGTGTACTCGACGGCATCGGTGCCCGCCGGAAATGCCTCGGCGATGTAGCGGCGGATCGCGCCTCGAAGGCATAGGGCTCCGAGAGCGGTCTGCATGGTGTGCTTGGCCCAGCCGCGCAGGCGAATCAGCTGTGCGGCGCCGAAGAGGGTGGTATGTACGGTGAGCTGGATGGTCTGCATGGTTCGTCCTTGGTGATACGTGTTGTCGTCGCTACGTGTTGTCGTTTGCTACGTGTTGTCGTCGTTCAATTGCGTCGCGTTCTGTTCTCCGTGGAGCGGGCAATCCGGGCGCGGCTCTCGGCGGGAGCACTCGATAGCTGACCGAGCTGCCGTGTTGTAGACGCAGGTGCAGCGTTTTCTGGGAAGCCTGTTGGGGAACGTGACGGCTCACGGTCTCATCTTTCTGACGATCGCTTTCGCGAGCTTCTCCCGCTTCCGCAGCTCTTTGCGTACATGATGCGCGTGCTCACGACAGAACCAGCCGTGCGATTGAACGTACTTGTCGAAGACCTCGATGCTCGCGGCGATGCCGCACTGGCACTTCACTGCGATCTCTTCCGCGCTCAGGTGCTCGCCGTAGAACATCTAGGTGTCCCTTCTGTGGGGAGCTTTGTTGTAGAAGCGCCCCGTGAAGTCTGGTAGATCGGGTGCCGCGTTCGGCTGGCCCTCTTCATCACCGTATGGGCTCATCCACGCGCGCTCGCACTCGCGCACGCACCACCGGTTGATGTCGTCGGGTCCGCGGACCTTTAGCGGCTTGGCGTCGTTTCCTTCGCGCGTTCCCGGATCGATCGGTGCGTCCCCCAGCTCGTCGTCCGCGAGATAGGCCCAATCGTTCTCGTCATCGCTCAGCTGTATCGTAGGGCGACCACCGTTGCGCCCCCACGCCTTACGGCACTTTCCGTCGCAGGCATGCGTGGCGTTCCGACCGAAGAAGGTGAGGTATTTGACGATCATCGCGCATCACCTTTCTTGGTGGGAGTTACGATCTGTCGGATCGCCTCGACGCGATCCACGACCTTCACGGGACCAATCCGCGTGAACCTGGGCACGAGTTCGCTGGTGTAGCCGTCCTTCTGCCAGACGCGGGCAGCTCGCTTCTGCGCCTTGCGCTCCTGGGCCTTGGTGTGGGGGAGATGGCGCTTCATCAGGTCTGCTCCTCGTTCGGAGATTTTGACTCCTGCGTCTGTGCGTGTGCTTTCGGCAGATCCCGTCGCATTTCACCGTACGTCTTCGGCAGGTCTTTCCGTGCCGCGCAGATCTCGCAGCGCTGGTACGGGTAGTTCGGCCACGCGTTGGCCCACGATCTGCCTCCGTAGAGCAGGCGCGCGCAGTCGGCCTCGCTGGGGATGGGCGCGAAGTAGTCTTCGATCGGTCCCCACCGGTGGCGGCCGATCACGCAGAGGATTTTCCGCAGCGCCTTCACGATGGGTCCTTCTTCTTGGTGTACGCGCTCACTCTTCACCATCCTGCACGTCGAGCATCGCGCGGCGCTCCCCTTCGCAGAACGCCGTCCACTCAGCGCTGTCCGCTGCGTATGGGTTCTTCTCGCACTGGAGTGCGCTCGTTGGCCAGGACGATTGCGTGTAGTAGGCATAACCCTGTCCGAACGGCGATAGCTTTCGCCATTCCTCCAGCGTGATCAGGTGCCAGCCGCAGTGCTTGCAGCGGAGCGGTGCACCGATCGGCTCGGAAACGAGACCAGCGCCGCATGCGGGGCAGTAGTGTCGGCTTCTCTCATTCATCGAATCCCTCGCTCCCAGAACGCGAGCGGATCCGATATCGCCGCCGCTCGCTCCGCGTCCGTGAGGTCCTGGATCACGCGCGTCTCGCCGTTCGCGCGCTCCACCACGATGTACTGCGGTGTCGCGCCTGGATCTCCCACGTTCCACGCGAACGCGTGCATCCAGCAGACATCGCCGACGTGACCCGTGCGCTGGATGTGCACGTAATCGAAGCCCGTCATCCACCGCAGAGCGGTCATGGAATCCGCCTCCCGTCGTTGGCGAACAGGGGGCCCCCATGAACCGGACATCCTGCGTCGCGACAGCCGCGCGTCGCCGTCGGATCGACCGCGTGTGCGAGATCGCTCGCCTGGGCTGCGCTCTCGTCGGACACGTACGACAGCTTGTGGTAGCCGGACACCGAGTAGCCGATGAGTTGCGCGAATTGCGCGCGATCTTCTTGCGGGAAGTCGAGCATCGCGAGTCGGTTCAGGTCGACGCCGCCCTCTACAGGTTGTCCACCGAAGCCGTGGTCGAGCAGGTGGCGAACGATCGCGTTCGCGCGGAAGCGCAAAACGCCGTCCGTGCCCTTGATGACGGGTTGCATGGGTTGTGGATCTTTCACGGACATCCTTGGATTACGGCGTTCATGACTATCTTTGGCCCAGCAAGGCGTCGAGCACGACCATCAGATCATCGAGATTCGCACGCTCGATGATGATGCTGTCCGCGGGTGCGCACGTCTTGTATAGGCGCAGGTTGCCGCCGCCCGTTTCTTCCCCGACGATCGAACCGCACATGCGGCTAGCACCTGACTTGATAGGCAAATTGATTTTCTTCATCGACGGGTATCTTTCTGTACGCGAGCCCAGGTCGCCGTGCGGTCGTGGGTGAGGCGCGGCTCGCCGGGCCGGTAGCCGGCACCGCGCGCGATCACCCGGTTTCCGTGGCGTACCCGCCAATCGCCGCCGTGTCGCGTGAGCAGTGACCAGGCGAGATCTTCGGCGGCCTCGAGCGTCGGGCGGGTGGCGTGCGTGTGCCAAGCGCGGTCGTCGAACGACTGGATCTCG
>Ga0334722_10002140_pt1 | contig 22818 bp, 21 predicted proteins | sample C3_bottom_MG_FD_207210 | JGI IMG/M metagenome (GOLD analysis project Ga0334722, IMG submission 207210) | Sediment microbial communities from Yellowstone Lake, YNP, Wyoming, USA - C3_bottom | ecosystem: Environmental > Aquatic > Freshwater > Lake > Sediment | place: USA: Wyoming | collected... | reverse complement strand
CTTCCCACCCCGGTCGAGAAGGCGCACAGCGCCCCGTAGGTGCAGGTGTGGCTGTCGGCGCCGATCACGAGGTCCCCCGGGACGACGAGCCCCTCATCCGGCAGGAGAACGTGCTCGATCCCCATCCGGCCGACCTCGAAGTAGTTCACGATCCCGTACTCGCGGGCGAACTCCCGCATCATCTTCATCTGCCCGGCGGACTGGATATCCTTGTTGGGCGCGAAGTGGTCCGGGACCAGGGCGATCTTCTCCCGGTCGAACACCGCCTGGACCCCCAGCCTCCGGACCGCCTCGATGGCGATCGGGGCCGTAACATCGTTGCCGAGGGCGAGGTCGACCCGGGCGAGGATCAGCTCCCCGGGCTCGACCCGTTCCTTCCCCGCGTGCCTAGCGAGGATTTTCTCGGTAAGCGTCATGCCCATCCGCGCGCTTCTCGCTTTCCGGTAATTTTCCCCGCCGGCGCCGGATTGCGCTTACCAGCTCCCCGATCGGGCCCGACACGACGTACGCCGAGGTGAACAGGAAAATCATGACTTGCGGCTCCGCCGCCAGCAGGAGCGCAAGGAAAATGAAGACCACCAGCGTGTTGAACGGCCTCCGCCGGAACGCCTCCAGGTCCTTGAAGCTGTTGTACTTGATGGTGCTCACCATCAAAAAAGCCAGCACGTAGATCGCCAGGAGCAGCGCCAGGTGCTTGAAGCTGCCGGATCCGCCGAGGTAGTAGAAGAGCAGGATGATCGACGCGACGAACGTCGCGGCGGCCGGGATCGGCAGACCGTTGAACTTCGCCTTCTCCACGGTGTTGATCTGGACGTTGAACCGCGCCAGGCGCAGCGCCCCGCAGATCAGGTAGAGGAACGCCGCCAGCCAGCCCCACCGGCCGAATTGCGAGAGCGCCCAGCCGTACACCAGGAATGCCGGCGCGACGCCGAAGGAGACGAGGTCGGCAAGCGAGTCGTATTCCACGCCGAACCGCGTGGTGGTCCGGGTCATGCGCGCCACCCGGCCGTCCAGTCCGTCGAGCACGACTCCCGCGATAATGGCCATCGCCGCCTTCTCGAACTGCCCGTTGTACGTCGCTGCGATCGAGTAGAAGCCGGCGAACAGGGAGCCCGAGGTGATCAGGTTGGGAAGGACGTAGATCCCTCGGGCGACGCTGTCCTCCCTCCGGTCCCTTCTTCTCATGGAAGCACCCCCAGTATGCTCTCCCCCGCGCGGACCCGGTCTCCCGTCCGCACGCGGAGAAGGGCGGAGGCGGGGAGGAAAACATCCACGCGCGACCCGAAACGGATCATCCCCACCCGCTGCCCCTGTTGCACCGTGTCGCCCTCCGACAGGTCGCACACGATCCGCCGCGCGATCAGGCCGGCGATCTGTACATAGGAAACCCGGTGGCCCCCGGCGGTTTCAAGGACCACGCCGTTCTGCTCGTTGGACAGCGACGCCTTGTCGACGTTCGCCGCCAGGAACTTCCCCGGGTTGTAGCGCACCGCGACCACCTTCCCGGCGACGGGGGACCGGTTCACGTGGACGTCGAAGACGGACATGAACACGCTCACCTTCTTCCCGGGCTCGGAGTTATACCTCCCCGGAGGGCAGTCGCCGCAAAAGACGATTTTGCCGTCCGCGGGGGAAATCACCGCTCCGGGCTCGATCGGCGGGAACCGCTCGGGGTCCCGGAAGAACCACGCCACGAAGACGGTCAAGAGGAGCCCGAATACCGCCGGCGGCAAGCTTCTCGGCCAGAGAAAATAGAGCGCCGCCGTGGCCGCCGCCGCGCCCAGCACGAACGGGATTCCTTCCGGGGCGATCACGCCGCTTCCCCGAGGCGGCCCGTCCGGGCCGGGAGCGGGCTCAATTCCTGGACTTGTCAACCAGCCGTCCCTTTGCGATCCAGGGCATCAGGGCGCGAAGCCTGCGTCCGACCTCCTCGATCGGGTGCTCCTCGCCGCGCTTCGTGAGCGCGTTGAACACGGGACGGTTGGCCTGGTTCTCGAGGATCCATTCCCGCGCGAACGACCCGTTCTGGACCTCCTCGAGCATCCGCTTCATCTCCGTCTTGGTTTCGTCGGTGATGATCCGCGGGCCGCGGGTCAGGTCTCCGTACTGCGCCGTGTTGCTGATCGAGTACCGCATCGTGGAGATGCCTCCCTCGTAGATGAGGTCCACGATGAGCTTCAGCTCGTGGAGGCATTCGAAGTACGCCATCTCCGGGGCGTAGCCGGCCTCGACCAGCGTCTCGTATCCCGCCAGGACCAGCGCCGTTACCCCGCCGCAGAGAACGGCCTGCTCCCCGAACAGGTCCGTCTCGGTCTCCTCGCGGAAGGTCGTCTCGATCACCCCCGCCCGCGCCGCCCCGATCGCCGCCGCGTAGGCAAGAGCGACCTCCTTGCTCTTGCGGGAGGGATCCTGGTGGACGGCGATGAGGGCCGGCACTCCTTCCCCTTTCAGGTACTGCGCCCGCACCAGGTGTCCGGGCCCCTTCGGGGCCACCATGAACACGTTGATGTCGGCCCTGGGAACGATCTGGCCGAAGTGGATGTTGAAGCCGTGGGCGAACATCAGGAACGCGCCCTTTTTCAGGTTCGGGGCGACCGATTCCCGGTAGATCCGTCCCTGCAGCTCGTCCGGCAGGAGCATGGAGACCACGTCCGCCCTGGAAACCGCCGTTGCCGCGTCGTGGACCTCGAACCCCGCGTCCTGCGCCTTCTTCGCCGAGGACCCGCCGGGGAGTTCGCCGACGATCACGCTCAACCCGCTTTCTTTCAGGTTATTCGCGTGGGCGTGACCCTGGCTGCCGTACCCCAGGATCGCGATCGTCTTCTTCTTGAGGGCCAGCGGCTTTGCGTCCTTCTCGCGGTAGATCTTCACCATCGGTCTCTCCTCCCTGGGATTTCTTCGAAACTCCCTTTCAAGACGAGGCGCCCCGCAGGGCCCCGCCTACATCCCCCGTGCGATGGCCACGCGCCCCGTGCGCACGATCTCCTTGATGCCGATCGGCCGGAGCAGCTGAAGGAGGGCGTTGACCTTCGCTTCGTCGCCGGTCATCTCGATGGTGTAGCAGCGTGGCGCCACGTCCACGATCTTCGCGCGGAAGATATCGACCAGCCGCAGCACCTCGGCCTTGGTCTCGGACTCCGTGTTGACCTTGACGAGAACCAGCTCCCGGTCCACGGTGTCGACCCCGGTGAGATCGACGACCTTGATGACCGAGACGAGCTTGTTCAGCTGCTTGAGGATCTGCTCGATGATCTGGTCGTTGCCGCTCGTTACGATCGTCATCCGGGAGACGGACGGGTCCAGCGTCTCGGCCACCGAGAGCGACTCGATGTTGAACCCCCGACCGGAAAAAAGGCCGGAGACGCGGCTTAACACCCCGAATTCGTTCTCCACCAGGATCGAAATGGTGTGGCGCATCGTCCCCTCTCCTTACAGGCGCAGCGTTCCCGTCAGACGAGCAGCATCTTCGTCAAGGGCGCCCCGGCGGGCACCATCGGGTAGACCATCTCGTTCGGATCCGTGAGGATGTCGATGAACGCGGGCCCCGGGGCGGCGATCCCTTTTTTCAGCACCTCCCGCACCTCCTCGGGGCGGGTCGCGCGGAACCCCGCCGCGCCGTACGCCTCCGCCAGCTTGACGAAGTCCGGGATCTGGGGGAGGCAGGTCTGGGAGTACTTCCCCTGGAAAAAGAGCTCCTGCCACTGGCGGACCATCCCCAGCGCCCCGTTGTTGAGGATGACCACCTTCACGGGAAGGCGGTACTGGACGGCCGTCGCCAGCTCCTGGATGTTCATCTGGATGCTGCCGTCGCCCGCAACGTCGATGACGAGCCTGCCCGGCATGGCCACCTGGGCGCCGATGGCGGCCGGGAAGCCGTACCCCATCGTCCCCAGCCCCCCGGAGGACAGGAAGGTGCGCGGGCGGTCGAACTTGTAGAACTGGGCCGCCCACATCTGGTTCTGCCCGACCTCCGTGGTGATGATCGCCTCCCCCTTGGTGAGCGAGTAGATCTGCTCGACCACGTGCTGCGGCTTGATCTTGCCTTTCGCCGGCTTGTAGGAAAGGGGGTGGGTCGCTGCCCATTTCCCGACCTGCTCCCGCCACGGGGCGATCTTCGCCCGGTACGAAGCCGCCTCCTTCGTCCCCTTGACGAGCTTGATCATCTTCTTCAGCACGTCCTTCAGGTCGCCCACGATCGGGATGTCGACGGGGACGTTCTTCTGGATGGAGGTCGGGTCGATGTCGATGTGGATGATCTTGGCGTGGGGGGCGAACTCGTCCACCTTCCCCGTCACCCGGTCATCGAACCGCGCGCCCACGGCGATGATCAGGTCGGAGTGGGAGATCGCCATGTTGGCCGCATAGGTTCCGTGCATCCCCAGCATCCCCATGTGGAGGGGGTCGGTCCCCGGAAACGCCCCCATCCCCATCAGGGTCGTCGTGACCGGGATCCCCAGGATGTGCGCGAACTCGACGAGCTGCTGGGAGGATCCGGAAAGGATGACGCCGCCGCCCGCGTAAAGGACGGGGCGCTCCTTCTCCCGGATCAGGCGGACCGCGCTTTCCACCTGGCGGGGGTGCCCCTCGTAATTCGGGTGGTACCCGCGCACGTTGATCTCCTTCGGGAGGGCGTACTCCGCCGAACTCATGAGGACATCCTTGGGGATGTCGACGAGCACGGGCCCCGGCCTCCCGGTGGAAGCGATGTAAAAGGCCTCCTTCATGATGCGGGCCAGGTCCTTCGCCTCCTTGACCAGGTAGTTGTGCTTCGTGCACGGCCGGGTGATTCCGACGATGTCGGCTTCCTGAAACGCGTCGTTCCCGATCATCAGCGTCGGCACCTGGCCGGAGAACACGACGATGGGGATCGAATCCATGTACGCGGTGGCGATGCCGGTCACCGTGTTCGTCGCCCCGGGGCCGGAGGTCACCAGGCAGACGCCGGTCTTTCCCGACGCCCGGGCGTAGCCGTCGGCCATGTGGACGGCCCCCTGCTCGTGGCGGGTCAGGAGGTGGCGGACCTTCGTGTTCTTGAACAGCTCGTCATAGATGTGCAGGACCGCCCCCCCGGGGTAGCCGAACACCACGTCCACGCCCAGTTCCGCCAGCGCCTTGACGAATATTTCCGCTCCCGTCAATTTCACTTCATTCCCTCCATTGGGAAAAACCGGGACGGTCCTGGCATTCCCTTTTGGCTCATCAACCTCGGCTGTATGACTGCGACCCCTTTGTGGTCCTGCCGCGTCTTTCTCCAGGACCGTCCCCGTCGATCACCGCGCCCGTCCCCGCCGAGCGGACGAGCTTTGCGTACCGGGCCAGGTACCCGGCCGCGATCTTGGGCGCCGGGGCTTTCCACGATTTCCTGCGACGGGCGAGCTCCGCCGCCGGGACATCGAGAGTGAGCTTCCGCCCCGGGATGTCGAGGACGATCGCGTCTCCGTCCCGGACGAGGGCGATCGGCCCCCCATCCATCGCCTCCGGGGAAATGTGGCCGATGCACGGCCCGTGCGTTCCCCCCGAAAAGCGTCCGTCGGTAATGAGCGCCACCTTCGTGCCCAGCCCCATCCCCATGATCGCCGAGGTGGGCGAGAGCATCTCGCGCATCCCCGGGCCTCCCTTCGGGCCTTCGTACCGGATGACCACGACCATGCCGGGCCGGACCTTCCCGGCCATGATCGCCTTCATGGCGGCGTCCTCCGAATCGAACACCCTGGCCTTCCCACGGAACTTGAACATGGAGGGGTCGACGCCGGACTGCTTGATGACCGCACCGCCGGGAGCCAGATTTCCGGTGAGGATGGCGATCCCCCCCTCGGGCCGCACGGGCGCTTCGAGACGCCGGATGATCCCGTCGTTCAGGACCCGCCCTCTCCGGGCGATCGCGGTGATATCCTCGCCCGCCACCGTCGGGCTCTTCTTGAGCTTCGGGAGCAGCCGGTTGAGCACGGCCGGGATTCCGCCGGAGAACTCCACGTCCTCCATCATGTGGGGGCCCGCCGGCGTCACCGTGGTGAGCTGCGGGGTCTGCCGGGAGAGCCGGTCGAAGTCGGACAGGGGAAGCGGCACTCCCGCCTCGTGGGCGATCGCCAGGAGATGCAGAACGGAGTTGGAAGAGCCTCCCAGGGCCATGTCCACGCGGATGGCGTTCTCGAAGGCCGCGCGGGTCAGGATCCGCCGGGGAACGATCCCCTTGCGGACCAGATCGACGATCCTCTGCCCCGTCGCGTAGCCCAGGTGCCTCTTCTTGGACAGCCCGGCAAGGGCAGTAGCGCAGCCCGGCAGCGACATCCCCAGCGTCTCGGTCAGGCACGCCATGGTGTTGGCCGTGTAAAGTCCCTGGCAGGACCCCTCGCCGGGGCACGCCTCGGCTTCGAGGTGCCGCAGCATGGCGGCATCGATCTCCCCGCGCTGGAAGCGGCCCACCGCCTCGAAGGTGTCGCTGACCAGGGAAAGCCTGCGATCGCCCAGCCGACCCGAGAGCATGGGGCCTGCCGTCAGCACGATGCACGGAATGTTCAGCCGGGCGGCGGCCATGAGCATCCCGGGGGTGATCTTGTCGCAGTTGGTGAGAAGCACCAGCCCGTCGAGCGCATGGGCCTCGGCGACCGACTCGATCATGTCGGCGATCAGCTCGCGCAGCGGCAGGGAATAGTGCATTCCCCTGTGTCCCATCGCGATCCCGTCGCAAACGGCCGGGACCCCGAACAGGAACGGATATCCTCCGGCCGCGTGGACGCCGTTTTCGACGACGCGCTCCAGGCTCCGCATCCCCACGTGCCCCGGCACAAGATCGGTGAACGAGGTCGCGACCCCGATGAACGGTTTCCCCATGGCGGCCTGCGGCACCCCCGCGGCGCAATAGAGCGCGCGGTGCGGCATCCGCTCCAATCCCTTTTTCGTCCGGTCACTTCGCATCCGTTTCCCGCTGCTCCTCCCCGAGATAAAAAAAACCCCTCGTGCGGGCTTTCCGCCCAAGGGTAGTCCGGTTCCCGATCGAACGGTCTTCCGGTGGGCCGCCGCCTATTGGCTGGTGAGTATCCTGGCGATCTGGTCCTTCTTGGCCAGCTTGAGCTTCTGCAGCCGCTTCCGCTCCATCTCCTCGTCGGGCGTTAAGTACACTTTCCGGTCGAGCTCCTTCAACTTATCATCCAGCATCCGGTGCTCCTGGACCAGGTTCTTGAAATCCGGATTCTTTTCGATGAGAGCCGCCATCTTCGCTTCTTGGGTTTGTCCCATCGACGCCTCCAATTTGAGATGGTTTTTCAGTCTATCAGAGGACGGCCAATTGTCAATTGAAGGGGCGGCGGACGTAGGCCGGGACAGCCAAGCGAGTGTCGCCGACGGACCCCGCGAGGACCAGACCCGCCGCGAGAAGCCCCACCGCCCCCGCGCTCGGAAACCCTTCCCCCGCGGGGGGAAAGACGGCCCTGTCGCCCAGGCGCTCCCGGAAGAACGGGGCGAAAACCGCGGCGCCGTCGCCGCAGAAGAACACCGTTCCGCCGGGCAGTTTCCCGGGAAGCTCGGCCGGGGCGACCGCCATGTCGGGGGAAAACCGCCTGCACCTGCCGTCCTCCCAGCGGAACAGGGCGGCATACACCTCTTTTTTCCTCGCGTCCAGGACCGGGCACACCGTCATCCCCGCGGGCCGGAACCTCGACGCCAGCGCGTGGAGCGTCGGAACGGGGACGATCGGGATCCGCCATCCGTAGCAGTACCCCTTGGCGGCCGCCATTCCCACCCGCAGGCCCGTGAAGGAGCCCGGCCCCGACGACACGGCCACGTGCCCGACATCGCCGGGTCCGGATCCCGTTTTTCGCAGGAGCTCGCCGACGGCGGAAAGGATCGTTTCGGATGCCTGCCGCCCGCGGGGCAGCGCGGCCTCCGCCAGGACGACGTCCCCCGAGACCAGCGCAACGCTGCCGTGCGGCGTCGCCGTCTCGATGGCGAGGATTAAAAACCGGGACGGTCCTGTCATCCTTTTCCGGTCCATCCACCTCGGTTGTGTGACTGCGATACCTTTACGGTCCTGCCAGGTCCCTCCCAGGACCGTCCCTACCGCGTGACCAGGCGGGCGATGTCGTTGTAGAAGACCAGCGCGGTCAGCATCAGGATGATGGCCAGGCCCACCTGCTGCGCCAGGGCCCGCGCCTGGGGGGACAGCGGCTTGCGGCGGAGCGCCTCGATCGAGAAGAAAAGGATGTGCCCCCCGTCCAGGATCGGGATGGGCAGAAGGTTCAGGATTCCGAGGTTCACGCTGAGCAGCCCGAGGAAGTAGGCGAACGGGGAGACCCCCTGCCGCGCCTGGTCTCCCGCCAGCTGGGCGATGAGGATCGGCCCCCCGAGGGTGTCCGACGGGAGCACGCGCGTCAGGAGCTTCACGACGGTCAGCACGGTCAGCTCGACCAGCTTCCCGGTTTCCTTCCCCGCGCGGAGAAGCGCCGACACGGGGCCCAGCTTCTGCCGGACGATCTCCTGCCCGGCGACAATGCCGATCTTGGGCTCCCTGACCTTCTCCCCGAAGATGCTTTTCCCCTCCCGGATCTCGGGGGCCACCTCGACGGTGAACTCTTTTCCGTCCCGGCGCACGGTCATGGAGAGCTCCCTGCCCGCCCCTTCCTGCTTGATCCGTGCGGCCAGCTCCTCCCACGTCGAGACGGTGTTCCCCCCGACGCGGACGACGACGTCCCCTCCTTTCAGGCCCGCGCGCGCCGCCGGCGAGTCGGGCAGGACGTTCCCGATCTTGGGCGTCAACGCGGGGACTCCGCCGAGGAAAACGATCCAGAAAACCAGGACCGCGAAAAGGAGATTCCCCAGCGGCCCCGCCGCCACGACCGCCATCTTCACCCACACCGGCTTGTGGGAAAACGACCGGTCCCGCAGCGTATCCGGAACCTCGTCGCCGTCGCTCTCCCCGACGAGCTTCACGTACCCGCCGAGCGGTATCGCCGATACGAGGTATTCCGTCTCCCCCCGCCGGACACCGAACAGCTTCGGCCCGAAGCCGAAGGAAAATTTCGTGACTCCCACCCCGAGCCTTCGGGCGACGATGAAGTGCCCGAATTCGTGGACGAAGATCAGGATGCCCAGCACCACGACAAAAGCGACGGGAGTCGTCAGGTAATGCGGCGCGGAAGAGAGGAAATCCATCAGCGGCACGGGCTCCTTTTCCGGGAAATCAGCAGGTCGGCCTTCTCACGCGCCCACGCATCGGCGCGAAGGACATCGGCAAGGGTCACGGCCCGATCTTCCCGCCGCCATCCGGCCATCAGGGAGCCCACCACCTCCACGATCTCGGTGAACCGGATCCTTCCCGAAAGAAACGCGTCGACTGCGACTTCGTTTCCGGCGGAAAGGACCGCGGGGGCCGTGCCCCCCGCCTCCGCCGCGGCGTAGGCCATCGAAAGGGCCGGGAACCGTTTCCGGTCCGGCGGCTCGAACGTCCACCCGTCCATTCGATGCGGCCGGAATCTGGGCAGTTCCAGGGGAAGGCGCTCGGGGTAGGAGAGGGCGTATCCGATCGGGATCCGCATGTCGGGGACCCCGAGCTGCGCGATCATGCTCCCGTCCCGGTACTCCACGATCGAGTGGACCACCGACTGGGGATGGATGAGCACGTCGATCTTCGAGGGAGGAAGACCGAAGAGCCAGGTCGCCTCGATCACCTCCAGCCCCTTGTTCATCAGCGTGGCGGAGTCGACCGTGATCTTCGTCCCCATGCGCCAGGTCGGATGGCCGAGCGCCTCGGAGACCGTCGCCCGCCGCATCCGGCGCAGGGTGTGGTTCCGGAACGGCCCCCCGGAGGCGGTGAGGAGGATCCGGAGGATGTCCTCCCGCCGGTGGCCGGAGGCGGCCTGGAAGACGGCCGAATGCTCGCTGTCGACGGGAAGGATTTCCGCCCCTCCCGCCTTGGCGGCCTTGACGAGGAACCTGCCCGCCATCACGAGCAGCTCCTTGTTGGCCAGCGCGATCCGCTTCCCGAGGGTTGCGGCCGCGATCACAGGCCGGATCGAGGACACCCCCGACGCGGCGGCCAGCACGATCCCGGCCGCGTCCGCGCAGACCGCCTCGGTCATTCCCTGCTCGCCGAACATCATGCGGGTTCCCCGCGGAAGGCGTCCCAACTGCGCCGCGGAGCGCTCCTCCGCCAGGCAGACGAGGGACGGGCGGAACCGCCGCGCCTGCTCCCCGAGCCGTCTCGCGTTCTTTCCGGCACACAGGGCCGTCACCCGGAATCTTTCCGGAAACCGGGCGATCACGTCGAGCGCGCTGCGGCCCACCGATCCGGTGGACCCCAGGATGGCGATTCCTTTCCGTACGTTCATCCTCACGACCCTCCGGCCTGTCGAGAGAAGACCGCAAGGAGATGGAGAACCGGCCCGGCGGCGATGATGCCGTCCGCACGGTCGAGCATCCCGCCGTGGCCGGGCAGGAGATTTCCGCTGTCCTTCACCCCGGCCGCCCGCTTGAGCATCGACTCGAACAGGTCTCCCCCCTGACCCGCCGCCCCCAGGATCGCGGCGGCGCCCAGGATGTACCAGGTCCGGATGCCGGGGAGAAAAACCGCCGCGTACGCCGCGGCGAAGAGCATGCTGGCCAAAAGCCCTCCGATGGCCCCTTCCACCGTCTTGTTCGGGGACACCCGGGGCGACAGCGGCCGCTTCCCGAACGCGCGCCCGGCGAAATAGGCGAAGGTGTCCCCGGCGGCAACCGCCGCGATCCCCAGGAGCACCCAGTGCTCGCCGCCGGGCAGAAGAAGGGTCCGCGGCCAGGTCGAGAGAAATCCTCCGATGTACGCCACCCCCAGGACGGAGAGGGCGGCAAACCGGACCCGCTCCTCCGCCGTCCCTTCGGCGGAAAGAAAGCGGAACGCCGCCAATGCAACGCAAAGCAGGATGGCGGAGACGGCCGCCGGAAACGGGAGCAGGGCGCCCGAGGCGCAGGCCAAGCCGGTCACGGCCACCCCTGCCCACCGGTCCCCGGAAGAGGGGAGAAACATCCGGAAATACTCCGCGGCGCACAGCAGGGCGGCGGTGAAGGCCAGCAAGGCGAAGGGCCATCCCCTTCCGTACAGGACGGTCCCGACGAGGAGCGGCAGGAGAACGGCTGCGGTGGCGACTCGTTTCCAGAGCACTAGAGTCCACCGGACGGAGGCTCGGCCTGATCCTCCGTCAGCCCGAACCGGCGGTGCCGCCGGGAATACTCGTCGAGCGCCTGGAGGAATTCCGCCTTCCCGAAATCGGGCCAGAGCACGTCGGTGAAAACGAACTCGGCGTAGGCGGCCTGCCAGAGCAGGAAGTTGCTGATCCGGACTTCGCCGCTGGTGCGGATGACCAGGTCGGGGTCGGGCATCTCCGCCGTGTACAGGCGCAAGGCGAACTCCTTTTCGGAGATCTCCCCCGGCGCGATCCTTCCCGCCGCCGCGTCCGCCGCCAGCTTCTGCGCCGCACGGACGATCTCGTTCCTTCCCGCGTACGACAGCGCCAGGGTCAGCGTCATTTCACGGTTCGCCGCCGTGGCCGACAGGACCCGCTCCAGGACCTCCCGGACGAACGCCGGCATCTGGGAAATCTCCCCGATGACGTTCAGCCGGATGCGGTGGCGCGCAAGCTCCGGAAGTTCCTTGAGCAGGAACTCCCGGAGCAGGCTCATGAGGGTGGAAACCTCGCCCTCGGGCCTTCCCCAGTTTTCCACGGAGAAGGCGTACAGGGTCAGGTAGGGGATTCCCAGCTCCCGCGCGCACTCCACGACCGCGCGGACGGAGCGGATCCCCATCCGATGGCCCTCGACGCGGGGAAGCCCTCGCAGCTTCGCCCATCGCCCGTTTCCGTCCATGATGACGGCGACGTGTCGGGGAAGCGCGGCTACGTCGGTTCCGCCGCTTTGCATGTGGCCGAGGGCTTTCGGTCCCGGGGAACGTCCTAGTTCTGGACGATCGCTCCGGTCGGGCAGGTATCGACGCAGGCGAGGCAGTCCGTGCAGGTGTCGTTCACCTTGTACTTCTCGCCCTCCTCGATGGACCCGGTGGGGCAGGTTTCCATGCAGGCCCCGCAGGCGGTGCACTCGTCGGTGATGCGTACGGCCATTTTACTTTTCTCCTTTCGGTTTCATACTTCCATGATTTCCTGTTCCTTGGCTTTCAGGATGTCGTCGATCTTCTTGACGAAGGCGTCGGTCTCCTTCTGGATCCGCTCCTGGCCGCGCTTCATCCCGTCCTCGGAAATCTCTTTCTTCTTCTCCTTCTCCTTGATGCGTTCGATCGCCTCCCGGCGGACGTTGCGGACGGCGACCCGGGCGTCCTCGGCCATTTTCTTCACCAGCTTGACCAGCTCCTTGCGCCGCTCCTCGGTGAGGGGCGGGATGGGGATCCGGATGACCTTGCCGTCGTTCGTGGGGTTCAGGCCCAAGCCCCCGGACTGGATCCCCTTCTCGATCGGACCGATCATCTTGGCGTCCCACGGGGTGACGGTGATCAGGCGGCTCTCGGGCACCGAGAGCGTCCCCACCTGCTGGAGGGGCGTCGGCGTCCCGTAATAGTCCACCTTGATGCCGTCCAGCAGGGAAAAGGAGGCTCGCCCGGTCCGGATCTTCCCCAGCTCCTTTCTGAACGACTCGATGCTCCGCGTCATCTTTCCGGCGACGTCTTTCAGCAGGGCCTCCATTTAGCGGCCTCCGTGGACGACGGTGCCGATCTTTTCCCCGCGCACCACGCGGACGATGTTCCCCCGCCTCGTCAGGTTGAAGACGACGATCGGGAGTCCGTTGTCCATGCAGAGGGAGATCGCCGTTGCGTCCATCACCTTGAGGTTCTTTTGCAGGACATCGATGTAGGTCAGTTCCGCGAACTTCTTCGCTTTCTTGTCGGCCATCGGGTCCCGGTCGTAGACTCCGTCGACCTTCGTCGCCTTGAGGATCGCGTCGGCGTTGATCTCCATCGCGCGAAGGGCCGCCGCGGTGTCCGTCGTGAAGTACGGGTTGCCGGTCCCACCCGCGAAGATGACCACCCGCCCCTTCTCGAGGTGGCGCAGCGCCCGCCGCCGGATGTACGGCTCGGCGATGGCCCGCATCTCGATGGCGGAGAGGACCCGCGTCACCACGCCGTCCCGCTCGAGCCGCTCCTGCAGGGCAAGGCTGTTGATGACGGTCGCCAGCATCCCCATGTAATCGGCGGAGGCGCGGTCGATCCCGTATTCCCGGCTGGTCCGGATGCCGCGGAAGATGTTCCCGCCTCCCACCACCAGCGCCACCCGGACGCCGAGCCCCGCGACCTGCCGGACTTCCGCAGACAGGGCGGAGAGGACCTCCGGGTCGATCCCGTACTCCTGCTTCCCCATCAGGGCCTCCCCCGACAGCTTCAGCAGGATCCTTCGGTAGACCGGCACCGCCACGGCCCCTCCGGTCACGCTTTCCCGAGCTGCTTGGCCACCTCGGCCGCAAGGTCGTCGGACCGCTTTTCCAGCCCTTCGCCGACCTGGAAGCGCGCGAACCCGGCCACCCGCACCTCCACGCCGGCCTTTGCGGCCAACGCCTTCAGCAAGTCCTTCACCTTCCGGTCGGGGTCCTTGATGAACGCCTGCTCGACCAGGCAGAAATCCCCGTAGAACTTTTCGAGCTTCCCCTCCGCGATCTTGTCGAGGATCTTCTCCGGCTTGCCCGCCGCCAGCGCCTGCTCCCGGTAGATGGCCTTTTCCCGGGCGATCACGTCGGCGGGGACGTTCTCCCGTGCGACATAGGCGGGATTGGCCGCCGCCACCTGCATCGCGAGGTCCTTCCCGAGGGCGACGAAGTCCGGGGCGTCCGCCCCCGCTCCGTGCAGCTCGACCAGGACGCCGATCTTGCCGCCGGCATGGATGTAAGGGACGATCACCCCCCGGATCCCCGCCGGGAGCGCAAACCGGACGAACCGCCGGAACGAGATCTTCTCCCCGATCTTGGCGACCTTCCCGGTCAGCTTGTCGGAAAGCATGCCGTCTCCCGCGGGCAGGGCCAGCGCGGCCTCCGCGTCCCGCGGGGCCCGTGCGTGCACCAGCGCGGCGACCTCGCGGACGAACCCCTGGAAATCGTCCGTCCTGGCGACGAAGTCCGTTTCGCAGTTGACCTCCACGAGAGCGCCCGCGCCGCCGTCCACGTGCGCGGCCACCGTCCCTTCCGACGCGATGCGGGAGGCCCTCTTCGCCGCGGCGGCAAGCCCCTTCTTCCGGAGGTTGTCTATCGCCTGTTCCATGCCGCCGCCGGCTTCCGCGAGCGCCCTCTTGCAGTCCATCATCCCCGCGCCGGTCTTCTCGCGCAGTTCGCGTACCATCTCCGAGGTGATCTGCATCGACGCTTACTCCTCGGCCGCGGCGGGGACTCCGGCGGGCGCTTCCGCCGGCTCGTCCTCCGTGGAGATCAGCGCCATCGTGACCTCCGGCGCCATCGTCTCCTTGTCCCCCTCGGAGGCCGTCTTCTCGGCGTACGCCGCCTTTCCCTCGATGATCGCGTCGGCGACCTTCGCGAGGAAGAGCTTGATGGCCCGGATGGCATCGTCGTTCCCGGGGATCACGTAATCGATGAGGTCGGGGTCGCAATTGGTGTCCACGATGGCGATGATGGGGATTCCCAGGCGGCGCGCCTCAAGGACCGCGATCTGCTCGCGGGACGGATCGACGACGAAGAGGGCGTCCGGGACGCGCCGGAGCTCCTGGATCCCGCCGAGGACCTTCTCCATCTTGAGGCGTTCCTTCTCCAGCTTCAGTACTTCCTTCTTCGGGAGCTTCTCGGCGGTGCCGTCGGTGCCCATCTCCTTCAAGCGCTGGAGCCGGTCGAGGCTCTTGCGGATCGTCTGGAAATTGGTGAGCATCCCGCCGAGCCAGCGCTGGTTCACGTAAGGCGCGCCGGCGCGCCGGGCCTCCTCTTCCACGGCCTCCTGCGCCTGTTTCTTGGTGCCCACGAAGAGGACCGTCCGCCCTTCCGCGGCCAAATCCCTCACCACGTCGTAGGACGCGCGGAACATCTTCACCGTCTGCTGCAGGTCGATGATGTAGATCCCGTTGCGGGCGGTGAAGATGTACCTCTTCATCTTCGGGTTCCACCGCTTCGTCTGGTGCCCGAAGTGGACGCCCGCCTCCAGCAGCTGCTTCATCGTGATGACCGAACCTTGTCCGTTTGCCATGCCTTCCCTTCCTCCTTGCGGTCGGGGTTGGTCCTCCGGGCGTTCCGCCCCTCCCCATCCACCGCGACGCAAAACGCCTCGGCACCCCGGGGAGAGTCCCGCCCGTGGGGAATGATTATGATTGCCTAACCGGTTATACTTAGCATAAACGATGCGGAACAATCAAGGAGGAAGCGCCGGCTTCTTTATCCTCTTCCTATTTAAGGGAGGGCAACTTCTGTTCCATTGTCTTCCAACCGCCCTGAAGGTAAACGGAGATTTGTCCTCCATTCTCTAAGCGCTCCGTTCCATCCACAAATCCAACGCCGCGAGTAGTCACAGAGACACCCCCATTACGGTAGCTTCTTCCCAAAAAGGGGACCCAATCTTTTTTGTCAAACCGTGCATCAGAGTCGACGCCAAGCCAGTATTCGTTGGCTCCGATCATTACCTGATCCCTTGGGTTTTGCAGATGCACAATGAAGACTTCTCCATCACTCGATATCAGGCCGTACGAGCGCTTGGTGCTCTGGATCATGGCTTTTTCATCTTTAGGAGAGCCAACTACGACGAGGGCGTTGATTTCCTCTGGTACGAACTTCGTTCTGTACCGTCCACCAAGTGCCTGGAATTTTCTGAACATTTGGCACGCTTCACGCCCATAGCCAAGTGCCTGCAAGGTGTAGGCTAGTCTTGCGAAAGGTGCGGGTGTAGTGGGTAGATCCGCAATGATTTCGCGGTAGATCGACTCGGCTTCTGCATACTTTCCTTGCTTCTCCATATCCATGCCTTTACTTATCCGGGCCGTGTGTTGTTCTGGCACAGGTTGTGGGTCTGGCTTAATGGGGGGCACTTCGTGGTAACGGGAGTACCGCGTGGCAATTCCCGTGAAGCCCGAACTACTCTGCGTTCCTTGGATAAAAGCACTCAGACGGAGGCCTGGTCGTTCGGAGTCCATGGTTCCGGCAATTCCTTTTGTCCCACTAGTGGTTGCGCAGGAGCAGAGGAAAAAGCTGCCAATCAAGACATAAGCAACTGCCAAACGCATACCATTCTTATTCATATACCCCTCCATCCAGGACCGAATGCAATGAATCTTAGCCAGATGGTGTTTCCGATGCAAGGACGGGAAAACCATAAAGCCGGCCGGATTTAGTGGTTTGCGCTGGGAGTGCAGTCCCACGGAAGGCGCACGCCGCAGAGGGTCCGGCGCAGCGAGGAGCCGCGATTGAGTTCTAAGGAACGTCCCGGTTCTTAGGTGCGGTACCCCGCGTTGATTCTGATGTAGTCGTGGCTGAGATCCGAGAAGTAGAGGTACGAGCTCCCTTTCCCCAGGCCCAGATCCACCTCGATGCCGTACGCTTCCCTGCGGATCTTCGGGGCGGCGCGGCGCTCGGCGGCCCGGTCGATCTTCATCCCCCGCCGGAGGACCATTTCCCCCGCGAACTTCAGTTCCACGCTTCCCGGGTCGATGCGGATCCCCGCCCTTCCGACCGCGGCGATGACCCGCCCCCAGTTGGGGTCGGCGCCGAACACCGCCGTCTTCACCAGCGGCGACGTGGCCACCGCCCGCGCCGCCCGGAGGGCGTCCCGATCGCTTGCGGCTCCCGTCACCGCTACCCGGACGACCCGCGTGGCCCCCTCGCCGTCGCGCACGATCATGAGGGCAAGGTCGAGCAGCAGGGAGCGGAGCGCCTCCGTAAACGCCGCCAGGTCCCTCCCCGCCAGGAGGGGAAGGCCGCAGGCGCCGTTGGCGAAGATCGCGGCGGTGTCGTTGGTGCTCGTGTCCCCGTCCACCACGATGCGGTTGAACGTCCGGTCCACCGCCTCGCGAAACGCCCTTCGCAGGTCGGCCGGCCGCACGGACGCATCCGTGAATACGTAGGCCAGCATCGTCCCCATGTTCGGAGCGATCATTCCGGCCCCCTTGGCGATCCCCCCGAGGGTGACCCTTCCTCCACGGACGCTGACCCTGCGGACCCCGCGCTTGGAGTAGGCATCCGTGGTGAGGATCGCGTCGCCCGCCCCCGCGATCCCGCGGGCGGAGAGGGAGGCGCACAGCCGGGGAAGCGCCGCCGCGATTTTCTCCGCCGGAAGCGGCACGCCGATCACCCCCGTGGAGGAGACCAGCAGGGAATTCCTCGCCAGCCCCAGTGCCGCGCACGCCGCGTCGGAAGTCCTCCGCACCGCGGAGAGCCCTTCCTCCCCCGTGCATGCGTTGGCGTTCCCGCTGTTGACGATCACGCCGCGCAGGGCGGAGCGGCTCCGCAGCGCCTTTCCCCAGGCCACGGGAGCGGCGAACACCCGGTTCCGCGTGAAGACGACGTCGGAGACGCAGGGAAACCCGCTCACGACCAGACCCAGGTCGGCCTTCCCCGCCTTCTTGATTCCGCAGGCTGTCCCTGCCCCCCGGAACCCCGGGACCCGGACCGTTCTCGCAGGCTTCACTCCGTCACCCCTCCGTGCCGCAGCATTTCTTGTACTTCCTGCCCGATCCGCACGGACAGGGGTCGTTGCGGCCGACCTTCTTCTTCGCGTGCCGCTGCGTCGTCTGGCCGGCGCGGGAGAGGTCGCCGTGGGAAAGGTTGACTCTCCTGGGGGCGATGGGCGGCGGGGCGACGGCCTTCCCCTCCTCCTCCCGCTGCACCTTCACGTGGAAGAGCCTTTTCAACGACTCCTCCTTGATCCGGATCACCAGGTCCGAGAACATGTCGAACCCCTCCCGCTGATACTCCTTCAGCGGATCCTTCTGGGCGTACCCCCGCAGGCCGATCCCCTCCTTGAGGTGGTCCATCGACAACAGGTGGTCCTTCCACAGCGCGTCGGTCGTGGAGAGCAGGAACATCCGCTCGAGGTAGCGCATCGCCTCCCGGCCGTACTCCTGCTCCTTCTTCCCGTAGGCCGTCTCCGCCGCTTCCCGGACGAGGGTGGCAAGGGACGCCGGGGTGAGCTTCGGGACCTCCTCCTCCGGGAGGTCGAGCCGGTAGCCGAACTGCGCGTACGTCGCGTCGCGCAGCGCCGAAAGATCCCACTGCTCCGGGTACTCCTTGGCGTCGGAAAACCGCTGGGCCAGCTCCTCGGCGACTTCTCCGGCCATCTCCATCACCATGTCCCGGAGATCCTCGCCGGCGAGCACCTCCTCGCGCATGTCGTAAATGACGGTCCGCTGCTTGTTCATCACGTCGTCGTACTCGAGGAGATGTTTCCGGATGTCGAAGTTGTGGCCCTCCACCTTCTTCTGGGCGTTCTCGACCGCCTTGTTGATGAGGTTGTGCTCGATCGGCTCGCCCTCCTGCATCCCCAGCTTCGACATGATCGGCGAGATCCGGTCCGACCCGAAGATCCGGAGCAGGTCGTCTTCCAGGGAGAGGTAGAAGCGCGAGGACCCCGGGTCGCCCTGCCGTCCCGCCCGGCCGCGCAGCTGGTTGTCCACGCGGCGGGACTCGTGCCGCTCGGTCCCGATGATGTGGAGGCCGCCCTTCCCCACGACGCCCTCGCCCAGCTTGATGTCGACGCCACGACCCGCCATGTTGGTGGCGATCGTCACCTTCCCGGGCTGGCCGGCCTCGGCGATGATCTGGGCCTCCTTCTCGTGGTGCTTGGCGTTCAGGACGTTATGAGGGATCCCGTGACGCGAAAGGAGCGCGGAGAGACGCTCGGACTTCTCGATGGAGACGGTCCCCACCAGGACCGGCCTCTTCTCCTCGTACAGCCGCTTCACCTCCTCGAGCACGGCCTGGAACTTCTCCCGCTCGGTCCGGTAGATCTGGTCCCCGTAGTCCTCCCGGATCATCGGCTGGTTGGTGGGGATCACCGTCACGTCGAGGTTGTAGATCTGCTTGAACTCGACGGCCTCCGTGTCGGCGGTGCCGGTCATCCCCGCGAGCTTTTCGAACATCCGGAAGTAATTCTGGAAGGTGATGGTCGCCAGCGTCTGGTTCTCGTTCTCGATCTTGACCCCTTCCTTGGCTTCCACGGCCTGGTGCAGGCCGTCGGACCACCGCCGCCCCGGCATCAGCCGCCCGGTGAACTCGTCGACGATGACGACCTCGCCGTCCTTCACCATGTAGTCGACGTCGCGCTTGAACAGCACGTGGGCCTTGAGCGCCTGGTTGACGTGATGGAGGATCTCGATGTTGCGGGGATCGTAGAGGTTGTCGACGCCGACCAGGCGCTCGACCTTGGGAATTCCGCTGTCCTCGGTGAGCAGGACGCTCCGCGCCTTCTCGTCGACCTTGTAGTCCGCGTCCTTCTTCATGTACCCGATGATCGAGTTCACCCGGACGTACTTGTCGGTGGCCTCTTCCGCCGGACCGGAGATGATGAGCGGCGTGCGCGCCTCGTCGATGAGGATCGAATCCACCTCGTCCACGATCGCGTAGTGGAGCTCCCGCTGGACCATGTCCTCCATGCGGAACTTCATGTTGTCCCGGAGGTAGTCGAATCCGTACTCGTTGTTCGTCCCGTAGGTGATGTCGCAGCGGTAGGAGGCCTGCCGCTCCGCGTCGTCCATCCCGTGAACGATCACCCCCACCGACAGCCCGAGGAACTTGTAGATGGTCCCCATCCACTCGGCGTCCCGCCGGGCGAGGTAGTCGTTGACGGTGACCAGGTGCACTCCGCGGCCGGTGAGCGCGTTGAGGACGATAGGGAGGGTGGCCACGAGCGTCTTCCCCTCGCCCGTCCGCATCTCGGCGATCCTCCCCTCGTGGAGGACCACGCCGCCCACCAGCTGGACGTCGAAGTGGCGCATCGACAGGACGCGCCTGGAAACCTCGCGGACCGTGGCAAAGACCTCGGGGAGAAGCGCGTCGAGGGGCTCCCCGTTCGCAACCCGCTGCCGGAACTCCGCCGTCCGCGCCGCCAGCCGGTCGTCGGGCAGGGCCGAAGCCTGCGGCTCCAGCTCGTTGATCCGACGGACGACGGGCCCGATCCGCTCCAGCACGCGTTCGTTCTGCGTGCCGAACATCTTCTTGAGTAGGTTCCCGATCATAAGGTCGTTATCCCGCTTCCGTCATTCTACGATAAAAAAACCGGGACGGTCCTGGCATCCCCGGTTGGTTTCTCAATCCCCGTCGTGAACCGCGATCCCTTTGTGGATCTGCCAAGTCCTCTACCAGGACCGTCCCTAAAAAAAAGGCCCCTGCGGGGCGACTCCCCCGGGGGCGCGCCGAATCCACCGCCAGTGCCGTAGGGCCCGTTCCGCCCTACTTGAGAAAGCGGGACGGATTCACCGCCAGGCCGTTCACGTGGACTTCGTAGTGGAGATGGGGACCTGTGGTCCGGCCCGACTCCCCCACCGTGCCGACGGAATCCCCCTTCTGCACGACGTCGCCCGCAGCCGTCCGCCGCTCTCCCAGGTGCGCATAGAGCGTCCGGTAACCGTAGCCATGCTCGAGGACGACGACGTTGCCGAAAAGCGATTCGTAACCGCTGCGCACCACCTTTCCCGCGGCCGCCGCCCTCACCGGGGCGCCCGGGCGGGCGATGATATCCAGCCCGTGGTGGAACACCGGGGTGTCCGTAAAAGGAGAGGTCCGGACCCCGAAGCCCGAGGACAGGATCCCCCGTACCGGCCAGAGAGCAGGGATGCTCTCCAGAACGACCCGGCGGCTGTCCAGCTCCTCGCAGAGGGCCTCCAGGTCTTTTACGTCCACCAGGACGTCCTTCTTGAGCTGCTCGAACCGCAGGTCCAAAAGACGGTCGAGCCGGGCCGTCGCCGAGGCTTCCTGGGTCTCCGCCCCCCCGATTCCGGCCGGACGGCCCGTCTTTCCGACGCCGCCGGGACGCAGCGATTGGTTGATGCGAACCAGCGATCTCACGCGTGCGTCAAGGGCCCGCAGCCGCTCCACCTCGGTTACCAGGCTCTCGAACTTCGAGTGCAGGTCGTACAGGGTAAGGTTCTGCTCGCTGACGCGCTGGCGGAGAACCCGCAAGTCCCTGAGTTTCGACAGGTTTTCACGATAATCGTAGAGAAAATGAGTGGCGGCGAAGAACACGAGTGCGAACGCCGCCACGGCCCCCATGAGGCCGGTGCGCCCGACGCGGATCTCTCTCGCGCGCTCCCCGTATCCGATCCGCAGCGAGAACATGTGCCGTTCGCGCACCAATCCCCTGGCCTCCCAAACCTGGAAAAGCAGGTGGTTACCGTAGCACAGCGGGCGGGATGGTGTCAATGCAATGAAAATAAAGCAAAATCAGGTATTTACGGGCATTTCAGCCCGCTGCCCTTTTCTTTGACTTCTTGTCCGTCCCCCGGTTCCTGGCCACCACGGGATCCACGATCTCGCCGCAGTTCAGGCACCTCCAGGCGTAGAAGAGGTCGAGCATGTCCTGGAACCGCTCGTAGACCATTACTCCATTGCATCTGGGGCACCTCATCGGTCGGCTCGCGCTGGGCATATTTCCCCCCTCCTTCCGCCTTTACGATGCCTGGCGGGGTGAGGGGTTTCGTTCCGATTTGTAGGCTGAAATGGAAATTTATCTGTTAAAATACCCTTGTCGAAAGGGGAAAAGGCTTCGAAATGGGAAAAAAGCGGCTGGGAGAACTGCTCGTGGAAACGGGCCTTCTGTCGGAGGAGAGCCTCACCCGGGCGCTCATCGAACAGCGGTCCAAGCGGGGCAAGCTGGGGGATGTGATCGTGGTCCTGGGGATGGCCACCGAGGAGGAGATCGCCCAGGCCCTCTCGATCCAGCTGGGGATTCCCTACATCGAGCTGAAGCAGACCCCCGTGGAGCCCCACGCCATCGAGTTGATCACCGAGAAGGTCGCCCGGAAGCACCTGATCCTCCCGATCTCGATCGAGCAGAAGGACCTCCACCTCGCCATGGCGGACCCCTTGAGCTTCGAGGCGTTCGAGGATGTCCGGTTCGCCTCGGGGTACACCATCCAGCCCGTCATCGCGACCCGCAGCGACATCCTCTGGGGGATCGACCAGCACTACCACCTTGGCTCGTCCCTGAACACCATCGTCAAGGACATCGCGGAGGAGCGCTCCGTCGAGGTCGTCCAGGAACGGAAGGAGGGAGGCCCGCAGGACACCGAAGACCTCCGGAAGAAGAGCGAGGCGGCCCCCATCATCCGGATGGTGAACCTGATCGTCGCCGAGGCGGTCGAGCAGGGCGCCTCCGACATCCACGTCGAGCCGACCAAAGGGAACCTCCAGATCCGGAACCGCGTCGATGGGCTCCTCCGGAAATCGCTGGAGCTTCCGAAGTGGGTGCAGGGCGCGGTCATCTCGCGGATCAAGATCATGGCGAAGATGGACATCGCGGAGAAGCGTCTCCCGCAAGACGGGCGGATCGGGGTCCGCGTCGGATCGAAGGGCCTCGACCTCCGGGTGTCCACGATGCCGGCCTCTTTCGGTGAAAAGGTGGTCATCCGGATCCTCGACTCCGCCAACTCCAAGATCCCCCTGGAGGCGATGGGGATGGCCCCCGAGGAGCTGGCCCAGATGGACATTCTGATCCGGCGGCCGCAGGGGATCCTGCTCGTCACCGGGCCGACCGGCTCCGGAAAGACGACCACCCTCTATAGCATCCTCAACCGGATCCGGAGCGTGGACCGGAACATCACGACGGTCGAGGACCCGATCGAGTACGAGCTCGCGGGGATCAACCAGGTGGCGATCCAGGACAAGATCGGGATGACCTTCGCATCGACCCTGCGGGCGATGCTTCGGCAGGACCCG
>Ga0334722_10002139_pt1 | contig 22820 bp, 19 predicted proteins | sample C3_bottom_MG_FD_207210 | JGI IMG/M metagenome (GOLD analysis project Ga0334722, IMG submission 207210) | Sediment microbial communities from Yellowstone Lake, YNP, Wyoming, USA - C3_bottom | ecosystem: Environmental > Aquatic > Freshwater > Lake > Sediment | place: USA: Wyoming | collected... | reverse complement strand
CGTATCCCGCGAGCTTGCCCAGAAAATAGCTGCTGCGCCGCAGCGGCCGCGACAGGACGAGTTCCATCACCTTGTCGTTGAATTCGCGCACCATGCTGGTGACGACGAAGCCCGCCAGCATGAATACCGCGCCGACCCGCAGCAAGGCGGCGAGCAGCGCCGTCTGGATCTGATTCGACTCGGTGATGGCCACTTGCTGCAGGAACTGGGTGAACGCGAGCCCGGCCGCCACCAGGATCAGCGCCAGCCACAGCAGGCGGTTGCGCAGCGCCTCGAGCAGGGTATAGCGGGCGATAGGCAGGATGTGGCGCAATATTGCTCTTTCGGTTCTTGGCGCGGACGCGGCGAATGCCCGGCACCGCGCAGGTGCCTGGACGTGCTTTCTCAGGTTAAACTGCAAGCATGACGAGTGCAAGCACCATGGCCGCCGCGACCCTGATCCGCGCCTACCCGAGGTTTGTTACCCGCTACTGGCGGCCGTTGTTTGTCGCCATGCTGGTGTTATTGCATTTCACCGCGATGCGCGGCGTGGAAGACGTCTGGGCGCGCGCGCTGATGCTCGCCCACTTCGGCCTGTTCATCCTGTGGCAGCCGTTCATGCGCGGCGAGCAGAGCCTGACGCCGCTGCAGAGCGCGGCCATTGCGCTCGCCTGCGTGCTCGTCCTGTACTTCTGGAACTGGTGGCTGATGTTGTTGTGGCTGTGCGTGCTTGCCGGTGTGGTGGGCGGCAAGGTGTTTCAGTACCAGGAGCGCTGGCAGCGTTTTTTTCATCTGACCGTGCTGTTGTATCTGGTGTCGCTGCTGCTGATCTGGGTGTTCCCGAAGCTGTTGCCCGGGTTCGCGCAGACGCAGGTGCTGGAGCAATTCACCGAGTTCGGATTGCCGCTGCTGTTCGTGCTTATGCTAATCCTGCCGGCGAAGGCCGACACCGGCGAGACGCCGCAAGTCGTGGATTTTTTCTACAGCGCGTTTCTGTTCATGATCATCGCGCTGCTGGTGCTGGGCAGTTTCGCCTTCATGACGCTGGGCAAGGTGAACTATCCGGTCGCGCTTACCTATAGCCTGCTCCTGATCGCAGGGATATTGCTGCTGCTGGGCCTGAGCTGGAACCCGCGCGCCGGCTTTGCCGGCCTGGGCATGCTGTTTTCAAGGTATCTCCTATCGGTCGGGCTGCCGTTCGAGCAATGGCTGTATTTTCTGGCCGAGTTGTCGCACGTCGAAACGCAGCCGGAAAAATTTCTGCAGCAGGCCTGCGCCGGCCTGGGCAAACTGCCCTGGGTCAGCGGCGGCACCTGGCGCAGTTCGGCCTATAGCGGGGAATTCGGGGAGCAGAGCAAAAACACCGTGGAATACGCGGACCGGGAACTGCAATTGCGCGTTTATACCCGCTACACCCTGAGCCCGGCGCTGAACTGGCATTTTCATCTGCTCGGCCAGTTGCTGGGCGAATTTTACACGGCCAAGTTGCGCGAGCAGAAGCTGCAGCAGCAATCCTATCTGCAGGCCGTGTACGAGACCGGCGCGCGCATGACCCACGACGTCAAGAACCTGCTGCAATCGCTCAATGTGCTGTGCGCCGCGGCCGAGCGGGAACCGGGCGGCTCGGACGAACTGCAGGCGCTGATGCGGCGCCAGTTGCCGGTGATCACGCAGCGCCTGCAGCAGACGCTGGACAAGCTGCGCAAGCCGGAAAACGACACCGGCAGTTCGGTGCAGGCGCGCCAATGGTGGCAGGAGCTGCAGCGCAGCTACGCCAACCAGAACATCGAGTTCGGCGACGGTGAAATCGCCGATCAGGCCCTGCTGCCCAGGGAGTTGTTCGAAAGTGCGGCCGACAATCTGATTCAGAATGCGCTCGGCAAACGCAGACTGCAGGGCGATTTCGCGATCCGCGTCGACTTCACCTGCGGCGACACTGTCCGATTGGAAGTCAGCGATGCCGGGCGCGCGGTGGCGGCGCCGACGGCAGCCGAACTGCTGCGCGGGCCGGTTCCCTCGGATAGCGGCTTCGGCATCGGCCTGTACCAGGTGGCGCGTCAAGCCGAGGCCTGCGGCTATACGCTGGTGATGGCGCATAACACCGAGGGCAGGGTGTCGTTCGTGCTGTCGGGTCCGGTCAAACCTGACGCGGACCTGCCTGCCGCCTAGCGCCCGCGCGCGAGCGTGGATTGGCGCTGCGCTAAATATCCTTTTAGAAGATGTTTTGCATATATCCTTATTAAGGATACTTAATATTTATCCGAAAAAGTGATATTCTTAATCCATCAATATTTTCTACGTCACGGCCATGCAGCAGCGTATTTCCACGTCGAACCAAACCGGTCAGGTATTCGCCGCCCGGCGCAAAGCGCTCAAGCTTTCGCAGAAAGTCGTGGCGGCAAGACTGGGCATCAGCCAAAACCGATTGTCCATCCTCGAGGCAGACCTCTCGCGACTGACGCTTGACCGGCTTATTTCGCTGGCAAGTATTCTTGGCTTGGAGCTGGTGCTTCAAGACAAAGGCAGTTCGCCCACGCGAAGCGAGTGGTAGCCATGGGCCGCCGGTCGCATAGCCGTGCCCTCAATGTATGGGCCAACGGACAGCTTGTTGGCCAATGGCGCATTCCGGCGCGCGGCGCCATCGAGCTCCAATATGACTCGTCTTGGGTTGCGTCGGCGGAAGCCAGACCCTTGTCGCTGTCCTTGCCCATGAACCTCGACAACCGTCCTCTAAAAGGCGAGGCGGTCGGTTTCTACTTCGACAACTTGCTGCCGGATAGCGAGCCGATCCGCAGGCGTATCCAGTCAAGATTTCGCACGCAGAGCCGAGATGCGTTCGACTTACTGGAAGCCATCGGGCGCGACTGCGTGGGGGCGGTGCAGTTGCTTCCCGAGAACAAAGCGCCTCAAGACGTTTTCAGCATCCATGCCGAGGCGCTGGACGAAGCGGGCGTTGAACGGCTGCTGATCTCGGCGGTCGCGGCGACGCGGTCGCCGGGCTACGAGGGGGAGGATGACGAGGATTTTCGGATTTCGATTGCCGGCGCACAGGAAAAGACGGCACTGACCTGGCACAGTGATCGCTGGTGCCGGCCACATGGCGCAACACCCACGACGCACATATTCAAACTTCCCCTGGGCCTTGTAGGTCACCGGCGAGCGGACATGCGGACTTCCGTCGAAAACGAATGGCTCTGCGCGGAACTCTTGCGCGCCTATGGTCTTCAGATTGCGCGATGTGAGATTCAAAAATTCGGGACGCAAAAGGTTCTCGTGGTGGAGCGCTTCGACCGAAAACTGGCGGCGTCAGGCCAATACTGGCTGCGCTTACCACAGGAAGATTTCTGCCAGGCCACCGGAACACCAGGTGCGGCAAAATATGAAGCCGAGGGCGGCCCCGGTCTGGTCGACATCGCGCGCATCCTACACAGCTCGGAAGCCCGCGAACAGGATCTCTCGGCGCTGCTGCGCACCCAGCTTTGTTTTTGGATGTTGGCGGCCACGGATGGCCACGCCAAGAATTTCAGCCTGCACCTGCTGGCCGGAGCTCGTCACCGGCTAACGCCTTTGTATGACGTGTTGTCGGCCTGGCCGGTAACGGGTGCCGGCCCCAATCGCCTGGACCGCAACAAACTCAAGCTGGCGCTGGCGTTGCGCGGCAGGAATGCTCACTACCGAATCAGCGACATACGCCGCCGGCATTTCAATGCGACCGCGCACAAGTGTGGTCTCGGTCAGGGCATGGAAGCAATCATCGAGGAGACTCTTGCGCAGACACCAAAGGTCATCGAGCAGGTCGGGGCGAACCTTCCCCTAGGGTTTCCCGAGGACGTTTTTGAGTCGATAACCCGAGGTCTTCTCGAAGCTGCCGAGCGTCTTGAGGCCGACGCGGAGATCTAGCCGGCGCTGGCGTCGAGCCGGAGCATCTGGCGCCTGCGCTCACGCGACAGCAAATCGCCTCTGTACGCGTTGCGATGGATGCTCTCTGGCGTACGCGAGAAGGCTTTAGTGACGCCATAACTGTTTGCATAATATACCTTTTACAGATACATTATGAAAATACTTCTGAATTAAGGTGTTTTTATGTCCGCCCTGCCTCAACAGCGTGGCCTTGTCGCTCGCCTTTTGGACCAACTGCAAACCCAGGGCAGGCTCGTGGCTTCGGTTGAAGAGCTGGTCAAGCTCAGCGGATTGACGCTCACGGCAGTACGCCGACAACTCGAGCATCTTGCGCCGCGAGTTGTGCGGCTGCCTGGGCGGCCCTCGGCCTGCCTGGTGGTAGGGCCGGAGCACCGCGTCCGGGGCGCTCCGCCTGTGGCAGGGTGGCTCGACGCGTACTTTCATTTGCGGGGCGATGCCTACTATTTGGGGCTGCTGTCGGCGGCGGCCTTGCATGGCTCTTCGCGCCAGGCCGTGCAGGTTACCCAGATTCTCGTCACCAAGCCGCTGCGCCCGGTGGATATAGGGCGTTTACATTTGGATTTCTACGTCAAAACCGCCCTGGGGAAAACCCCTCTAACCCGGCTGCCGGGCATGCCCGCCCCCTTGGCCGTGAGCACGCCCGAGGCGACAGCCCTCGACCTTATCGCGTACAGCCATCGAATTGGCGGTATCAGCCGAGCCAGCCAGGTGATTGCGGACTTAAAGCCGGTGATGACCTTGGCGGGCCTGCGGCAGGCGTTGGCCGCGGAGACGCAGACCTCCGTCAAGCAGCGTCTGGGGTATGTGCTGCAATCGCTGGGGTGGGAAAGCATGGCGGCTGAAGTGCATAAGGACCTGCCTGCCCGATTGGCCGTAGTTCCGTTGCAAACGCACGCGCAAGCAGGCAAGCTGGTCGGCAAGACCTGTCAGCCGTGGATGGTGCTCGATAACATCGGATTGGGGAGCGGGCGGGAATGACGCCGCTGACCTTGCAGGATGTGTTGGCGCACCAGAGCGCGGTGCCCTGGCCCGAGCTTTATCAGGTCGAACAGGACTTGCTGCTGAGTCTGGCCATGCGCGCCATCTTCGAGGACAGGTTTCTCGCCGAACAAGTCGCCATGCGCGGGGGGACCGTGCTGCAAAAGGTGCACTTGGCGCCGGCCGCACGCTACTCCGAGGATATTGACTTGGTTGCGGTCGGTGACCGCCCTGAAAGCCACATTATCAAGGCCCTCACGCGCGTACTCCGCCCGGTGCTTGGTAAGGAGAAGTCTTCCGCCTGGGCTTTTCTTCGACTGGCGGTGCGCAATGCCGCCAAGCCCTCACGCATCCTGCGCTGCGTATTCAAGGTCCCCAGCGTGTCAGCGCCGGGGCGGGAGCTCGCCATTGAAGTCGAGGCCAACGTCTCCGAGCGCGTACCAAAATATGCGCTTCAGCGCCTGGGGTTTGAGGTGGGATTTCGCGGGCAATTTTTCCAAACTACCATCGTGTCCTACAGCATCAACGAGATGCTCGGCACAAAGCTGCGCGCGATGTTCCAGCGCAAGAAGGGACGAGACTTGTTCGATTTGTACTGGGCCCTGACCTCCAGATCGGCGCTTCCGGTCTCCATCGACGAGGTCGTGGACGCTTTCCTGCACTACATGCGTGAAGAAGAGACCGAAGTTCCGCGTGCCGAGTTTGTGACGCACCTGCGCAGTTGCCTGGGCGATCAGGCCGGGTTTTGCACAGACATGTATCCCCTGCTTCGAAGCGGTTTGACTTACGACCCGCAAGAAGCCGGGCTGTTTGTAGAGAGAAATGTTCTGAGCCGTCTGCCCGAGTGAATCATGGTATGCAAGAGGGTATTGTGCTCGATCTGGAGCTGTCATACAGGCGGCTCGTGTCAAACGTCATGAGCGGCAAACGTGACGACCATTTGCGCTGCCACGGTTTTCTGTGGGGCGCGGGCGGCTGGCGCCCGCTTTCGATATGAATCCGAGCATCGACCGGTGCGAGCTTCCGCGGCGCGGCCGAGCCGGCTGCAGCGGCCGTCGAATTCAGTCGTATGCCCGATCTGAAAGTGGAGAACTTTGCGCGGGATCAGGGCAGCACGCCGGCGGAGATCAGCTTGCCGTAGAGCACGCCGGCCGGGATCCAGACGAGCAGGTCGTCGAACTCGCCGCCGGTTGCGCCAGCAGGGTCGGGCGTCTTGCTTACGAAAACACGATTCACGTTCCCCTGTCCATTCACGTTTTCTGTTTCGTTATTTCCCTGCGGTCCGAGAGGTCCGTTCTTTCCGGTCGAAAACACGATCGCGGCAACAACCTCCTTGTTCGTCACCGCGGTACCCGCGCTGCACGCGTTTCCGGCCGCGACCGCTTGAGTGGCGCTACATATGAGCAGGTCGTACGGCAGGCACGTTATGCCGTTGGCTTTCAGGTTGGCGGCGTGCACGAAATGCGGAAGTGTGCTTGTGCCGGTGCAGCCGGTGATTGTCTTCGCGACTGCGTAGCGAATTCGATTGCCCCAGGCGTCAAGGGCGAAACCCGCGCTGTCCACGGGTTGAAATCCGATTGTCACCGCGGGAAGGAGTCCGCCAACGGTGCCATCGCTGAGTGTGCCGCCGTAATGGTCCTCGACGACGGCCCCGCTCGTGTTCTTGCATTCGCCTGCCGCGTTGCGCACCTCGGCGCCTGCGCTGTTGCTCCGGGCCGGGCACGGCATGCGTCCGTTGGCGATGGCAAAGCCGATCAGCGCTTCGCGGGCCGCCTCGAGCTGGCCTTGGGTAGCCGACACCTTGCGCTGCTCATTCTGTGCGCCGAGCGGCAGCAGCAGCCCGACGAGCAGCAGGCCGACAATGACGAGCACGACCGCCATTTCGACAAGAGAGAAGCCGCGGGCGCGGCTGGCGGCTGGACCAGGTATCACGGGTTTGCGTCCACCACCACGACCCGGTCGTTGGTGATTTTCGAGATCGCCGGCTTGACGTACGTGCGGTCGCTGTCGTAGTTCTCCGGGTCCTCGAAATAATCGTTCTGATTACCGCTCGGCCTAGTCTGCGCGCCAAGAGCTCGGCCGGCGAAAATCAGGATCGCGCGCTGCTTGCCGGTCGGCGCGAGATTGGTCACCGTGAGGCAGGGATTGGCGCAGGTATGTGTACCGTCTGCGAGGAAATTGGAGGCGAACGCATAGTACACAAGGTGATGCCAGTTGTTCTTCACGAACCAGCCGGTAGTGGTGTCGTTCGGGTCGGTCAGCGGGTGATCGGCAAGCACCTCGATCGGGAAGGTGACGGTGATGTCGGTCGCGCCCGAAACAACCTGCAGATTGGCTTGCACGTAAACGTACGCATCGGACGTTGTCGACGGGATGAAGCTTGCAAAGACACTAAGCGCCGGGCTGACCGGGTCCGCCCAGGTCAAGGGTACCGCGGCCGGATCCAACTGCCGCATGCTGCGGGCAACGCGGCGTGCCCAAGCGCGAATCTGAATACGGATACTGCCTACATATCTCACGCTGCAGAACACAGTCGTCGACGTCGAGGACAAGGACGAGCAGCTCGAACTGATGAGATTCCCGCTCCCACTCACCATGCTGACCGTTGGCCGCCCGGTGCTGTCAGATCCGGGGTACCAGACCACGCGTGTCGGATCGGTTGCCGTCCTGAACATGGGCAGCAGACCTCTGCTTGTCCCCGAGGTGCCCAACCACGTTAATGTGCCCGAGCTTGGATCGGTAAACGTCACCGCAGAAGGGAACACCGGATTGGTGGTGCTGGTCGACCAGTTGCTCCCCGCATACACGGTCTTCAGGACGGGTGCGATCTGTGTCTCTATGCGCTTCGCGACCACCGGCTCGACCGCGCTGAACAGTTCCGCGTGGGTCATCTTCACCACTTGGTCATTGAAGGATGTCGAGGGCCCGCTGGTCGCGAATTTATACGGACCGGTTGCCTCGGTCGACGCGTTCTCGCATTCGAGGTAATCCCGCAGATCGGGCGGCGAGTTTGAGCGCGATTGGACTCGTGCGGTGCAGCCCGTCGCGGATTGGACGTTCATCGGTGCTCCGGGCGCGATGATCAGCGCAACCGCCGCCGCGTCAGTGCCGTCGAGCGTGAGCTGCGCGGCGGTGTTGCTGTTGATTGACACCGACGCCATCGAACTCGGCAGCGCGAAGCCGGGAGAGACCACGTACCACAGCGGCTCGCCGTATCCATCGGTGAGCTTCGACAGCCCCAACGTGCGCCAAGGCAATCGGCCGACCGCCGGGAGTGTACAGAATCCAGAGGCAACTCCTTCATTTGCCGCGTCGCCGTAATAGCCAGCCGCTTCCGGACACGGTAGTCGCCCCGGGTAGTTGTCGGTGGACGCCTGTGCAGCCGCATAACCGAGCAGCGCCAGCTTCGCCTCGGCAAGCGCTTGCCCTGATTTGGCGCGCTTCGCGGCCGTCGTGTTGCTGGTCGCGACATTGAGCGCACCGAGCAGCGCCCCCAAGGTTCCGAGCACGAGTATCATCGCCAGGACGATGAGCGACGCGCCGCTTTGGGCGCGGCGGAACGCTCGATAAGCCGGAACGCGTTTCAAGGCCGATCCTGCGCGCGCTTTACCGCTTGCCCGTAGCAGCCGGCGCGGAGTGCACTGCCTTGGATGAAGGCTTTCCGACCGTGATCCGGCCGCCTTGCAGGCCATCGTGCACCTCGCTGGTCATGCGCTCGTAGATTTCGCCCACCCGCAGGCTGACGCCCGGCTCGCCTTCGTTCGGCACCACCGTGATGCGGGACGGGTCGCGGCTCGCGTGGCTGTCGTACTGCGGCACGCCGTTGATCCAGGTGGCGGTCTTGCCGCTGGAGCGCTGCACGTGGCCCTCTAGCGTGAGCGGGCCTTCCCGGATCTGCGGTGTTTCTTCCTCCACTCGGTTGGTGGCACGCCTGCGATCGAGGTCCTGGCGCTGTTGCGGCGTGAAAAACAGGCGGCCGAGTTCTTCGGCAGCCGCTACGGCAGGGGCGGCGATGGTCAGCGCGAATGCAATGAAAAAGCAGATTCCTCGGCCATTGGCCTCGGAATGACATCTGCTGGACTTAGGATGTCTCGAAATTTCCATGATTCATTATAGTCGTGGGACCGCTAGCGAGCCGGCGCCTGGACCGTCTTGTCGTGACCGATGGTGATCAGGTCGAACACGCAGTCGGCCCGCAGTCGTGGCGCGAGCGTGGTGCCGCCGCCGCTGCCGCGGTCCTCGCGTAGCACGTCGCAGCTGCGCACCGACACGTAGGGCTTGCTGCGCCGGGCGAGATCGTCGATGAAATTGAGCAGGTCTTCCTCGTGCAGCAGTTGCAGGTTCATTTTCACGCGGCTGACCACGAATTTGACGCTGCCCCCCGTGCTGAAGCCGGGATAAGCGAGTTCTATCTGCGGCGCGATGCTGTAGCCGATATTGAACAAGCGCCGCTCGTTTTTGATCGCGGTGACGGTATCGACCCAGTCCAGGCGCTTTTCCTCGCCTATGATGCCGCGCGCTGCCAGCACCTGGTACTGCTGCAGGCTGGCTTTGATTTCGCGCTCTTCCTCGCTGGCGCTGGCCAGTTTCGCCTGCATCTCGGCGCGCTGGGTCGCCGTGGTCTTTCCCAGCGCCTTGGTTGTTTGCAAATAGTTATCTGCGGCAATATAGCAAGCCGCTGCGCCGAGGATAAGTACCAGGCAGCCCGCAGTCGGCAGGCCCAGCTGTTTCAGGTCGTCGCGGCCCAGTTTCATCGCGCGAGCTTCCTGCCGACGGTGAAACGAAAGCCCGCGTCCTCGGCGATCGCGCGTTCCGATCCGATTTCGCCCGCAAGCGTATCGGCCGCGGTGATGGCGAAAGGCATGTTAATGCCTGAGATTTCGAGCTGCGGGTTCTTTTTCAGCGTGGCGATGAATTGGCCGGCCATGTCCGTGATCGAACGCAGATCGACGCGGCGCGCGCCCACCACCCGCGCCGATACCGTTGCGAGAGCATAGCCCGGGTCGTTCGCTGCGGCAGGCGCACCGGGCGCCTCCGGCGCAGCCGCCTTGGGCGGCGTGCCCTTGGCGCCCGTCTCCGCCGCAGGTTTGCCGATGCGCCAATCGATGCGCTCCAGTTCCACCTGCGGAAAACCGGCCAGCGTCTTGCTGATTTCAGCGAACAGGTAGGCCGGGGTGGCCGTTTGCGTCTGCAGCATGCGGTACTGTTTGATAGTGGTCTTGAGATTTTCGGTGGAGGTCGGCGACGGCGGGAACGAGGCAGTGAGCCGGGCATACTCGGCGCTGAGCGCCTGGTACCGGGCCTGGTCGGACTCGATTTGGCCGCGCAGCGTATAGACTTCCAGCATCCGCTCGCCGGCGAACAGCAGGCCGGCGGCCAACACTGCCATGCCGGCCAGATACAAGCCGCGACTGATCTGCCACAGGTGGTAATGATGGCGGTGCTGCGCCTGTGCAAACTGTTCCGCGGGCGCGGCGGTGGCCACGGCGTGCAGGAACAGGGCTTCGCAAGGCGTGTCCGGCGGATAGCTCTTCAAGCCGGCCGCGCTGCACTGGCTGTCTGCGTTGACGACGTGAAAGCGCAACAGTTCGCTGCTGCGGCAAGCCTCGGTGAGCGCGGCATGATATTGCCCCGCCGCCAGCACCATCACGTCGATCGGCGTGGTGGCCGTCGGCAGCACGCGCGTGGTCACGAGATACTGCTGCAGGCGCGCCGATTCGCTGGCGCAGGCCGCGGCAACAGCCGCGGTGTCCTCCAGATTCAGCCGGCCGACGCGGGAAAAGCGGATCTTGCCGTCCTCGACGTAGCTTTGCCTCAGGCCGGTCTGCTGCACGCTCACCAACAGGCAGCGCGGCAATTTGAGTCCGGCGCCCTTGATCAGGGCGGGCGCGAGCAGCGCGGTGGAATAGATCCCCGCGAGGCGGCATTGGCTGCGCTCCAGGGTGTTGAGCCAGGGCTGGAATTGCTGCGTGTTGGAGAACGAGGCGTACAGCACCTTCTCGTTGCGCCGTTCGCCTTTTTCGTAACCGAGCGACATGCTGAGGGTGAGGCTGGTGTCGCGGTAGCGCTGCCCCAGTTTGCGCGCGAGCACCTGCCGCCGGTCGCTGCGGCCGAGGTAGGGAATGGTGTCCTGGTGGTAGTCTTCCTCCACCACGTCGACCACCAGGTAATACAGATGGTGCGAGCCCGCCAGATACTTGGCGAAGGCGGCGAGCCCGGCGTCGCTGCGCTCGAATTCGGCATCGGCAGCGAGGCCGCTGCGCGACAGGCTATGCGCGGTAAGCCGGCTGGCGGTGAGGTAGAGCAGGCGTTTTTTCTGCAACATGGCGCTAGAATTTTATCTTGCTGATGGAGTCGTAAATCGGCCCCAGCACCGACAGCATCACCCAGCCGAGCAGCGCGCCCAGGATGACGGTCATCGCGGGTTCTATCATCACCTCGACTTTGCCGATGGCATCCTTCACGTCGCGATTGTAGAAGTAGGACACGTTCAAGAGCGAATTGTCGAGTTTGCCGGAGGATTCGCCCACGCGCAGCATGCGGATCACCAGCGGCGGGAACAGGCCCACGTCCTGAAATGCGGTGGAAACATTCTTGCCTTCGGCGATCTGCTGTCCGGCGCGCTCCAGGCCTTCCCGGATCACCAGGTTGCCGGCGATTTCCTCGGAGGTCTTGATGCAGTCGAGTATGGTGATGCCGGCGGAATACATCATGGCGAATATGCTGGCGAAGCGCGACAGGATGATTTTGCGCAGGATCGGCCCGAGCAGCGGCAGGCGCAGCTTGTAGTCGTCGAAGCGATAGCGGAAGCCGGGGCTGCGCTTGATGGCGAGTTTGATGCCGGCAACGGCGATTACCGGCGCGATCAGGACCAGCCACCAGTAGTTGATGAAAAAGTCCGAGACCTGGATCAGGATGCGCGTCTGCAGCGGGATCGCCTGACCCGTGCTCTTGATGAAACCGAGCATCTGCGGCACCAGGTAGATCATCAGAAACAGGGTCACCGCGAGCACGATGCTGCCGACGAAAGCCGGGTACATCATCAGCTTCTTGGTCTGCGCAATCAGTTCGTCCTCCCATTTCAGGTTTTCCGCCAGGCTCTTCAGCACCTGCGACATGCGACCGGTTTCCTCGCCCGCGCGGATCAGGCTGGCGAACACCACGGGAAACACGTCGGTATAGTCCGCCATCGACGACGACAGGTTCTGTCCCCCCTGGATGCTTTCGATCAGCCCGGATATGACTTCGCGAAAGCGCGGGTTCTCGACGCTGTCGCGCAGGTCGGTGAGCGACTCCAGGATGGGCACGCCGGCCGCCGTCAGCTGCTCCAGGTGGAAACAGAAGTTGATCAGCTCCGGCCTGCCGATCGCGCCCTTGAACATGCTCGCGCGCCTCTTCGCCGGCCCGCCGACGATGAGGTCCAGCCCCATGCGCTGCAGGCGCAGCTCCAGATCGATCAGGTTGATGGCTTCGATCTGGCCCATGAGCGATTTGCCGCGGCTGTTGATTGCCTTGTAGGAGAACAGCGCCATGCGGGTTGATGAGGGGCGGCTGCGGGCGCGCTACATGCGGTCGGTGAGATCCACCACCCGCATGAGTTCGTCCAGCGTGGTCGTGCCTTCGAGGACGCGGCGCGCGCCGTCGTCGGCGAGGGTGCGGAAACCCTTGGCTACGGCGGCAAGCTGCAGTTCGCGCGCGGTGGCGCGGCGCGCGATCAGCTCGTCCATGTCCACATCCACCTTCAGTATTTCCATGATCGCCAGCCGCCCGCGATAGCCCTGGTAGTCGCAGTGGTCGCAGCCCACGGCGCGGTAGACCGTGGGCGGCCGGTCGGCCTTGACCCCGAGCAGGCGGCATTCGGTCGACGTCGCGGTATAGGGCTGGCGGCAGTGCTTGCACAGGCGCCGGATCAGGCGCTGGGCGATGATGCCGATCATGTTGCCGGCCATGACCTCGGAGGTGACGCCGGTATCGAGCAGGCGCGGGAAGGCGCCCACCGCGGAATTGGTGTGCAGCGTGGAATACACCTGGTGGCCGGTCATGGCCGCGCGAAACGCCATTTCGGCGGTTTCCTCGTCGCGGATCTCGCCCACCAGAATCACGTCCGGGTCCTGGCGCATGAGCGAGCGGATGCCGTTGGCGAAGTCCATCTTTGCGGCTTCGTTCACCGAGGTCTGGCGGATCATGGTCATCGGATACTCGACCGGATCCTCCATGGTCATGATGTTGACCGTGTCCGAATTGATGTGATTGAGGATCGAGTAAAGCGTCGTGGTCTTGCCGCTGCCGGTCGGGCCGGTGACCAGAATGATGCCCTCGGGGCGCGAGATCATGCGCTTCAACAAGTCGAGCTGGCTCGATTCCAGGCCCAGGCCGTCCAGGGGCACGATGCCCTTTTGCCGGTCGAGAATCCGCAGCACCACGTTCTCGCCATGGCTTGTGGCCTGCGAGGCGACGCGGAAATCCACCTGCCTGCCGGTGAGCGAAAGGGAAATGCGGCCATCCTGCGGCGCGCGGGTTTCGGCGATGTTCATTTTCGCCAGCACCTTGATGCGCACTGCCATCGCCGGCCAGTAGGTCTTGTGCAGCGAGCGGATCTGGCGCAGCACGCCGTCGATGCGGTAGCGGATGCGCAGGAAATTCTGCTCCGGCTCGAAGTGGATGTCGGACGCGTTTTTTCCGACTGCGTCGGCGAGCAGCGCCGCGATCAGGCGCACCACCGGCTGGCTGTACTGCTCGCCGACACCGGCCAGGCTCTGGTAGTCGATCTCGCCGGTCTCGATTTCGTGCAGGATGCCGTCGATGGACAGTTCGTGGCCGTAGTACTGTTCTATCGCGCGCGAAATCTCGGTGTCGCCTGCGAGGCGCGGCTCCAGCTCCAGTTCTCCGCGCAGGCGCGCGCGCAGCTGGTCCAGGGCGACGATGTTGTTGGTGTCCGACAGCGCCACGATCAGGGTGCCGTGTTCGCGGTCCAGCGCTATCGGGAAGATGTGGTGGCGCAGCGCGAAATCGCGCGGCACCAGTTTCATCGCCGATGAGTCGATGATGATCTGCGACAGGTCGACGCTTTGCAGCCCGAGCTTTTCCGACAGCGCGTCGCGCAGCGTGGCTTCGGAAACGAAGCCCAGATTGACCAGTAGCTTCCCTACCGGGAGCTTGGACTTCATCTGCTCCAGCAGCGCGATGCGCAACTGATCCTCGGTCAGAATGCCCTGCGAGATCAGGATCTGGCCGATATGGCGCTTGGCCGCGGTAGACGGGGAGACAGGGGAATTCATACTCAGCGCGCCAGTTGCGACATCCTGGTGCTTACCTGGGCTCTATCGAAGGAGACCGGGTGGCCTTCGGCCAGCGTCAGTGCGCGCCGGTAATACTCCAGCGCCGGCTTGGTCTGGTGCAGCTTGTCCAGGCTGACGGCGAGATTGTAGGCAAAATCCGGATGTTCGGGATCGCGGGTGTAGGCGTGGAAATAGGACTGCTGCGCTTCGGCCCAGCGGCCCTGTGCCGCGTATTGATTGCCCAGGGTAAAATGCAGGAAGCTCGCTTCGGGCTGGGCCGCGATCATGTTTTTCACGCGTGATTCGGCGGTCGCCGGATCGACCTGCCCTTTCAAACCGATCAGCGCAGCCTGGGCGTAGGTGTCGCGCGGATCGAGTTCGAGCAGCCGGGTGTAATAGCCTTCGGCGGCATCGTAGCGCCTGGCCTGGGTTTCCACCGCCGCCAGCCCCAGCAGCGCATCGCGGCTGTCGGGGTTGTTGCGCAGGGCCTGTTGGTAATCGGCGCGCGCGCGCGTCAGGTCGCCGCTGTTGAACGCCTGATAAGCGCTCTCCAGCACCGGATCGATTTGCAGTCTGGCCGGTTTGATCGTGATATCGCCATCGCGCCGGGTCCCGCGCGGCTGGGCCGTCGCGGTACCTGCCGGCGTCGGCTGGCGCGCCGCGGTCGGGCCGCGCGGCGCGGCCGGGGCAGGATCCGTTGCGCCCGCCGACTTGGTGGCGGTCGCTTTCGCCGGTGCGGACGCGATGGGCGCGGCCAGGGCCGGCTGCGTATCTGCCGGGGGCGTCACGGTCGAGGCTGCTGGCGCAGCCGGTTCGGCCGGAGCTGCCGCAGCCGGCGGCGCAGCAGGCTGTGCCGAGGGTGGCAATATCTTGTAGTTGTTCTTCGGCTGCAGCTCATACCAGAAATAGCCGGCCGTGCCTATGCCGAACAAAACCAACGCACCCACCGTGATGTAAAACGGTTTGCGCGGGTTGACGTCCAGTTCCTTGGCCTCGAACAATTGCTGCGCCTGTTTGCGTTCCTCGGATTCGTCGAGCGCATCGAAGCTGTCTCCGATGGCGGCTGCACGCGGTGGCGGCGCCGGCGACGCTGCCCGGGGCGCCTCCTCCAGAGCCAGTTCGAGGGCCGGTTTGTTTTGCGGCTTGGGTGCCGGCGCAGATTCGGCCAGGCTCAACTCCTCGCTGTGGATCTCCATCGGCTGCGTGATGTCGGGCAGTTGGTCGCGCGTGAACGGCGGCTTACCCCCGGCCGACGGCTGTTCTTTCGCCGCCTGCTTTGCGAGTTCGGCCTTTTTCAGCGCCTCGAGCAGCAGGCTCATCGCGGTGTGCCTTGCGCATCGCCGAGCAGCGGCGGCTTGCCCGGATTGGGCGCAGACGTGAATCTATCGTCCGGCACGTAGCTGCGGTAGCCGCGGTAGTCCCCCTCGATGCTGGCGTCGCGAATGATGATCGGCCGCATGAACACCACCAGCTCGGTCTTGGCATTGGTCAGGTTCTTGTTGCCGAAAAACCCGCCGTAGCCGGCGAGCCGGCTCGCGCCGGGCACGCTGTCCTCCAGATCGTTGACCCGGTCCTGGATCAGTCCGCCCATCACCGCGATCTGGCCGCTGTTCACTTTGATCAGCGACTCCATTTCGCGCGTCTGAATTATCGGAATATTGCTGGTCACCAACAGGGACGGGTTGGGATCAGGAACGTTGCCGACTATGCGCGATATGCTGGGGCGTATATTGAGCAGCACGCTGTCCGCCTCGCCGATCTGCGGCGTCACGTTCATGATCAGGCCCACGGCGACGATGTTGGGTGTGGTGGTATACGTGGTGACCGGCGCAACGCCCGCTGAGCCGGCGATGGTCGAGGACTGAATGGTGAAGTAGACCTGGTTGTCCACGACTTTAAGGATCGCGGACTGGTTGTTGAGCACTGTCAGCCGCGGGCTGGAGAGCACGCGCACGTTGCCGAACGATTCGAGCAGCTTCACCGAGGCGAGCAGATTGCTGTAATTGGGCGCCGCGGCGCCGAGCACAAAGATGTTGCCGGTCGGCGATGCTGTGGTGGTGCCGCTGGCGGATTGGTTGAAGGTAAATCCGGTCGAACCCCGGCGTGCCGCCGACCAGTCTATGCCTTGCTGATACTGGTTGTTCAACTGCACTTCGGCGATCGTGGCCTCGATCAGCACCTGGCGCTTGGCGCTGGACAACACCTGGTCGAGAAATTCCTGGAGCTTTTCGTGCTGGCGCGAGGTGGCGCGGATGCTGAGTACACCGGACTCCGGGTTGGAGATGACCGAAGCCGCTTCGCGGAACGTCGCGCCTTGCTCCGCCGGTGCTGCCGCGGTGGCGCCTGCCGCAGGCGCGGGCGCGGTGCCCGGCGGCTGCGCCGCCGCCGCCGCGGCCGGCTGCGCGCGCGCCTGCCCCGGCGCGGGGAGTATTTTGTCGGTCTCGCGCAGTATGTCCTGCACGTTTTTCACCAGCGTATCCCAGAAGTGGTTGGTCGACTTGTTCGTTATCGAGGTGGTGGACTGATTGCCGCCGGCGCCTCCGCCCCCCGCCGTGGCGCCTGGTGTCGCCACCTGGGTCGAGGTGCCCACTTTGCTGTCGGTGTCGCGCTGCATGTTGACATAGTCGATTTTGTAGATGCGCAGATAGGGCGTATCCGGCATTACCGCCAGGTTGGGGCCGTCGAGCTCGTAGCGCATGTCGACCTGCTTGGCGATGCGCGCGAGCAGTTGTTGCAGCGTCTGGTCGATGGCGTTGAGCGTGACGCTGCCGACGATGCCGGAATGGATGTCGACGTTCAGCTTGGCGTCGCGCGCCAGCGCAAACAGCAGTTCCTGCACTTTGACGTTGTTGACCACCACGCTATAGGTTTCCGGCCGTGCGGCGGGTTTGGGCTTGGGCAGGATGGGCGTGATCCGCACCGGCTCGGGAATGTCGCCGGATGGCGCGGGCGCGGCAGCCTGCAGGTGTCCGGGCGAGGGTTTCATCGGCTGTATGCCGCAACCGGCGAGGAGCAGACAGGTGCCGATCATCAGCCCAGCTTTAAGTTTCATGTCCTTCGCCATTGATCTGTATATAGATTCCCCGTGGGGATTATATAGCACAACGGTGTTAGCGCAAGATGCGCCGGGAACCGGCTTGCGCGCACTGGTCGGGCTGCGCGCCGGGCGCATTGGCGAGGGTGATCAACCTATTGGCGGTTCTGGCTGCGCATGCGATCGACGCTGCGCAGATACGGACTGAATTGCCGGTAGGCCTGGGGCAGGCTCTTCATGCCCTGATTGGCTTCGGAGAACGTGGAATAGAGTCCGAAGGCGAGGCGATAGTGCTGCTGGTCATCGATCTTGACGCCGTACACATAAAAATCCGATAGCTGGAGATTTCTTGCCGTGGCCCGCGCAAGCAGCTCCTCTACGGAGTGCAGGTCGTGCGCGCCGGCGGTGAACAGTTGAATCGAATAGTGATCGCCAGGCGCGCCTTTCAGCCATTCCTGGGTGGCGGCGAAGCGCGCGCGTGTGAGCTTTCCCGCGGGAGGTGGCGGCAGCGCGAAATTCTGCGATCCCGCCTCGGCGCCGGTTGCGGTCGGCATAGCGGACGGTTCCCGGGACTTCGTGGTCGCAGGCGTGGTGCCGGCATGAACTGGCGCAGCTGCGGCGTTCGCTGGCGCGACTGCGGTAAGCGTCGGCGTCACCGCCGCCGCCTGTGCCGGAGGCGCGCTAATCGCGGCCGCTGGCGCAGTTGGTGGCGGCGCCGGTGGCGCCAGCAGGTAATGCAGTCCTAGCCCCAGCGCCAAACCTGCCGCCACGCCGCCCGCCACCAGGCCGATGCGGGCTTTGCTCATGCCGGGGCGATGAAACTCGGAGTCGCGTACGGCGCGGTCGACGTGTCTGGCGGTGATGCCGTGCTGGTTGTCGGCGAAGGCGGCGAGCAGGGCCTTGTCGGCGAGTATGTTGACGCGCCGGGTCAGGCCCTCCGAGGCTTTGACGATGCCGCGCACCGCCTCGGGGGCGAACACCTTCGGCCCGCGGTAGCCGGCCGCGCGCATGCGGAAGTCGAGGTACGCGTCCACGTCGGAGCGCAACAGCGGCTCCAGGCGGAAACTTTGGGTGATGCGTTCCTTGAGCGGCCGCATTTGCGGCATGGAGAGGTGCGCGTCAAGTTCCGGCTGGCCGAACAGCACGATCTGCAGCAGTTTCGCCTGGCTGGTCTCGAGGTTGGACAGCAGACGGATCTGTTCCAGCGTTTCTTGCGGCATGGCATGGGCTTCGTCGATCAACAACACGACGCGCTGGTTCTCTCCGTGCAGCGTGATCAGGTGTTCCTGCAGCTTGAGCAGCAGGACCGACATGCGCTCGCTTTGCTGATTCATGTTGAGTTCTTCGGCGATGGCGTAGAGGATCTCGTCGCGCGATAGCGCCGGATTTGCCAGCAGTATGGTCTGCACTTGCGCAGGCAGCCGCTCCATCAGCACCCGGCACAGCATGGTCTTGCCGCTGCCCACTTCGCCCGAAACCTTGATGATGCCCTCGTCGTGGGTGATGGCGTAGAGCAGCGCCTCCAGTGTCGCGCCGCGGTTGGCGCCGGCAAAGAAAAACTCGGTGTGCGGGGTGATGCGGAACGGTGGCTCATCCAGACCGAAATGGTTCAGGTACATCGCGCGCCTATTTCCTGTCCTGCTGGTCCATGCGCGAGTACAGCGTCGTTCGATTGATGCCGAGTATTTTCGCCGCCTGGCTGACGTTGCCGTGGGTAAGGCTCATCGCGGCCTGGATATAGCCCTGCTCCCAGGCCTTGAGCATGTCGTCGAGATTGAACTGGCGCTCGCGTTGCAGGTGGCGTTTCGCCTGTTCGATCAGCATCTGCGGATCGCCGGGCGGGCCGGCTTCCGCCGCCGCACCGATCTGCGCTTGCGCCGGCGGCGCCGGCTCGAGTTCGGGTTCGAGCTCGAGTGTCGACAGCCTTTGCCCCGGGTACTTGGTGGTCAGGCGGATCACGATGTTTTTCAACTCGCGCACATTGCCGGGGAAGCGGTAGCCGCGCCATAGTTCGGTCGCTTCCCGATCCAGCGTAAATGGCGCGAGCTTGGCCTGTCCGGCGTAAAAGCGGGTGAAGTGTGCGAGCAGCAGCACCTTGTCCTCGCCCATCTCGCGCAGCGGCGGGACGTTGATGGAAAACACCGACAGGCGGTGATACAGGTCGGCGCGGAAGCGCCCGTTCCGGATTTCCTGGCGCAGGTCGCGGTTGGTCGCTGCGATCACGCGCGCGCGCGAGGTGCGCTGCTGGGTCTCGCCGACGCGCTGAAACTCGCCGTTCTCGAGCACGCGCAACAGCTTGGCCTGCAGTTCCAGCGGCAGTTCGCCGATCTCGTCCAGGAACAGCGTGCCTTCCTGGGCGTCCTCGAAATAGCCCGACTTGTTGGCGTTGGCGCCGGTAAAAGCGCCCTTGGAGTAGCCGAACAGGGTGGGCTCGACCAGCGTGGGTGCGATGGCGGCGCAATTGAGCGCGAACCAGGGCTTGTCCTTGCGACAGGACATGCGGTGCAGGCTGCTGGCGATGACTTCCTTGCCGCTGCCCGATTCACCTTCGATCAGCGCCGGGAAGGGCGAGTCCGCGTACTGGCGGATCTGGTTTTTCAGCTTTTCCAACAACACGCTCGCGCCGATCAGCTGCTCGCCCCCGGCGTCGCTGCCTTCGGAGATTTCCGCGGCGCGGAACTGCAGCGCGTGCAGCAGGAGTTTCTTCAGGCCCTCGGCCTCGCAGGGCTTGGCGACGAAATCGGTGGCGCCCAGGGTGCGCGCGTGGCGCGCGTTGGCGGCATCGTTCTGGCCCGAGAGCACCAGGATCTTCATCGCCGGGGAGTGCGCGACCAGTTCGGCGATGAGTTGAAAGCCTTCGTCCGGCCGGTGCGGCACCGGCGGCAGTCCAAGGTCCACCAGGGCCAGCTGCGGCGGCGTATGCTGCCGGCGCACCAGGCTCACCGCTTTTTCGCGCGAGTCGCTGACTATCACGTCGAAGTCCTTGCCCAGGGCGTAGGCGAGGGTTTCGGTGATCAGCGGATCGTCGTCGACGATCAACAGGCTGGGCTTGTCAGCCATGAAAATCGCCTTCGATGCATTGGAGGAAGGCTTGCTCCATCGAGTTCTCGCCGCAGCTTTGCATCAGCGCGCGCGGGCTGCCGGAAAAGCGCAAGCTGCCCTGGTGCAGCACCACCATGTGTTCGCAGATTTCCTCGACGTCGGACAGCGCGTGGGACGTGAAGAACAAGGTGCGGCCTTGATCGCGCAGTTGCCGCAGCAACTGCTTGACCCGGGCGCGCGCCAGGGGATCGAGCCCGCTCATCGGTTCGTCCAGTATCAGCAGGTCGGGCTCGGCCAGCAGGCAGGCCGCCAGCCCCAGCTTTTGCGTCATGCCTTTTGAATACGAGCGCACCGGCCGGTCCAGCGCGGTCGCGTCCAGATCGAGCGCGGCGAACATCAAGCGCACCCGCTCCTCGTCTGCGGCGCGCTCGTCCAGCGTGAGCATATAGCTCAAGAAATCGCGGCCGGTGAGGAAATAAGGCGGCATGAAGCGTTCCGGCAGAAACGCCAGCCGCGAGCGGGCGCGGCTATCGGTATGCCGCGTGCCGAATATTTCGATATTGCCGCGGTCGACATGGCAGAAGTCGAGCAGGCACTTGATCAGCGTGGTCTTGCCGGCGCCGTTGATGCCGACCAGGCCGAAGGTCATGCCGGCGGCGATGTCGAGGTCTATCCCCTGCAGCACCGCCTGGCGGCCGTAGTTCTTGCTGACTTGTTCGAAGCGGACAGCCGACTGCGCCATTGGATCCGGAGGGCGATGGAAAGTAATTACTATAACAGGCCGGCGCCGGTTCAACAGGCCCCGCGCCGCGCGCCGCGCGGGCGACACTCGACCAGTTCCCCCGAATGCGCGGCTGCAACCGTCTGGTAGAATGCGTGCTCTGCGTGATTTCCTGACGCCACTGCGCCTGCCGACGATGCCTGCAACAGACAATCTGGTCGAGGTCGAAAACGTGAATTTCGCCTACGACAGCCGCCAGATCCTCAAAGGCGTCAATTTGAACATCCGCCGCGGTCAGGTGGTGGCGATCATGGGCCTGTCCGGCTGCGGCAAGACCACGCTGCTGCGCCTGATCGGCGGCGCGCTGCGCCCCACCCAGGGCGAGGTGCGTGTCGATGGCCGGGCGGTGGCCAAGCTCGGTCACGACGAGTTGTTCGCGCTGCGTCGCAGAATGGGGATGCTGTTCCAGTTCGGGGCGCTGTTCACGGACATGTCGTGCTACGACAATGTCGCCTTCCAGATGCGCGAGCACACCGATTTGCCGCCGGAATTGATCGACGATCTGGTGCTGATGAAGCTCCAGGCGGTCGGCCTGCGCGGGGCGCACCGGCTGATGCCCTCCGAGCTCTCCGGCGGGATGGCGCGGCGCGTGGCGCTGGCGCGCACCACGGCGCTCGACCCGATGCTGATCATGTACGACGAACCTTTCGCCGGACTGGACCCCGTGTCCATGGGCGTTATCGGCCAGCTGATCCGCAGGCTGAACGACTCCCTCGGCGCCACCTCCATCATCGTCACGCACGACGTTGCCGAGGCGCTGGAACTGGTGGACTACGTCTATTTCATGTCCGATGGCTTGATCGTGACCCAGGGCACGCCGGACGAACTGCGCGCCTCGGACAAACCCTTCGTGCATCAGTTCGTGTACGGCGAGACCGACGGACCGATGCCGTTTCACTATCCTGCCGAAGACTATGCGCGCGACCTGCGTGCGCGGGAAGCGCAATGAGCGCGGTGACCAATTTTCTCGAGAACCTGGGCGGACGCGCGACCAGCGCGGTGCATCGTCTCGGGTTCGCCAGCCGTTTCCTGCTGCTGACGCTGCAGAACTCCGGCATGTGTTTGCGCCGCTTTTCGCTGGTGGTGCGCGAGATCTATTTTACCGGCGTGCTGTCGCTGATCATCATCCTGGTGTCCGGTCTGTTTGTCGGCATGGTGCTGGGTCTGCAGGGATACGATACCCTGGAGCGCTACGGCTCCTCGTCGGCGCTGGGCGTGCTGGTGGCTCTGTCGCTGGTGCGCGAGCTAGGGCCGGTGGTGGCGGGCCTGTTGTTCGCCAGCCGGGCCGGTTCGGCCATCACCGCCGAAATCGGGCTGATGAAGGCCACCGAACAGTTGGCGGCGATGGAGATGATGGCCGTGGACCCGATAGCGCGGGTGATTGCGCCGCGTTTCTGGGCCGGCGTGATCTCGATGCCGCTCCTGGCGGCGATGTTTTCCGGAATGGGTGTGTTCGGCGGCTATCTGGTCGGCGTGCGCCTGATCGGGGTCGACGAAGGTTCGTTCTGGTCGCAGATGCAGGCTGCGGTCGACTTTCAGGAGGACATACTCAACGGCGTGATCAAGAGCGTGGTATTCGGCATCGCGGTCACCTGGATAGCGGTGTTCGAGGGCTATGACGCGCCGCCTACCGCCGAAGGCGTGTCGGGTGCAACCACGCGCACGGTGGTGACCTCGTCTCTGTCGATACTCGCGCTGGATTTCATGCTGACTGCATTCATGTTTCGAGGGGCATAGAGCCCCTAATAGGATGAAACACATGTGCGACTATGGCGTTTGGGATGCAGCGCAAGGCGCAACGGCGCCG
>Ga0334722_10002138_pt1 | contig 22847 bp, 25 predicted proteins | sample C3_bottom_MG_FD_207210 | JGI IMG/M metagenome (GOLD analysis project Ga0334722, IMG submission 207210) | Sediment microbial communities from Yellowstone Lake, YNP, Wyoming, USA - C3_bottom | ecosystem: Environmental > Aquatic > Freshwater > Lake > Sediment | place: USA: Wyoming | collected... | reverse complement strand
TAAAAACACTTCAAGCAGACAGCTCAGTTATGAGCATATTGGAGCTGGGAACCTCATCAATAGGAAAATCTTTAATGAAAAACAATGTTTTTCAACAGCCTGCTAGTTGATGAATACACTGCCAGGCTTACGAGTCTTCGGGAGATTAACAACCAGTGCCCTATTCTGCATGCAAGTGTTTCATGCAAATGGACGCTTCGCAGTGACCGAGCACAAAACGCCCGGTCAGAAGGTCTGAATCTTGTCAGAAATAGGAAAGGCCGACTGCCTCACATCGCCGTTGTTACCGGCGAGCCTACACCTAATAGGATTGCTTCAATAGCTCTCGGAACTGGCGATATTGATTGCGTGTATCACTTCGCCCTACCAGAGCTTTTAGACACTGTAAGGGCGCTTGGTTATCAAGATTCCGAAGAAATGCTGCACACCATGATCGACGGGAAGCGGTTACGGGATATCGCTGATTTGCCGCTTGATCTCGTGATATAGTTTTCTTATGAGTCTGCCGTGATGTTTGCGTAAACCGGAGAAAAGATGACACAGAATAACGAAGAACCTAAAACATGGATGGATGATACTGACGAAAACGAACAGGTCAGTGTTTCCGAATATAATATAGCTGTCAATGCGAATGACTTTAACAGCATTACTATCGCCTCATATATGGATAACGGCGCTATCAGGTTACCATTTTTTCAGCGCCATTTCATATGGGAGCGTACTCGTGCATCGCGTCTGATAGAATCTCTTATCCTTGGCCTTCCTGTACCTCAGATCTTTCTCTATGAGAAATCGAAAAATAACTTTTTAATTCTTGATGGTCAGCAGAGGCTTCTCTCAATATACTTTTTCATCAAAATGAGATTCCCCAAAAAAGATGCCACAGGGGTGGTGCGCGAAAGTTTTTTGCGAGAAGGATCTCTTAAACCGGACGTTCTAGCCGATGACACTTTATTTGATAATTTCAATCTCAAGCTCCCCAAAACTCAGGACGAAAAAGAGAATAGATTTAATACTCTTAACTATGAAACTCTTGGAGAAAATAAGCAGAGTTTCAATTTACGCGCTATACGTTGTATTACTCTTAAACAAAATGAGCCAAAAGATGACGATTCTTCAATGTATGAGATATTTGATCGGCTCAACACCGGTGGCGTTAATTTAATGCCTCAGGAAATTCGTGCCAATCTTTATCATAGCGAGTTTTATAAATTTCTTTATGAATGGAATAAGCTTCCCGCGTGGCGAAAGCTGTTGAACAATAAAAAAGAAGACTCGCGAATGCGTGACGTTGAGCTTCTTTTAAGGTCTTTTGCACTGCTTATAGATGGCCATGAAAAATACAAGCCTTCGATGGCATCTTTCCTAAACCTATTTTCAAGAAAAGCAGTAAAATTTAATAACGACGACATCATCCTTTATGACAGCATCTTCAAGCAATTTTTTGCCGTTAATAATGAGATCCCAACAATGGCCCTCACTCGTGGTAGTAGTTTATCCATCGCCCTTTTTGAATCCATATTTTCATACGCGTGTACTACGGCAATTAAAGTAAAGGACAAGTCGAAAGTCCACAAACTTGATAATTCAAAAATTATAAAACTATCTGAAGATACTAAATTTGTTGAATATTTACAGCAAGGGACCACAAAAAAAGACAACATTAAAAAACGATTAGAAAGAGCGCGTGAGGTTCTTTCAGGTACCGTTTAGGAAAGGTGCCTGTTATGCGCAGCAATGAAATAGAAAGAATTTATTCGGAAATAATCTCTATTAAAGATGTGATAAGCAAAGATGGCACGCCGAGTGATGTTGTCGCGTATGAGGCACTTGCGGTTAAGAGTCTCATTCTTTCTACTGCCAGCTATTTTGAAAAGGCTGTCCGTGAGCTTCTAATAAAACATGCTGAAAGTATGTTTTATTCCACGGCCCTTACATCATTTCTAGATAAACAGGCCCTCTATAGAAAATATCACACACTGTTCGACTGGGAGAAAACAAATATAAACAAGTTTATTAGGCTCTTTGGGAATGAATTTGTTAATTTCATGGAGCAAAGGCTAGCGGATGAGAAGATAAAAGATGCGATAAAGGAATTCATGTTTATAGGCCAAACTAGAAACGAGCTCGTACATAATAATTTTTCCGAATATTCAATTGAGATCACATCAGAGGATATAAAGAAGAAATTTGATATAGCATTGCCTCTTATGCCTTTCCTAGTCCGCTCCTTGTTTGAGTTTGAGCAGGCAAAACCTCCAGCACCAGATTCAAATGACTGACAATATTTCACCTGCCCGGCGTAGCGCCAACATGCGCGCGATCCGCAGCAAAGATATGAAGCCAGAAATGGCCGTCCGCCGCCTTACCCATTCAATGGGCTACCGCTTCAGGCTTCACCGCAAAGATCTGCCTGGCAAGCCGGATATGGTTTTTCCTAGCCGTCGCGCTGTTGTTTTTATACACGGCTGTTTTTGGCATATGCACCCCGCCCCTATTTGTAAAGATGCGCGAGCTCCGAAATCAAACACCGACTATTGGCACGCAAAACTTGCACGCAATCAAGCCCGGGACATAGAACATGAAACTGCGTTAACAGCTCAAGGCTGGCGAGTGCTCGTTATCTGGGAATGTGAGCTTAAAGATATCGATACGTTGAAACAAAAGATATTGATTCTTCTGTCCGATTCCGAGCAAGCAACGGATCTGAACAAGAAATGATCTCACGGCTAAAACACAGTGCTGTTTAGTTCTAGTATTCCTTGTGCTTCGCACCATCGACAAGTTTTGCAAGGCATGTGTTCGTTCTATGAATTTTCAGATTCGATCCTTAGGCGCTTTCACTGAGTTGGCTTTGTAGTAAACATCCTGTGACGCGACCTTTCTGATATAATCCCTCACGCGCTATAAGACAACTTGTACCCAGTGCCGCTTGGGTGGCTCTTAGTATATGTTTTTATAGGAGTAGATATACAAGGGTTTCACTGAAGAGGAATATCATCAGTTGTTTTGAGGCTATGTGCAGCTGCGGTTAATTTTTTCTTGACAATTCGTATGGCTTACGTAAAATAGAGCTACATTCTACCTGGGGGGTTAATTATGAGGATCGGATTTCGTCAGTCGTTTCTTTTTTGCAGTGCCGTTAATGGATTGCTAGTAGTTATGTTGTCGAGTAATCCAGCCTTTGCCGATTACAATGTAATTACAAAAAGTGGTCAAACACTACGTTGGGAATCTTTTTCCCTTGAAGATGGTAGTTATTGCACATGGAAAAATGGGGGTAAATTTTGCTTGCCCATTAATGGTGTGATATCTATTAACGAGGCTGCTTCCAGCAATGATCCTACGGGAGGGCAAGGACAAGTGACTACTAGACCGGTGCCAACTCAGCAATCCGGTGAAAGGCGCGGGACAATGACTAGGTCCATTGATCAGGGGAGCATTGACGGGCGCAGTTCTTATTCTGGACAGGGTCGGCGAGGAGGCAGCAATTATCAAAGCTATGATATGAACAGCTCTAACACCACTTATTCTACAGAGGTTGACGCAGCCGATATAAGGCGAATAGAAGCTGATGCAGCCTTTAAAGGAATCCAACAAAATGATCGGCGTAATGAGTTAGAGAGAGAGAGACAGGTGTCACTTATGCAGCAGCAACAACGTGACGAACAGGATAGAAGGAATAGGGATCAGCAGAGAGAGTGGGATAGGATAAGAGTTAGATAGCTCAAAGCTGCAGGGTTGTTTGTTTTTCTTCAGCGAACAGCCCTGCTCCGCTCTCTTTGCCCTTTGATAAATCTATTTGCTCTTCTTCTGATATTTCTTCAAGAGGTCTTCGACAGCCTCAGTTACCAGTGAACTGAGGGAACGGCCCGTATCGACTGCCAGATGTTTAACAGCCTTCAGCACTACTTCATCTAATCTTATTCCGGTTTGTTTCTTCATAAGGAAAAAGTCTATAACTAACTGATAACATTAGATAAAGTAGGTTATGTTACGTATAGCAGAGTGTCGTCCACATTATCAGAGGAAGCTCCGCCAAAGAGGTTGGTTCCATAAATAATTGTTAATCACAAAGTCAGATAAATGGTCAGGCCCAAACCATTCGATTTCAATGAATAACCTTACCCTCCCGTGTCTGGCGTAAGATTCGCTCGTACTGACCTGTTTTATCTTCATCACAAGCCTGCCTTAACTTCTTCAAAACCTCATCTAGTTCCCTGCCCTCTGCAAGACTGTCCTCTTCAGCCAGCACCGCTGCAAAGGCATCACAACAAGCCGGGCATAGACCCTCGTCCTCCCCTGCATCGAGCCCCTGGCATTGTTCTCCACAGTTTCCAATCTGACTACGCAAGTAGTCTAACTGCATCAAAATCTCTTCGAGTCGCCACGCGAGGGCAAGAAACTCTTCTTTATCCATGGGTAAGCATACCTTTCATTTGCAGTTAATGCTGTGAAAAGGAGACGAATAATATGACTATCTGTATTGGTGTCCTGAATCACCTTCATGGATTATAGCAAAGTATCACACCTTTGTAAGATTCGAATCAACGCCGCCAAGGTACGATAAAGGTCCTCGGGAATGACATACAGAAGACAACGTTTGTGGAACCTCAAGAGCCATCTGTCTGCTGATCATGATATAATGGTGCATGTTTCAACTCGTAATATGCTCCACGTATTCGGACTATACCTGCAGTGCTCACCTTCGCCGGGGTAGTGTCCTCTGAAATTCATGCGTTCTTACCGGGTTGCCGCCCTGTTCTTTGTCCTGGTCTTCATGCCCGGTGTGCTGTTTGCCGCTGGGGATATTTCTGACCTTCTGGAAAAAAAGGGGCCCAGGGCGAAAGAGGTCGTGACCAGGCCGACTGTTTCGCGAGTATCGGCACTGCCAGGGCTGCCGGTGACTGCGCGGCAGTATGAGTTTCTCACCGACCGACCGCATCTTTCGATGGTCCTCGCGCGTATCTGCGATCCTTCACTGGACTTATACAGGATAGAAACCCGGCCCGATGGAATAAGCCATGTCTACGATCCTGCAGGGCTCGAAGGGGATGTCGAACTGGTCAGTGCCAGTCCGGGCAGGAGACTCTATTTTGTTTCAGGCCATTTCATGTTCCTGAAGATGAAGTTCACCGGGAATATGGTTGTGGTAAATGAGTATTCCGAGCGTCCCGGGGAAACAGGCCATTCAGTGGACGCCGCGGCCACCAGTTATGTCAGGCTCAACAGCGCCTTTGTCGGAGTATTCGCAAAGGTGATGGCCTTTCTGTTTCCGAAGAAGGTGGACGAGAGGATAGGCCGCTTTGCCAATGCGGTTAAAAGTGTTGCCCTTGCGGTGCACGAGGACCCCGCTGGAGCATACAGGAGGCTCGCAGCCTCGGGAGAGGTCAGCCCGGCGGAACTCAAGGAGTTTGCCGGGATGTTTTTAAAAAAATCGTAGACAGCGGAAAATATTTAACGAGTACTGAAGTGCAGCACTCTTCATTCTTTGCCCTCGTTTATTTTGCCGATGCAGTTTTTTAACGTAGCGAGCATCTCGATCGATATGCTTTGGATGGTATCCATCCGTCCGACGGCCTTCAGCAGGAGCTCCCTGAGATCATCCTCGGTTATTGCCGTATCCAGCAGTTCCAAGGTCCCTTTTACCGCCAGTATGTTTTCGTCCAGTTGCTCTGCGATCTGATCGAACTCCTCATCGGTCCTCTTTGACATCGTGGCCCCCTTTTTACACCGTTGACCTTCAATAGCATCTGAAGTCTTCTCTAAGCCCATTATATCAGATTTGACGGCAGGAGACCTAACACTAATCTGCGCTACATATCCGGCACAACCGAAGACCGGCTTGAGGATGAGCATGCATGCCGTTGTCGCGCTTTGAAGAATAACTTTGAATTGCATAACACATAAAATCGAGATACAATGAAAACAAGGATGCTGTACAGGAGCGGAGCAGCTTATCTCGCCGGAGAGGGTGTACCAAAATGGTCTTTTACTGGCGTATGATGAAACGTGACGTCAACAGGGCTGGTTGCTTCGGATTGACCTGTTGTCCTCTTAGGGGTCAGCACTGATGAGAAAACGAAGGGCTGTTATTTTCGACGACGACACCTTTATTCTGAACCTGCTTGATGCCTTTTTGTCGCGCAAAGGATATGAGGTCACCTGTCTTTCCAAACCCGTTGTATGTCCCTATTCCATGAACAACGAGGCTTACTGCCCTAATGATAAGCCTTGCGCAGATGTTTTGCTTTCCGATTTTCAGATGCCAGGCATGAACGGCCTTGAGTTACTGGAAAAACAGAGAGATATAGGCTGCAGAATTGATAACCGGAATAAGGCTGTTATGTCAGGCCATATCATTGAAGAGGAGGGTATGCGTAGAGAACTGGGCTGCGCCTGCTTCAAGAAACCGTTTCTTCTGTCTGAACTCGATGTCTGGATCACGGCATGCGAGGAGCGAATACCCCTGTCTGTTCTTGTTGGTGCACCGAGAAAGGAAAGGCGCAACCCGGTGCATATACCGGTTGCCTGCTCCGTGTCTTCCCGTTCACGGCAGTTCAGCGGTGTCGTCACCGACGTCAGCAGTTCAGGGTTCTGTCTCACAACAGACCAGGCACTTTCTGAAAATGACTTCCTGACCGTCAATGCAGGCATGCCAGTTTCCTGCTGCCGGGCAGCTGTCCGCTGGATCAGGCAGCTCGAAGACAACGGTTCATACTCATATATGGCAGGCTGCAACTGCTACTGAACAGGTACCCTCACCGCCCTCATCACCTCTGACGCCATAGAGGGAAGAGGGACAACCAGCTCCACACCCCCGTGGAGTATCGCCTCCTTCGGCATGCCGAAAACAACACAGGAGGTTTCGTCCTGGGCAAAGGTAACGGCCCCGGCATCCTTCATCTCCTTCAGACCGCGTGCTCCATCATCCCCCATGCCTGTCAGGATCACACCGATCGCATTTGCCCCTGCATACCGGGCCGATGACCTGAACAGGACGTCCACAGACGGCCGGTGACGGTTTACCAGCTGGCCATCCTTTATCTGGACATAGAACCTCGCCCCTTCGTTCTTTAACAGTATGTGACGATTTCCCGGCGCGATAAGCACAATGCCCCTGGACACCGTGTCTCCGTCCCGGGCCTCCTGCACCGTCATTTTACAGATGCCATCAAGCTGCCCTGCCAGGGAAGCGGTAAAACCTTCCGGCATATGCTGGACAACCACGACGCCGGGGGCATCCTGGGGCAGCCCTCCGAGAAACACCTTCAAAGCCTCGGTGCCCCCTGTTGACGCCCCAACCACGATCACTTTTTCGGAGACGTGCAGCTCGGGCTTCCGGAGCGCCTTCCCAATAACCGCATCGGCAGAATAGCACGGCTCCACATGCCGGTGTTTCGGGATCAGATGCACCTTTGCCATTGACGCTGCCTTCACGGCGTCGCATATGCGCATCGTTGCCTCCTCGAGAAACTGACGTGTACCTATCTGCGGTTTTTTGATAATATCAAGCGCTCCATACTCCAATGCCTTCAGGGTTGTCTCACATCCGGCCGCTGTCACAGTCGAGCACATCACCACGGGGACCGGCTGCGTCGTCATCAGCCTGCCGAGAAACGTTATGCCGTCCATCCTTGGCATCTCGACATCCAGCGTAATGACATCCGGCATGGCCTGCTTCACTTTATTAAGCGCATCAATGCCATCCTCTGCTGTCACGACCTCCTCTATCATAGGGTCAGACAGCAGAATCTTCTTCAGGGTGTCCCTCACGGACAGGGAGTCGTCAACAACCAGAACTTTTATCTTCTTTGTTTCCATATAGGTCCTTTTTCATTATTTCCCGCGCCGCAATCATTCTGATGGGTGTGTGATGCTCTCGCATGTCGCACGGCGTTGATAAGTATTTATTATATTACAATAAAAAGAGTTGTATTTCAGATAGACCCGAATCAGGCCACTTCCCTGCGGATACGGCTTTTACTTCCGCTTGCGCACCCTGTCTCCTGCATGGCTTTTTTTGAGGAACAGGTTTAAAATAACGGACTAAAAAAGAGGAGGCTATCGATGAAGAGACTGATGTTCGCCGTAATGGTTGCAGTAATGCTGTTTGGCACAGCGGCCGTAGGCTATGCCGAACGCGGGTATGACCGCGGGGAAATCCGCAGCCGCATCCACGATGCCAGGGGAAGGATTGAACGCGGTATTGAGAATGGCTCGCTGACGAGGCATGAAGCACGGAGGCTGAGTGGGGAGCTCGACAGGATACTCCGCAGGATCGACAGGATGAAGGAGGACGGACACCTCACTCCCAGAGAACGTGACATAATCAGCCGTGACCTGGACCGGCTGGACCGTCAGATCACGAGGGAAAAGCGGGACGATTACCGGAGGCGCTATTAGGGGCTGCCGCCTGCGTTCCGACAATATTTTCCTCACCCTTGTTTAACTGAACCTTCCGGGACAGGGGCGGCACCACACAGGGCTGCCCCTGTCCCCGCGTCATGCTGTCCCGGACAAACGTCTACCGCCCTGCCCTTGACAACAGCGAAGCCCTGAGGAAGATGCGAACTCCCGAAGGGCACCTCGCCGGAGAACTGCTGGCGGAATTTGAAAATGCCGTGATGCAGAGATTTCGGACTAAAAAGGTCTGATGCCCCTATTTTGATTGGCCGGACGCGTCGTTTGCGGACAGAATCTATTTAGCCTTATTGCGCTGTTCTCTCCGGGCTTCCATCTTCTTCATCAGCTGTTTCCTCTTCTCTCCCGCCTGTTGCACGCATTTTGTCAGTTCTTCTTTGGTCCTGGCAGCCGAGACGCAGCCTCTGTCGGCCTGAAGCATTTTTATTCTTGCGTCGATATCCTGGATCATATCTGCTTTGAGCTGTCCAACGGTCATATCTTTTTGGGGAGTCTGGCCGCCCTGTGCCGCAACCGCAGCACGCATTAAAGCGCCCGAAAGAAAAAACATCACAACGGTAATAAACGCAACCTTCTTCATCAGCTACCCCCGTATTCGAATGCGCCGGACGACCTTGTCCGGTACATTGTTCAAGATTTGCAGTTCCTATCGTATTACAGTTTACATCCAATTATCAACGCGGCTCACACCAGCCGCGGCCTGCGCTTTCTGCCAGCCTTGGGAACAATCGCTATCCCCGATGCATCGATGTGGCATTTGAACCGGTCGCTCTGCGGATCGATCCCGATTTCTTCGCCTTCTTCAATCACGTTGAGCTTGTCGATAATGACCTTGCGGATTCGGCTGTTCTTCCGCAAAATCACGTTCTCCATGACGATGCTGTCCTCGACAACCACGTTGTCTTCTATCTGGACGCCGCTCCTGATCACGGAGTTCCTTATCTTCGCCTTTCTGATCGTCACGCCGTCGGCGATGATCGAATTGCGTATGTCAGCGCTCAAGATTTTCGCTGCCGGCCCATAGCCTCCTGAGGAATGGATCGGCCATTGTGCGTTGTCGAGTTCGAATTTCGGATTTTCTCCGAGCAGGTCGAGATGCGCGTCGAAGTAAGCCGGGATGGTGCCTACGTCTCTCCAGTATCCAGGTTCCTCATAAGGCTGCGTGCCGGGGATGACGTTGGTGGCGAAGTCATAGGCAAAGACCTTTCCCTTTCCGACAAGACCCGGAATCACGTGGGCACCAAAGTCGTGCAATTTCTTCCGCTGCGCGTCGGCGAGGGCGGCCAGCAGAACATCGCGGCTGAAGATATAATTGCCCATCGAGACATAGGCCCGCAACGGATCGGTCGGCATGGCGGCCGGTTTTCGCGGCTTTTCCTGAAATCCGGTTATCCTGTTTTCACTGTCCGTCTGGATGATACCAAAGGCCGATGCCTGTCCGAGCGGAACCGGCCGGGCCGCCACGGTAACGCTGGCATCCCGGGCAAGATGGAAATCGATCATCTGGCGTATGTCCATGCGATAGATATGGTCCGCCCCGAAGACGATTACCAGTTCGGGATTGTGGTTGCGGATCAGATCGATGTTCTGGTATATCGCGTCGGCGGTCCCCTGGAACCATTCCGGTCCCATGCGCATCTGGGGCGGCACAACCGTTACGAAATGGTCCTTGATGACGGACGACAATATCCAGTTTTTTCGCACATGCTCGATGAGTGACTGAGATTTATATTGAACCAGCACATATATGCCGTAAACGTGTGAGTTGACAAGATTGCTCAGAACGAAATCTACGATGCGGTACCTGCCCCCAAACGGGACAGAGGGTTTCGAACGAAAAAAGGTCAGGGGAAAGAGACGCTCCCCCTTCCCTCCCGCAAGGATGAAGGCCAGGACTTTAGGTTGCGCCATGTGTACTCCTTTCTTTGTTTCCGAAAGATACAGCCGCAGGGGCAAAATACCTCCCCCGCCCGTGCTTCATACATACAGATGAGGCCCGGAAATGCTTTCGTAATAACCATAATCTCACGATCGGGGAGCAACTGCAAGAAAGATTTCAAGAACGGAATATGGAAAGGTCGACCATTGCAGGAGCATCCGGCACAAATCTCCGGATTCCTCCATTCCCGTATTCAGCATTTCCCTGCCCTGTAATCGCACCCGACCGTTTCAAAGCTCTCTGGTTGATAAAAGTCAGTCATCCCCACCCCAAAAGAGTAGTGTATACTATAGCTGATGTATGAACAGAAGCGGTAAAAAAGGAGAGATACGATGAAAAAAGCCTTGCTTTCATTTGCCCTGCTTATATTCTGTATTGTGTGTCCGGCGCATGCATATGCCGCAGGAAATGAGGATATCAAACAGCACCCGAACTGCAAGACCTGTGGGATGAGCCGTGAGATGTTCAGCTATTCGAGGGTCCTGATTGAATACAGCAACGGGACGACTTCCGGTACCTGCAGCATCCGGTGCGCTGCGGTCGATCTCGCGTTGAACATGGGGCGGGTACCTGAATCCATCCAGGTTGGCGACTTCAACTCCAGGCAGTTGACGGCCGCTGACAAAGCCTACTGGGTTATCGGCGGCAAAAAAGAGGGCACCATGGCAACACGGGGTAAGTGGGCCTTCGGGAAAAAAGATGAGGCAGCCGACTTTATCTCAGGCAATGGCGGGGTAATAGGGACGTTCCATGATGCCCTGAAGGCGTCATTTGAAGACCTGTATAGCGACCTGAAACTCTTTTGGGACGGCCTGAAGAAACAACATCAGGAATGAAACGGAAAAAACCCTGGGACCTTTCTCCGGTATTCATCATAGGCCGGGCCGAACCGCGCTGAAAGTTCCCGGTCTTCCAGCGGGATAACAACACGCGTGATCAAAAGCAGGTCGAGCAGGGTCACCAGCCCCATCCCAATGACCCCTGACATCAGAAAAAGTCCTGAAAACATCAGGGTATGCGACAGATAGGTGGGATGTCTGACGATCCGGTAGGGACCAGCGGTAACAAACCGGCTTTCGACCAAGGCTGAAACCTCGGGCATCCCCATCAGTCCTTTCAGGCTGAGCAGTCGTCCAGACCAGACCTGCAGGGCAGCACCGAGCAAGACCAGGACAACTCCGAAAAACTCGGTCAGAGGCGGAAACCCGGTCTTATGACTGAGAATAAACTCCCGCTGGCTGAACAAAAAAAACGCCAGGGGAGTCCAGGTTATTGCCGGAACAATATAGCTCAGCAGTCCCAGCCTCTTGAATACCCTGGTAAATCTGTGCACCGGTATCCAGAACAGAGGAATAACCGGCCAGATGATTATAACCGCCAGGGCAATAAGGTCAAATAGTTCTGCCATCATTGCGGGCGGAGGGTCTTCAGCAGTTCAGCAAGTTTCTGCGGGTCTGAAACCGGCTCATGGCAGATCCGGCCGAAACATGGAATGACGGTGCCGTTGTCCTCCGCGTAGACTATCGACCGGAAGGGATTAAGGCCCTGCAACGCAGCAATCGCCAATCCGCTTTGCGCAGGAGCACCCACCTTCAGGGTCATCGGATTGAGCCAGGCGTCCAGCGCGCAGAAATAATAGGCCGCATGCGGGCCGATAGAGGCCGCTGTCTTTGCAAGGGCCTTCAGACTGTCTTCAGCATAACGCTGATATTCCTCCCTGCCGGTTATGCTGCCGAGCCTGAGCAGCAGCATGATCGCCACGGCATTGGCTGAAGGGTGGGGAATATCCTCAACCGGTTTAAGCCGTATGCCGAGCAGGCCTTTCTCCGCGTCGAAAAACCCGCCGGATTCCCTGTCCCGGAACCGCTCGATACAGGACATCATCACCAGCGCGGCGCGGTCATAATAGGCGAGATCGCCACTCACCTCATACGCAGACAGAAGCGCTTCGGACAGATAGACATAGTCATCGAGAAGTGCCGGAATACCCGGCGTATGAAGAAGATCTCCCTCAACAATATGCTCCACCACGATCCTGTCGAGACTGAGCAGGGCAAACTCCCTGACAGCTTCATCCCGGAAAACCCGGTATGCACTGAGAAAGGCGGCAATATACATGCCGTTCAACGACGTATAGAGCGTCCTGTCGATAAACGGCGCCTCACGCCTTTCGCGCGCAGCAAGCAGTTTTGCCTTTCCGGCCGCGATGATTTCGTGTACCCGCCCGGTATTCATACCTGTCAGTTCGGCTATCTCATCCATGTCCTTTGCCTGACAAAGGACATGCTTTGTCTCATCGTGATGCATTCTGCCGCGGGGGGAAAAAAAGTGCAGCTTCAGCACACGGTATTCCTCATCATCCAACACCTGCCTGAAATCCTGGTCAGTCCAGGTGAAATAGCCGCCCTCATCGTCCGGGGTTACATCCGCATCCTGGCTCGAATAAAAACCTCCGTTCGGATCTGACAGGACATCACGCGAGAACCTGATGATGCCCTCGGCAGCTTCCCTGAAGCTTTCATCCCCGAAGAGCGCATGGGCGGCGGCATAGTTCTTAAGGAGGCAGGCATTGTCGTCGGCCATCTTTTCGAAATGCGGTACGAGCCATGCCTCATCCACCGAGTACCGGTGAAAGCCACCCTTCAGCTGATCGCAGAAACCACCGCGCAGCATCGCATGAAGTGTCTTTTTTGCAACTGAAGCCGCCCGCTCATCACCGGTCAGGGCATACCGGTTCAGGAGAAGATCGACTGCACCTGCCATCGGAAATTTAGGGAAAGATCCAAACCCGCCGTTTACCGAGTCGGCTGCTGCAAGCACTGCCTCAAACGCAGCGTCAAGCATTCCAGCATCAGGATTGCCGGGGTCTGCCCCGTCCGGTGTATCCGTCGCAGCGGGCTTCAAATGTTCGACAAGCCTCCGGGCATAGTCCTCAACATCCCCTTTTTTGTTCCGGTAGAAGTCCAATACCGATGCAAGGACTTTTCTGAACCCGGGGCGGCCATGGCTGTCTTCAGGAGGAAAATACGTGCCCCCGAAAAAAGGCATCTTATCCGGGGTAAGAAAAACACTGAGGGGCCAGCCGCCGGCCGATGAAATGGCAACAACGGCCTGCTGATACCGGCGGTCGATATCAGGCCGCTCATCGCGGTCGAGCTTGATGCAGATGAAGTTCTCGTTCAGCATCTCCGCAATCTCTTCGTTCTCGAAACACTCCTGCGCCATCACATGACACCAGTGGCACCAGACAGCCCCGGTACTCAGAAATACCGGTTTGTCCTCGTCAACAGCCCGCTGAAAAACCTCTTCAGACCACGGGTGCCAGTCGATCTTCTGATTTGCTGCATGCTGCAGATAGGGAGACCTCTCATCAGCGAGTCTGTTCATAAATCACTCACCTTCTTTCACTATTTCAGATTTATTAATAAGAGCCTGTCCATAACCTGTTTGTATTGCAAATAAAGCTGTCATTCCCGCAAGCGAGCGCGCCTGCCTGCCGGCAGGCAGGTCGGGAATCCGTCTTGAAACCATCTGAAAGATTCCGGACAAGCCGGAATGACAGACAAACATATATCAACTTTATACACAGACTTTTTTATATTGTCGGGAGATCAACCGAATTGTCAATGCCCAGGCCCCGCCATCTGGAGTCCCTGACCCCGGCTGCTATCCCCTGTTTCCTGTTGTCCGGAGCAGGACAATCGCAGCGATCACCAGACCTGCACCGATAAGCTGCGGGACCTCCAGCGTTTCCCCAAGAAGGGCATATGACATGGTCCCTGCAAAAACCGGCTCCATTGTTGCAGCCACAGAGGTATGCGTGGCGCCGATCTTCCCGATACCCAGGTTATAGAAAAAAAAGGGAACAATCGTGCCCAGTATCCCTATCGTGATGATCTTGAACCATGCCGCAGTCCCATATCCCACAACAAACGCGCTGAAAGGCAGCTGAAATACGTTCCAGAATACGGCGGCAAACAGGAGCGCGTAAAACACAACGGTCAGGGCAGAGTACCGCTTCATCACGGTATCGCTCATGATTGAATACAACCCGAATGCTATGGCAGACAACAGCCCGGCGATAATGCCGGACGTGCTGAGAGTCAGGAGTTCCTGATTATAGGCCCCTGCGACGAGATAGCATCCTGCCACCGCGACGACGATAGAGGTCGTGGTGATTGCGGACAGTATGCGCTTTGCAAAGATCACTCCATGCAGCGCGATAAAAACCGGCGCCTGGTATTGCAGAAGAATGGCGGACGCAACCTGTATCCTGCTTATGGCATAGAGATAGGTGACCTGGGATACCGCCAGGACGATGCCGAGCAGGACAAAGTGCCTGAGGTCCTTCCGGTGTATGGCAGGAAGACCACGCATCCTGATCATGAACCAGCAGAAAAGCACACCAGCCGCGATCGTGGTCCGCAACTGAACCAGCTGAAAGGGTGTCATCCCATGATTGAACAGCGACTTGGAAAGCGTCCCTGAAAGCGCCCAGAACGCCGCCGCCAGCACCGCGCAAAGATACCCGTTCAGGGATAGGTTGGCGGACGTTTCACCTGGTTTTATAGCATGTTTATTCATGATGTCTTGCGGTATCTATTATGTCCTGCTCCATCCGTTTATAACAATTAAATCCAAAAAGCGGTGTGACCATAGCATGTAAGCGGATTCAGCGGCGTGTTGCGCCGGTGCCCCGGAGCCATGCTGAAAGACTGGCGAGAATGAGGGCATATGCTGTTGTCACACCGTAAAACATTCGGTCGGGAACTTTATTGATACTGTCCTTGTCTTACCGACCAAGAGTACTAAAATTCAAGGAGGTTGTCATGAAAAAAGCAGCACGAAAAGCCGGATTTTTTTTCGCCGCAGTCTTATTACTTTCCCTCTCCTCCCCGGCCCTTTCCCATGCCCAGGAGAACGCATCTGAAGACAAGACCCTCTCGCCCTATTTCTTTGTCAAAAGCGATGCCCCCACAGGTTCCCAAAAAAATCTCGATCAGCTGCCGCTCAAATCGACATATGCTGATGTAAACATCGCCGGCGTTATTGCAGATGTAACGGTCACACAGGTTTACCGGAATGAAGGCAGGAGGACCCTCGAGACAGTCTATGTCTTCCCAGCTTCAACACGGGCCGCGGTCTATGGGATGAAAATGACCATCGGCAAACGTATCATCGAGGCAAAGATCAGGAGGCGGGACGATGCACGGCAGGAATACGAAGACGCGAAAAGGCAGGGCAGGAGCGCATCTCTCCTGGAACAGCAGCGGCCGAATGTCTTCCAGATGAACGTTGCGAATATCATGGCAGGGGACACGATTACCGTAGAGTTACGCTATACCGAACTCATGGTCCCCGAGGACAAGACCTATGAATTCGTTTACCCGACTGTTGTGGGTCCCCGGTATTCAAACCAGCCTTCTGCCGCATCTCCGGTCACTGAAAAATGGGTCGAAAACCCCCACCTCCACCAGGGGGAGGCCCCGACCTATACCTTTGACATACGGGTCAACATCAACGCAGGGCTGCCGGTCCGTCAGCTCTCATGCAGCTCTCACAAAGTGAGGGTTGCATACGATGGCCCTTCTCATGCTGTTGTGGGCCTCGACAAATCAGAATCACGCGGGGGAAACCGCGACTACATCCTGAAATATCAGCTCGCCGGGGACCGGATTGAATCCGGCCTGCTGCTTTCGGACAACGGGAATGAAAAGTTCTTCCTGCTTCAGCTGCAGCCCCCGAAAAGGTTTCTGCCGGCAGAGATGCCGGGCAGGGAGTATGTATTCATCGTAGATGTCTCCGGCTCGATGCACGGGTTTCCCCTGGACATCTCGAAACGCCTCTTCAGGGATCTCATTGGCAATCTGCGCGCTGCAGACAGGTTCAATGTCCTGCTCTTTTCAGGCGGATCGGCAGTATTGTCCGAGCAATCGCTGACCGCGACAGCGGACAACATCAGGAAGGCCACCTCCTTCATTGACCAGCAGCAGGGCGGCGGCGGGACCGAACTGCTCCCTGCGCTGAAGCGGGCCCTTTCCCTTCCCCAGGCGGAGGGATTTTCAAGGACTGTGGTAATCGCGACCGACGGGTATGTCACCGTTGAAGAGGAGGTCTTTGATCTCATCCGCAAAAATCTTAACAAGGCCAATATATTCACCTTCGGCATAGGCACCAGTACAAACCGCCATATCCTGGAAGGTATGGCCCGTGTAGGCAATGGTGAGCCCTTTGTCATCACAAAAGCCGGGGAGGCCCCTGCCCGTGCCGCTGCCTTCAGAAAGATGATCCAGTCGCCACTGTTGACTCACATAACCATAGACTATGCCGGGTTCGATGCCTATGATATCGAACCTGCCACCATACCCGATGTCCTGGCAGACCGGCCTGTGATCGTCTTCGGCAAATGGCGCGGGAAGACCGCCGGAAAAATAGTCATCAAAGGAATATCCGGCAACGATATCTTCAAAGAGGTAATACCTGTAGGCAAGATCAGTCCAGCAAAAAATAATTCGGCGCTGCGATATCTCTGGGCGCGCCACCGCATTACGCTGCTGTCGGACTATAACCGCCTCAGGGCAGACGACAAAAGAATACAGGAAGTGACAAGACTCGGGCTCCAGTATAATCTTCTGACCGCCTATACCTCCTTTATTGCTGCAGACAGTGAGATCAGGAACAAAAATGGAGAGCAGGCCACAGTCAGGCAGCCATTGCCGTTGCCCGAGGGAGTGTCAGACTATGCCGTACCGCAGGCAGCCGCCCCTGCCGGGATTCTGCAGAAGTCGCTGTCTCGACAGGGAGCCGGAAACATGATGCCGGCCGCAAAACCCGAGACGGCACAGGAAACCGCAACCCCGGGGAAAGAGACAAAGGATCGCGCAGTCAGGACGATAACTGTTTCTGATATATCGGTATCAGCCGGACTGTCCAAAGATGCGGTCAAGACTCTTCTTGAGCAGTATTCCGGAGAAGTTCTGGGCTGTATTGCAAAGACGGGTCCTTCCATCAAAACAGTCATAGAAATAACAATCAATTCACAGGGAGTTGTTACCGGAGCAAAGGTAATTCCAGAGAGTCTGAACAATGAGGACGCTGAGCAGTGCATTCTCAGGAAGCTAAAAAAATTGAATTTCGCCTCAGCAGGCAAGGCCCTGAAAGGTACGATCAGATTTACCTTGATGGGCTGAGTCATATCAGCACAAGGGGACCGCGGAACTCGCGGCCCCCTTGGACTTTATAAATACACGGCCAGCAGCCTCTGCGACAGATCCTAATTTCTGTCATTCCGGAAGAATTCCCGACCTGCCTGCCGGCAGGCAGGCGCGCGTTGCTTGCAGGAATGACACTAATAATATATATGCAAATATACAAGCTTTCAAAGACACCCTCGCTGTTTGTCATAAGGCAATTAAATGCCTCACATGATACAATAACCATCTGAAATTAATAACCCACGAGGAACGTATGGAACAGATACATATCAAGGTCATAGCATCAGAACTCAACATAAAACCAAACCAGGTGGAAGCCACCGTCTCTCTTCTTGACGAAGGGGCTACGGTCCCCTTTATTTCAAGATATAGAAAAGAGGCGACAGGAAGCCTTGACGAGGTAGTGGTTACCGTCATACGGGACAGGCTGTCGCAGCTCCGCGAACTCGACAAAAGGCGTGAGGCGGTCCTGACATCCCTTGACGAGCGGGGGCTCCTGTCAGACGACCTGAAGGCCAGAATTCATGCAGCAGACTCGATGGTTGTACTGGAGGATATCTACCTTCCCTTCAGACCGAAACGCCGAACACGGGCCACGGTGGCGAGGGAAAAAGGCCTGGAGCCCCTGGCATTGCTGATTTTCGGACAGGAAGAATTCGACCTGGCAGCCGAAGCCCTCCTGCTTCTCGATCCAGAAAAGGGGGTTGAGTCTGCTGAAGACGCGCTGGCCGGCGCCCGAGATATCATCGCCGAATGGGTCAACGAAGACCAGAAGGCCAGGGAGAACATGCGCAGTCTTTTCACGGAAAAAGGTGTTCTCCGGTCAAAGGTCATAGCCGGCAAGGAAGAAGAAGGCGTAAAGTACCGGGATTATTTCGCCTGGGAAGAACCGGTATCCAAGGCACCTTCTCACCGGGTCCTTGCCATACGACGCGGGGAGAATGAGGGGTTTCTTTCAATGAGGATTGTCCCGCCTGAAGATGAAGCACTGGTCATGCTCGAACGGTTATTTGTTCGGGGAACGAACGCTGCGTCGGAACAGGTGCGGCTGGCGGTCCAGGACAGTTACCGGCGGCTTCTCTCTTCGGCCATGGAGACCGAACTCCGCCTGTCTGTTAAAAAGAGGGCTGACCAGGAGGCCATCAGGGTCTTTACCGACAACCTCAGGCAGCTTCTGCTCGCACCGCCGCTCGGCCAGAAGAACGTCCTTGCCCTTGACCCGGGATTCAGAACAGGCTGCAAGGTCGTCTGCCTTGACCGGCAGGGGAAACTGCTTCATAACGACACGATCTACCCGCACTTTTCTGATAAGGGCGTCGGGGAGGCAACTGCAAAGATCCGCGACCTCTGCACCCGTTTCGATATCGAGGCGATCGCCATCGGCAATGGAACAGCAGGGAGAGAGACTGAATCCTTCATCAAGGGGATCGGGCTGCCACAGAATATCCAGGTCGTCATGGTGAATGAAAGCGGTGCGTCGATCTATTCCGCGTCAGACGTTGCCCGCGAGGAATTCCCTGATCTCGATCTCACGGTCCGGGGCAGCGCCTCAATAGGACGGCGCCTCATGGATCCGCTGGCAGAACTGGTCAAGATAGACCCGAAGTCAATCGGTGTCGGGCAGTATCAGCATGATGTCGACCAGACTGCACTCAAAGCGAGTCTTGATGATGTTGTCGTCAGCTGCGTCAATAAAGTCGGCGTCGAGGTTAATACGGCGAGCAAACAGCTCCTCACCTATGTCTCAGGCCTCGGACCCCAACTGGCAAGAGGCGTCGTGGAATACCGGAACGAGCACGGCCCGTTCAAGACAAGGGAGGAACTGAAGAAAGTGCCCCGGCTTGGTCCGAAGGCCTTTGAACAGGCAGCAGGTTTTCTTCGGGTACGCGATGCATCAAATCCGCTCGATGCAAGCGCTGTCCATCCGGAGAGCTATCACATCGTCGCTGCCATGGCCAAAAATAATAACTGTACGGTAGCCGACCTGATGAATTCTGCCGAACTCCGGAAGGGCATCGACCTTGCGCAATACGCGACCGATACTGTCGGCATGCCGACTCTCGCGGATATCATGAATGAACTTGCCAAGCCGGGTCGTGACCCGCGCGAACAGTTTGAGTCCTTCAGCTTTGCAGAGGGCGTCTCGAAGATGGAGGATGTGCATCCGGGCATGAAACTCCCCGGCATCGTCACAAACATCACAGCCTTTGGTGTTTTTGTGGATATCGGCGTCCACCAGGACGGCCTCATTCATATCAGCGAACTCTCAGACCGATATGTGAAGGATGCGGGCGAGGTGGTCAAGGTGCACCAGAAGGTGATGGTCACGGTAACGGCCATAGACCTGCAGAGAAAACGCATCGGCCTTTCGATGAAGGACAAGCAGACAGGCAGGGAAGCACCGGCACAGAAAATGCCGCCAAAAGAAAGACCCGCTGTACCAAAGGGCCCGGGGATGAAAAAAGAAAGCCGACCCGAGAAATTTTCCAATACCCCTTTTGCAGACGCCTTAAAGAAGAGAACGTCCTGACAGGCTGAAGCAGAGTTGATAACGTTAGCGGATATGATTATAACTCAGAGGATGCTATATTTAAAAAGAAGGCACCTTTTATACCAGAGCACTTTTAATGATTCCAGAATCGTCTGATAGAGGGGACAGGACATGATGACATCCGGGAATGGTTCTCTTACCCGTTTTGCATGGCTCTCGATTGCTGCAGCCATTGTGACTATGGGGCTGAAGACTGTCGCCTATCTCCTCACCGGTTCTGTCGGTCTGCTCTCGGACGCAATGGAATCCCTGGTGAATCTTGTTGGTGCCCTGATGGCCCTGGCAATGTTAACGATAGCAGCACGCCCGGCCGACGAAGACCATCACTATGGACACGGCAAGGCCGAATATTTCTCCAGCGGTGTCGAAGGAACCCTGATCCTGTTGGCAGCCATCAGTATAGCCGTCGCAGCAGGGCAGCGTCTTATTTCCCCTAAACCACTTGAACAGATCGGCCTTGGGCTGGGTGTATCAGTAGCAGCCTCTTTGGTAAACCTGTTCGTGGCGCTTGTCCTGCTGAAGGCCTCAAAAAAATATAACTCTATAACGCTCAACGCTAATGCACATCATCTTTTGACCGATGTCTGGACATCAGTGGGTGTACTGATCGGCGTCGGAGCAGTGGCTGTCACCGGATGGGAGCGGTTAGACCCCATTGTCGCCATCATTGTCGCAGGGAATATTGTCTGGTCAGGGGTGCGCATCGTCCGGCAGTCTGTATTAGGACTTATGGATACCGCCTTGCCGCCGAATGAGCTTCAGATCGTAGAGAAAGTCCTGGAAAAGTTCTGCGAGACAGACATACAATGCCATGAACTGCGTACACGCCAGGCAGGTTCGCATCGCTTTGTATCACTGCACGTGCTTGTTCCCGGATATTGGACCGTGGATCAGGGGCATAAACTTCTGGAACACATGGAGGAAGATATCCGGTGTGCGTTGCCGAATGTCACGGTATTGACGCATCTGGAGTCGATACACGATCCCGCCTCCTGGGACGATACCAACAAACCCTCAAAGACATAAGCAGAGCAACGTACCCTGAAAAGGCTGCCGCTGCCAATCAGCGCATTCACTCCTCTGACCCTGCACCCCTGCAAGTCTAAAGCTACAACTTGACTTTAATCTAACGCTACAATTTGACTCTGGGTATAAAAGGTGATATCTTTTAAGTAAGAAAAGGGCGAAGGTCTTAATTATCATGCAAGAGGGAAGGCTCGGCACAATGCCATACGTGCTCTGCTCAATCTATTTTATACATACCCGGATCTGAGCAGTTCAGAAAGGAAGGAACAGATGATGAAAAAGGAAATACGAGATCTCAGTGAGAATAACTTCTCCGGGACAAACCTTATCAGGGCAGACCTCGCCGGAGCAGACCTCCACGGCAAGAATTTTTACATGGCCTAACTCACCAAAGCGGACCTCAGTGGTGCGAATCTGGCCGGTGCCGAACTCGGCAGGGCTGATCTGCGCGGAGCTGACCTGAGGGGGGCCAGACTGGGTGCCTCGGTCCTTTACAAGGCAAACCTCGAAGATGCGAATCTCACGGGGGCCTGGCTCTGCGATGCAGATCTTCGGGGTGCAAACCTGCATGGGGCGAACCTGAGTGAGGCTGATTTTGGCATAGCCGACCTGAGTGCCGCCGACCTGCGAGGGGCAAACTTATGCGGTGCAAAACTTATGGGCACCCGGTTGGTTGCATCAAATTTTCAAAACGCAAATCTTAGCGGTTGCCGTATCCACGGCGCTTTTACGTGGAACGTAAAACTTCAGGATGCCCGGCAGCTCGACATTGTCGTTACACCTCCCGGAGAATCCGTTGTTACCGTGGACGGGCTGGAGGCCGCACAGTCAGTCAGTCTGCTGCTTCACAACAGGCAGCTTCACGACATGCTTGATCCTGCAGCTTCCAGGTTCGCGCTGATCGTTGGCAGCTTTGCCTCTGACCGGAAGAACATCCTGGACGGTATGCGGAATATCCTTCGCAGCGGCAACTGCATACCCGTCTCTCTTGATTTTGGAAAGTATGTCAGGCATGACATTAAGGATCGTCTGGCCGCACTTGCGCATATGGCCAGATTCGTTGTTGCCGACTTCACCAGTGTTGGAGACATGGCTCAAGAACTCGGGCGCATCGTTTCCGGACTTCGCACGGTTCCCGTCATAACTTTGTTGCAGAGTTCGGAATTCGAACGTGAGACGTTTGAGCATATCAAGAGCAATCCTGGGCTGGCCGGAATTTATCGCTATACTGATCCTGAAGATCTTTACCGGTCTCTTCAGCAGGACAGCAATGTGACAGCCCGCGTAAATTAGTTGCATTGAGAAGATAAGGAGGATGACATGAAAGGACATGATACGAATTCAGCATGCAAAAAATGCACAAAACCGTATTGTCATGAAGAAGTAGTGTGTCCTGAGTGCAACGGCCAGGGGTTTTTCGATGCCGTGCCCCCCGGCGAGGAGTTAACAGACTATGGGCTGAATTATGGACTGAGCATGGACATGGCAGAAGGTTTTACCTGCCCTGCCTGCGCTGGCAGAGGCACAATGACAGCCTATTGCACTCACTATGTGGATCGTCCCGTTCCTGCATACTCGTCCGCGCGAAGGGATGCGGGTCCACCTTCTGCTACAGCTGAAAAAGTTACGATACATATTCGACATTGAAGTTTGATGGATCATTACAGCCGAGCGTATCCTATCTTTAGCCGAA
>Ga0334722_10002137_pt1 | contig 22855 bp, 31 predicted proteins | sample C3_bottom_MG_FD_207210 | JGI IMG/M metagenome (GOLD analysis project Ga0334722, IMG submission 207210) | Sediment microbial communities from Yellowstone Lake, YNP, Wyoming, USA - C3_bottom | ecosystem: Environmental > Aquatic > Freshwater > Lake > Sediment | place: USA: Wyoming | collected... | reverse complement strand
CGCCGTCAGCATTCGATCTGAACCAAGATCAAATTCTCAAAAAAAATATAATTACTATTGACGGGAACAGTCTTATGACCATTCCCACAAGCGTTATTCTTACTCTTCTCTTTTTCCACTGTCAAAACAGTTTCGGCAGTCTTTGCTACCGATCTTTCGTTTCTATCTATTTCACTTTGAAACGAAGCTAAGAACATACATAAATTGGCACTTTTCCAGCAACTCCTTTTCAAAATCGATTTTCTTACCCACTTAAATCCAATGATTTAGGATAAATTAATTCGAAATTCTTCACACAACCTAAAAAATTCACCTGACCTAATTTTCGTCTTTTCACCCAATTATGATTTTTATTAATGGGAAGAGACAGGATAGGCAGGATCGACGAAGCGTCGGCGGGATAGGCAGGATAAAATTTTAAATCCTGTGTATCCTGCTTATCCTGTCCCTAATATTTAACGCAGTCTAGTTCCAGGCACATTTTAGAGAGGGTTTCGCTGCGTGAATTTTAATTTTCAGGACCAGTGTGTAAAATTTTTATTGCCAAGATACGTCTTAAATATTTATTGTTACGATTGAAAAACTAATCCTCTAGGGAAGTGCCTTAAGAATCGCTTTCAAAGGGGAGGTTTCAGAAGAGGGCTAACCCTTTTGGGGATTATGAGCTCACTCTTAAATTGGAAAAACTGGAGAAACATATGCAGTTCAAATGGAATCTTTCCATCAACGGGGTGCTAGCATCCTCGGTTGCTGCCTTATTATTGGCATCAACGAGTGTTCACGCGATTCCCAAAGGACCTTGTGACCCGAAACCACAAGATTTATGCTGTGAAGAGGCCAAACCAGGCCCCTTTGCTTTTGCTTACCCAACAGAAATGGCCCTGTCATGCCCAAGAGACTTTTATTTCTGGGCAGATGGTCTTGCCTTCCAAGCGAAAGAAGATGGCCTTGATTTTGCTATCTCTGACACGAATGGATCAGGATCTGGTGCCATCTCTCAAGGAGAAATCGAAGGATTCTCAAACAATAGCAGCGACTGGGACTACAATCCTGGATTCCGCGTCGGTGCTGGCTTTATTGTTGAGCACGATGCTTGGAATCTCGATTTCCAATGGACATGGTTAAACATCACTGACTACAAACATGCCAATGTGACCACATCGGGCGGAGCGATGATTCCTCTCTGGTTAACAGGCGCAGGAACTCCCCTCCATGAGCTGAGCCTCCGTTCAAGCGCTGTTTGGGATACTTCCTACAACACGTTGGATATCAACTTAGGCAAGGCATACCATGTGACTCGCCATTTCACGATGCAACCCCATTTTGGCGTACGCGCTGGTTGGATCGACCAACACTTCTCTGTTGACTATAACGGAGATATAGGGACTTCACGCGTAATTTCCCATAATGACAACGATTTTTGGGGGATTGGAACAAGAGCTGGATTTACATCAGACTGGATCCTTGGAAAAGGCTGGTGCCTCTTCGGCAATGCGGCGTTTGCCATGTTGTTCGGAAAGTTTGAAATCGGGCAGAGCATGACCTACCCAACTGATATCTCTACGGATGGTTTTGACCTAGATCACCATTTCTATCAAAACGTACCAAACTTTGAGATGGCTTTAGGTCTTGGCTGGTCAAGATACTTCGATAAAAACAAGTATCACATTGCCCTGAAAGCTGCGTATGAGTTCCATGAGTGGTTCGATCAACTCCAACTCAGAAAATTCTCCAGCGGTTCCACAGGTATTGTGGGCGGTGCAGCAGCTTCAACTGGCGCCTATGCTAGTGATGTGATTAGCCGTGGTAACCTGACTCTGAACGGGTTCTCTCTGAGATTAAAACTAGACATCTAATTGTCTAGTCCATTCTGAATTGTGCAAAGGCCTCGCTTTCACGGGGCCTTTTTCTTTTCCCCCTCTCCCCTTCGTGAACGAGCCCGTGCCCGTGTGCGTGCCCGACTTGCGCCCTAAAGCTCACGACACATGACTCTCCCGTTTTTTCATCAGCGCAGAGGAAAACTGAGGACGCAGAGGAAATTCCAAGGCTAATCAGCCTACGTTTGTTACGCTAGCAGGGCTTCTTGGACAAGGTAGACGGCCATGCCGATGAGGTAACCAGCCAGGGCGGTGAGACTGATTCTGCGAACGTACCAGAGGAAATCGACCTTTTCCATTCCCATGAAGGCAACGCCTGCGGCGGAACCGATGACGAGAATGCTACCCCCCGTACCTGCGCAATAGGCAAGCATTTGCCAAAGGGGCGAGTCAACTGGATAGTTTTGTAGATCGTACATCCCCATGCCGGCAGCAACTAGGGGGACGTTGTCAACGACAGCCGAAATAAGGCCGATGAGGGTCGCAATCACAGCCAGGTTGTGGACGTAATGGTCCAGCCAAAGAGCCAACTCTTTCAAGAGACCCACTGCATCGAGTGCGCTGATGCAAAGCAGGATGCCTAAGAAGAAGAGAATGCCTGATGTGTCAATGCGAGTGAGGATGTGGGGCACACGCAAATGGGACCGGTTTTCATATCGATGGTGCATGAGATCGGTGATGAGCCAAAGTGCACCTAATGCGATCAACATGCCCATGAAAGGAGGCAATCCCGTCAGCGCCTTGAAGATAGGGACGAAAACTAAGCTTCCAATTCCGCAAAAAAAGACGATGCGTCCACCTGGTTCTGGCGACTCGTCTTGAGCTCTTTCTACAATTTTCGGGTAGTACCCTTTTAGACCAATCCCTAACAGGAAAAGGCTGGCAACTAGTGAGACTATGCTGGGGAGAAAGAGGGCCTTCATCACTGATAGAGTGGTGATGTTCCCATTGATCCAGAGCATGGTCGTTGTGACATCCCCGATCGGGGTCCAGGCACCACCCGCATTGGCGGCAATCACAATCATGGAGCCGAGTAAGAGCCGATCTTTTTGGTCCGGCACGAGTTTTCGCAAGAGAGAAATCATCACGATGGTGGTCGTTAGGTTATCGAGAATCGCCGAAAGGAAAAAGGTGGTGAACCCCATGATCCACAATAGTTTTTTTTTGGAGCTCGTGTGGATAAGGTCGGTGATGATTTTGAATCCTCGGTGGCAGTCGACTAATTCGACTAAAGACATGGCGCCTAAAAGAAAAAAAATGATCTGGCTTACATCGTTGAGGTGTTCGCCTAAAAGAGCCAGATCCTCGGGTAAATTATGGCCCCGAATCAAAAAGACAATCATCCAGGTCAACACTGCCATCAGCAGCGCCGTGGCTGTCTTATTGATTTTTAGACCCGTCTCAAAAATGATGCCGAAATAGCCGACAGCAAAAACGAGCAGGATCAGCGCGTTTGCAAAATAGGTTCCAAACATACCAGACCTTTTTCAATTAATTTTCCGTTCCATGCTGATATCGTGCAATGGAAATCATCAATTGGAATTAAATTGATCCCCTTCTGAGCTGATTGAAAGGAGGAAGGCGCGCCTGTAAATATTGATGCAACTGTCTGGCAGATTGGAAAGCGTCGTGATATTTTCCTTGCTTGATGGAAATCTTAATTCCTCTCGTTTCGCAGCCAGTCTTTTCTAGACAAGCAAGACATTGAAGAGCCTTGTCCTTGTGTCCGCTTTTTTGTGCGTAAACCGAATATAAATGGGAAACGAGCTGCGCTGCTGTCTTTTCACAGTAGCTTATATTTTTTATCATAACAATCTAACCTAAAGTTATTTAGGCATTGAGTGTAGAACATCGTCAGATAAATTTAAAGCCCGGCCTGCAGAATGTCGTGCATGCGAAGCAGGCCGACGAGGGAGGTTCCCTCTAGCACAGGCAGTACGGTGATGAGGCGATGCGGGTCTTCTTCCATGATCTGCATGGCGTGTAGGGCGAGCTTTCCAGGAGAGATCGATTTTGCATTGCGGGTCATGAGTTCTTGCAGGGTCGATTCCAACGCAGCTGCCCCCTTCGATTGGACCGAGCGGCGCAGGTCGCCGTCGGTAAAAATGCCCTCTAGTTGCCGCCGTTCATTGACAATGAGAAGACAGCCGCACCGCTTCATGCTCAGTTCGTGTAGAACGTCGATGAGCTTATCGGTCGATTTACAGAGCGGCAGCAAGTCCCCTTTTAACATCACGTCTTCGACCCGCAGAGTGATTTTACGCCCCAATAGCCCAGCCGGGTGATTGGCGGCGAAATCTTCGATGCCAAATCCCCTTTTTTTCATCAAGGCAATGGCCAGGGTGTCCCCGAAAATGAGTTGTATCGCGGTCGATGAGGTGGGCGCCAGATCGTGAGGGCAAAGTTCCCGCTGCACAGGCAAGTAGACCGTTTGGGCGCACAGTTTTTCTAGTTTGGAAGCGGTTTTGGAGATGACTGCGATGGTCTGTTTTGTTTTTTGGTGAATAAACGGGATGAGGTCGATGAGTTCTTGTGAGCTGCCGCTTTTGCTCAAGCAGATCACTACATCGTCGCTGTGTACATTGCCAATGTCTCCATGCAATGCATTGGATGGAGAGAGGAAATAGGAACGCGTTCCAGTTGAGACGAGGGTGGCCGATATTTTTTGGGCAATCAGTCCGCTTTTTCCCACGCCTGAGAGGACAATGGCTCCCCTACATTGAGATAAAGTATAGAGAACTGAATCGATGGCTTCGCAATCCACCGTATGAAAAAAGTGGTCAAGGATCTGCTTTTGCTGCTGAAATAGTTCTCGTATCAGGGACATAGCTCTATTCTAAAATCTAGAACTCTTGAAGTCTTCTAAAAAATTGCCTATCCTTACAGGCATGATGAAAATACCTATAGCTGTTGCGTATGGAGATGGGATCGGCCCCGAAATCATGGAAGCAACGATCAAGATTTTGGAAGCGGCCGGCGCCCCGATTGAGATCCACGTCGTAGAGATCGGCGAAAAAGTGTATCTCAAAGGCTTTGCCACGGGCATGGATCCCAAGACATGGGATGTGATCCGAAAAACGAAAGCGTTTCTAAAAGCGCCCATCACCACTCCGCAAGGGGGCGGATTTAAGAGTCTGAATGTGACGATTCGGACTACGCTTGGCCTCTATGCCAATGTGCGCCCATGCATCTCCTACTACCCGTTCGTCGAGACCAAGCATCCCGAAATGGATGTGGTGATTGTCCGGGAAAATGAAGAGGATCTCTATGCCGGCATCGAGTATCGGCAAACGCCCGATGTGTGCTGTTCGATCAAATTGATCTCTCGCGCAGGCTGTGAAAAGATCGTCCGGTATGCGTTTGAATACGCCAAGCACAATCACCGGAAAAAGGTGACCTGCTTTTCGAAAGATAACATCATGAAATTCTCGGATGGCCTGTTTCACAAGGTGTTCGATGAAATTGCGCAGCAGTACCCCGATATTCTCAATGAGCATTGGATCGTCGATATCGGCGCTGCGAAGCTCGCCGATACGCCCGAGGTATTCGATGTGATCGTGATGCCCAATCTCTATGGAGATATCTTATCTGACGTGGCGGCTCAGATCACCGGATCGGTGGGCCTTGCCGGTTCGGCCAATATTGGCGACCACGGGGCGATGTTTGAAGCGATCCACGGCTCGGCACCCCGCCGCGCAGGGCAAAATCTAGCCAATCCCTCTGGGCTTCTACTCGCTGCGATCCAAATGCTCGTGCACATCGACCAGCCTGAAATCGCTGCCCGCATACACAATGGCTGGCTCCGCACCCTAGAGCAGGGCATCCACACCTACGACATCTACAAAGAAAATACAAGCAAACAAAAGGTGGGCACGAAAGAGTTTGCGCAGGCGGTGATCCGCAATTTGGGGAAAGAACCCGAAACGCTCAAGCCAATTGTCTATGCCAAATCGCGTACCCACACTCCTGCAAAAATCACCTCCACCTCCCCTTCTCGACAACTGATCGGGGTGGATGCCTTTCTATTTCATCGCGGCAGGCTCGAGGATTTTCTCGCTCGGATTTCCCACATCAACATCGGCAATCTCCGTCTTAAAATGGTCACCAATCGAGGCGCTCGCGTCTGGCCCAATGGACAGCCCGAAACATTTTGCATTGAGCAGTGGCGCTGCCGTTTCGTCGCCGATGACAACCGCCCTTGCAACCAAAACGACGTGATTCAAGTGCTCCACGCCCTCGATCATGTGAACATGGACGTGACGAAAGCCGAGTTTCTCTATTTGATTGATGGGAAACCTGGTTTTTCTTCAGCGGAAGGGTGAAATGGAAGCGCTCCATGCGGAACTGCATGATACTCTATGTCCTAAAGCAATCGCGATTGCCTTTCTGGGTGTGGTGGTGATCGATTATTTTTCTATTGGGTGGCTTGGAAGCTTGGGAAAAGTTGCCGCATTGGTCGGATCAGTTGCCGCCGCGGTCTTTAGCCAATGGCCTGCTCCCCTCGACGATGGGGATGCGTATCTGGCCCTCGGACCATTTTATTAGAATTTAGTGTCGGCTTCTTCGAGCTGCTTTTTTAGTTCGTTGAGGAAACCGCAACCGTAGAGACCGTCTAGGACACGGTGATGGGGATGCGTATCTAGCCCCTCGGATCATTTTATCTATGGGGTAGTTGGACAAAGGGAAAATATCAGAAGAGATTTTTGCTTATGCTTTGTTGGAGTCTTCATAAGACCACTCATCGCCAGGGCCAGCAGTAAGTACTTTATTGTCGGGGGTAAAAAACATCCATTGTTCATGTTCCTTTGTATTAAATGAGAAGAGAAACAGCTCCATGTCTTCACCAAACGTAAACTTGGCATCAAATGCTTCATTTAATATTTTAACCCCTCTTAATATTCTTTTTTCAATTTCGTTAATATGAAGTTGGATTAACTCCTTAGAATCATTACTACCTAAGAATGGTTTTTTATCTTTATCAATACGCCAGGCGCACATGTATACCCATAGATGCCATTCTCCAAATTGTTGGGTTTTTAATCCTGTTCGTGTTTTTATTTGTGTCGTGATATCTTTCCCAAAATCAATCGTAATAAAGCTCCCATAACCCGTCTTAACACGTGTAGGCTTTTTTCCTAATACACCCTGAAAAATCTGTTCAGCAAAAAGTAGATCTTTATTCATTGAATAGCCAGTAACCTTCCTCAATTATTTCATGATATCCATAATTCTGTTGGCTGACCTCTGCATGAAGTTTTTGTCTTTGGTCTTTATCTAGCTTTTTTCCTAATTTCTTTTCTATTTCTTTAACGGCATCATTAAATTGATCATTTTGAGCCGTATTTGATTTTGGAGTCCCATCTCTCTGTTTGCCGTCTTTTACTTTTTGGATGACTTCATATGTTGCCCATCCCACAGCGGCACCGGTAACGGTAACTAAAGCGGCTGTACCCCATGCTGGAAAAGTAAGCACAGCTCCAGCGCCCCATACTAAACTAACTAATGGGATTGAAAACTTTCCATTGGGATCGAAATAAAAAAGGGGATTGCCTAAACAATAGAGGTACACGTTCTAGATTTTGCCCAAAAGGATCGATCGAAGGAATGGAAATGACTTCTTGATTTTTTATATTTATTAATTTGGATAGATTGCCTTGATAATCGTGAATCGTTGCGTAGATCTCATCTTGGGTTTCTATCGCAATGGGTAGTATGAAATTGCCCTCAGATGAAAGTCCAGGGACGCGAAGTTGTTTAAGTGCTCCATTCTCAGCATATATGGCAATTTCATTATCGCCAAAGTAAAGATAGGTTTCAGTCTCCTCTTTTCCCCTCCGCTGAATTTTTTTAGCAACTCTTCTGTCTAAATCATCGTAGAAATAGTTGACTTTGCATTTATCTGTGATTACCTCAAATAGTCTTCCATATTGATCAAATTCTAGATAGTATCTCCCTTTTGGAGATATTTTTTTTGTTAGATTCCCATTGTGATCATATTCGACTGGGGGCGTTTCATCCCCCGTTTCAAATGAGATGAGTTGATTATAGTTGTCGTAATCATATTCAAGAATTTTACCATCTAAAAAATGAGTGGTGACAAGACCCTTTGAATTAAATCTACAGATTTCTTCACTATAGGGAGATTCTATCCGGATAAATCTTCCATTTAAATCTTTGTCATACGAGATTTGACCTAGGTTGGAGATTAAATCCTCATGCAACAACCCTCCTGCGCTATCATATTCGTATGATTGGGTATACATACTTTGGCCGCTGGGAGAAATCCTGGACACTTGTAAAAGCTTGGTATCGCTATATTTGTAGGTTATGCTGCCGATTCCTTCTAGAGAGATTTCGATGACCCGATTCAATTCATCATAAGATATTTCAATGGATTTACCATTGAGAAATCTTTCTTTAATTAATCGTCCATGACTATCATATTCTCGTTGAGAAATCGAAAAATTGTCTGAATATTCAGCCCAACAGGATAAACACAAAACCAAAGCGAGGAAAGTGAAAATCTTCACGAACGTCCCTTAAAAGAGATAGAAAATAGCTTTCTTTCCTATTCTCGTAAACAGAAAATTTTTATTAGGGTTCATTAGAATTTAGTGTCGGCTTCTTCGAGCTGCTTTTTTAGTTCGTTGAGGAAACCGCAACCGTAGAGACCGTCTAGGACACGGTGGTCGAAGGTGAGCGAGACCATCATGGTGGAACGGATCGCGATGGAGTCATCGGGCATTGCGGCGACTTTTTTGGTGATGGCGCCAAGGCCGACGATGGCTACTTCTGGATAACGGATAATGGGGATGCCAATGAGTGTACCGGTCATGCCAAAATTGGTCATGGTGAGCGATCCTTCTTGCACATCTTGTGGCGATAGCTTGTGATCGCGCGCTTTAGAGGCTAGATCGCCGATCTGTTTTGCGATTTCAGCAAATGAAAGCGATTGGCAATTGCGAATCACTGGGACCATGATGCCTTGATCGACGCTGACTGCTACACCGAGATTGACGGAACGCTTCATCACAATGGTGTCGGCTTCGAGTGAAGAGTTGATGAGAGGGAAGGCCTGGACGGAACGGGCAATGGCGCGAGCCACGAAGACAGTGATGGAGAGTTTTACTCCGTGTTGCTGGAGGAAGGATTGCTTGTGTTCGGCAATGTATTTGACCAAACGGGTCACATCTACCTCAGTGATGAGAGAGGCATGGGGTGCTTCGTAGAACGATTTGACCATGTTGTCGGCAATCGCCTTGCGCATGCCAGTCATCTTGACCCGTTCGATTTCGGGGGTCGATTTGGCCGGTGCACTGAGAGGGCAGGTGGGCTTGTATTGTTCCACATCTTGTTTGGTGAGTCGTCCACCCTGTCCCGTGTGGGAAATTTTGTCGATGTCGGAGAAGGGGATTTTCCGTTCTTGTAAAAGGCGCAGGACGGCAGGCGTTAGGAAGGTTTCATTGCCGACTGGGGAAGGTGTGGATGCTTCAGAGGTGGGAGCAGAGACGAGGGCAGGCGCTGCCACATTGGCCGCAATGAGGGCCAACGGTTCGCCTACTTGCAGCTCCTGGTCTGGTTGTGCAAGAATTTGTTGTAAGACGCCAGCAACAGGAGAGGGAATCTCGCTATTGACCTTGTCGGTAGAAACCTCTAATAGAGGCTCGTCTCGCTCAATCCGATCGCCCACTTTTTTGAACCATTGGACCACGGTGGCGCTGACGATGCTCTCGCCCAGCTTAGGTAAGAAAATTTTTACAGAGTCATCCATATCGGTAGAGATTATTCAGTCTTTGGTCGATTTTTTCAATGAGCATTTGCCATCTGGTGAAGGCGGGGGAAATGGCGGTTTCTATGGCGACATAGAGGAGGGGTAAATCGGTGGGTGGAAGCTTGAGAAAGTCTTTTTCTGTGCATAATAAGTACTTAATATTAAGTAGGTTAGGTATTTTTTTAAGGGGCTCATGATCGGCGAGGATCGTTTCGCTGCAGACAATGGCGCCCAGGGACTCAACAGTTTTTTTGAACCGCTCGGGCCGGCCGATACCACAAAAGAGGGCGACCCGCTCCCCCCGAATTGAAGGAATCTTTTGTCCTTTCTGGTTGAATAGGCCTGTGACGTGGGTCTCCAAAAAGCGGATATCGATCGGTTCAGCCCGCGCCAAACTCTTGTATGAGTCGCGTAATCTGCCCCAAGGTAGGTAGTGATCCTCCGGATCATTGGGATGGACGAGCACAAGATCGAAGTCCCGATAAAGACGCCGATGTTGAAATCCGTCATCGAGCAAAATCAATTCTGCTCCATCGGCCACGGCTTGTTTAGCGGCTTGGACCCGATCGGGATCTTGGTAGAGTCTCGCCTGGGGCAGGTGCCGTTGGATCAGTTGCATTTCATCATTGAGTCCAGTTGATGCACCATATCCTCTCGAAAGAATCGCGATTTTTCGATGAGGAAATTGTTTTGCGAGCAATAGGACAAAGGGCGTTTTGCCATTGCCTCCAGCTGATAGATTTCCGATACTGACCACAAGGGCTGGTACACGATGAATGGGAAGCCAACCGCGATCGTAGAGTGTATTTCGAAGCTGTGAACAAAGGCCCCAGATCATTGCAATCGGCGCAAGAATGATCGATAATTTTTTCTGGATGAGCCAGTCGCCCCAGCGAAGGAATTTAAATTGAAGTGGCATAGATTGGCAATTTAACAAAGAGAAGCCGTTCGATTTGCTGGATGATGATGTGGATGGCGGTCATGTGCGCTTCTTGAATCCGGTCAGACCAAGTAAAACCCGAAACGATCCATTCGAGATCGGTTTGTCCTTTTAATTTACCGCCGGTTTTCCCTAAAAATGCGATGGTTTTCAAGCCCCGCTTTTTGGCCGTTTGCACAGCGGGAATTAAGTTTGCTGAATTACCGCTCGTGGTAAGTACGACGAGAACGTCTCCCGGTTTTCCATAGGCTTCGACTGCGCGAGAGAAGACAAATTCATAGCCAAGATCATTTCCGATGCAGGTCAAATGGCCCGGCTCAGAGAGCGCAATGGCCGGAAGCGCTGGCCGCTTTTCCCGATACAGTCCAGTGAGCTCTTCGGCAAAGTGCATGGCGTCGCACAAGCTTCCACCATTGCCACAAACCAAAAGTTTTTGTCCCGATTGAAATGAATCGGCAATGAGTTTCGCTGCCCGTTCCATGAACAGCAAGGCTTCCGGACTCTTCATCCCTTCGATTGCGCGGGCCGCATCTTCAACTGCTTGTAAAATCGATTCTCTCATCGTACGAACGATGTTATCGATTTACGGAATTTTGAAGAACTCCTTCTTGAAAAGAAGGAGATTCTCCGCTCCGGTAAGGGGCGACAAGTCCCTTGTCGCAAATCGATAGATAGCTCGCTTGACCCGGCCCTGAAGGACCGGGATTGCGTCGAGCTGCCCGTTCAGAAAGGCGGATCAAGGTTAGCAAACCAAGAAAAAATAATCATCCTGCTTATCCTGCCTGATCCTCCCGCGGAGCGGATCCTGTTCCTTTTTATGTACTGAAAGGCGGATCGGAATGAAAAGAGAGGAGCTCTTTTGTGACGGGATGGGCGAAGAGCAAATCTGTGCAAGAAAGGTGGATCGCATCGAGCGGTGTTCGAGCGCCATAGCGTGCATCACCATAAATTGGATGGCCGATGGCTCCAAATTGCGCCCGAATTTGGTGGTATCGCCCCGTGTGTAGTTCGATAGCGAGGAGTGTGGTGTGTTCTTTGATCGCAAGAGTGCGATAGACCAAGAGCGCCTCTTTTGCATCTGGATGAGTGGGCTTTGCGACGATCGCCTTGTGCTCTCCGTGGATGAGATAGTGTTTTAGCACTCCCTCTTTTTTCGCAATGATCCCCTCTACTTCCGCCGTATAGAAGCGGCGTATTTCTCCCTCGCGTGATAATTCGTTGAGGCGAGAGAGCGCTTTAGAGGTGCGGGCAAAGAGAACGAGGCCTGATACAGGCCGATCTAGCCGGTGGATGCAGTGCAAAAAGACGTTCCCCGGTTTTTGGAACTCTTGTTTCACCCACCCCTTGGCAAAGGTTTCTAGTGAGGTGCGATCGGTTTCATCGGGCTGCGTGAGCCAACCGGAAGGTTTGACCGCGATGAGAAGATGGTTGTCACAAAAAGAGATGCTAGGCTCTTCTCTGTCGGACGACTTCATACAGCACCAGAGTGGTCGCCGAGGCGACGTTGAGGGAATCGGCTACGCCGAGCATCGGGATGCGCACTTGCACATCGGCCTGTTTCATCCAGCTCTCTGATAGGCCATACTGTTCTGTTCCCACGGCAATCGCAACAGGGACAGTTAAGTCCGCTTGGGTAAATTCAACCTGCGCGTGGGGCGTAGCAGCGACGATCGCAATGTTTCGTTCTTTCAGATAGCGGAGCATTTCGGCGCCATCGGCCTCGATCACCGGCTGGGTAAAGAGTGTTCCAACGCTCGATCGGATCACGTTGGGATTGTGGATATCGGTTGTGGGGTCGCAGACAATCACCGCATCGACGCCTGCTGCATCGCAAGAGCGTAGAATCGTTCCCAAATTGCCCGGTTTTTCGATGCTTTCGGCAATCACGAGGAAGGGCGCCTCTTTGTGCATGAGGAGTGCATCGAGATCGGAAAGAGTGCGATGCATTTGTGGCGCCACACCGAGTAACCCGTCAGGTCGATCGCGGTAGGAGAGTTTTTCAAACACCTCTTTCGTACACTCCACCGCTTCCGCTCTCGATTGGGCGATCAACGCCTTTTCATTAGTCCCCAGAAAAAACTCGGGACAGAAAAAAATTGTCTCCACCAGTTGGCCTGCGTCAACGGCTCGCTTGAGTTCTCGATAGCCTTCGATGAGAAACCGATCGGTCTCATCTCTCCCCTTCCGGTCGCGCAGTTTAACTGCCTCTTTCACCCGTTTATTTTGCAGGCTACTAAGCATAGCGTACCTTTGCGAACACGCCGCTGGGGATGGGCAGAGCTCCGGGCGATTCCAGGAGCATTTCGCCCGTTTCGATTTTTGCTCCCCGAAACATTTGGTAGGCCAGATGGCGGATGCCGGTCGGTGTCATGCCGGGAGTATGGCAAGAGAAATAAACAAACATCGGCTCTTTGGATAGCACGCTGCGGCAAAGATCGAGCAGAGGAATGATATCTCGTTCGATTTTAAACACTTCGCCTTGGCTTCCGCGTCCAAATGTGGGTGGGTCGAGAAGGATTCCGTCGTAGCGCGTCTCTCTTCTCACTTCCCTCTTTAAAAACTTGATCGCATCGTCGACAATCCACCGGATGGGCGCTTTTTCCAACCGATTTAGAGCGCAATTTTCGCGTGCCCAATCGACCATCCCCTTCGATGCATCGAGGTGGCATACGCGGGCCCCCTCTTGGGCAAGCGCTATTGTGGCGCATCCCGAATAGGCAAAGAGATTGAGGATGTTGGGATTTCCTTTGCGAACAAGAGGCCGCAATTCTTCCCAGAGGGCCGCATGCTCAGGGAACACACCCAGGTGGCCGAATTCGGTGGGAGAAATTTTGCATTGAATCCCCCCGAACGCCAGGGGCCACTCTTTGGGAATTTTACGCGCAAAACTCCACCGTTCGCTTTTCTCTCTCGAAAATTCGGCGTCGGCCTCTTGCCAAAGTTGCAGGTGGCTCTTTTTCCAAAGCGCTTGCGGGCAAGGACGAATCAATTTGTACTGGCCAAATTGTTCCAACTTCATCTCTTCACCGCTATCGATCAGTTGATAGGTCATACAAGTCTCCGAATGGCGGCAAGCACCTCATCCACAGCAAATTCGATCGCGGCGGCCCGCTCTTGTGGGGCCATCAGACGCTTTGCCTCGATGGGGCTACCCCGCATGCCTACTGCAATGAAGATTGTGCCGACGGGCGTGTGGGTAGTGCCCCCACCTGGTCCTGCAATGCCGGTCACGGAGGCGACGAGATCGGCCTCGGTTTTCTCGAAGAGCCCCTCTGCCATCTCGATGGCCCCTTTCAGACTCACCGATTCGGCCTCTACATCTAAAAACGATTCCTTCCAGCTCCTCGAATAAACTACCATCGAGCCGAGAAAAAATTTCGAGGCGCCGGGAATCGCTGTCAAACGAGCGGCGATCGCGCCGCCAGTGCACGATTCGGCCAAAGCCAACGTTTTTCCACTTCGGATGAGCGCTGCATGCAGCTCTTTCACATCAACCCGCATAAGAAAGCTCCAGTACAGAAAAATTACGACTCACGAGCTGCGGATGGCGATTGATCCAACTAAAACAGGTTTTGCCCAGCCTCATTGGAAGATTGATCCGCTTCCCATCAACCACCATGGGAGTAGCCACCGTACGTTCCCGAACCCATTTCCGCACAGTCTGGAATAGTTCGAGATTTGGCCCCTCTTCTACTTCTACCAGATCCATTGTCTTCGACTGTTGAATCACTTGCGGAAAAGAGAACTGGAGCCCCCAAAAAATACTCTCCTGACTCAAGACCATTGGACGAAATATCCCATCGACGGATGAGTAACCCATCTGGTGCACCTGGATATGAACCATCGGCTCACACGGTTTGACCAAGTAGCGATTTCCCGGCACCTCTTGCAGCCAAAATGATTCCTCATTTTTTGTCCAAGCGAGCGCGTTGTATTTTTTGATCTCCGGAATTGATCCATTTTGCAACGCCTCGATCCAGCGTCGATACTCGAGAAGAAAATCGCCCCTTTGTACAGGAAGCTCGCCCATCGAAAACATCCCGGATAAAGGCAGCAGCCAAGAGGGCTCAACCAGATCAAACAGAGCGGATAGCTCCTGTGAATCGACAAGCGCCTGGAGTTTAAGCCATTTTGCGGCCTGAAACTGTCCTTCTTGAGCTGGAGTTGAGATTCTCATAACGAAGCAGTTCGCAATTTAGACACTCTGGAAAAAAAGAAAAGGACAATCACACCAATGGAAATGTACGTGTCTGCCAAATTGAAGATCGGGAAAGAGCGCCCCCAAAAACAAAAATGGAAAAAATCGGTGACATGTCCATAGACCCAATAATCAATCGCATTGCCCACGGCCCCGATCACGATGAGCCATAGGGGAAAGGAAGGATTTTTCCCTCGGTTGAAAAAGAGCAGATACACAATCAAGCAGGCGATGATCACCGAACGAAAGGCAAAGAGAATGCCCGAATGCCCCTGAAAGAGGCCGCACGCGGCCCCACTATTGCCCACCAAGTTGAGAGAAAACGTGATAGGAGTCCAATCGAATATCGGAATACCTCCGAATGGGAAACCGGTCAACTTCGCGGCCAAAGGAGGGATATACTGGAGCGCCGCCACTTTAGTCAGTGCATCGAGGCCCAATAAGCAAACAAATATGAACATCCACTTTTTCAAGAGAGTAAACCTTTTTCATAACGTTCTTGTGCTTTGACTGTCATCGTCGCATAAGGAACCGCTTCGAGCCTTTTGAGCGGAATTTCTTCGCCTGAAAGATCGCAAACGCCGTAGGTGCCCTCTTCGATCTTTTCCAATGCGCGATCGATTTGTCGGAGGACTCCAAATTCCTTATTCGTGACCTCAAGGCTGATATTTTTTACAAAATCATCCGTTCCTTCATCGGCAGAATGTTGAGAATAGCCTTTTGCTTCATCGGGAGAAGTCACCTCTTTCTTGGATCCCTGCAAAGCGCGCGTGACCTGCGCACGGAGATCCTCTAAACGTTTCTTAAAATAGGCAATTTCACTTTTCTTCAGCGCCATTGGCACTTTCCTCTTGTTCAAGTTCTTTCAATGCCGCACCGCCATCCGGCGCGATCGATTGAATGGCCTCCACCAGCTCTTGAATGTCTTTAAACCGCTTATAAACGCAAGCGAAACGAATATAAGCAACCACATCCGCTGTCAACAAATGCTGGAGGACGATCTCGCCCAGCCGTTGACTGGGGATTTCACGAACCCCTTTTCCAACCAGATCGGCCTTGATCTTATAGGCAAGGGCCCGAACCTGGTCGTGGCTAATCCGCGTGTGGCGACAAGCGGCGTCCATTCCATTGATTAATTTTTCCTGCTGGAAATCTTCATACGTACCATCCCGTTTTTTCACCTGCAGACTCAGATCAACCGTTTCAAACGTAGTGAAACGTTTCATGCATTGGCCACATTCTCGTCTGCGCCGGATCGCATTGATCTCGGCCGCAAATCTCGAATCGGTCACCTTTGAATCTTCATGGTTACAAAAAGGGCAGCGCACGGCTCCAACCTCACTGTCGCCTCTTTTAGAGGGTAACAAAATTTTTGTGAACTTTTTTCCTTTCGGAGTGGGGGAATATAACAGATTAAAGGGCAAAAGGGCAAGATGATCAAAAAAAGAGACGGGGGAAAAGGCGATCCGCCCCTTCCCCCGTCCGCTTCGCGGATGGGATGCCACCCCGCAAGCCAAATATTGGCTTGCTCTCTCCTTCGGAGACGGTGGGATCCCCTCTCGCGGGGCCGACAAGCGGCCCTGTCTGCCGGGGCGGCGATCTCGGTCGGTTTTTCGAAACGAAAAACATCGCCCTCGATTCGAATCTCACCCCGCGATGCACGCAGGTGCATCGCTTTTTCCTTCGGAGACGGTGGGATTCGAACCCACGAAACGCTTTCACGTTTACACGCTTTCCAAGCGTGCTCCTTAAGCCACTCGGACACCTCTCCACAGTAAGGATCCAAAGGATTCTAGCCGAGTGTTTCTTAAGATTCAAGAGGCAGACAGAAAGGAAAAACCGGGCATGGTCGCGTTCACGAAGATGTGGGGAAGCCCCACACCCCAAAAAAAGCAATTCACAGAGATAGATTAAGAGTTACACAGAGAAAAATTCTTTAATTTTTTCTCTGCGCCTCTGCGTCCTCTTCTCCGCGCGTTTCGCGCGCTCTGCGCTGATGAAAAAACGTGAGCTTCTGGCTTGCATCGTCGAGCACGGGCACGGGCACGATTTTGGATTGCAAGATATGACCTAAGAAGCAATAGTAGATGGCGTATGGCGCGATTCGCATATATAGTTTTGTTTTTTGCTCTCACTGCTTGCTCTAAGACACCCACACCAGACCGAAAACCTCTGCTTTTAGTCAGCATTGCCCCCTATCAAACATTGGTGCAGCGAGTGGCCGGGGAAGCGTTTGAAGTGGAAACGGTCGTTCCGCCCAATGCGAATCCCCACAGCTATGAACCCACCTCCAAACAGGCCGCTTTGATGAACCAAGGGACCGTCTGGTTTCGGATCGGCGAACTGTTTGAAGAAAAACTATTGCCGCTGCTACCCAACATCAAGGTTGTTGATTTGCGGGAAGGGGTCTCGATGATCGAAAACGGGGGCCATTGCAAAGAATGCGGCCAAGACCACTTCGATCGCCACATTTGGCTAAGTCCAAAACAAACAGCGAAGCAAGTGAGTTCTATTGCCCAACGTCTTCAGAAGATGTATCCGGATAAGGCTGAAGGACTTAAAGAGAGGGCAAAGAAATTAACGGAAGAGCTGGACCTGTTGGATAAAGAAATTGGGGCGCTTCTCGTCTCGTCCCATGCGAAAACATTTTTGGTCTCCCACCCTGCCTTTGCCTACTTTTGTCGCGACTATGACTTGACCCAGCTCTCGGTTGAACAAGAGGGAAAAGAACCGCGCCCAAAAGAAATTGAACAGGTCTATCGCTCTGCGATTCGTACTCATACTGAGATTGCCATTGCATTGCCTCAACATAATAATAAGGGAGCTCAGCTGATTGCTGAAAAGTTGCGGATCCCTGTCCGTGTCGTAGACCCCTATTCGGCAGCCTATTTTGAGACGATTAGGAAGTTGGCGGGTCTCATTGCAAACCCCTACCAAATCGACCATGAATAACCGTGCTATCCAATGGGATCAAGTAGAGTTTGGGTTCGAAGCATTCCCAGTGCTTCGCGCAAGCTCATTTACAATTTCCAAAGGGATTTGGACTGGGATCATGGGTCCCAACGGCGGTGGCAAAACAACTCTTCTCAAATTATTGATGGGGTTTTTGGTCCCGCAAAAAGGGGCTATCCACCTGTTCGATCGCAAGCCCGTTGAAGCGAGGCCCCTGATCGGCTACGTGCCCCAATTTTCCCGTTCGGACCGAGATTTCCCTATCACAGTGGAAGAAATTGTTTTATTGGGCTGCTTAGCTCGCCCTGAGAAAAAAGAGCAGGTGGACGTGTGGATGGAACGACTGGGCCTCCTTCCTCACCGAAAAAAACCGTTCGGCGCCCTGTCCGGCGGCTTGGCGCAGAAAACGTTGCTTGCAAGGGCCCTCGTTTCCGATCCAGAAATCCTTTTACTCGATGAGGCGACTGCGAGCATCGATCCCCCATCGGCCATGGCGATTTTAGATCTTTTAGAAACGCTCAAGGGCAATAAGACGATTTTGATGGTCACCCACGACATCAAAACAATTGTTGAGCGGGTTGATCAAATTTTGTGTGTGCAGGGAACGATCGATACCTATTTGCCGGGACAGGTGTGCGAACACTTTGCCATGGGGCTGTACCATACTCCCCTGTTAGAACTGCCGTTGAACCACTGGAAATAAAATGTTTTTTTCAGCGCTTTTAGACAATCCTTTTTTACAAATGGCTCTTTGGGCAGGGCTGCTCGCCTCTGTGGCTTCCGGCCTCATCGGTTCCTATGTGGTTGTGAAACGGATTTCTTTCATCGCCGGCAGCATCGCCCATTCTATTTTAGGAGGGATCGGGTTTTGCCTTTGGCTACAAAAATCGTGGCTCCACCCCATGATGGGTGCAGCGTTCGGGGCCATTGCTTCGGCGCTCCTCCTCGGCTGGATCCAGCAGCGATTTCGACAGAGGGAAGATGCCCTCATCGCGGCGATTTGGTCGACCGGAATGGCGATCGGCGTCATTTTTATCGCCCTGACTCCCGGTTCGACGGTGGAACTAATGAATTTTTTATTTGGCAATATCCTATGGGTCTCTTCCACTGACCTTCTCTCGCTGGCCGCCTTGGACCTTGTCACGATCGCCTTTGTCGCCTACTACTACCGTCCATTTTTAGCCCTTTGCTTCGATGAGGAACAGGCCATTTTGCAGGGAGTACCCGTGCGGCGGCTTTATCTACTCCTCTTGTGCCTTGTGGCCCTCTCAATCGTCCTTCTCATCCAGGTCATCGGTACGATTTTGGTGCTGGCCCTCCTGACAATTCCGGCGACTTTGGCCGGCCTATTCACCTCTCAACTTCGGCCTATGATGGCCCTCGCCTGTGGCTTCGGTGTCCTCTTTAGCTTCTTCGGGTTAGGCGCCGCCTATGAACTGAACTGGCCCCCCGGGGCCACCATCGCTCTCTTAGCCGCCGTCGTCTATATCGGCGCCCTTGTGCTAAAAAGAAAAAAATTTCTTGCACGCCAATAGCGTTGACAAGGGAAAGAGCATTCGGTTATTATCTTTTAGAAAAATTCTGCCTTTTCCGGAGGAACGATGTACGCGATTATTGAAACTGGCGGTAAGCAATACCGAGTTGAAGAGGGCGATGAGCTCGAAGTCGAATTGCTGAAAGCCGACCAAACTGTAAAATTTGATAAAGTCCTCTTGGTTCATGACGGCAAACATCCGAAAATAGGACACCCCTATTTGGAGAAATGTGCTGTTCACGCTGAAGTACTCGGCGAGACCAAGGGTCCTAAAGTGATTGCCTTTAAATACAAGCGCTGCAAAAACTACCGCCGTACCATTGGCCATCGCCAAAAGTATTCGCGCGTCAAAATCACAAAAATTGCTGCGGCATAAAGGAAATCTAACATGGCACAGAAGAAAGGACAAGGCTCGACCCGTAACGGACGCGATTCCCGCTCCCAACGCCTCGGCGTTAAAGCCACAATGGGTCAATTTGTTACCTGCGGCAGCATCCTCGTCCGTCAATGCGGAACGAAGTGGCATGCCGACAAAAACGTAGGCATCGGCCGGGACTACACCCTATTCGCTCTCACGGATGGGATTGTGTCGTACCGCAAGGCTGATAAGACCTACGTGTCGATCATCCCCCAACCAGCTTAACCTAGGCCCGGCTCTTTGATGTTCACCGACACTGTAGTGGTTCATCTGGTAGCCGGAAAAGGCGGCGACGGCGTCATCGGTTGGCGCCGTGAAAAATTCATCCCCAAAGGCGGTCCCGCCGGAGGCGATGGAGGCAATGGTGGCTCGATCATTCTCGAATCTTGCCGAGAAGTGCACTCCCTTGAAGATTTCCGCAACCGCCGTATCATCAAAGCACAAAATGGGCAACCGGGCGGTAGCAATAACTGCACCGGCAAAAACGGCTCTGATCTCATTCTCCAAGTCCCCCTTGGCACCCTAGTCAAAGATCCCAAAAATAAAGAGATCCTCTTTGATTTCACTGAACAGGGACAAACTTGGGAAATCTGCTCTGGCGGCCGTGGCGGTAAAGGTAACTCCCGCTTCAAAACAGCGACTCACCAGGCCCCCTTCATCTGCACCCCGGGAACAACTGGCCAAGAATGTGAAATTGAACTTGAACTCAAACTGATTGCAGACGTCGGGTTCGTCGGTATGCCCAATGCGGGCAAATCGACCCTTATCTCAGAACTTGCCCATATCGAAGTGAAGATCGCCCCCTATCCTTTCACGACTCTTCGTCCCAACCTCGGTATCGTCCAATTCGATGACTTCTCCCGTATCCTCATTGCCGACATCCCAGGCATTATCGAAGACGCCCACGCCGATCGGGGCCTTGGCCTCGCTTTCCTACGCCACATCGAGCGCACCTCCACCCTCGTCTTCCTTATTGAACTCGCTCCCTACCAAGACAGAGACCCCTACGCAGAATTCGTCATGCTCCGTCGCGAGCTACAAGCCTACAATCCAGAGATGCTCCAAAAGCCATTCCTCACGGTCCTCAACAAAATCGACCAAGAGAACGCCGCCGAACTGGCCGCCCAGTTCCGCTCCCAATACCCCTTCGATCCATCCACACTCTTTGAAATTTCTGCTCTTGAGCGGCTCAATCTCGAGCCATTTTTAGAAGCAATGAGAACGATCGCCCAGCGCGACTCCATCCGCTATGTCTAAAAGCTGTGTACCTCTAAGGCTTACTGCTTAAACCAGGGGACATGATCACGCCGCAAAGCGGCTAAAGATAACGCCTTCGAAACGAAGGCTAATGATGTACATGATGCAGGGAGGCCCTGCAACCCAATAAATTTTAACTGGGGTTCGGGGCCTCCCCGACATGCATATCTTTAGCTGAGCCTCGCAGCGTCATCCTTAGCCACGCTTCGTGGCGTGATCCTGTCCTTTGTTTTGAATAGTATGGACTTGTGGAACCTAAATCTAGCGGCCCCAGCTGCGAGGCGTCTCTTTACTCAAGAGCATGCCGATACCGCCCGCAATGATCAGAACCGAGCCCGCCAGTACCCAATAGGAAGGCACTTCTTGAAAGAGCCACCAGCCGAGAAGCCCCGTAAACGGGACGCTTAAATAACTCATCGCACTCACCTTCGAAACGGGCGCATAGGTGATCGATTTGGTCATAAAATATTGGAACAGAAAAGAAAATAGACCAATCAACAAGAGATCGAGCCAAAGAAGTGGATCGACAATTGGCTGCCATGCGTAGAACATGGGGAAAGCTGAAAAAACCACCGAAATCAGAAAATAATAAGTTAAAATCGTTTCAGTGCTTTCCACCTTTGACAATTGCCGGATGCCCACATAAGCAATCGCTGCAAAGAGTCCATTGCCCAACCCCGTCACGTTGGTCCATTCACTCCACTCCCCCGTCGGCCGCAACACCAACAATACACCAGCAAAACCACAGGCGAGCGCCCAAATTCTTCCCTTCGGGACAATCAATTTCATCCACAAGAACACGACGATGGGAACAAATAGAGGCATTGTATTGGTAAACGTAAACGCATTCACCAACGGCATGTGCAAGACTGAATAGAAATAGCAATACATCGATACCAAGCCTGCAGTGGCCCGTAGAATATGTTTCCCTAAATTGGCTGCGCGAACTTTCACCTTTCCGCGCACAATCCAAGGCATGAGAAGCAGAAAGGAAATGAGAAAGCGGGAAAACACCATGGTTTCAATGGGCACAGGTGCTGCCCACCGAATCAATACCCCGCAAATCGAAATCGAGAGCGCCGCCAGTGCCCCAAACAAAAACCCGTGATGCTCCCTTTCCATATCTGCACCATACGAAGAGTAAATGAAAAATGGAATGATTTACTTACTACTTTGTAAGACGTAGCAGGTGATGCCTACACAAAGAATAATAGTAATTGGTATCAGTTTATCCCAGTCTATTGGCTTGTCTAAAATCAAAGCCAACAATGAATGGGTTACGAATGCGGCAAGTATCGTGAGAGACACCATGAAAAAAACATTCTTCGCCTTTTTCAATAAATTCAACATCGTAACTTTGTGCTTTTAGATAGTTATGGGGTTGGTAGCGTTGCAACTATAAGTGCAATTTCAGGACATTCGACCATAAACCATGGCACCCAGATTGTCGCTGCCGCGCAACCGACAAATGAAATCCATGCCGCAATAGGACCGGCATCCGCCCCGGGAGCGCTGCCTATAGTGTTTATCAATAAAGTAGTGAATACAATTTTAGCAATTTTGGAAGCTGTGATGGTGACTTTGAAATTTTCAGGTCGAAGAGTATCTCGAATAGTTCCTAAAACTTCGCCTGCACCAGTTTTCAGATAATTTATTGCAGCTGTCATATTAACTCCTATTTTGCTCCGCAAAGCTTATAGAAGAGCGGGAATATGTTCCAGGAAATTAGGAGCAAATAAAAAAACCCCGCTATAATGACGGGGTTGGAATGTGCGTGCTTTTAGAGGGTGTCTACAAAGTCAGCGATCAAGCAGATTTTGAGGGATTTTTGATGAGATTTCGCTTGGCTTTGAGGCGACCATATGCCAACGGCTCATAGGCGCCGAAAGCCCAAGCGGAAGATCGCAA
>Ga0334722_10002136_pt1 | contig 22858 bp, 18 predicted proteins | sample C3_bottom_MG_FD_207210 | JGI IMG/M metagenome (GOLD analysis project Ga0334722, IMG submission 207210) | Sediment microbial communities from Yellowstone Lake, YNP, Wyoming, USA - C3_bottom | ecosystem: Environmental > Aquatic > Freshwater > Lake > Sediment | place: USA: Wyoming | collected... | reverse complement strand
GATACCAAGGGTGGCCATCTCATAATCGCCGGCCGTTCAAAAATCAACCTGATGCTTATCCTGGCTACCAGTAGCAGTCTTGGGCTAGCTAAGGTCATGATCAACTCGGTCATCGACGAGATCTGTAGCGAGCTTGGCAGATAAAAATAGGCTAAGCCCCCGCACTGTTCCAAGGGGGCATATTCAGCGTGCCAGTTGGATCAAATCCACAGTGAACTTTTCGTGAAGCCACAAAGAAAGGGGGCGGCAACCGATTATTCGGTCCCGCCCCTTTCTTTGTGATGCAATCGCCTTCAGCCTGCAGAATTCAGAATTCCTCAGTACTTTTTATCGGCATAGGGCAACCAGCCGCCAGCCAGCACCAGCTCCCGATCAAAGGCATTCAGCACAAAACTACAGACGACCTCAGCCCCGGCGGCGGTTGCCTTCAAAGTGCTGGTCGCCAGATCCACGGCCACAGTCAAACCATCACCCAGGGCGATTACCCGGTCGATTTCCGCCCTATTCAGCTCTATCGCCAACATGCCGCAGTTAAACATATTCTGCCGGAAAATCCGGGCAAAGCTTTCACCGATCACCACGTTGATACCATTGACCTCAAAGACCCAGACGGCGTGCTCCCGGGAAGAGCCGCAACCAAAATTGGCCCGGGTGACGATCACTTTGGCACCCCGCAATTTTTCTCCAGCCGGGTCGAAACCGGAAAGTTTCAAATCTTCCAAAATATACGGTGTTAGGGCCTCTTTGCTATTCTCGGTAAGGTACTTGGCCGGAATGATCTCATCGGTATTGATGTCATTTCTGTCCAGACAGATGGCCGGACCGCCAAAGGTTTTCATCGTCTATTCCTCCTCAATTCAATCAAGAAATGGCCTTGGGTCGGTAATTTTCCCGGTCACGGCAGTGGCAGCAGCAGTAAGAGGGCTCATCAAGTGGACCATGCCACCTTTACCCATCCGACCGTTAAAATTACGGTTGGTGGTCGAGGCGCAAACCTCACCGGGAGCCAGCACCCCATTGCTCATCCCCAGACAGGCGCCGCAGGTTGGGTTAGTCACACAGAAGCCAGCGGCCATAAAGTGCTGAATGATCCCCTCGGCCAGGGCCTGATTGTACACCGCCGGAGTGGCCGGCGAAAGAATGCCGCGTACACCCTCAGCAATCTTGCGACCGGCGACGATTTTCACCGCCTCCCGCAGGTCCTCGATGCGACCGTTGGTACAGGAACCAATGTAGACCTGATCGACGAGGGTGCCACCCATGGCAGTCACGTCCTTCACCTCGTCAGGCTTGTGACCGAAGGTGACCTGAGGCACCAGGTCGCTGACGTCCAGATTAAATTCACCGGAGTAGGAACAATCGGGATCGGAATGCCACTTGGCGAAGTCGGCTACGGCGGCCTCGATGGTCGGATAGTCGCTCTGGATAAAAGGCCATAGATACTCAGCCGTCACCCGGTCAGGCAAACAGATGCCGCAGGTGCCGCCAGCCTCGATGGCCATATTGCACAAGGTCATCCGTGACTCCATGCTCATGGCGGCAACCACCTCGCCGCGGAACTCCATAACCTTGTCGGTGGCGCCGTTGACCGTCAGTTCTTTGATGATCTTGAGAATCACGTCCTTGGCGTAAACGCCCTTGGGCATAGTCCCGCTGATATTGACCTGCATGGTTTCCGGGGTGCGGAAGGAACAGACCCCCTTAAGAATCCCCACCTCCAGATCGGTGGTGCCAATGCCGGCGGCGAAGGCTCCAAAGGCGCCGTGGGTGCAGGTATGCGAGTCGCCCATGATCACGGTGTATCCGGGGCGGATAAAGCCCTTTTCGGGAAAGAGGGCGTGGCAAACACCGTTGGCCCCGACATCAAAAAAGTCGTCAATCTGCTGCCGCTTTGCCCAGTCCCGGAGGATCTTGGCCTGGGTGGCAGTCTTGCTGTCCTTGGAAGGGGTGACGTGATCGATTACAACTTTAATCTTGGCCGGATCAAAAACCCGGTCCATGCCCCGGGCCACCAGATCGTTGATGGCAATGGGAGTTGTAATTTCATGACACATCACCACATCCAGGTCGAGCACCACATTACCGGGCGCGGGATTGTCCCGGGTGTGGGCATCAAAGATCTTTTGCGCTATTGTCTTGCCCATAAGCCGCCTCCATGACGGACAAAGTTGTTTGCAGTCAAAATCATCCGAGTTAATTCGGAACCGCAGATAATAGTAAATGTCGGGAACTTTTCAAGCCCGATTTGCCGTAGAGTGGGAAAAAGCCCCTGCCACTGTCTAAAATCACCGCATCAACCTAGCAAACCTCCCGTCTCTACTGGTATAAATTCATTGACCTTTGCATTTCAATCCTGCTAAATGTTCAAATTTACAGACTGGCTTACTTTACTGACGCCGGGCATTAACGGAGATACTTTAGATGTCCCAACCTGGGCACGCCTCGGACAACGACCGTAACGATATAAAGATCAGACACTCTCTGATTCTCGATATCACCAAGGCCGAATACGATGAAATTCCGTCTTTGCTCGCAGCTCTGCTCGACGATGTTGCACGTCTCTACCGAGGAGAATGGGCAACCCATGAGGCCTGCCAGACCGGCTACCACAATCTAGGTCACGCCGTCGACGTGGCATTACTGACCGCCAGGATGATCGCCGGCTGGAACCGCTTAGGAAACGACGCCCATCCGAAAATTTCCCGAGAACTTTTTCTGACCGCCATGGCCAGCGCCATGTTTCACGATGCCGGTTACATAAAAGAAAAAGGCGACCAGTTAGGCACCGGCGGTAAATTTTCTTTCAATCACGAAGATCGTAGTATGGCCATGGCCACAGGTTATCTGACCTCCCATGAATGGCCAGGACGAGCAGCCAGTCTTACCGCCGACATCATATCCACCACCAAGTTTCACCGCCCACTTGACATGGAAGGCCTCTTCGCCACCCGGGGAGAAGAAGTCATCGGTCGCATGGTAGCCACCGCCGATCTGGTCGCCCAGATGGCTGACGTCAACTACATGCAGCGAATCAACGATCTTTACGCCGAACTTCAGGAGGCCTATAAGTTTGAAGGTGAGGCCAACCTCAAGGAGCGGGGGTTCAAAGTTTTTTCTTCAGCCGCCGAAATGATCGCCGGCACTGTCGATTTCTACGAAAATTTCGTCCTTCCCCGTCTCCAAAAATTGGGCCGGATGGACCAATACCTGGTTTCTTTCTTTGGCGCCGGACGTAATCCCTATCTAGAAAACATCATGGCCAACCTTTCCGGGCAGTTGTTGGATAAGCATAGCCGCTGGCGGCGCCTTGGCGATATCCTGGAAGACCTAGGTTTAGTCACCAAACAACAGATCGACTCGGCCCTGCAGGTCCAACGCGACTCCCGCCCCGGCAAGCTAGCGCCCAAACCGGTCGGGGGATTGTCGCTTCGCGACCGCTTGCTCTCCTGGATGGAGGGCAACCACTTTGACGAGCGCTGTCTGGGTGAATTACTGATGGACATGAAGATCATCAACCCCACCGTCCTTCGCCAAGGCTTGCTGCAGCAAATCATGCCCCCCTCGGTGGTGGACGAGTTTTCCCGTGATGAACTCTTCTTTTTTCTGGAAATTTCGGTATTACTCCAGAACATCGGTCGTGGGCCCTGGCTTTTCGACCAGATCCTGGAGATGACCAATGAACTGCTTAGGTGCGAGGCCAGCTACATCCTCCTGGCCAACACCGAAAGTCAGGAGATGCTCATCGCCATCCCCACCGGCCCAAACAAGGACCAGTTCGATGGTCGGATCATCCCAGCCGATAAGGGCCTGGCCGGCTGGGTCTTCAGCCATGGTCTGCCGGCCATTGTCAGCAACGTCCATCAAGATGATCGCTTCGATTCCGAGATCGACAGTCTGGTGCGTCAGGGGTTCGACACCAAGTCGATCATGGCCGTGCCTTTGCACATCAACGGCGAGTTGATCGGCGTGATGGAATTGATTAACAAACAGAACGGCGAGTTTTCCAGTCACGACATGGACATTCTGACCATGCTGGCCAACCTAATCGCCGTCTACCTCGACAGCGCCTTCCGCCTGCAAGAGCTTTACACCTGAACGCGACAGCCAGGCGGCTCAACTGGCTTGCATCTTTGCCCCTGATACTTTAGTTTCAGGTCCAGCGCATTTTCAACACCAGCACAGCGATCCGGAAAACCTACCAAGGACTTAAAGTCATGACCGATTCTCGGCGCCGTATCCGTCAGATACTGGCCATATTACTAGTGCTAAGCTTCTGCGCTATACCCGCACCCCTTCTGGCCGCCCATGGCATCAGTATAGACGGCAAGCTCAAATACCCGGTCAACTTCAGCCATTTTGATTATACCTCGCCCAAGGCGGTTAAAGGCGGGACTCTGGTCCTTTCAGGTCTGGGTGGATTTGACAAGATGAATCCCTACACTCTCAAGGGCACCGCCCCCGACGACCTGGGCGACCTGGTCTTTGAGACCCTGGCCGTAGCCAGCCTGGATGAGCCCTTCGCCGAATACGGCCTGATTGCCAAGGACATAGAACTGGCCGACGACAAACTTTCAGTCACCTTTACCATCAACGAACTGGCCAAGTTCTCAGACGGCTCTCCGGTCACCCCGGAGGATGTCAAATTTTCCCTGGATACCTTGAAAAGCACGGCTGCGCACCCATTTTACCAGTCGTACCTGCAAGATATCAGTGGTGCCGAGGTGCTGGACAGTCAGAAGGTACGCTTCAAGTTCACCAAAAAGAACCGGGAACTGCACCTCATCGCCGCCCAACTGCCGGTCTTTTCGAAAAAGTTCTATACTGCGCATCCTTTCAGCGAGGAGTCGCTCACCGTCCCGGTGGGCTCAGGCCCCTTTATGGTGGGAGAATTTAGCCCGGGCAAGTTCATTACCTACAAACGTAATCCGAACTACTGGGCAAAAGATCTCCCGGTGCGCCGCCACCAGTTCAATTACGACACCATCACCTACAAGTATTTCAAGGACCAAATCGTTGCCGTGGAGGCCTTCAAGGCCCACGAATTTGACTTTATGCAGATAAGCATCGCCAAGCAATGGGCTCGGGACCTGGTCGGCCCTCGCTTCACCAGCAAGGAAATCATCAAGGAAACCTTGCCTCACCAAAATGACCAGGGCATGCAGGGGTTTGCCATAAATCTGCGGCGCTCGTTCTTTCAGGACCGCAAGGTCCGCCAGGCCTTAGGTCTGGCATTTGATTTCGAATGGGCCAACCACACCCTCTTTTTTGATCAATACACCAGGAGCTCAAGCTACTTTAGCAACTCTAACCTGGCAGCCACCGGTCTGCCCCAGGGGCTGGAACTGGAGTATCTGACGCCGTTCAAAGAGAAATTACCAACGGAGGTCTTCACTACCCCGCCCAGCCCACCAGCCACCAAGCCTCCTGGCTCACTGCGCGAAAACCTGCGCCAGGCCAAGGCGTTACTGGCCGAAGCCGGTTGGCAGGTAGACAAAAATGGCAAGCTCGCCGATAAAAGCGGCAAACCATTCGAGTTTGAGATCCTTCTCTCCAGCGCTTCCTTTGAACGGGTCATGTCTTCCTATGTCCAAAACCTGGAAAAGCTGGGAATAAAGGCAGGATACCGGACCATCGACCCGGCCCTGTTCCAGCGCCGCATCCAGGATTTCGACTATGACATGATGGTGAATGTGTACGGCCAGTCACAATCTCCAGGCAACGAGCAGCGTGATTACTGGAGTTCGACCAGCGCCGACCGCAAGGGATCGCGAAATTTAATGGGGTTGAAAGACCCTGTCGTGGACAATCTGGTCGACAAGATCATCTACGCCACCACCCAGGAACAACTTGCAGCGGCCTGCAAGGCCCTGGATCGGGTGCTCTGGTACGGCTACTATCTGGTGCCAAACTGGTACCTGGCCAACCATCGGGTTGCCTATTGGAACCGCTTCGCCCGACCGGAAAAACTGCCCCTCTATTACTCACCGGGTCAAGCGCTTTACACCTGGTGGGTCAAATAATCCCATGGCCTCCTACATCCTCCGGCGCCTTCTCCTGATGGTCCCCACCCTCTTTGGGATCATGCTTACCACCTTCATCGTCACCCAGTTCGTGCCGGGGGGGCCGGTCGAGCGGATGATCGCCCAGATCGAGGGTCGCACCGTCGGCGGCGAGGTCCAGACCGCCCATACCCTATACCAAGGCAACCGGGGGGTTGACCCGGAACAGATCATCAAGCTTAAAGAGCTCTACGGTTTCGACCGTCCCCCGGTGGAGCGTTTTCTGGTGATGATGAAAAACTATCTGGTCTTCGATTTCGGTGAAAGCTACTACCACCACCGCACCGTGGTCGACCTGGTGATCTCCAAACTGCCAGTATCCATGTCCTTGGGGCTCTGGTCCTTCCTGATCGTTTATCTGACCTGTATTCCGCTGGGAATCAAGAAGGCGGTGAGCGACGGCTCGCGCTTCGACGTTATGACCAGTTCGATTATCCTTGTCGGATATGCCATCCCCGGCTTCGTGCTGGCCATCGTCCTGATCGTCCTTTTCGGTGGCGGCAGTTTTTGGAATATTTTTCCCCTGCGTGGACTGGTTTCCGACAACTGGGTCCAGATGGGGCTGGCCGCCAAAATTTTTGACTACCTCTGGCACATGGTCCTGCCGATCATCTCCATTGCCGTCGGCTCCCTGGCGGTGATGACCCTGCTCACCAAGAACAGCTTTTTAGAGGAGATCCGCAAACAGTACGTCCTGACCGCCCGGGCCAAGGGACTCTCCGAGAACCGCATCCTCTACCGCCATATCTTCAGAAACGCCATAATCCCGATCATTACCGGTTTTCCCGGCTCCTTCATCACCGCCTTTTTTACCGGCAGCCTGTTGATCGAAACCATATTTTCCCTCGATGGCATGGGACTTCTGGCCTACGACTCGATTATGAACCGCGATTACCCCGTGGTGATGGGCACCCTTTATTTCTTTACCATCATCGGTCTGATTTCCCGGCTGCTCTCCGACCTGAGCTATGTCATGGTCGATCCCCGGATAACTTTTGAAAGTGTCGAATCGAAATGACCAGACCGCGCCGAACCCTGCTTAAGCGCCGCTGGGACAAGTTCCAGAGTAACCGCCGCGGTTACTGGAGCCTGGTGCTCTTCACCATCCTTTTTGTGGTCAGCCTGGGGGCGGAGCTGGTCAGCAACGACCGCCCCTTTGTCGTTCATTATCAGGGAGGTTGGTATTTCCCAATGGTGCAAAGTTACCCTGAAACCACCTTCGGCGGCGACTTTGCCACCGAGGCCAATTACCGTGACCCCTACATCCTGGAAAAGCTCACCAACGGCACTAACTGGGTGCTCTTCCCGCCCAACCATTACAGCTACGCCACGATCAACACCAACCTCAACCGGCCGGTGCCCTCACCCCCAACCCGTGACAACTATCTGGGCACCGACGATCAGGGCCGCGATGTTCTGGCCCGGTTACTCTATGGTTTCCGTCTTTCGGTCCTTTTCGGCCTCGGTTTGACCCTAATCGGCACCCTGCTGGGGATCGCTGCCGGAGCGTTGATGGGATACTTCGGCGGCCGCACCGATCTCCTGGGCCAGCGCTTTATCGAGATCTGGAGCGCCATGCCAGAGCTCTATCTGCTGATCATTTTCGCCGCCATTTTCAAGCCCAGTCTCGGATTACTTCTGGTTCTGCTTTCCATGTTCGGCTGGATGGGACTTTCCGACTATGTCCGGGCCGAATTCCTCAAGGGCCGCAACCTTGATTACGTTCAGGCGGCCCGGGCGCTGGGGGTGGGGAACCTGACCATTATGTACCGGCATTTATTACCCAACGGCATGACCCCGGTGATCACCTTCCTGCCCTTCCGAATGTCCGGCGCCATCCTGGCCCTCACCAGCCTTGATTTTCTTGGACTCGGCGTGCCACCGCCCAGCCCAAGCCTGGGTGAGTTGCTGGCTCAGGGCAAGGCCAACATCGACGCTTGGTGGCTATCGCTCTCCACCTTCGTGGTCCTAGTCGGCACCCTGGTTCTACTCATCTTTATTGGCGAAGCCCTGCGGGAAACCTTTGATCCGCGAAAGGTGTGAGATGACTACCAATCGTCCCCTGCTAGTGATAAACGACCTCTCGGTCACTTTCCACGGCGAGGGTGAGGACAACCAGGTACTGGACCGAGTCAATCTGACTATCCAACCGGGAGAGACCGTGGCCCTGGCCGGTGAGTCAGGCTCTGGCAAGTCGGTTACCGCCCTATCAATCCTCCGGTTGCTGGACCATGAAGCGGTGACCAGCAAAGGCCACATCGAGTTCGATGGCCGTAACCTGGCCTGCCTAGACGAGGTAGAGATGCTGAAGGTCCGCGGCAATCGGATTGCCATGATCTTCCAAGAACCAATGACCTCGCTAAACCCGGTCTATACCGTGGGCAGCCAGATCATTGAATCGCTGACCATTCATCAGGGACTTAGTTATACTGAAGCCCGCCGCCGGGCCATCGAATTACTGGACCGCACCGGCATTGCCAATCCGTCTCAGCGCATCGACTCATATGCCCACCAGCTCTCCGGCGGCCAGCGTCAGCGGATCATGATCGCCATGGCCCTGGCCTGTCGCCCTGCCTTGCTGATCGCCGACGAGCCCACCACTGCCCTGGATGTCACCATTCAAGCCCAGATCCTCAACCTGATCAAGGACCTCCAGCAGGAGATGGGTATGGCTGTCCTGCTGATCACCCATGATCTAAACATGGTCCGCAAGAGCGCCAGGCTGGTCAATATCATGCACCAAGGCCGGATCGTCGAATCCGGCCCCACCGAGACCATTTTCAACCATCCCCAGGCCCCCTATACCATCCACCTGTTGAACTCGGTTCCCCATGGCCAGCCAAGCGCAAAGCCCGAGTCCAAACCACTTATTGAAGTCCGTAACCTCTTGTGTCATTTCCCGGTAAAGAAAGGTTTTTTACGCAAGACCGTGGGGGTAATCAAGGCATTGGATGGGGTCGATCTGTCTATCCCCGAGGGAACCACCCTGGGCGTGGTCGGAGAGTCAGGCTCCGGCAAATCGACCTTGGGGATGTGTCTGCTGCGCCTGACCGGCTGCCGAGGCTCCATCGTCTACAACGGCCGGGAGCTGCTGGCCCTGAGCAACCGCGAGCTTCGTCCGTTGCGGCGTGAGTTACAGGTGGTATTTCAGGATCCCTTCTCTTCTCTCTCGCCCAGACTAACGGTGGAGGAGATCATCGCCGAAGGGTTGGCTGTGCATCGGATAGGCGGAAGCAAACTTGAGCGCCGCCGCTTGGTGGAAGCGGCCCTGGCCGAGGTTGGACTGGAGGCGTCAATGGCTGACCGCTACCCCCACGAGTTCTCAGGCGGCCAGCGCCAGCGCATCGCCATCGCCCGGGCCGTGGCCCTCAAACCAAGGCTGCTGATTTTGGACGAACCGACCAGCGCCCTAGACATGACCATCCAAGCCCAGATCATCGAGTTGCTTCGCGACCTTCAACAACGGCTGGGTATGACCTATCTCTTCATCTCCCACGACCTGCGGGTGGTAAGGGCCCTGGCCGATCAGGTGGTGGTGATGTTGGACGGTCAGATCGTCGAACAAGGCCCCTCGGAGATCTTCGACTATCCGCAACACCCTTATACCCGCAAGCTATTTAAGGCGGCCTTTGAGCTGGATGAAAGCGAATAGCCACCTCCTCCCCTATAGCGATGTAACCGTGGCCGGTTAAGTTAATTATGCTTGACTTATCCCTGTTATTCTTCTAAAAAAGGGGGCGTTCTGTACGGACTGGGGAATGGTCTAACGGCAAGACAGCAGACTCTGACTCTGCCTATCGGGGTTCGAATCCCTGTTCCCCAGCCAATTCGCCTCACTGACATTTTTTGTCACTCTACTGACACAGATTGACCGAAAGCGATCTCAAGCCTCTCTCTGTATATCATCGGATTTCCCCCAAATCAGTTGCCAAACGTATTGAAAACCCATATCACCTTTGAGAAAAAGTGTTTTCTTGCCAAGAGCAAACATTACTGGCACAGAATATGCTGTTGATTTAAGTTGAGTTTGAAACTGGAGCAGGTTGTGATACACTCCAGCAATCGAACGCTAGGAATTAATGCTGGTCATACGGATGAGCGGCATTTGGTTAACCAAACAGAGGAGGAATAAACATGTTGAATCACCTGAGAATGCAGAACAAGGAAAAAGGCTTCACCCTGATCGAGCTCATGATCGTTGTCGCGATCATCGGCATCTTGGCCGCCGTCGCCATCCCGGCCTACATGACCTACATCCAGAAATCCCGTCTGACTGCTCTGGTCTTCCCCGGCGTGCACTCGATTGAGACCAATATTGGCTTGATCTATGCCACCCAGAGCACAATGCCGACTTTAATCTCTGACGTTGTTGGCGATGCTGATACTTCTTTCTTTACGGCACAAATAGCCAACAGAACCCTTGAAATTTACCTCAACACACATCTGGAAAAACTCACCAAACTAACGAAAATTGGCAATGGCAAGATTGTCTTTATTCCGTCGTCAAGCCAAGGCAAAATCACCAAATGGGATATTACCGGCGACCTTTCCACCCAGTTGGGACTTAAGTAAGTTGAACTGAATTTCATCATTTAGAACTGATTTCACGAACTGCCTGTCGATTGTCAAATCGGCAGGCAGTTCCTTTTTACCAGGAGCTCTCTCCGGATGAAGTCAACGCCATTTTCCGAAGCGGCCATCCTAAAACTTCTGCCTTATCTTGTAGTACTTTTGCTCATTGCTTCCTACCTGAACACTCTCAATTCTCCGGCCATTCTAGACGACGAACATTCCTTCATTTCCACCAGCAAGATTCAGATACAAGATTTTTCCCTCGGCTCTTTTGCCGCCTTGAAAAATTCGGAATTCGGCTTGGGACGCCTCCTTCCCATAATCACCCTGGCCGTCGATAACTATTTTTCCCACGGCCAAGCTGCTGGTTATCACATCACCAATATAGTCATACATATTGCAGCATTCTTCAGCCTGGCCTTTTTTCTAAGACAGCTAATGCGTCTCCCGGTAGCCGCTCAAGCGTTAAAGATCTGCTCTCCACAATATTTGGTGTGGGCGGTAGCCGGACTATGGGCACTCAATCCAGTCCAGACCAACGCAGTGACCTATATCGTCCAGAGAATGGCGTCCCTTTGCGCCCTATTTTACATATTAAGCCTGGCCCTTTATTTACAAGCCCGGCAAGAATCAGATCGACGAAATAAATGGATCTGCTTCTTTGGCGCGACACTTACGGCGGGATGTTCCTTTTTCTCCAAAGAGAATAGCGCGACTCTGCCTTTTGCAATTCTCCTCTTGGAGGATTTTTTCATTAGCCCAGGCATTATCAAGAAATATATTGGCAGATTTATTAAGTGTTACTGGTTGCCCATATTAGTTGTACTAGCATTGCTTTTCCCAATCTTGACCCAGAAATGGCATGGAATTGCAGGCAGCTACGGTTCAAGGCCATTTAATCTAACTGAACGTCTGTTGACCGAGTCTAGAGTCGTAATCTGGTATATTTCACTGCTGCTGTTGCCGTTGCCATCTCGTATGAACATCGACCATGATTGGGTAATAAGCCACTCGATCTTTTCACCAATGGCGACTGTGTTCTCGATCATAGTATTGGTGTTACTGCTTATTTTCGCCATTAAGATCCGCCGGAATCTTCCTTTACTAAGCTTTGGAATCCTGTTCTTTTTCCTGAATATCCTTATCGAATCATCAATAATTCCCCTCGAATTGGTTTTTGAACACCGGCTTTATCTTCCGTCCCTGGGTATCTTTCTCTCTATCCTGACGATTGCTGACTTAGCCATCTTCCACTTTCTGAAGGAACGGAACGAATCATTACAAAAGGCCACGATTCTGGGGCTGATTATCCTCTTTGCCGGCTCCTCGCTTTTGACAACTTTACGAAATTACGATTGGCGTGACGAAATCAGCATTTACGGCGACATGGCAAAGAAATCTCCCCACAAACCCAGAGCGCTTGGCAACTATGGTATGGCTCTATCCAGAGCCGGACAACCAACGGAGGGGCTAAAATATCTCGATCTGGCCTTCTCCGAAGGAAAACCCAATGCCGAGGGGTACTATGGTATTACCAATAATCTCCTGCTGACCTACAATCAACTGTATGGCCCGAAGGAAGCCTTGAACAAAACCAGCACTTTAATGCACCGCATACCGAAAGATGCCGACCTAAACAACATTGATCGACTACACCACAACCTTGCCAATATCTACTTTCAGGACAATCAACTCGAAAACGCCTACGATTACGTCAAACAAGCTCTATTCCTCATGCCAAGTGATCAAAATCAGGTAACCATCGGCTTGTGCATGGACATATTGTTTCAGGTATATGATGATACGACACTAAGGAGCAAATTTGGCTTGTCCGATGGGAGCAAGCCAGAAGCTGTTGGAGAAAAAGTTATATCTTTGCTAATTGACTCCAGAGATTACAATAAAGCGTCTCTGATGATTGATGAATTCTCCAGGATCAACCGAGAAAAATCAGATAAATTGCGGGGTCTGCTTGAAGTTCAGCAAACACTAAACCATAAAGCCCAAATGGCCTCAGATATCAACAATGATCAGAACTATATTGATTTTCTTGATTTCAGATGGAGTGTGAAAGCCGCCAATTTCATCAATGGCTATTATCAACCTTTAAAACCTCTGGCCAAGTTCCTTACAGAGCGATCCAGACAACAATTCCCCAACGACCCTTTTGCCGGATTAGCCTATTTCAGGGAGCTTCAGTCAAGCAACCCGATTGCCGCCAAAGAACTCCTGATCAACGAACTTCTCACTGAATTTCCCGACTTTCCTCCCCTTCTGATGACTGTATTGGAGTACAGAAACACTCTGCCTGCTATTACCTTACGCACCGGCAAGCGCTTGCTTGAAATATACCCAAAAGCCCCAGATTGGAAGCAGATACAACTAATGATCTTGACCTATCAAGCCAAAATGGCTAAGGGGAAAGCAACATAACACCGGAGTCCATCCCGGGCACTCCACCGTTTCTCTATATTTTAGGTAGGATAGGAGAGCAGCATGCCAGAGAACCCAGCAAAGCCGTCCGTTACCATACTTCTCCCCTCTTACAATGAAGAACAATCCATCGGCCAGACAATCGCGTCAATCAAAGGCCTTTATCCTGACTTCGAGATCCTGGTTATTGACGATGGATCGACTGACAATACCCTGAAAGCCGCCATGGCCGCCGGAGCCAATGTCTGGCCCCATCCTTACAATATGGGTAACGGTGCCGCCATCAAGACCGGTCTGAGGTGCGCCGCTGGGCAATGGGTAGTGATGATGGATGCTGACGGACAGCACGACCCGGCCGATATTGCTAGGTTGCTGGAATTCCGAGATCAATTCGACATGGTGGTTGGAGCAAGAGACGGGAGAGGGCAGGCTGGCATACATCGGCTGGTGGCTAATCAGATATACAATCGTTTGGCCTCTTATGTGACCAAATTTGCCATTGAAGATTTGACCAGCGGCTGCCGACTGGTGAAAAAAGATACCGTAGATCAATTTATTTACTTGCTGCCAAACACCTTCTCATACCCGACTACAATGACCATGGCTTACTTGCGCAGTGGAAGAAGTATAAAATACATTCCAATTTCAACAAAACCCCGAACAGGTAAAAGCAAGATCAGGATATTACAAGATGGAACCAGATTTTTCCTGATCATCACCAAGATTGCCACTCTCTTTTCACCATTACGAGTATTTTTGCCAGTCAGCGCGTTGTTCTTCTTCACCGGACTTGTTTATTACCTCTATACCTTTATCACTTCTCACCGTTTCTCCAACATGTCAGCGTTGCTATTCACCACTTCAGTTATCATCTTCATGATGGGGCTGGTTTCCGAGCAGATCACCCAAATGCGCTACGAGCGCACCAAATAGCACATCGTGAAACATTGCTTGCCCCCTGCCCGATATTAAGACTCTATATCCGAGACAGTAATATTTCTTCCAGTTTATCGGCCACTTTTTCCCAAGAGGCAGTGGGCTTATAAATCGGGGGACGGCTTTCAAGTGCGGCAAATAACTTGGCGGAGAAATCATCAAGATCATCTATTCTAGCCAAGTAACGCTGGTCACCACCCAGAATCCAGCTAGTAGAAGCTGTCTCGGAGGCAACGACTGGAATCCCACACTTCATTGCCTCATAGAGCTTGACTGGGTAACTGTAGTGACCAAAGGAAGAGTCTCGATTCAACACTAAAAGTACGTTCATACTGCTGAGCACGAAAGGCACCATGTTATCAGGAAGATACCCCAGCCAACGTATATTAGGAGGAATTTTCAGACCTTTTTCTTTGCGACCGGAGGCGACTATCGCCACTCTTGGATCAATTTCGCAGATACGATCAGCAAGCTGAAAAAGAAATTCAACCCCTCGACTCCGATAGAGCGAACCGCAAAAACCAATTAGTTTCTTTTCTTGAGGGAGTCCAAGTTCCGTTCGACAATTATATCGATTCATTGGAATAAATTCGGGATCGGCCGCCATAGGCAAAACAACTGCAAGTCGATCACTCCTATCCCGCTGCATCATCTCCGCGAGCTGCGGGCCTGCCGCTGTAATCATGTCCGCTTTGGCCAATGCCCGCCGCCACATATAATGCAATGGTTTTAGCCATGATATATAGCTCTCATAATTATCATAGGCATCAATCAACGATTTACATCCATGACGTTGTGCTAAATGCTGAGCAATAATGCCATAATAGGTATCAGAAAAGCCAATTACCCAATCTGGCTTATTTAATTTAATTATCTTATTTACATTATTGAAATATGCTAATGGACCTTGGCTAACTAGACTAATTGAATTCCATCGTATTCCACCTTTTTTGAGTTCAATGTGAGGTTCGTATTTATGGCTATTGAGTAAAATTTGGACATCATGGCCTTTACGAGATAGTAATTCAGGAAGATAGTAGAACCTGCCATATGGTCGTTCAATCAGATCTTTGCCTTGTGGGCGGCGTTTACAGAGAAAAACAATTCTCATGCAATAATCTCACGACAGTGCAAGAAATTTATCAGGCGATTTTCCTAGCAAGCCTTCGAAATATGAAATTGTTTTAAGCAAACCTTTATCCAATTGAACAACTGGCTCCCAGCCCATAATTCCCTTGGCCAGCGAAATGTCTGGTTGTCGCTTGCTTGGGTCATCATGCGGTAACGGTTTGAATATTAAACTTGATTTACTTCCGGTGAGTTCAATGATTTTTTTAGCAAGCTGGAGAATGGAAAATTCGTTGGGATTACCCAAATTCATTGGCCCAACAAAGGCTTCATCCGTGGCCATTAAAAGGATAAAGCCTTCGATAAGATCATCGACATAGCAAAACGATCTTGAGTGCGAGCCGTCACCATAAATCGAAATTGGATCACCCCTGAGGGCCTGGACAATAAAATTAGACACTACACGCCCGTCGTTTGGATGCATGTTCGGGCCATACGTATTAAATATTCTAGCGACTTTAATTTTCAGATTATGCTGGCGGCGATAATCGAAAAACAAGGTCTCAGCGCATCGCTTCCCCTCGTCGTAGCATGAGCGCACGCCATTGGGATTAACATTACCCCAATAGCTTTCAGGTTGGGGATGTATTGCAGGATCTCCGTACACCTCTGAAGTAGATGCCTGCATAATTTTTGCGTTTACACGCTTGGCAAGACCAAGCATATTGAGTGCACCTAATACTGATGTTTTTGTAGTTTGTACTGGATTATACTGGTAGTGAATTGGAGATGCAGGACAAGCGAGGTTATATATTTCATCGACCTCTATATAAAGAGGATAAGTGACATCATGGCGAATCAACTCAAAATGGTCATGACTCAATAGATGACGAATATTCTCTTTGGTCCCTGTAAAATAATTGTCCAAGCAAATTACTTCATGACCATCTCTGAGGAGCCTTTCACATAAATTTGATCCAAGGAAACCTGCACCTCCGGTGACTAATACTCTTTTTGCGTGATATCCTTCCAAAATATCTCCTTTATTGACCAATAAACAGAACAAACAGTCATAATCAATTATATATATCCCTATACAACGAAAGATAACTTTCTGCCTGCTTTTCTAATGTAAATCCATTTTCAACAAGTTTCCTCGCTCTTGCACCCATACTTAAACGCTCAGCTGAATGCTTCAGCATCCACTGGATTTTTGTTGCTAAATCATCTAAATCACCTTCTCTGGCCAACAAACCTGTTTCCCCTGGGATAACCATATCAGGAATTCCACCTGTATCAAAACCAACAACAGGTATTCCACATGCCATAGCCTCTAATGATGTCTGACCAAAAGCTTCCTGCAATGAAGGAATGACAAAAAAATCTGAAGCCGAATATATTGTGGATAATTTCTCAGGTGAAATTTGATATCCAGTACAAACAACCTCAACCCCAGGTATTTCTTTGGCAATTTCACCATTGCCAAATGCAAGCAACAAAATATGTCTTTTGTCATCAATTTTTTGTATAGCTCTAATAAGTTCTAACATACCTTTTCTTTTAGAATTAAGGCCCACCGCCCCAACAGATATAATAGTTTTATCAGAGTGAATATTTAATTCTTTTCTAGCAACATCTTTGGTCTTTGGACAAAAAACATCGGTATCAAGTCCATAATGAATAGTTTGAAATGTCTTAACATTTGAAAACATTTGACTTTTTCGAGCTTCACTTTCAATCCATCTGCTATTGGCTACAGCATGAATATTTTTATTTTTTATTGAGTTAAATTTTATTTCAAAAGATTTTCTAGCAAAATCATGCGATGATTTAGCTAGTTGAGGGCAATCATGGCAGCCAATTTTGAAATATTGACAACCCCAATTATAATTGCATCCACCCGTAAAAGGTGTCATATCATGTAGAGTCCATACGATTGGCAAGTCATCAGGGATTGAATTGAAAAAAGATGGATGATCGAGAAATTCATAGATCCAATGAAGATGTAAAATATCCGGCATAATTTCGAGCATAGAGATGCTGGATTTACAATAAAGATTTGGAAAACGAAAACGTTCATATCCCGCCTGTTGTTTGGACATGGTCCTAATCGCTCTTATAGGATATAACCTTCGCCTTAAGGATCTGTATAATTTTGCGAAATTTGAAGTACATTTGTATATGGGTATATATGTCCCATCTGGGGGTCTAATTTCCTGACGGAAAGTTGTATCTGCTTGAGAGTAGCAAAATTTGCTATCTACACTTAACTTTACTAAAGAATCATGTAGCCTTCGGGCAGCAATAGCAGCTCCACCATTGATATATGTACTCAGATGACTTACTTTCATGAATCAACGCCGAGCATTGAAGCAATATATATTATTTTCAAGACGCTTGATAGCAATTAAAGATACAAAACGATCTAAAGGACGAATGATTCTCATGACTACATACATCACCAGAAGAAAGAAATTCTTTGAGAGCTGAACGTTTTTAAACGTTCCTTTCTTTATTTTAATAGCTTTATAATATTTGAATGGAATCCCAAAGGTTTGAATATAAAAACCGTATTTTTGCGCACCTTCTTTGTCTTTGGGGGTTAGTTTGTTTATGATCATTTCAATAACTTCTTCATGACTATGAGGATTATAGGTGCTTCCAAGATGTTGATATAAACTAGGACCAACAAGAATTGATGGAACCCCCCAATACGCTGCTTCAATTCCAGCAGTTGAACCAAAGGTTATAACTTTTGTGGCTTTTTGCATGAGGGTGTATGAGCTGATTTGACTATCAGCTTGGATTACTGTTAGTTGTGGAGATTTTAAGTTAATAATTGAATCTGCATTTTTATTGCTTATATTTTTCTGATTTGGGTGAATCCTCAAATACACATGAAATTTAGAATTGTATTGTAATGCGTCGAGAATTTTTCTTATACCATCAATTTGATTAATATATATTTTGTGCTCCCAAACATCTCCTATAGCTGAATACTCATCTTCAGAGGTAGTAAATATTACAATATTTTCTTTTTCAATATTCCAGTCATTAGGAAGTAAGCCATTTATTTGTCCTACAGTAAATGCAATCCATGTTGGTGATATCTTGTTAATTGGATTCATATAAAACGTATTGGCAAGTTCGTCTCGCCTATCATGGTCATGTTCGTTTTCCCATGTTTCATTAATAACATCGTTTGTATATCTTATATCATGAGATAATTTATTAACAGAAATAGAATAATGATTAAGTGTGCAACCACGCTCGACCAAGAGACATTCGACATTGTTTTTTTGACATGCACGATACACTGCGCGCATAGGTCCATATCGCCCATTATATACATATACTTTATCAAAGAACCCTGTTGATAAATACTCATTAATTGAACTAAAAACCACAAATGATGATGAAATAAACCGTCTCGCCAAGTCGTTGTATTTATTGAGATCAGTATGTGGGTCACGCGTTAAAGATATTAAAGATGATAAAGCGGCATATCCAATATCGAAATTATCAAAGGTTATCTTTTTCAGATCTTCAACATTTGACAATTTCAACTTCATAAATAATGCCAAATTAAATTTATTAGCTTCGCTCATATTGGTCAGAGGTCCGACATCAACTTCTTTTGAAAGAAGCCTTAACCCTCTTTTTCGTCTATTAATGCAAATGAGGCATTTGGTAATATTGTGATCAGGGTTAACATCACAGGCCAAAAGCTCAGCATTGCAATAGAGAATTTTAACAAAATCACCATCATTGATGTGATTTTGAGCAATCTCTAGCTCTGTCTCAAAATGAGGCGCGTTAATCGCATATGGGGAAACAATTAATATATTCAAAATACAATCAACCTTAATAGAATATTATGGTTTGACTCCTTCCATATAAATAGAATCTGGCTTGTATATTTTCCCGTTCGGTTCAACATCTAAATGATATTCTAGCCAATTATGGATACTACTTTGAGTTGCCGAGCATTGATTAATTTGCATAAATCCACTTTTTTTCATAATCATTGAAAGTGAATATCTATCATACATCCACTGATGAATTTCTCCGCTTTGGCAAAATCTACCAATTTGCAGAGCTTTATATTCTTCTCTAAGTAGTAATTTGAGAATTAATTCTTTAAGGGGATTGTTCGCAAATATAGAACTGAGAACTAATTTAAACGTAAAAAATCCGCCATTATTTCGTATTACATCTCTAACCTTTCTTATTTTTGACTTTTTGATTGAATTAATTATTGTTTTTGCTTCAGACCCCATTAAATTTTCAATAAAAGTTAAATTTCCGACCGTTTCTCGTGAAAGATATTCCCTCATCTCACCACCGGATTTGTTTCTCACTGACTGATCATATAAATGCATCACAATCCATTCATAATCCAAGCCTGAACTATCAATTCCATCAATAGCATTATTAAGTGTCTTAAGATAAAGAGTAGTTATCAATTCTAGATCAGGAACAACTAATCTAACTACCCCACCTTTTTTCAGAACACGGAAGCATTCGTACATGAAATAATCTACTTCTGACTTAGGAATATGCTCAAGCAAATGGGAATGATAAACAACGTCAAAATGACAATCCGGAAAAGGAATCCCCTTTGATAGGTTATATGACATCACATACTTACTTTGAGAAACCGAATCAATATTAGTCCAATCGGGACAGAAACGCGTCCCACAACCGAGGTTAATATATTTCATTTTCTGATTACCACTAATATTCAGCCGATATTTTGAGGCATAGTATGCAAGTTGCCCTAGTGCCTGTGGTGGGATAATCCTTAAAGCACAAAACCTTATAGGAGGCTACCTATGGTTAAGAACAATGTCCAATTTCAACAGGGAATGAGTTTGGTGCAAATTAATGGGCAATATGGCCCCAAAAATAACCGAAGTTCGATGGCAATCAGAAATCAACAAACAAGTTCAGTCCTCTTGGTTTGAAGCCATTTTCTAAAAGTATTGGTAGGCAATGTATCCCAAGTAAGATATTTGCTATAGGCCTTTATAACATCTTCATTTTGATAAAGCTTTTCAGCCTCTGCGAACATTTCATTTCCTTTTTCTACATCGCCAAGCTTAATGTTGATATATCCAGCCATGATGGCCGCAATGACATGAAAATCATATTGCCTGAATATTTTTCCATATTTGATGCGCGCTTTTTCAAGCCCATTTTTGTCGCTAACAAGACATTTGTTTCCCAAGAAATTAACCAGGATATTCGCGTCATATTGCGTATCTTTCAACCACTTTGCACTGAAATTCTCGGTTTCCATGTTAACATCCATGTACTTCATGTGAAGAATGTTCTCAGGGGCATGAACAAGGAAACCTTTCTCAAGCGCCAGCTCATAATATTGCGTACCCGGAAATGGTGTGGCAATCGAAAAAACGCATGATTCGGCAAAAATAGAGGCGGCAAAGTCGATAGTCATTTTAATTTCTTCTTTAGTCTCGCCCGGATTGCCGATCACGAAATAACACTGCAGTGGTAAATCAATTTTGTGGCAGTATTCAGCCATTTTTTTCACATGATCGAGATCGACACGCTTGTTCATAACCTCTTTCAAAACCCTGGCCGCTCCGGATTCTACGGCGAAAATCGCTTCGATGCAGCCGCTTGCCTTACATAAATCGAGGAACTCTTCATCAACACTGTTTGCATGAAATGAACTAGTATCGAACCAAGAGATATTCAGCTTCCTATCGATCATTCCCCTGAGCAAATCCTTGGCATGTTTCTTGTTGCCATTGAAAAAATCATCCCGAACATATAACAATTCCAACAGGTATTCTTTTTTTAATAATGCGATTTCGTCTAAAACTGATTCAGTATTTCGTAGCCTATGGATTCTTCCGGAATACAATTTTGACGAACAATAATTGCACGAATTTGGGCAACTCCTGCTCGTCAGTAGAGGGAATTCGCTACGCCCAAGTATTTCACGATACCTGGCAGTGTTCAGTAGATCAAAGGCAGGCAAAGGAATCTCTTCAAGATCCATGACCAGAGAGGGGATGTCGTTGTTGATAACGATTTCTCCATGGTCACGATAGGCTATGCGGGGTATATGAGCCAAGTCTCTGGATTTGTCTTCTTCTTCCAGTACTTTCAATATCGTTGCTTCTGCTTCCCCAATAAATAATACATCCAGATTCTCCATTTGCTCCATAACCATCTTCGGGAAAATGGTTGCATAGCCTCCCAAATAGGTTCTTATATCAGGATGATGGTTTTTTACTGTATTTACAAGTTCACTAACAAAATTATGCTGAAAAGAGAAAAGTGCAGAGAAGCCGATAATGGAAGGGCGGTAGATTTCTATCGAGTCCAGAAGGGCTTTCCGGGTAAGTTCCAACATGTGGGACTTGTCGTTATCAAGGGAATGTGCATATGTTTCGAAAAGATCTAAATAAAGATCCAATATTTTGACTTCATACTTACCATGATTGCGAATGACCGAGGCGATATAAGCAGGGCCAAGCGGGACGGCCAATCCTGAAGCAGCAGTGACCCTAATATCATCGACTGAATTAAGCTCAACCTCTGGCACCCGAACTAGCAGAATTCGGGGCTTTCCAGAAATTGTTTGGTTATCATTCATTAAATTGCACCGATAGAAGTTATGAAATATGGCCGCAATTCCGCATTAAGACTGATTTTAAAATCACCCCTGTTGGGTGAATTTACACCTACAAAATCGATTTCCTGAATACCTTTTCCAAAGGCATCTTTTATCATGTGCATGAGCAAGAACGTCCCGGCAAAGGTTTTTCTGTGGGACGGGTCATTAGCGCCGAACAAATAGTATGCGGTTCTATCGTCATACAAAAACATCACCGCAGAAACCGGCAAATCACCAAACAAAGCAATGCTCATTTTTCCATATCCACCGTCAATCGCATGTTTGAAGATAGATTTAACTAATACAGATTTTTGATGGGTTCTTTCTATATTTTGTCGCTCAAAGGTCTTGGCATGAAGATCATCAAGAACATCTTGATCATCACTTATTTTTAGCTTCAGCAATTGAGAAGACTTTTTGAATTCTTGCATTCTGACAGTTCTGACTGAAGACATATAACCGTCAAAATCATGATATTCAGCGATATGCAACATGCCTGAATAGCGAAGTTTTAATTCAAAAACCCCTTTCTCCGGTTCGTGATAGTTATGCCATTGGAATGGGCGGAGATCACCTAATCGCCACGACTGGCAAAGACAAAACTTCTTGAAGTGCTCTGTTAGCTGCGTAATAAAATACTCGACGACCTTAAACTCTTGCGTTATTTGAGAATGCGCCGCCAGGCTTGAATTGTCAGCCAATAACATCCCCTGGTATTGGGTAAAAGGAAATGGCGTATCGACAGGGCGTCCCGAATCCGCATAGATGATGACTGCGCCAGCCACGATTTTGCCTTTATTGTAGCAGGTTACCAAATCATAATTTGTCTGAAGAGAATCCAGAAATTTGCTGTAAACGAATATATTTCTTTGCGGAGATGTGAGCACAAATGCATCCCACACTTGTTTGTCTTCTCTGAAATTCACTTCCAAATTAATCATTTGAGAGACAAGTCCTTGACGGAACTCCACGAGTCGCTTCTATAGACAGTAACAGTATAGTTGTACGGCAAATTATGATGTGCTAATGTGGTGCGTTTAGAAAGTTTTTCTATGCAAAATGAAAGCGCTTCAGCGGGATCCAGATAGAACATCCTCTCATCCCTGAACGTCACATGGGTCGATATCATATTGAAAAC
>Ga0334722_10002135_pt1 | contig 22878 bp, 45 predicted proteins | sample C3_bottom_MG_FD_207210 | JGI IMG/M metagenome (GOLD analysis project Ga0334722, IMG submission 207210) | Sediment microbial communities from Yellowstone Lake, YNP, Wyoming, USA - C3_bottom | ecosystem: Environmental > Aquatic > Freshwater > Lake > Sediment | place: USA: Wyoming | collected... | reverse complement strand
GAGAAGAAGGCGCGTGACTGAAGAGATCCTTCTCTGTGAATACTGTCACTGCCCACGCACTCCGAAGGGACACGACGCTTGTATCGCCGGCCTCCCAGGCGTCTATTTCGCCTGCTGTGGACACGGCGGGACGTTCGGGTATAACGATGACGATCCTGACTACGTCGTTCCCGGTCCGCATCTGGCGTACCTGACGGAGAGAGGACAACCATCCCTCTACGGCCCACCCGCCATTGAGCGAATGAGAGAGCTCGGCGGATCACCTCCCGACCATGTCCCTGATGCAGCGATGCCCGACGATCTCGTAGCTGGACTCAATTGGAGGAGCTTCTAACCGATCTGATGGCCGAAGTCCGCGACAGCAAAGCCCACGCCGTTCACTCGATGTCATCTCTGACCACAGACATCGTGGTCGACCTCGGCTGCATCGGCTGGCTCGCTCCCGATCGGCGCAGCATGGAGGATTCAATCTCGCTGCTCGTGAAGCGCTTTCAGCCGGCCGTGCTCTACGGCTTCGATCCACATCCCGGTTTGCAGGAGGGCATCGGCAAGGCGTTCGGTACTGTGGTCATGACCTCGCAGCGCGCGGCCTGGACGTTCGACGGGCAAGTCGCGCTCGAGCTGCAGGGCAACTGCACCCACGTTACCGAGGGCTTGCGCACCGACGTCGGCTGCTTCGACCTCGCGCGCTGGATCCTCGAGTTGCCGAAGGCCGAGCTCGTGATGAAGATGGACGTCGAGGGAGCGGAGTACGTTCTCCTGCCGCACCTGATCGAGCAGGGCGCCATGGAGCGCGTCGCGCGCCTGCTGATCGAGTGGCACACAGGCAGGTACGCGAACGGCCTGGAGTCCGACCGGGATGAGATCCTCGACCTGATCGACTGTCCAGTAGAGGAGTGGCTATGAGCGTTCTACCGATGCGGTTCCTGCTGATCGATACTGGTGGAGACCCGCTCTCGGTGATGAGCAAGGTCTCCATCGTCGAGTTCACTGCGCCGACTGACGACAACGGCGCGCCGTTCCCGTCGGCCGAGGCAATCGAGGAGGCCGCGGGTCATCTGAAGCCCGAGACGCCGCGCGACGAGCGCACGCTGTTCATCGTGCCGCTCCACGAGGCGCGGTCCGTCAACCTTCGCCGCCGAGGTGCGTACGAAGTCACTTCGACCGGGAGCCTTCCGTGAACGAGATGCGCGAGACCGAGGGTGTCCCAATCTGGTTGCCGGGCAACCCGAACCCGCACTTCGTGAAGCGTGAGAAGAAGGCCTACCGGGCGGACGAGCAGGGGAAGGCGATGATCGAGACCGGCCTCTTCGAGACCGGCACGGGATTCATCTTCAGCTGCCCGCTCTGCGGGCGGCAAGAGCGGAATGATCAGCGGATGGAGCCGATGTGCACCGGGCCGTCGTGGACTGACGACCACCCACCCGAGGTCATGATCTTCGCCGGCTAGTATCCTGGCCGCGGCTCGCCCACCGCCGAGACGACTCGGCCGTACAGGATCCGTAACCCTGGTCGTGACGGTGGGGACGACGAGCCTGCGGGCGTGGTCTCTTCGTCGAGGCCGCGTCCGCGCTTAGTCCTGGTACGGGTCCCTGATGTCGTCGCCTGCCATTACGACGCCGACAGGGCGAAGCTGGTGCAGCACCTCGATATTCGTGTGCGCAGCGAGCACCGTGCGGAGATCCTTGTAGACGGCCGGAGCCTCGTCGGCGCCTGAGCCGAGCACGGTGATGCCGCGGCCGGTGAGCTCGGCCTGAACAGCAGGCCAGTCGATCAGAGCCGTCGACGGATCGCGGCGGCGCTCCTTATACATGTACTTCGAGCCGTCTGGGCGTTCGCGCTCGACCTTGATGTTGCGGAGCTTGCCCGCCGCCTTTGTGCGTGACATGACGCGGCCGGCTCCGTGAGGCGCAGAGCCGAGGGCGCCGATATCGAGTGGCATCAGCGACTCATACGGCATGCGACCATCATCGAGGATGCCGCGCACGATCACGCTGATATCGCCCATCGAGCTACCGATGAATGCGGTCTCGAGCGTCAATGGCGTCGCGCCCTTGCGCACGACCCAGTAGCCGTCCTCCAGCCAGGCGAAGTTGTGATGGCAGTGGACTGACTCGAGAATGCGCGTGCCGAGGATCTCGACCACCTGGTCGATCACGTAGTTGCGACCCGCGTAGGCGTACTCACCCGCGAGCCTCATCGCCTCGACGTAGAGATCGCCGGCTGGCGTACCGATGTCGAGCACGGCTGGCTCCTCCGACTCCTTCACGCGATCGCTGAAGTTCTTGCCCTGGGCGATCGCGAGGAAGCCCGAGGCGACCGTGTGCCCGAAGCCGCGCGAGCCGAAGTGGCAGGCAATCCAGACGCGGTCCTCTTCGTCGAAGAGCAGGTCGACGTAGTGGTTGCCCGAGCCAACCGTGCCGAGCTGCGCGGCCGCCTTCTGCTTCAGCGGCTGCCCGGGTTGGGTGTCGAGCTCGTCCCAGACAGGGCTGTCGAAGAGAGCGTCGTCGATCGGCGTTGGATTCGAACGACCGAGCCCGAACGAGACGGTCTTGCGAATGCGTTCCATAAGCGCAGGAACAGCTCCCTGGATCTCGTGGATATAGAGGCTCGTCATCACGGCCTTGTTGCCGCAGGCAATGTCGAAGCCGACGCCCGACGGGCTGATCGCTTCGCTATAGGCGACGACACCGCCGATTGGCATCGAGTAGCCAAGGTGGCCATCGGCCATGAGCGCGCCGGCGACTGCTCGCTCGTCAGCGAGGCAGTTCTCGATCTGACGCACCGCGCTCTCCTCGACCTCTCCGAACACCTTCAGATTGCTCACCGCACACTCCTTGGTAGATCTACCAACCCTAAACGATGCCCGCCCTCGGCGTCGAACCGAGACATTGACCGGGTCTGAGCCGGCCTCCTCTGCCAGTTGAGATAGACGGGCTAGAGAGTGGGCGCGGCTCGGCTCGAACGAGCGCTTGCGGAGTTACAGTCCGGCGTGCTTCCAGCTACACCACGCGCCCGCAGTAAGCGGTAGGCGCAAGGCGTAGAAGAACTGCTGGCGGACCATGACCATGTTGCGACTCTACAGAAGGTGCTCACAGCCAGCAACTGTGGCCCATTCGGCGTTCACAGGTGCACGGTTCCAAGGGGCCACAGTGATCCGCGCTCTCGCCACCCGGCATGAGTCTAGAGACTTTCTAGAGATCCTCTAGATGACCAGCAAGGTAGCGCGCGAGACCCATCTTCTTGCCCGAGCGATGGTCGCGCACGACTCCGTCCTGCATGCGCACGGTCCGGATCTTGTCGCCGCGCATGCCGCTGCCGATCTGAGATCGACGGTCGGCGCCCTCTCGCTCCCGACGCTCCTCTTCATGGTGTGCTTTCAGCCGAGCAGCGAGAGCGCGGAGGGCGGACTGCTTGTTCTGCCACTGCGATCGCTCCGCCGTCGCCAGCACGGTGACACCCGTCGGGGTGTGACGAAGCCGCGCGCAGTTCTCGGTCTTGTTGCGGTGCTGCCCGCCGGGTGGTCCTGAGCCGGAGAAGAAGTCCCACTCGAGCTCGCGCTCGTCGAAGCTGTGGTCCTGCGGCGGTACCATCGGGAAGACCGCAACGGTCACCGTAGACGTCTGGCGCCGGCCGCGCTTCTCGGTGGGAGGCACGCGCTGCCATCGGTGTCCGCCCGACTCGCGAGCAAAGATTCGCTCGGCATCTTTGCCCTCCACCTCAAGCACGAGGAAGCCGGGACGCTCTTCGAGGATGGCGTGGTCAAAGACAGTGGCGCTTGCAGGCGGCCTGGTACACAGAGGCCTGTTCGCGCACGAGCAGCTTGGCGTCGTTGCCGCCCTCAGCGGCGCGGATCTCGATCAGGACGCCGGCCATCATCGAACCTGGAGCAAGCAGAGATCGTCAGATACTGAGCGAGCGCCCTGGATATACATCCCGGCATCGTCGATGAGCATCGAGATCTCGCGCTCACCGCACTCCAGAGCCTTCAGTGCGCCGATGTCTTCCATCCGCGGTGTGATGCAGCGGACGATCTCGGTGTAGTTGACGCCCAGGGCTCTGAGCTTCGCTTCGCGCGCGGGCATCGTCCAGTCTCCGCTATCGGCCAATCCGCCGGTGACCACGAAGACTCCGTGCCCGGCAGCATGGAGCGCGTTGGCGAGATCGCGGATTGCCGGAACGTCGAGCGTCCCGTCCAGATCGAATCCGACGTTCACTGAGTCGGCCAGAAGGTCGACGTGCTCGAGTTCGAGGTGGTGGTAAAGGCCTCGACCCAGGCTCGCAGGTGATCGCCGGTTGCGTGAGCCGTCGCGTTCATCTTGGCCCAGACGTTGCTCTGCCCGGCGAAGCCGACCTCGGGATCTCCCGCGACCTGCTCGATCTCGTTGTCCTCGATGCGCTGCATCGCCGTAGTTCTACCACTCAGAGCGGTCGCCGAACTACTAAAGCCCGGGCTTTAGTACTTTCCACGGAGCGTGGACGGATCGAACGCCGCGCCTCTCGACGCCCCTGCCTGGGGTTCGGGCCCAGTTTGCACCCATGTGCGGCACGCTCCAAGCGGCTGGGGCGGGAGTCGAACCCGCGCGGCCCGAAGACCCTACGCCGTTAGCAGCGGCGCCTCTTCGCCTCTTGAGTACCCAGCCAGGTAGATCAGGCTGATGAGGACTTGGTACTGATCCCGTTGCGCGTGGCCGAGAAGGACGGCAGCGCATCCCGAACGGGTCGGGACGACAGGAGATACGGGTGGATCTCGTAGAACGGCTCGAGCGGAGCGCAGAAGCCACCCGACGCGATCACAGCGCCGTGACCACTCTCAAAGGTCTCGACCAGCCATGTCTTCGGTGCGGCCTGAACAGGAGGGAGATGCCGCGCTCCGTAGAACGCAGCCACACCTGCGAGCGCGCGCTTGAGTAGCGAACCACGAGTCAGCATCACGCGGCAACGCTATCGTCTTCGCGCGGGCGCGGCAAGCCGTTGAGTCGACGCTCGCAGAGCGCGCGCGCTTCCGTGCTGCGATGCCCGTGCGGGCAGCTCTTCCAGAGCGGCTTCCGACGCTTCAGGATCGCGCGCCGGATCGCCTCCAGCATCGGGTGATGCCTGTGGCAGAGAGTCAGCAGGTTCTCGACGTCATCGCTGCCGCCCTCTTCGCGAGGAACGATGTGGTGCACATCGAGGATCGGCGAGCACTCCCCGCCGAGGAAGCGGCCGCTACAGCCGCCATCTCTAGCGATTACTCGCTGACGAATCTCCTGCGAGAGCTTCTGTGAGGGCTTGGTCGCGGCCATCTTTTAGCCTCTGCTGAAGATCGGGGAACGGGGACCAGTCTCCAAGCGTCTGTCCTCGGACATAGGGAATCTCTTGCCAGAGCAGTGCGGCCTCGCGCCAGATCTCATAGTCACGGAGCTTCTTCGCTCGCAGCGGAAAGCGATCCAGGATCGCAACCAAGACGGCGACGTCGTCTTTAGCCGAGACCGTCCAGTGGTATTGGGGTCGGCAGTTGTAGACCCCTCGACTGCCGTCATTGCGAGCTCTCCATCCGCGCTTCCCGGTCGTGCCGACCCCTGTCCGCCGTTGGACCTCATCGAGAATGGGCGCGTCGTCACAGCGAAGTTCGATCTTGAGCCGACAGGTGAAGCTGGACCGAGCGCGCTTGGAGCAGGCGATGACGAATGATCCTTCTCCGTCGATGAAGCCTGCGAGCCAGTAACCGAAGCCGTCAGAAGCGAGGTCGTCCAGAAGGGACTGGACGTCCACTCAGCTGTGTCGCGCGCGAGGACGCGAGCCCTGATCTCTTCCGACAGATTCGTCATGGGAATTCACTCCCCAAATTGTACGAATCTCAATCGGACGGTACCGCTGGCGGGAGAGATCTACGAACAGTATTCGTGCCCGCAGTGGATACACCAGGCGACGATCACGACCCCATCCCATGTCGTGCGCCCAGCGGACAATGCGCTGTCGTGCTCGCCCAGAGGATCCTCCTGGACGCGGGAGCCGCAGTCCTCACAGCGACGAATCGCTTGCCGGTGGCGCTCCTTCTTCCGAGCTCGCTTGGCCGACTTGGCGCTCACCGGGCGAGGTCTGAGAACTTCGCGAAGCGCTTCAGGAAGCTGAGCTTGACCATCCCGATCGGGCCATTGCGGTGTTTGCCCAGGATCAGCTCGGCGATGCCCTGCTGGTCCGACTCCTCGCCCGCGTAATACTCGTCGCGGTAGACGAAGAAGACGAGGTCGGCGTCCTGCTCGATCGCGCCCGAGTCTCTCAGGTCAGAGAGGACCGGCCTCTTGTCGTGGCGCTGCTCGACCGCGCGCGAGAGCTGCGAGAGGGCGAGGATCGGCACCTCGAGGTCGCGGGCGAGTACCTTCAGCTGGCGAGAGATCTGCGACACCTCCTGCTGTCGGTTCTCGGTCGTGCCGCCCGAGGTCATCAGCTGTAGGTAGTCGACGACGATCAGTCCGAGCTTCGGCTCACGAGCCTTCAGCCTGCGCGCCTTTGAACGGAGCTCCATCATCGTGATCGATCCAGAATCGTCGATGTAGATCGGCGCCTTCATCAGCTTGTCGCAGGCAGTGGTGAGACGCGCCCAGTCATCGTTCGTGAGCCGTCCGGTGGCCAGACGGGAAGAGTCGATCTTGGCCTCGCTGCACATCATCCGCTGCATCACTTCGATCCTCGACATCTCGAGGGTGAAGAGCGCGACTGGCGTCTCCTGGCGGCGAATGCCCAGGTTGGCGGCGATGCAGAGCCCAAGCGCCGACTTCCCCATCGAGGGACGGGCGGCGAGGATGATCAGGTTCCCTGGCTGGAAGCCCGACGTCATTCTGTCCAACTCCCTGAAGCCGGACGGTACGCCGGTCACCTCAACCCCCGATTCGAACAGATGGGTGATCCGCTCAAAGCTCTCCCTGAGCAAGTCCTCGATGTGCGCGAAGTCTCCTGTTACGCGCTGCTGGGCCAGCTCGAATACCCGCTGCTCCGCACGGTCGACGAGATCTGTGATTTCGCCAGGGCGGTCCCAGCCGAGACGGGCGACATCCTCGCCGGCGGCGATGAGGCCGCGCAGCGTCGCCATCTCCTTCACGATCTCCGCGTAGTAGCCGACGTTCGACGCAGCAGGAACGAGCGCGACGAGCTCGTGTATCCGCTGCGGCCCGCCGGCCCGCGCAAGATCATCGTTGTGCTCGAGCAGATCGAGGAGCGTGATCGCGTCGACTGGCTCGCCCTTCTGGATCAGCTCACACGCGGCGGCGAAGATGATGCCGTGGCTCGGGCGGTAGAAGTCGAAAGGCGTGAGCAGCTGGGATGCCGTCTCCCCGGCTCTCACCGAGAGGAGCATCGCACCGAGGACGGATTCCTCCGCCTCGACGTTGTGCGGCAGGACGCGGGCGTGCTCCTCGCTCATAGCCCACCTTCGGCTTCACTCAGAGCGCGCAGGCGCGCGAGGCCTGCAAGCCTGTCCGCCTCCTCGTTGCCGTGGGTGCCCACATGACCACGCGTCCAGGTGAACTCGACCGTGAAATGCTGCTCCACCGCCTGAATCAATCTCTGCCAGTGCGGCAGATTCTTCGGCGTCCCGCCCGTTCGCCTGCGCCATCCGTTCTGGCGCCACGCCGGCAGGTACTCATTCCAGCCCTTCACGAGATACTCCGAGTCGGAGACGAGTGTGACCACCGAGTTCGGCGACAGCTGGGTCAGGGCGTAGGCGGCGGCGAGGATCTCTGCCTGCTGGTTCGTCGCGTTCTTCAGTGGCAGCGATCCCGAGAGCGGAGCGCCGGCATCGTTCTCGGCGTAGAAGCCGATACCCGCCGGGCCGCCAATTGTCCCCGATCCATCAGTCCACACTGTCCAGATCTCAGTCAAGCGGCCGACCACAGCTCGGGCAGTAGTCCCGCTCGGGCGGCAGGATGTGGGAGTGGCCGTCCCTCTCTGCCCTGATACGGGCGCGAAGCTCGGCCTTCGTTAGCTTCTCGTCAGCCGCGGTCTTGAGCCAGCGGCGTTGATCGGCTGGGGCCAAGGCGGCGACCTCCGCGTGTGTCGAGAAGAAGACTCCTGCTCGTCGCCGACTCTTGGGAATCTTGCGCGCGATCGAGATGCCGTTCTCGATCGTCTGCGGCTGGAGCCCCGTCGCCTCAGCCGCCTGGGCGACGAGGTCTCCGTGTCGCATCTCGATCTGCAGCAGCGTGTCGAAGCACGCCCAGCGGCTGACCTCGTTGACATGACCGAAGAAAGCGGCCATGGCTTCGAGCTCCTCGTAGGAGAGATCCGGCCTCGACGAGAGGTCGAGGCCGGTCACAGTAAGAGCGCCTGCTCGCTCCAGCTCCTTGATGAGCGAGAAGATGCTCTCGTCGGGGATGACGAGCTCTTCGCTCAAGGACTATCCGAAGCTGATCTTCTTGCGGATCGGCTTGGGCTTGTCCTCCCAGGAGCGGGTTGGAACGGATCGGTAGTCACCCTCGCCGAAGACGTCACCGCGAACAGCGCCGTCCTTGCCCGCCTCGTTGAGGAAGAGCGTGATCGCCGCGTCGCCGTTCCCTGCCTCCTGCACGCCGATGGGCTTGTAGCTGTCTGCGTCGATGTCCGAGCGCAGAATCGTGTAACTCGTTGGCACTAGCTTGGCTCCTTTCTGGGCCGTCTTTGCTTTGATACGTCGATCTTCACACCGAGCTCATCGGCGAGGACTGTCAGGACGATGCCACGCATCGTGCCGCCGCCGCGCACGCGGAGGGATTCCTGACGGATGCGCCGGTGAAGTAGTTCCGGGACCTTGATCTTGTCGATCTTCGCCCTCTCGACGCGGTAGCTACTGGCCGGACTCGCCCACGTCATTCCGTAGTGCTCTGCCAGGATGGCACCGGCGACGTCGTTCATGCGCGCGTCACGACGACGAGCCTCTGCCAGAAGAGCCCGACGTAGCTTCTCGGGCAGCCGTTCGTTGTATACCAACCGGGTCGACATAGTCAGATGCTCACGGCGATGGCAGGGGCAACAGAGAACCTCGAGATTCGAGCGCCGGTTGTTCCCTGGGTCACCATCCCGATGATGGCGAAGGCGTTTGCCCTCGCTCGTCCCGCATCGTTCGCATGGGCCAAGTTCAGGAATGATCCTCTTGGCGCGCAGGCGCTTTGCTGCGTCCGTTGCGGCGTCACCTTGCCAGCGTGATTTCCCCTTGCGACTCTGAAGCGGCGGGCGATGCTCCGTCGAAGCCTCTCTGCGATAACACGACCGGCAGCGCCGTGCCTGGAAGGACTTCCGTGCCCCGCAAGAGCATGTCGCCCACGCTGGCTGTCGCTCTGGGTCGGCACGGACACCCTCTCGCCAGCAAGACATGCAGCGTCTGGAGTTACGCGACATCCAGCTGCCGCACTCGCAGACCTTCCCTCTTCTCTCATTCAGATCAGTTCTCCTCGCGTTGGGCCTGCGCGAGGTAAAACTACTCTTGCCGTCGGACGTTAGATGTGCTTCGCGAGCACCAATCCACTGTCGTTGAGCTGAGCGATGAGCTCGTCCCGAGCCTCGACGCGGAACGATATGAAGATCCGATCGCCATTGGTCCTATCGGCAAGGATCATCGTCCAGATGTCGTGGTCGGTCGGGTCTCCAGGATCGCGCTCCGACCCCTTGTTGACGATGATCTGGTGGTCCCGAAGGACAGTGTCGTCGTCGAGGGCGTAGTGGTACTCGTCCCGAGTGGCGGGCTTGTTCTCGTCCTTACCACGGACGTAGACGAAGAAGATGCTCATTGGTCCATCAACTCCTTGTAGTCGAACTTCTGCCCGAGCGCTTCCTGAATGGTCAGCGTTGTGTGATGATCGAAACCGAGCACGCGCCCGTCGTAGAGATGAACGCGTGACGGGATCGTGATCTCGGCGAAGAGGAACTGGCGCCCCTTGTCGGTAATGCGCCAGTAGCCGGCGCGACCACCATCCGGGCGCCGCTCGCGCTCCTCCTCCATCAGGCCCCAGTAGCCGGACAAGGTCATGTAGCCGCCCTGGTGCGCGACGTCCGGAATTCTCTTCTTGACGATCGTCGGCAGATGCCCCCAGTCGTCGCACTCGCGATAGAGCGCAATCAGCGCCCGGCAGGCTGCGCTCGTGAGCTTGCGCTTGTAGACCTTGGCCAACTGCGTGCAGCAAGGACATCGCTCGCCGTCCTCGACGCGCGCGCGCAGCCAATCTCGTGCCTCCTGGAGAGTCGCGCTATCGGCGACAGTCACGCCGGCCCTCGCGCTTCGACCTTCTTGAACTCCGCGAACAGCGGACTCGAGATGACGTAGTGCTCGTCGAGATCTCCGTCGGGATCGCCGACAGGGCGGAGGATCAAGGTCGGGTTGTCGCAGATCCCGACGACTCGCATGAGCACGGGGGCGCCGTTGCGACCACTGACAGCCTCGTCGACGAAATCGGCGCGCGTGAAGAGATCGCCGAGCTCGACATCGTTGCGCTGCCAGACGGCCATCAGAACAGTGCCTCCTGGGTGAGCTCGAGGTCGAGCAGCTCATCGAGCCGCGCCATCGTCTCTTCGCGTGTCGGTTCCTCGCCGGGGATCAAGCTCGCGTAGAAGCCGGCGGCGTGCGGTTTGAACCATTCGGTATGCGGCTTGTTCCACGGCCGCTCGAGGTAAACCTTGCCCTGAATCGTGAGGTGGCACCGTTGACAGAGTGCGGCCAGGTTCCACCATCTGCAATCCCACTTCGCGCCATTGAGGTGATGGACAGTCAGGATCCGCCATTGAGCCTCGATCCTCGTCTCACGCAGGCCGTAGAACTGCGAACCGATCTCGGTCGCCACTTCATAGCCGAGATCTTCAGATGTTGCTCGTGCCCATTCTCCGTAGTCACCAACTCCAAGAATTGATCCATCTGGTGCCAGCACTCGAACAGGCCCACCGTGCGTGCAATGCTCGTCGCAAGCCGACCACTCGCCATTCCCGTGCTCGCCCTTCCGGTACGGGTGTCCGCATCGCTCGCAACGATGGCCCGCGGTCTCGCGGATCAGATCCTTGATCGGCAGGTTCATACGAGGACCGTCACCGATCTGCCTGTTCGATTGATCGACGGCCTCCGACTCCTGCGACCACGCGTACGGATACCCCGTCGTCGGGTGGATCTCCGATGGGTCGAAGTAGACGCGCAGCAAGTCAGCCACGGAACAGCTCCTTGATCGACATCCACCTGGTGCGCTCGCGCGGTGCTTGCGACTCGACTGGGACCAGATGGGAGCTACCGCTCTTTCCGCGGCGCTTGCGCCGTCGAGGACGTGGCTTTGCCACGACGCCTGCGCGCGTCTTCATCAGCTTCTGCTTGTTCGGCTCGGACTTCAATCTAGGTCTCGCTGTATTCACGAAGGAACGGGACAGGCTCGACGTTCGAGCGCGGCGGGTCCGCCACAACAGCCGCGAACGCACAGTCATCGAGGCCGTCCAGCACATTCAGCGTTTCGCCGTGGTAGATCGTCACCCAACCATCGGTGTAGTAGGGGGTCACGCGACCGCCGACCTAGCACCGTAGGTTGTGCGCGGCCCAACACCGAACAGTGAGCGCATGAACCCGGCCACCTTGCTGCCCCAGCAGTAGATCTTGTCGTTCGCTCGTTCACGCCAGATCGCCGCAAGCAACTTGTGGGCTTCTTCGCGTCGCAACTCGGGTAGCGCGATCGCGCTCACGTCTCGTCCCTGACGGCGCTCGCGGAGGACGGTGGTTCCGAGGGCTGGTTCGCCTGGCCCGGGTACACAGTCCCTCGGCCGTCCTCCGTCAGCGTCGTCTTAGGACGGACCCGCAGGATTTTGGGTTCACCGGCCGGGTTGATCGTCGGTGGCGGCGAGCCTAGTAGAGCCTTGTCCTGCGCATCCAGGGCGGCGAGGGCACCGTCTAGGTCGCCACGTCCGGTGTCGAGGTACTGACGTGCTTTGTCCGCGACCGCTTCCAGCTTCGCAAGGCGACGTCCGAGTAGCGCGAGATCCCTGGCCCGGACGGTGATCTCGGCGTCCTCCACGCTCATCCATCGCATCTCGGCCCGCCTGAATAGGTCTTCCTGGGTGGACGGGTTAGGCATCAGAGCACCCTGCTAGTGAATGTGACGCCAGTGAAGTGTGGCCTCCAGACCTGCGTGCCGTCAGGGAAGCACAGAACCTCGTCGTTGCCATGACGCCAGATGAGTAGCTTGCCGAGACGTTGCGCCATCTCGGTTGTCGCTGCGATGCTCACGCCTGCTCTCCCTCGGACGCAGAAGCGAGAGCGGCGGTGGGACCTAATAGTTCAGCGAGAAAGTCGTCCTGTGCTGAAGGGAACGAGGTTGGCGGCAGGTGCACTTCACGGCTCACCAGTTTCCGCAGGGCGATCAGCCGGCGTTCCGCGATCTCCTCCCACACGGCGGCTGCCTTACGCTCACTTGCGGCTTCGTCCCGCGCCTCTGCGAGAGCGAGGTACACGACCTCCGGTGCGAACTTCTCGGCGACCCGCAGGATATCCACCCCTGGTAGCGCTATTTCCTCGTACCCATGGCCTGCCCGCCGTCGCTGCATCATGCAAGGCTTCCTTCCGCCGATGCGCGGTCGGGGTGGATGGTGAGGCCACGCAACAACCAGGCTGTGAGCGCCCCCACCGGCTGCGGCTGGCCGAACAGGCCGACGTAACCGCCCTGCTTCTCATCAACGGTCGTGACCAACGGCTGCCCCGCCACCTGCTGGTAGGTGGGGCCGGCGGCAAGGTAGTCCTCGGTGAAGCCGGGCTCTCCTTCCAGCCTGGTGAGCACCTTCACCCAGCCGTCCGAGCCGACCGTCCATCTGGCGCCGACGATCAGGTCGACGCGCTTGCCGGTGATCGCCGCGACTGTCAGGCGTGGGATCTGCGCGCGCACCTTGACCGGCATGTCGGTCGTCCCGGCGGGGGCGACGCCGGCGTCACGGTCGACGCCGATGCCGGCGGCGTTGCATTCCAGGCCGACGGGTGGGCTGATGATGCCGGGGTAGCAGAGTTGCGTGAAGATCGCCCAGCCTTGCGACCTGGTGGGTGCCGTGAAATCCGGTTCGATCAGGATTGATTGCGCGTACCAGAGCACCTCGCCCTCGACATGGATGCGGGTGAGGGTGAGCTCGGCGCTGTTCGGCACCTGATGCCATGTGTCTTTGGACGGGTCGCCCCACGGGTTGTGCGAGGAGGCCGCCCACGTCGCGTCCTGGTGGATGAGGACGTCGTAGCCGCGTCCGTAGTGGGGGCTGCCGACGAGGGCGATGTCACCGTTCTGGAGTAGCGCTTTCATCTTGTCGGGGCCGGTTGGGCTGGTGTAGGGGGCTGGTGCGGGGCTGGTGCGGCCGTTGAAGGGGATGGCGGTGACAGCCGTGGCGCGCAGGTCGTGCAGGGTCGTCCCAGGGGACGGCGTCGGGTCGGGCGTCGGGTAGGTGGTTGTCTCGGCTGGGCGGGAGGTGACGTCGAGGGCGGCGACGGTGACGGTGACCGGCTCCGGTGGCCTGCCCAACTTCGATTTGTTGGCGGTCGGGTTGAACGTCCTCGACGAGCCGGTCGGAGTAGTAATCGCGTACCCTTCGGCTGTTGGGTCGGGCGTCCAGTTGACCCAGAGGACGCCACTCGCGTCTTTCGTGATCTTCGGGTTGAGGGTCATGCGGGCCAGTCCTTCCAGTCGGTCACGCTGTCGCCGGGGTAGACGATGTGCGGGCTGCCGGACGGCCAGGTGTAGTCCGTTCGGACCGGTAGCCGCCCCTTCCACTTCGTCCCGTACGCGCCGAGCGCGGGCAGGGCCGCACGGCCGAACGCCGCCGCATGGGAGACGCAGCCGGCCACATCAGCGTAGGCGGGCAACTCCTCAGGGAAGCACTCCGGGATCAGCACCCAGCGTTTTAGAGGTGCCCAGGCGCCAAGTGGATCAAGCCAGCCGTCACTAATGCAGGCGCCTCGGCCGATACTCGACAGAGCAATCGCGATCTTCTGCATGAGGACGACATCGCGCGTGTCGGGTATTTCGACGTTGACGAGAATGGGAACGTTCACTTCTGCCGTTCCCTGTATCTGCGTTGAGCCTCGCGTCCTCAGGGACAGGAACCCGCCGGCGATGGCGGCCAGCGAGGCGAGGAACAGGCGGCGGACAGTCACCGGCCGCTCCTTTCCCGCTCGACCAGCATCGCCCGGCAGACGCGGTCGGCAGAGAACTGTGTGCCGAAGTTCACGGTAGGTTTACCTCGTAGTCGGTGTCGTACGGCTCGGTGGTGTAGTCCTCAAGGTCGCGGCCTAGCTCGCTCGCCGTCTCCCGGATGAACTCCTCTCGGAGCACGTCTGTCGGCTCCTCTCCTTCGAGGAATTGGCGCCACTCGGCATCGAAGAGCTGGAACCAGTCGGACACGTCGATCTTGAATCGAGAGGTCGCCACCAACTCGATCTCGCGGAAGTCGCTCATCCCAACTCCTCGCCGACGACGGCCAGAACCTTGCGCGTGGCGTGGCCGGAGAGCATGTCGCCGGGCTCGGCCCAGAAGGCGACGAGCATGACGTTGTAGACGAACTCGATCTGCAGCGTCGCCCAGCGGCAGCGCCAGTAGGCATCCATCGACTCGTCACTCTTATCGCCGTCGTAGTAGGCGCAGCGCATCTCGTGCTCAAGGTTCGTGCGGCCCTGCATCTCGTCCTCGAACTGCTTGCGGGTGGTTAGCGCGCGCGCGATCTCGAATCCCGCGATGGCGCCCTCGCGCTTGGCGTCTTCGTCTGCATAGACCTGGGTGACCTCGGCCACGCCGTCGTCACAGACCTTGTCCTTGAACGCCAGCTCGTTGCCCATCAGGACTCCTCCGCCGCTTCAGCTATGCCCCTGCGGACAGCGGTGAGAACAGCAAGAGCCTCGGCACCCGAGCGGGCTGCGTCGTCGTCGTTCTCGACGATCACCTCGGTCTCGACCTCGACCCTGTCGACGGCGTCGATCTGCGTCACGTACCTGACCCGGATCGTTCTCATGCCGCCGCCTTCTTTCGGTTGATTCGAAGGACACGGCGAATCTCTGCTGGCGCGAGCCCGGACTCGATCCTGAGCACCTCGAGTGAGGCGCCGGCACTGCGCGCGGATCGGATGGCTGACGTGAGCTGATCGTCGGCGCGCGCGCGTAGCTCGCTTGCAACCTGGATGCGGCCGAGAGCGCAGGAGCGCATGTGGGCCATGTCCCTCTCCGTGCTCACTGGTGCCCGAGGGGCTTGGACAGATCGAGCGGGCCACGAGGCTTCGACCAGAGCCATCTCTTCCAGCGCGGTCTGGACTCCCACTCCCTCAGATCGTCTGAACGGTGGCTGTTGAAGTTCTGCATGCTCTCTTCGAGCAGCGCGTTGAGCTCTCCCATCTTCCGATCCCGAGTAGCCTCGTCGATCAGGCCCAGGTCGAGAAGTAGGTCGACGACCTCCATCTCCGCGTCAATGGAGAGCGACCGTAGGTAGTAGGGATGCTTCTCGATCATGAGGTAATTCTACTCTCGCTATCGGCCGACACCGAAAAGCCGTCGATCAGTTTCCAGAGCTGCTCGCTGGAGAGCTTGCTGCCCTGGGCGAGATAGCGCTCGCGATCCTCTTCGGGCATGAGATTGCTCCCATCCCAGGCGTAGACATCTCCACCCCCGGCATCACGCTGCGCCGCGTAACCGCCCTGCTGCTCTGGCCAGGGTCGTGGATCCTTGTCCCGGAAGCGAGCGATCGCCCAGCCGAAGATCCAGGCTGGTGGGCGAGCGGCTCCACGCCATTCCTCCCCTGCGACGGGGCGCTTCTCGGCGTTCGCCGCATCGGCGTCGCGCTCGGCCTTCTGTGTCATGTCGAGCAGATCCCTCAGGGTCGGGCGCCTGTTCATGGTGCGGCAAAGCATCGTGGCGGCGCTCAGAACCATCATCTCGTCCCTTCCGAGCATCGCGTCACGCCAGACGCGCCGACCGTCGTCACCGAGGTCGAAACCGAAGCTGGCTTCGACCATGTGGATGATCTCCTGAGCTTCCTTGGCCGTCATGATTTGCGATCGAAGTAGGAGCTGGCAAGCTCGCGCAAATCATCGAGCTCTCGGTAGTACTGCTTCGGACTCATCGACCAGCCAGCACCTGCGGCTTGGACGTCGAGCGCCACCTGCTCGATCAGATCGACTCTGCCCCGGCGGATCGCGATCACCATCGCAGTCACGACCTGTGGAGCGCTGAAGCCGTCCTCCAGTAGCTGCTTCGCGGTCTTCCCGGCTCTGGCCCGTAGCGTCGGCGGGATGTGGATCCCGTGCTCGGCAGCCGCATCGCAGACTGCAGCCACGGCGTCTGCTGCGTTGAACGGTGTCACCGATCCGTCCTTGCGAGTGATGCCGTCGACGGCGATTTTCTCGGGGTGGCGTTCCATCATCCTCCTTCGGCGGCCTCGCGGCGCATAGCGCCTAGACCCTGTCCTACCGTAAACGTATGTCCTACCAGTAGAGGGTCTAGTGGTTTGTCGGCTCGAAGAGCGTTGTGTAACACGGAGGCGCCTGACGTTCTTCGGAAAGAGGTAGCGGACGGTCTTGCAGGTCGGGCTCCAATGGTGGTAGGGGCGGCCGCTGTCGCGTTCGATCTTGCCCTCGCGCTCGAGCTGGCAGAGCCAGCGCCGTATCGTCTGGCGGCTCACGCCGAGTCGCTCCGCGCGGTGTCTGTCCGAGGCGAAGGCGGCTCTGTCCGCAGAGAAGCGCGCTTCCTCGACTAGGAGATCGAAGAGGCGCTGGGCTTGCGGGGCGGTTTGAAGTGGTACGATTACTCCAGTCTTTTTTTCGGGGGAAAGGGAGACTAGCCGCCTCGGCGGTTGAATGCAAGCAAAGGGCTCCCGGGAACACCCAGGAGCCCTTTTGCTCGTTCTGGACCTTGCTAGGAGTGCTTCTTGGGGCTCCTCCCGCTGAGCTCGCGCTCGTAGTCGGAGAGGACGATCCGTCGGACGAGCGTCGAGGTCGATTCGAAGACACCAGCCGCCTTGTCCTGGTAGTACTCGAGTACCGCTGGCGGGAGATAGACAGTGATCGGGTGTAGGTCACGCTTCTGTGCCATTGGGCCTCCGATCGAAGACGGCCTCGGTGACGGCCTTGCCGAATCTCTCTGTCGCCACACCAAGGTCGTCGAGTGCGACCCGCAGCTTGCCCACGGGCACCGCCTCACCGTTGACGATGTCGAGGGCTTCGTTGATCAAGGACAGCCAAGCGCCGCAGGCGCTCTGCATTTCCTCTGTCCACGGCAGTCGGTTCTTCCAGAGCTCGTGACCTTCAGTAGCCATCACGGGCTCCCGGTCACCGCGGCGAGGCTCGCGATCTGCACGTCGCCGAGGAACACGTTGAGCGACTCGATCTTCGACGAATCAAGATCCACGATCCTTAGATCAAGGACCAGGTTGTCGCGGAAGACCTCGACCTGGCAGCCGTCGACGTAGAGCGTGCCGCCGACGACGGAGATCACGGGCTTATCGGTCATCAGGCAGCCGTCGTGAAGTCGACGTAGTACTCGAATCGGTTTAGACTAGTTTCCATGCGTACCTCCAGAAAGGGTCCGTGTCTGATTGGTGGTTGCGGGCGTAGGCGACAGGCACGCGGGATGTGCCAGGCTCATTACGCCCGCTGGCGCAATGGCGATGTTCAAGCCTCGCGCCCGGTCGGTCCTCACGTTCGCGATCCGCGAGGGTCGTTGACCAAGAAGGGCTATCGCCGTCTCTACCGACCTAGTCATCCGAACGCGGATAGCGCAGGCCAGGTCTATGCCCATGTGCTCGCCATGTCGGATCATCTCGGCCGCCCTCTCTTCGACGGAGAAACCGTTCATCACCGGAACGGCATCCGCGATGACAACAAGATCCGCAACCTCGAGCTCAGGGCAAGCATGCACCCGCGCGGGCAATCGATCCAAGATCTTGTCGCGTTCGCTCATGAGATTCTCGATCGCTACTCGGCCTTCGTGAAGTCCACGTAATAGTCCTTGCCGAGCTCGAACACCTCTGCTCCGAGCGGGTTGTTGATGGCAAGGGAGATCGACCCTGTCGGCGTGGCCGTCCAGAACTTCGAGTTCTCCGACTGCGGGTCGTCGGTGCCGTAGACGGCGCCGAGGTTGACGGAGGGCTGGTGCCACTCCTCGTACTCGTAGGTGCCGTCCTCGTTCTTGATCTGCTCGCCGTTGTCGTCGACCTTGACCGTCTTGACGACGCGATAGGTGACGTCGTTGACGCGGAACTTGCAGCGGGTCGTGGCCATGTCTACCTCCTGTATGCGGGGTGTATACGAGACTGCGGTAGACACCCTAAGACGGAGGTCGGACGTTATGCAGATATGGCATAAGTGAATGAAGATGAATGGTGGTACTCTCCCGCTTGTGACCTACGCCTTCCCGCAGCAGCAGCCTCAGCCGCAACCAGCGGTCTGACTCTCTGCGGGGTCGTCTAACGGTAGGACGCGGCGCTCTGGACGCCGAAGTGTGGGTTCGACTCCTACGCCCGCAGCTACAGCAACTGCGTGTAGCTCAAAATGGGAGAGCGTCCGGTTCGGGGCCGGAAGGTTGCAGGTTCGAGGCTGCCACGCAGATTCTCAGTCGGCTGAGAAAGTTCCGGACCCCGCTTATGATGTCCGGGCTGGCTCGCGCAACATGTGCCGTACCGGGTAGCGGTTGCGGGGCCAGCCTCACACCCTCCGCCGGCGATTCTCAGTCGGCTGAGAATTGCGCCAGTTTGCCGAGGGCGCGGGTCTTGATCTGGCTGATCCGCGACGCTGTCACGCTCTCGTCCTCAGCGATCTGCTCGAGCGTCTGATCCTCGAAGAAGTAGCGGAAGAGCACCATGCGCTCGCGCTCGGTGAGAGAGGCGAGCATCGCGAGCACGTCCGCTCGATCGACGGGGTCGTAGCCCTCGGGCGAGGCGAGGAAGTCGACGAGCACGTCGTGATCCATGTCGTCGTGATGCGCTGGCGCGTCGAGGCTGAGCGTCCTTCGCTGCCTCTGGATATCAAGCCAGAGGACGCCGTCTTCCTTCATCTTCGCCTTCTCGGTGCGGCTGAGAACGTCATGCTGCCGCGCGAAGTCGATTAGGTGACCGCGGATCCGGAGTGCGAAGAAGGTCTTCATATCGCCCGCATAGCTCTTGGCCGGGTCCCATTTCACAACGGCGCGGCAGAGGCCGACCAGGGCTTCCTGGCGGAGTTCTTCCTGTGAGATACGGGCGACGTAGGCGAGGCGTCGCAGCCTGTTCGCGATTCCGTAGGCGAGCGGTCTCCAGTGGAGAACGAGCTCTTCCTGCTCCGGCGTCATGCGATGAGCCTAGTGTTGGCCCATGATGGTGGGCCGCACCTATCTTGAGCGGGGAACCGCGTCGTCGTGCTCTGCCGGTGGGGACCCGGTGGTGGCCCGCGTAATGTCCTGATCGAGCGCGCTGACGGTTCGCTCGTGGTGCGGCCGTTCCGTGGTCTGCGCCGAACCGAGGCGGCGACGAAGGTCTGACCCCTCGCAGCCGCCCCTCTCTCTTGGCTCAGCTAAGAGGGCTAATTCTACTCACATGACGCCGACCGGACGCGAAGTTTGAGGATCGTCCAGCGGCAACGGCCATCAGGCTCGGCTTCCTTGTCCCACCTGATCTTGCATCTCGTCACCCGCGAGCGGACGCCATCCACCAGCACGATCTCGCCACGGATCGGTGGGTTGTTCGGGAAGAACTTAAAGACCTCCTGCGAGAGCGGGTCAACAGCCCTAGACCTCATCCGTAGCCTCCAACCTGCTGATGGCGCGGTCTATGTACCACCGTGCCTTGTGGAGATCGGTGAGTTCCTCGGTGCCGGGTTTCTTGCCCGCTCGCGAGATGTATTTCACAGCGTTGCCGAGGTGGAAGCCGAGATCCCAGGCCTCGATCACCAGAATCGTCTCGTACGGGTTGTCGCCACCGCCGTAGTGGCTCGGATGATCCACGTCGCTCATTGAGCCCTTTCGAGGTAGCGGGTGGCCGCTCTGAGATGATTCTCGCTCACAGGAATGTCGCCTCGATCGCCAGCTTCTCCTCGTACTCCCAGTGGTCACGCTCCTCCTCGCGATACCGCTTGACCTCCTCGTCGTAGCTGAAGCAGTCACGGGCGAAGATGTCGAGTCCAGACTGGCGCACGGCGGCAAGCATGCAGGCCGGACAGCCCTGCGTATGATCGCGTAGGCGCTTGAGGATCGGCTCTTCTAGTGGTGCGAACATCCGCACCCAGCGCGGAAGGCCGCGGCGCATCCTGTGCGTCCCGTCGGCTCCTGCAGCGGCCATGCGCGGCGAGGGCATGTATTCGAGCAGACTCCAGCGGCAAGTGCGCTCCGGGTTCATCGTGCAGTAGAGCTCGTGCTTCTCCATCGCCGAGCGCATGAGCCGATGCTTGCGACAGTGGTCGCAGTAGTACACCTGTTTCGTCTCGACCCTCATGACGGGAACTCGTTCCACTCGCGGCTGTCGAGGAGTCTGCCGCCGGATTTCGGATTCGCGCCGGCGTAGCGGAGCCACGTTCCCTCCGTCTCGTTCGAGGCGCAGACGTAATCCGGGCCGACGTCGTAGCGTTCGCCATCTGGCGAGAGACAGACATCTCCGGTGCGCACGCCTCCGGATTCGACTGGCGCCCAGGAGCCCCACTGCTTGAACAGGAAGGCCGGGCCGGTGCGCGCGACCTCCCCCGGGCCGACGTAGTCCTCGCTGAGGCAGGCGTCGCGGATCTCATCCGCCCACTCTGGGTGCATCGGGCGAGACGCGCGGCCGCCAGACTCGCCGCCGACGATCACCCAGTCGATCCCCGCCAGATCGAGAGGAGCGGAGCCGCCAGGGGTTCGGGCAGCGGAGTCTGGCTCAGCTGGCCTCGCGTCTGCCAGATCTTTTCTGCCCACCTCCCCCTGGCGGTGACCGGGACGGGCGCCCCGGTAAAGCGATCCGAGCAAGGGCTCCGCTGAGATGAACCGTACGGCCGCCGGGATCTCGCGCAGGATGTCCGCGCGGTAGGTGTGGCGGGCGTTCTCGATCGACGTGCCGAGCCAGATGTTCGGCGGGATCGCCCCCCGTAACTCGTAGAACCACTCGCAAGCGACCTCCGGACGTTTCGTGAGAATCAGCCAGTCGAGCGACCGCGTCGCGTCGATTAGCGCGAACAGGTCGTCCCGCCAAGGGTCAAGCTCGGGCCGGGGCTCGAACACGTCGGCGAGGGACGCGCAGAACACGCGCTGGCGCCGACCGTGCTCCTCGGCGAACCGGGCCGCGTTCCGCTCGTACCGAAATGGAGCCGCCCAGGTCGACGCGCTCGTCCGCTCTCGGTGTCCGTCAGCGCCCCAGGTGCCGCCGCGCGCCATCCGTCCTGTGACGAGCGTCTCCGCATAGCAATGGGCGCAGCCCGGAGAGACCTTCTCGCATCCGACCCAGGGGTTGAAGGTGTGGTCGCACCATTGGATAGCGCTTCTCTCACCCACGGAACAACTCCTTGATCGACATCCACCTGGTGCGCTCGCGCGGCGCTTGCGTCTCGATTGGAACGAGATGAGAGCTGCCGCTCTTGCCGCGCCGCTTGCGTCGACGTGGGCGTGGCTTGGCCAGGACTCCCGCTCTCGTCTCCATCAATTTCTGCTTGTTCGGCTCGGTCTTCATCAGGCAGCACCAGCGGCAGAACGACAGAGCAGCCGCGACCGATACTGCGTCGAGCCTCGCATGACGTGGAACGCCCACGCCTCATCGAAGTTCTCGAACTCGCGCCAGTCCGAGCCGTAGCCGACGAGATACGGACCCGGCCCCACCATCGCGAGACTAACGACATCCCAGCCTTCAGGGTCGCCGTGGAACGGCTCGACGAGGACCGGCTTTGGCTTGGACTTGCGCCTCAGGAATCTCATCCCAGATCCTCTCCGCGAACGCCATGATCTCTCCTGGTCGCCCAGATCGGCGCGAGTACGAAGTCGAGCGATGAGAGGGAGTGCTTGATGGCGTAGAGCCAGACCCACGCCTCGGCGCCGAAGTAGCCCGGCTCTTGCTCGTAGCTCTCGCCGTTGAATCCGGTAGTCGTTCTGACGGACTGGCCGATGCCGCGCCGGATCATCCCGATCAGAACGCCGCTGCCCTCCTCGTGCCAGACGATGACCGTCTTGTTTCTACTGCCAGCGGTAGAGATGCCGCGCAGTGGATCCAGGTTCTCCTCGTTCCAGCCGCCCCACCAGTTGTTGCGACCTGGGCCAACGGCTACCCAGTAGGGCTGGTCGACGTACTCCTGCTTTACGCGACGGGCAGCGCAGGCGCGGTGGTGGTAGCTGACGTGGTCGCCGAGCTCGAGATGCTCACGAGGTGGGGCGATGCCGGTGGGCGTGATCACACCACGGCGTCCCAGGGCGTTGAGTTGGCGCGACGCAGCTTCGGCCGCACGTAGCTCGCTTTTCAGCTCTGCGATCGCGGCGTCGGCCACTTCCTCGGTGATGACATCGGGATGGCGCAGCATCCGAACGACGTCGACGCGCTGCTCGAGTGTCAGGTAGCCGCTCATCTTCGCGAGCATGATGAGTGCCTCGAAGCTCACGATGACGCTCCGAATTCCACATCGGGCGTGCCGGCTTCCTCCATTCTCTTCTGCTCGTCGGGAGTGAGCGCGGCATCTGACGGCTCATCGTCTTCCGGTGCCGCTTCGGCTGGCTCGTCGGTCGTGCCATCCCATTTCGGGAATGCCCAGACGAAGGCGGAAGTGATCTGCTCTGGCGATGACGCCTTCTCGCCGCCGAGATCGGCAGCCTCGGCCTCTGCCTTGGCGACGGCATTGCGCAGGCGCATCCACCACTGATTCCTGTCGGCCTGCGCGAGCTTCTCTCGCGACTCGACGCCGTACTGGGTGTGCAGTGTGACCGCGATGATGAAGCCCCAGTCGAAGCTGTCGTTCAGGCTCTGCATCGTC
>Ga0334722_10002134_pt1 | contig 22885 bp, 21 predicted proteins | sample C3_bottom_MG_FD_207210 | JGI IMG/M metagenome (GOLD analysis project Ga0334722, IMG submission 207210) | Sediment microbial communities from Yellowstone Lake, YNP, Wyoming, USA - C3_bottom | ecosystem: Environmental > Aquatic > Freshwater > Lake > Sediment | place: USA: Wyoming | collected... | reverse complement strand
CATGCCTCAACTGCCTCTATCCTGAAGACGACCCCGAATGGGAGGAACTGGGATTCCCTGTGTTGGGCGCTGTCTCCGGTCTGCTTGGGTGCCTTATGGCATTAGAGACAATTAAGGTGCTCACCGGCTTCGGCAAACCGCTCCTGTCACAAATGCTCATTTTTAACGCAGAGGGCATGGAGTTCAGAAAAGTTCGTACCCAACGCTGCAGGAATTGCAACATCTGCGTCAGCGCGGGAAATAATGCTGTTGCGTCATAAAAAATGCCCTGCCATTCTGAAATAGTACATTGTGCTTCAGACAATATTGTAGTAAAGAAACAATAGTGTAGCTCAACAACCCTGTCAACTCCTTATAAATCAAATAGTTACCTTCTGGCACGGATTTCGCTAATTTATGAAACGGGTAAAACAATGGAATCACTAAAAGACAAGATCAAAGAGATGGAGAGGGAAGAGATAATCAACGCCCTTAAAGAGTGTAACTGGATTATGGCCAGGGCAGCGAAGAAACTCGGTATTACCGAAAGGATGATCGGATACAAGGTCAGGAAATATGGCATGAGGACAAAGGAGGTGCGATGGGTTGAAGACTGTAAAGACAACAGACAGTGAAGAGTGTAAGGCAACAGAGCAGTAGTACGCGAAAAAAATTTAGAATTGCATTCAGGCAAAAAAAGGAGGAGCAGATGAAAAAGTTGGGACTTGCAGCAGGGATTTTATTAATGGCAGTTATGTTGACCGGTGTTGCTCATGCCACGCCATCAACTACCTACTGGACACCGATGACACCTGACATACAGCCTTATGGTGTATTGCATCTTGGTGTTGACAGTTATTTTACCGTATTCAGAAAGGCGGCCAATGGGGGCGGCTCTTTCCCCACAGACTTCGGCCTTACCATGGGCGTATTGCCCTTTGAAAAGCTCCAGATGGAGGTCGGGGTTGATCTGCTGGAATCATCAGATTATCCCCTCTATTTTAATGCAAAGATCGGTAGTCCTGAAGACGCACTGTTTAAAGGTTCGCCTGCGCTTTATCTGGGGCTCTTTAATGCAGGGACAAAAAAGGATGTCACAAATCAGAACATCTTCTTTGGAGCAATAGGGAAGACCATTCCCGGCTTAGGCAGGTTTGCTGCGGGCCCATATATCGGCAATAAGAAGGCGCTGGTTGACAAGGATGGCAAAAAGGAAAATACCGGTATTATGGTCTCCTTTGACCGCGGGTTTATACCTGTAAAAGACAGTGCGGGCAATGAATATAGCAAACTTGTCTTTGCTGCAGATTATGCCTCAGGAAAGAATGCCTTAGGTGGCGGAGGATTCGGTCTCTATTACTTCTTCACAAAGGACATAAGCCTTCTGACTGGTCCAGTCTGGTTTAATGAAGAAGCCATCAATGGTAAGTGGAAATGGACTATACAGCTTGATATAAATCTGCCGATATTAGGCAAGTAGATGATAAGTGCGTAAACAAGGAGGTTTAAAATGAAACGGTTTGCGAGTTTGCTGATGTTGATGATTTTCTTAGGGTCAGCAGGCCTTGTGCTTGCTGAAGAAAAGGCGCTTCCTAACCCTCCGACCCCAAGCACTGAGCAGGCAGTCCCTGCTCCGGAGCCCCCTAAGCCTGATCCTATTGGCGCGAACGCCGGCGGGATCGGCGATATGGTCGGTTATTCGAGCGCCGGTCCGACAGCAGATGATATGAAGACTATTGAAGACGTGAAGAAGTCCGAACCCTTTGCGGTTAAGGTAGCTGACTCGGTCGGCAAAAACAGGATCGCGATCAATATTGTCTGGACCCTTGTCTGCGGCTTCCTTGTCATGTTCATGCAGGCAGGCTTTGCCATGGCAGAGACAGGCTTCACCCAGGCCAAGAATGCAGGCCATACCATGGCCATGAACTTCATGGTGTACGGTCTCGGACTTCTGGGCTTCTGGTTCACCGGCTTTGCCCTTCAAATGGGCGGCGCAGGTCCGTTCGCCACATTAGGCGGCGGCGCCTTGATGAACGGTGAGTTCACCATATCGCTCTTTGGCAAGGAGTTCGGCCTCTTCGGCACGAAGGGTTTTATGCTCGGTGGTGAGGCATACGATGCCGCCATCTATACCATGTTCCTGTTCCAGATGGTTTTCATGGACACTACGGCAACCATACCGACCGGTTCCATGGCAGAACGTTGGACCATGAAATCATTCATTGTTTATGCCTTGTTCATTTCAGGCATTGTGTACCCTCTTTATGCGAACTGGGTATGGGGCGGAGGCTGGCTCGCCAAGCTCGGCACCAACTTTGGCCTCGGACACGGTCATGTAGATTTTGCAGGTTCCTCGGTCGTACATCTGACCGGTGGCATGGCAGCGCTTGCAGGAGCCATTGTGCTTGGCCCGAGGATCGGGAAGTTCGGGCCTGACGGAAAACCGCGAGCTATACCTGGACATCACATTCCGATGGCTGTTGTCGGCTGTTTCATCCTTGCCTTCGGCTGGTTCGGCTTTAATGCAGGATCGACACTTGCAGGCAGCGACTTCAGGATCGGTGTAGTTGCGGTAAACACGATGTTGGCAGGCGCAGCAGCAGCATTCACGTCCTGGATGTATATGTGGATCAGATACGGCAAGCCTGATATCTCGATGTCAGCAAACGGCATGCTGGCAGGTCTCGTGGCGATCACCGCTCCCTGCGCATTTGTGACTTCTCTCTCTGCTGTAATCATCGGCTCTATTGCAGGAGTAATTGTCTGCATAAGCGTCTTCTTCATCGAGCGGGTTCTGAAGATCGATGATCCTGTCGGGGCAATCTCCGTTCACGGTGTTAACGGGGCATGGGGCGTAATCTCCGTTGGTCTCTTCGCAGACGGCGTATACGGCGATGGGTTCAATGGTGTTCCGGGCGCGGTGAAAGGTCTTTTCTATGGCGACTCTTCACAGTTCATTGCGCAGCTTATCGGCACTGCAACAAACATGATCTTTGTCTTTGTGGTCATGTATGTATTCTTCAAGGTGCTGAATATGATCGTTCCGCTGAGGGTCGATCCTGAACTTGAAGTGGAAGGCCTTGACCAGGCTGAAGTTGCAGTTACCGCTTACCCTGACTTCCAGACCCGGCATACACACAGATAGGAGAAAAACATGAAAAAGATTGAAGCGATAATAAAACCGTTCAAGTTAGATGAAGTGAAAGACGCACTGAATGAAATCGGCGTCCAGGGCCTTACCGTTACGGAAGTAAAAGGATTCGGAAGGCAAAAGGGTCATGTTGAACTCTATCGCGGAGCGGAATATGACATCTCATTCATCCCGAAGGTGAAGATAGAGGCGGTTGTTGCTGATGCCATGGTCGAAAAGGCCCTCATGACGATCGAGCACAAGGCAAAGACAGGCAAGATCGGCGACGGCAAGATCTTTGTGTCATCACTTGAGCAGGTGGTGAGGATAAGGACCGGAGAGACAGGGGATTCAGCTATTTAAGAAAAATAATGATAATCATAGGTTTCTGTGCCTGACCCCGCCTTGCGGGGTCTTTTTTTGAATTATAATGGTCTGGCTTTGATCTGTATTGAAATAATTACGACAAATTTGTATCAAGCTACACTTTTGTAATACAGATATTCCTAAAATATCCTTGAACGGCAATGGGTTGCGTTTTGGCACGGTTCTGGCATAATTGGTATGCGTATGACCAACCAGAATATAAACGCGACGTATAAAGAACCAGGAGGTTTATCATGAAAAGCTTAGTGAGTCTCATTGTGTTTGTCAGTCTTTTGATCTTTGCGGGTCTGGCATTTGCCGAAGAGGCAAAGCCCGCAGAAGCACCCATTCCTGCCGCAGCATCTGCACCAACAGCCGTGGCAGAAATACCGGCAGCGGCAACTCCTGCCCCGCCAAAAATCGACACAGGCGATACGGCATGGATGATCGTGGCAACAGCTCTGGTCATGCTTATGACGATTCCGGGTCTGGCTCTCTTTTACGGAGGCCTGGCAAAACGGAAGGATTCTCTTAATACCATGGCCATGTCTTTCGTAACGTTCTGTAGCGTAAGCTTGCTTTGGGTGCTCTACGGGTTCAGTTTCACCTTTAACGGAGATATCAGCGGGTTTATCGGTGATGGCGCGAAGGTGTTTCTGAAAGGTGTTGGTCCTGGCAGCATTAATGATCTGGCAAAGACGATACCAGAGTACATCTTTATCGTCTACCAACTGACCTTTGCGGCCATCACTGTGGCGCTTGCAAGCGGAGCATACATTGAGAGGATGAAGTTTTCAGCATGGATACTGTTTTCAATACTCTGGATGACTCTGGTGTATATACCTGTTGCCCATTGGGTATGGGGCGGAGGATTTCTGAGCAAGATGGGAGCTCTCGATTTTGCCGGCGGAACAGTTGTCCATATCAATGCGGGAGCAGCGGCTCTCGTTGGGGCGCTGATCCTCGGTAGGCGACGGGAGAAGTCCTTATTACCCGGCAATCTGACCTTGGTAGTTACCGGTGCGGGACTCCTCTGGTTCGGGTGGTTCGGGTTCAATGCAGGTTCTGCGCTTGGAGCCAACGGACTTGCAGGAGCTGCTTTCATTAACACCAACACAGCTACAGCCGTAGCTGCGCTGTCCTGGATGTTTGTGGAGTGGGTGTACTCCGGGAAGCCTACAGTCCTTGGGCTGGCCTCAGGCGCAGTTGCCGGACTGGTTGCGATTACGCCAGCAGCCGGTTTTGTAAACATCAGTGGAGCACTAATTATCGGCCTTGCAGCCGGCATCATACCCTTCTTTGCCGTTGCGCTTCTCAAGCCGAAACTGGGCTATGATGATACGCTTGACGCCTTCGGCATTCACGGCGTTGGCGGTACGCTTGGCGCCATACTGACCGGTGTCTTTGCAGACCCGGCGATCAATGAGGCAGGGAAGGGCCTTCTGTATGGCAATTCAGGCCAGCTCTGGACCCAGATCTTAGCCTCGCTGATAACTTTTGCATACAGCGCGGTTGTAACAGCCGTCATCTTCATGATCATCAAGTACACAGTCGGCCTGCGCGTTGATGAAGAAGATGAGTTTATCGGTCTTGACGAGAGCCAGCATGGCGAGAAGGCATACAATTTATAAAAGCGGGATTGGGGTGCAGGGATTAGGTGCTGGAATTTCTACCACCTGCTAATCCCTATGCCCTAACCCCCAACTACCAGGCAAGGAGGAAACCATGAAAAAAATAGAAGCGATCATAAAGCCATTCAAGCTTGATGAAGTAAAAGACGCACTGAACGCAATCGGCATCCAGGGCATGACAGTGACCGAGGTCAAGGGTTTTGGCAGGCAGAAGGGGCATGTGGAACTGTACCGAGGCGCTGAGTATGACATCTCCTTTATCCCGAAGGTAAAGATAGAGGCGGTTGTCCCGGATACCATGGTGGAGAGGGCCATCTCTACAATTGTTGATAAGGCAAGGACCGGCAAAATAGGAGACGGCAAGATTTTTGTCTCATCCCTTGAACATATTGTCAGGATCAGGACCGGCGAAACAGGAGAAGAAGCAATTTAATGAAGGTGCATGACAGGGCCTAAAAACCCTGTCATTTTTTTGAGAGAGGTCCTGAAATCCCGCCCTTGCATTGTCAAATATTACCGGTATATTTTAAAGTAATTGTAATATAACGGCTATGCTGAGATTATTTAATACATTAGGCAGGAAGATCAGGACTTTTCAACCGCAAGGGAAAGAACGTGTCACGGTATTTACCTGCGGACCTTCGGTTTATCAACGTGCGCATATCGGGAATTACAGGACATTTTTGTTCGAGGACATCCTTGTCCGTTATCTCGAATATGCAGGGTATAAGGTCAAAAGGGGCCTGATCTTTACTGATGTCGAGGACAAGGCTGTTCTTGAAGCCGCCAGGAAAAAAGAAAGCCTCAAACAACTTACTGATAAAAATATCAGGGAGTTTCTGGGAGAGATGGAACTTTTAAGGATGAAGATCCCTGACTATCTCCCGAGGGCGTCGGAGAGTGTAAATGAGGCGGTTGAGATCATAGAATGTCTTATCGAACGCAAAACAGCCTATTGGCACAAACACAACGTTTATTTTGATCCTCTGAAATTCCCTGACTTTGGAAAGCTTTTTGGTCTTGATATGTCAAAATGGCCTGAAAAGAAGAGGCGTTTTCACAAAGACACCTATCCGGGCATACAGTGGAACCTTGGCGATTTCATACTCTGGCATGGATATAAAGAAGGTGAGACGGTTTACTGGGACACGAGGATCGGCAGGGGACGGCCTTCATGGAATATACAGGACCCGTGCATGATCAGCAGGTATTTCGATGAAACGCTTTCCATCTATTGCGGGGGTATTGATAATCTGTACCGGCATCATGATTATACGCTTGCTATACTCGAATCGCTCAGGCCGTATCCTATGGCTGAATTCTGGCTGCACTGCCATCACCTGTATGTCAACGGTCAGAAGATGTCGAAGAGCAAGGGGAATATCTGCTATACCGATACGCTCTGCAGGGAAGGGTACAGCATGCAGGAGATAAGATTTTTTCTGATTTACGCACATTACAGGGAAAGTCTGAACTTCTCGAAGAAAAATATGGAGGCTGCCGTGAAAAAACTGCGGGAGTTCAAAGACCTCGTCAATGCAATCGAAGGACAGGCTGCCTCAAAGATACCACGCGATAGTGTCATCAGCAGAAGAATAAAAAAAGTTTTTTCAGATCATATGGATGATGACCTGCATGTCAGAGAAGCTTTCGAAGGCTTGTATAAAATAGTGTCAGGGCTTGACATTCCTTCATTAAAGGAGTCTGAAGCCTCGGGAATAAGGAAGGCGCTGGGGAAAATTGACGAGGTTTTACAGGTGCTTTTCTAATTTCAGCTCTGTACTGTGTCCAAAGTGCTGGACATGCCGTGATACGTCAATAGTAAATAGAAGATATCAGGTTTCTTCTTTCCACATGCGCGGATCGTAACAGAACTTCTCAGGAGTAGAGATTTTTATTTTTTGAAAATCTGGATGGAGAGGATTCAGGATGAAATTGCATTCCGACGAAATTAACGCGGAAGGCGCTTTAAGAACAGCAGTTTGACCTTGTGTCAACCATTCGGCGCCATATGCTTTAAGTGAATCCGGCGCTGGGATTTCTTTCCAATTACTCGGCAAAGAACTAATGTCAATATCTATAATTCTTACTTCTTCAGGAATTTCCACTTTAAAACAGATGAAGTGAATATTTTGCCCTTCATCCCCGATTTGTACAAATTGCTCAAGCGCGGCTAACGATTCGGTCTGAGCCGTATAAACAGCGGGCAACCCTCTGGGGGTCCAACGCCCGCCCTTTCTCCTGGAGCCTTCTCCATCAAAAGCCGAAGCCGCATATTTCTTCTTGGCAATACGCCAGCAAAGCACTAAACAAGAACCCCATATTCTATTTTCTCAAGCAAATCTTCGACTTCCTGCGCACCCGCCTCTGTCTGGATAACTTGAATCGGCACTCTTCCTCCTAAGCCTCTCTGATCCCTGTGTAGCCATTTTCGTGCCATTTCTTCACTCTCAAGAACAGAAACGGCAAGAGCAAATATTCTTGCCATACGGAAAAGTCTGTCGCCCTCCGGTATCGAGAGCTTCTCTTGAGAATCCCGTTTCCTCTGCAATGTTCTAAGGCTTATACCCAAGTAATCTGCGAATTCATTATCCGTAAGATTTAGGGCCGCCTTCACGAGGCGGACCTTGGCATATGGGATTCCTTTTCGAATGACGGCATCAAAGGTTAACATTCCCTTGTCTCTCTCCTGCGGTTTCAGGTCCGAATCCTTTAACCCTAACGTTCCGATAATCTTCTTCTTTATTTCTTCATTTTCAAAAACCAAAGCGGTGCTCATTTGTTACTCCTTTCTTGTTATGCCGAGTTCATTCTTATTGTCTTTTGGCTTTATTTTAATGACAACTGTCATTTAATGCAAATAAAATCAGATTCTCCAACGCTCAATTTCAAATTTCTTTTGGTAATCAAATTATCTGCATGCTATTTGTGTGAATCTGCGCATACCCTATGATCGTGAATCAGCATTTCATCGGTTATTTCATAATACTTATCTGCAACATCAATAAGTTCTCGTCCTGTGGTCTCGCGGAAGGACATGATCTCGACCTTTACGCCTCTGGATCTCAGCGCGTGAACCAGCGGCACAAAATCGGTATCTCCTGTCAGAATGACCATGACGTCTACCTTATCTGAAATGGCTATGGCATCAATTGCGATTTGCATATCCCAGTCCGCCTTGAAAGAACCGTCGGGAAGCGGCCGGGGCCTCTTGGATTTGATCTCGTAGCCCATGTTATTCATCGCGTAAACGAATTTACTCTGGTCTACCCCGTCGGGCAGGATATTGTAAATCAGAGCCCTGACGATCTCCCTGCCGTTCACAGCTGACATAATCTTATTATAGTTCGGTTTGGCGTGCCGTGCCCTTGCAGACATCCATATGTTCTGCCCGTCAACGAGTACTGCTACTCTCTGGCCTGGAAGCTTGCTCATCTCTCTACCTCCTTGAGTGCGGTGCAGGGCGCTATGCCCTGCACCGGTTTAGAGTTATTATTTTTTTCTGCTGCCAACAAAAGGCCCCAATATCCCGCGAGCGACATTGTGTGAGTGCGACTTACCTGACCTGTTCTCAGTATGGCTTATGCCAGTGGCTCTTCCCCCTTTGTAAGTCCATGTCTCAGTATATGATCCTTTGTTACTGGACACGTGCTTCGAACCGCCTTTACCGAACGTCGTTTTACTCATTCTCTTCACCTCCTTTCTGATTCTTGTATGTATCAAGTTTTATGCCACTATTTGACAGCAATAATTAGGGGAGTTAACTGATTGATGGAATGAAGAGAAAATGCTTAAAGAGCCGAATGTTATGAAAAGATCGGTTCGATAATTTAAAGGGAAAATCTTGTTTAGTGATTATAATAAAGTTTCGGTAAGTACAAATAATTATAAATAAATCATTTTTTCGTTCTTAAAAACATTTTAAAATTCATTCTCAGGGTAAAGAGTAGACTATATTAAAGTTTAATCCTTTAAGGAGAGTAACGATATTTTGGCTGAATAAAGTTAAGGAATCTTTTGCAATCCCGATAGTTTTAATTCTATAAGTGATTTTAATACCCTCTGAAACAGGATATTTATCTGTAATTTCTACATCCGCTACATTTTTAAGAAGATTTAATAATTTCCTTATATGTTCTGCAATGTTGTTGTCATGAAAAACTCCTTGCGCAATCACAGTCCCATTCAATTTATTTTGGAAGTCATCCAAGAGAGGTTGAATTTTAAGCAATTCATAATTCTTATACGTGAGGCTGACAAATCTTTTCTTTTTTCCCTTTTCTATGCTGTCATAGATAATTAATAGATTTCTCACATGAGACTCGTCAATGATTTTATGGTCGCCTTCCAAAAAATTCATGTCCCAGGAAGCAGAAATATTATTATCCTGCAGCTTTCCATCCATAAATTCCTTTTCTGTAATTTTATAAACCAGAGTTGAGTCCTTATCAATTTCAAGCACAATGCCATAGACTATTCCATTACCATTGCCGTTTCTCCTTTTAAAGGCCCTAATCTTTCCCTTCGAGATTCCAAGATCACCTTTAAATTCGCCAATGGGTTTTATTATCCTGTTTGATATCGATTGAGCCCAATTTCTATAATTCTCACCAAGGTAAGCACTCAACTCAGAAATGCGCTCGGTGATCTTGCCCGTGTGGCTGAAATCAAAAAATTCTGCCAGTCTTGACGCACTTTGCAGATATGCTCGGCGAATATCAGGACCTATTGGCTGGCTCTGTATGGTGGCATACAATTTCAAGGGATTGTAATTTAGCAGCCTTCCAGTGAAGGCCATAAGCATCTCAAAAGGAGGCGTGGCATAATCGTGAGCCTCGGTCAGCTTAATATCGAGAGAACTCAATGTCTCCGCCATGGAGAGATATATGAAATGCGTTAATACTTGGGTGATGCCGACCATTCTGTCGTGAATTTCTGAGTCTTTTAGCTCTGTAATGAATGCCCCTTCTGACTCGAAGAATGTTTTAATTGTTATATAACAGGAGTCCGTACATCTCCCCTCGGGTCTCACAAGAATAACATTCCATCCCTTCATGTGCGATACTATTCCGGGCCCAAAAAGAGGATGCGAGCCAAGAACACTTATTGTTTCAGGTGCATGTTTAAGCATTATGTCCAATGGTTGTTTTTTTACAGAGGCGATATCAATCAGCAAAGAGTTTTCTTTCATGAAAGGAGCAATGATAGGAACAACCTTGTCGAATGCCTCTATAGGAACAGCTAATATTATGATGTCATATTTCGAGGGATGAATATTCAATTCTTTAAGGCTATTGCTGTCATAGTCGGGATTACATATGGAAACCGGTATTTCTTTTTCTTTTAAGACAGTAAGTTTCTTATCTTCTGGCTTGTTCATATCAAATACCGTAACAGCAGCCTGTTTTGCTTTCAGAAGCTTGGCAAATTCAAATCCCATTCCGCCACAGCCTCCCATGATCAGAATTTCCTTGTCTTTAAAGTCAATGTCCATAATTGAACCACCTCCTCTTAACAAATGGTATGGTACCGGGAGGCGGAATCGAACCGCCGACACGGGGCTTTTCAGGCCCCTGCTCTACCGACTGAGCTATCCCGGTATATGAATTTATCTCTAAAGTTTGGATTGCAAAAGTCGTGCCGCTAAATTTATTCCTGATTTTAAGTCATTAAAAAGATAATCCGATAAATTTCTGTCTATCGCTTGGTGTGAAATGTAATCAAAAACAAAAATTTGTTTTAAAAAACATTTTTTTATATTTTCTCTGGATTGAATAGGTATAGAAAATAAAATATTGATCCGCTCAAGCTCTTAAGTACATAGATTTTATTAGTTTTTTTAGTTAGTACTTGAGTATGCTTTTTGGTATATATATTGCTACACATTATACTAAAATCTATCAGGAGGTTTAATATGCTAAAAAATTTGAACATTTTTACTTGTCTGTTGTTGATCTTGGGACTCTTTATCGCACCCGATGTATTTGCTAAAGATAAGCTGGTTATCGGCATAACGATGATTATCGAGCATCCAGCACTGAATGATGTTGTGAGAGGATTCAAAGAGTCGCTATCCCAAAAAGGTTATAAAGAGAATGTTGCTGTGAGCTTCGATTCAAGAAATGCCCAGGGAAGCATGGAGAATGCTGTTCAGATAGCCGCAGGATTTATTGGGAAGAAAGTTGATTTAATTCTTGCAGTAGGAACCCCGGTAGCAAAAGCTGTTACTGAACAGACATCTACTATCCCGGTTGTAATAGCAGCAATTACTGACCCAGTTGGCAGCGGTCTGGTAAAAGATCCAAAACATCCGGGAGGCAATGTAACCGGCACATCCGATATGGTACCTGTCGAAGAACAATTTAAGTTTATAAAAAGACTCATTCCTAAGACAAAAAAAATCGGCGTTGTTTATAATGCCGGCGAACCAAATTCTGTGATTATAATAGGTAAGGCGCGGGAGGCAGCAAAAAAATTGGGACTGATATTGGTTGAGGCAAATGCGAATAAAACGAGTGAGGTAAGAGCGGCGGCGGCATCCCTCGTAGGCAAAATTGACGTGATGTACCTCACAACAGACAACACCACGGCAGCCGCAATAGATGTAATAAATGACATTTGTAACGAAAATAGACTACCCTTTGTAAGCTCCGAAAAGGCTTCTTTAAAGGCTGGAACGCTTGCTTTCTTGGGGATAAATTATTACGAGCGGGGCTTAGAAGCGGGGAATATAGCTTTTAAGATATTGAAGGGTGAGAAGCCCGGTAATATTCCCATCTCCTATCCTGAAAAGTTTGATGTTGCGATAAATAAAAAGGTGGCCGAAAAACTTGGTATAAAAATACCACCAGATGTTTTAAAAACTGCTGAGATTGTTGAATAATAGAAGCATATGAGTTCTTATGCATTTTGGACTGCTATCTGGCAGGGCTTACTTTCTGCTATTATGGCGCTCGGGGTTTATGTGTCGTTCCGGGTTATAAGGTTTCCAGACCTGACCTGCGACGGCACATATCCACTTGGAGCCGCTGTGGCAAGTGTTCTTATTCTTCAGGGGATAAATCCTTATACTGCGACTATAGCCGCACTTTTAGCCGGGTCCTCGGCAGGAATGCTTACCGGCATTCTTAATACGAGGTTCAGGATACCGGCTATTGTCTCAAGCATTCTGGTAATGACCGGATTATATTCTGTGAACCTTCTTATAATGCAGAAACCAATCTTGAGCCTCAGCAAGGAAGACACCGTGTTTGCACCGATATATAGCCTTCAATCTGATGGCCCCGTCTTTATGTCCGGATTTGATATAAGTCTCCTATTAATACCTGTCTGTTTTTTGGCTGTCATTGTTTTACTCAAGCTTCTTCTTGATTGGCTCCTGTCAACAAACTTCGGCGTTTCTTTGAGAATCGCTGGTTCAAATCCGCGCTTAGCAAGCTCCCTATCAATAAACCCCAATATGATGACCTTGACAGGTTTGGCCATAGGCAATGGTCTTATTGCTCTTTCAGGGGCATTGTTTGCGCAGGCTCAGAGATTTAGCGATGTCAACCTCGGGTTCGGGATGGTCGTTGTAGGGCTTGCCTCTGTATTCATAGCAGAAGGGATTGAGACCCAGTTTTCTAATAAGGCGACTATCCCCATAGCAACAGCTCTTGTTGTCATAGGGTCTGTTATTTATAAACTTGCCGTGGCAATGGCTTATGAAGCCGGGCTCAAGGCAGAGTATTTCAATCTCCTGACATCAGGAATAGTTTTTCTCTCACTACTCATCCCATCTATCAGGAGAGAAATAGGGCAACTTATAAGGAGATAGATGGATAATAGCATTATTGAACTTAGGAATCTCAGTTTAACCTTTAGGAATGGCAACGGCGCGGAGGTGAATGCCCTCGAAGGAGTTAACCTTAAGATTAAAGAGGGTGATTTCATAACTGTCGTTGGAAGAAACGGCGCTGGCAAGAGCAGCCTTCTAAGGGCTATTGCCGAATATGCCCCGACTAGGGGGCAAATATTTTATAATGGTACAGATATATCGGGGATGTCCCATTATAAAAGGTCAAGTTTCATAAGATATGTTGCCCAAAATACATCCGATATTGTTGCCGACTCTATCAGCATTGAGGAGCAGTTTTCTCAGGCTATGAATATGGGGGGATGTCTATCTCTGAGAAAAGCCGTAACCCGTAATGTAAGGATTAAGGTCAAAGAGGAACATGGAAAACTCGGTATGGGGCTTGAAAATAGGTTATCTGAAAATATAGGCAATCTCTCAGGGGGCGAAAGACAGGCCGTTGCTCTCCTTATGGCTACAGTTTCCAAGCCCGGTGTTCTGCTTCTCGATGAGCACACAGCTGCACTGGATTTCAAGAACAGCGCAACCATAGAAGAGATTACGGAGCGGCTCATCAGGGAGACTTCTCTGACTACACTGTGGGTAACACATAATCTGGAGCAGGCGGTTAAATATGGGGACAGGATTTTGGTCATAAGCAATGGCACGATTTGTGAAGACCTAACGGGGCGGGAGAGAGAAAATATGACAGGGGAACAGTTGCTGGGCATTATGCATAGGAACATGTGAAATATTTATGACTACTTCCCCAAACATTCGGAGCGAATTACAAGTCAGATTAGAAGTCCTTCGCAAGCAAATTCTTGAACGTTTATCGTACGGCAACACTTTTGCTCATCCATCTAAAGCCCCGGTACTGATTTTCATTGAGGACTCCAATGCAAAATGTCTATATAACTGGACATCTGTTGAATGGAAAGAGTTGAAGTACTCTGGAGATTTTAGAAAATTGTTAAGGGATATTGAAGATATATGCCGATTGATGTTAAAGACAGCCGAACAGGGAGTCAAAGAAAAAATAGAGAAATGCCTATCAACCATAGATATGCTGTTCTCCGAGGAGCTATATAAAAAGTTTGACAATTACCCGATATTCCAAAAGCTTATAAGCGAAAAAAAAATTGACATGGATTGTTTTATAATGAACACTGAATTCATTTTAACAGAAGATAAGCTCAAAGCTTACGGTACCATAAGATCAGAAGATTATAATATCCGTCCATCACATATGCATGAGTTTTTAAGCAGTCTTATTAAAACCAATAAAGGAAGATATCACGAATTTTTGAAATTAAGAGAATTGATAATTAATTATGCCTCTAAGAATTCATATATTTTAAATGAGGAATTACCCAATTACATTGGAAAGCATCCGAAGTTTCCACGAAACGAAATGCGGGGCGCGCCGCGAGAAGAATGGAAAACTTTCATTAAGAAAATACAGGACTATGAGGTTGGCAATGAAGAATACGAAAGTCTAATGGAAGATGCAATAAAAATATTCTGTAATCTGCCACAAGAGGCATTGAGTAGTAAAGCATTTAGCAGGCTTCGTGAGAAAAACACGGAGGAGCATATTAAGAGAGAAGATCGGATCAACATCAGCTTAAGTGACTTATGTCATTTTCCACCCGTAAGAATTTATTTAACGGATGATATTGAAAATTTTCATTTATATAATATTACACATCATTTTGAGCGTCTATTTTATGGAATATATGAGCAGGAGGCTGATAGCAAGGTGATTAAAATTTCGAATATTATATTTATACCTATAAAATTCTTTGATTTTCAGGTGATCGGTCAAATTGTAGTCATATCCCCATTGAAGCTGAATAAAAGTAGAATTATAAGAGCAGTCGAGATTGTCTATCCAGAAATTCAGGAAGCCGCAAAGAATGATTTTTATCAAAGCGTAATAAGCAGGTGTGCAGACCCTATTATGAGAGGTGAAGGGGCGGAAATAGAACCGGATTATTTAATCTTAGGCCGCTCTCTTCGAAAGATACTAAGGTATCAGGGCTTCATGATATGCAAAAGGCACGATGGCAAGTGGGAAATAATTCACTATACTGCACACAAACAAAATGATTACAATCTAACTCTTTTGGAATTCCCAGCATCTCCTACCAATTCCACTCACACTACGAATATAAATAACCTCTTTCCAACATTGAGCAATAAATCCATTGAGGATGCAAAAACAGCAAATATTGATGCGCTCTTTAAAGCATTTATTCCGACGCATGAAACTCCGGGATCAGCTATTGCGATGAAATTTAGCGAAGGAGAGGAAGAGTTTGGACTTTTAATATTTGTAGAAGAAGATAAAAATGTTATTCGTGACAGCTATTTGGCTGAATTGTATTCCATAATAAATTATGCGTTGAAATTCATTCAGCCATATAAAGAGATTGTTAGGAATCAACAAAAAGCTGCCGCGTTATTATTTGAAAAACAAGTATTATCGCATGACTTCGGTGCGGCAATGGTAGAAGTAAAGGCTATGATTAAAACTTTAGCGTCAGAAACTTTTATCGATAATGCCAAAAAAGCCAAACTCAACGATATCTATTATTTACTTGTCTTTATAATTAACTTACAACTTGGGGCTTTAGCTCTAACGGATAGGGCTGAGCGTATCGAAACATTCTTACAAAATATTCAATTTGAACTCAGTTCATATGACCTTTATGATGAATTGAGAAATATTCAGAAGATTATATTTAAGGAAATAAAGATTACTGACAACCATTTAGAAACGACTTTTTCAAGAACTTTGTTACACAATGCTCTGAATATTTTACTCTCAAACGCTAAGGCGCATGGAGAAGGAAATATTATGATTTCAGCACAGCAAGAAGGAAATAAGATTACACTTACGGTAACTAATAAAGCAAATACTGGTTCTATAAATAGCACTCAACAGGGCGGAATAGATAACCTTAGGAAATTATCGGGCTTAGTAAAAGACAAAATGACTCTAACTGTGGGGAATGCTACAAATATCGACAACGAGCATAAAATCCAGATTTCATTTCACGCTGCGGGCGGGGTAGGATGATTAGAATACTTTTTATTGATGACACCCCTCTGACGCAAAAAGATTTAGAGTCATCTGGGTATAAGCCAATGATCAACACTGCCTTTCCACTGGCAGAGTATGTGATAGATGTTTATGATTTTACTTGCTCGGATGCGGAACTTAGAAAATATGACCTTATATTCTTGGACTGGATCGGAAAAAACGTATCGGAATTGGCTTTAAATTCTTCTGGTGCTCAAATAATTAAGCGCATGATGGAAAATAACATCAGCACGCCGGTTATTATTATTTCGAGTGAAATAATTGATAACGATGCAATCACTAAAGAGCTTGAGGTTTTCCTTAAAAAGCAATACGCCTCTAAGCTATCTTATCTTGATAAAGAAATTCAAACTCTTACACTCAACAAAATTGGCACAAATGATGCGCAAAAGGTAAGCCTTTCTTCATTAATTGACAATAAAAATGAATTAACTAAACAAATAGAAATAGAAAAAGAAGACGGAATAAAAGAACAGAAAGGAGATTTACAAGAAAATACGAATGCTATTTTAGCAGTAGATCAAACTTACACTTTTGTGCTCGGCTATATTTCAAAAATGACCATCTCTCATGATAATCCGACTGTATCGGCTCAAGCATTTAAAAAAGTAATTAACAAAAAGCCAATTCTGTTAGCCCGTTTCAATGGAGCCCTTGATGGAAATAATGCCCCGGTTCAACTGCCCGGAGTGAATGCTGATGCGTCGAGTAATTCGAGTAATGTTACACCGCCTGCCTGGCTTACTACAGAAGTCCAAAAAACACCCATAGGAAAACGAATATTGAAGTTTTATGAAGTTAAAACCTGCACAGGTGAAAAGAAGCATTTAGATCAGCTTAGAGAATGTGTTTCCACTAATATCAAAACGAAGAATGGTCAGTCTCTTTACGACGTGTTTTGTGCTTTAAAGGACAGAAAAATAAAAGGTGATCTTTTGACTACTCAAAAAATCGGCGACCTTTTAGGAAAAAAAGAAACTGAAACCAAGAGAACTTTCTATTCGGGGTTGGTAACGCTAATACTTCTCTACGGATATAAAGGGAATAAGAAAACTGCAAATGAGGAATTCGAAAAATTTGTAGCAAAACAAGCTGAAGAGATTTTCCACTACGGTAACAGCGCACGAAAAAAAGGGAACACACCTGGCATGCAGGGTCTTTATAACAGTTTGCTAAACCCTATTGAACGAAGAATCGGCTTTGTCAAAGAATCCACAGCGTCCGGTAAAAAAATAGAGATGATTAATAGATGCTCAGGAAGCGCCGATCCTCATTGTAAGCTCCTTTCCTTATTGAAACGAACGTTCGATGCAATTGTAGAAGGAAGTATGCATTTATGAAAATCGCCTTAATCCAGCCCGTAACCGGCACCGAATCAACCAAAGTCGTCAGGGTAGTTAGAGAGCCCCTCGGGCTTCTCTATATTGCCTCTGCCATCAATGATAAGGCATTCTGTGCTGATATCAAAAACACTCAATATGAGGCCCGGATATTTCACCCTATCGAGCGTGTCGAACCCGGAGCGGTAATACCGTGGGAAGATGAAGTTTTAATAAGCCGGGTAAAAGACTACAAACCCGATGCTATCGGCATCTCCACAATGACCTATAACTATGAAAAGGGAATCGAGATAGCTAAAAAAATAAAAGAATCGATAGGTAATGTGCCTGTCATATTCGGAGGCTACCATGTTTCTGGCTGTGCAAGGCAATATAGCAAATGGCTCAACAAGCCTAACAATAAAATATTCCTTGATGACCTCGAAAACATATTCAAAATGGGATACGTGGACTATATAGTCATTGGTGAAGGTGAAAGGACCATCATAGAGCTTCTTGAATGCATTAGTAATAAAGGGAATTTGAATAATGTAGCGGGCATTGTTTATACCAGCAATGGGGAAATCGTAGTCAATAGAGTTCAGGAAAGATTAACGGATTTGGATTCTCTACCGATTCCTGACAGGTCACAACTTGACTGGAGCAAGTATAAAAGCTCGGTCAAGGGCGACATCGTGGGAACTATTCATACGATGAGAGGCTGCCGCTTTGCCTGCTCATACTGCTCTACTCCAACAACCTGGGGTGCTGGAGTTTTTAAACGCTCTGCCAAAAGTGTCGTGGACGAGATTGAATACCTGGTTAAGAACTTTACAATTAACCGTATTACCTTTGCCGATGAGGATTTCACAAGCGACTTCGACAGAATAAACCAGATTTGTAATGAGATGAAGCGGCGAGACATCCATATCCAATGGGATTCCTTTGCCAATATGGACGATATATTAAAAGAAGGATCTGAAAAAGTCCTTAAGAATATGGCTGATGCCGGTTGCGCAAGCTTCTTTGTAGGCATCGAGTCTCTGAATATGGAGACCTTAATTGATTACAACCGACCCAAGGTCAAACAATATACCATTGATGAATATTTAAAACGTGTTCAGAAGACAATAGATATAGTCTCCGCGGCTGGCATCGATTTCTACGGCGATTACATGATGGGTTACCCGGGGGAAACAGAGGCGGAGTTGAGGCAGGGCTTTGAAAGGCTTAAAAGCCTCAGAAACATGCCTTACATCTATCTTCCTATCCTGAATGCATTTCCTGGGACACGCCTTTACGAGAAGTGCAAAAAGAAGAACTGGATACTTGAGGGAAAAACATTTAAGGACTTTGACTGTAGCCAGCAGCTTCTAAAGGGCAAAAACGGTAATGTTTCGGAACTCAGAGACCAATTCGAAATTGAGTTCTATACGAATAATAATTATGTCGAAGACTGCATGAACCGGATAAAGACCGTCTCCGGCCGTCTTGATCAGGTTTTTCATTTATATACCAAGCTTGTAAGCGACTACCCCGGAAACGAAAGGCTCTTATCCATTAAAGAGAAATTTGAAACTTTTATAACTTCCTCTGCAGAGCTTTAGACCTTTTTTTTGAATTTTAGAAAACAAATTTTACATTTTATTGTTTTCTAAAATATAACTTGACCCCTTAATTTGTACTCGAACACAATTTCGGATTCAGCAACAAATCACTAAATAATAATTCCATTGAAATTCCTACATCTTTAAACGGCAGCACATCTGGTATGGCAATTGCTTTAAATGTATAGATTGAAAGGAAAGGAGGAAAATGAGATTGACTCAAGCCGGTTGCGTAAAGCGACCGGAAATCTTGATAGATGGAGGTGAGAAAAACATGGCAGCCTTCGGCGGCCTACATACTAAAAAGAAAGGAGTCAGTAGAAAGTAAGCTGCAGAATTCGGATAGATGCGACGGTGTCGAGAAGTTAGAATCGAAAGCAAAGCGGTGTAGGGGCCGCGCCAACGGCCCCACACCAGTAGAAGAAGAGCCCGGACCATTAACCCAAAGCCCGTCCTCTGTTCAATTATAACAGGGTACGGCCAAAGAAAAGGAGGATATGAATATGCAGGGAAAGCTCAAAGACGCAAGTGTTTATTTCAAGGTTAGGACCTCTTGGCCGTCATCCATTTACGCAGCCAGGGGGAAGAAGAAGACCCATAAGACCGTCCGTGAGGACGGCGCAAAGGGGAGGAGGTGTTCATCATGAAAAGGAAAACTATTGTTCTTGTAATGACGGTTCTCATTATCCTGTGGCTCCCACTGTCGGCATTCGCCGGTGTCACGCTCCTCTGGGTGGACACCTCCGGCTCCATGAACAAGGAGGGCAGGTTCGAAAGCGCGAAGGATGTCCTGATCAGGGAGATAGACAATGCTAAACCGGGAGACGTTTTGTACGTCGGAAATTTTGACTCGAATGACTATCTGATCGGCCGCCTTACAGTGGACGAAGCCGGGAGTCCGGCAGAGAAGGAAAGCTTGATTGCAAAGGTAAGAAGTCTCAGTGCAAAAGGCCATTGGACAAACCTCGATCAACCGCTGAAGGCGAGCAAGGCAATCATGTTAGATGAGAGGGCAACTGGAAAGATCGTGCTGCTTTCTGATGGATTATCAGACCCGTCGCCAGATCACCAGCCCGTAGACCTTGCAAAGATAGCGGAGATCGTTCCTCAGAGCCTCGGCTGGTCTCTGTATCTGATCGGCCTTTCACAGGATATTGAGGGCTTGTTCCAGGCGAAGGCACCGGAGAAGGAATTGACCGTGAACGAACAGTATCCTCATGTTAAAGGCATTGCTCTCAATGACTTCACCCACGAGAAGATCGAGGACGCGGTCGATACGGTCAAGAAGGATGCGGAAACCGCCGCAAGCATCGGGCAGGTTCCTCAGCAGGAAGAGCCAAAAGCTATACCTGCACCATGGCCTGCCGTGTTGACGGCCCTGCTTTTAGGCCTGCTGAGCGTGCCATTGCTGCTGGTCCACCGCAGTAGAAGCAGGCAGAAGCTCGGCATTGTCTTTGAGGTCCGGGGCACTGATGGTGAGAGCAGGGAGCTTCCTGTAATGGTCGAGGATGGACGGAAAAAGACAGTCGGGCCTAAGGGAGACATCTCTGTGGAGTCTGGCAACGTGGAGCTTCCACCCGTGCTCTTTTGCGTCCACTGGAAAAATGGCATCATGTGGCTTCTGCCGCAGGACAGCATTACGGTGAATGGGAAACTTGCCAATGACAAGGTCGCTATAGGCATCGGCGATCTCATCAAGGTGAGAGACAAGGTATCAATCCATATCAAAGAAGGAGGAACTGACAATGTTACAGACTAACGTTAAGACAACAGAAACCTTAAAGACATCAAGATTCTTTTTGATGCCTACAGCCTTCATCGGCATAGGGGGGTACAGCAAAGTCGTCTTCCCGACTCTCGACAGGCTTATTAATGAGAATTATGGATGCAGGCCTGGCCCTTTGCAGATGTCCATCTTCGACTTTGATGAGGCAAAGGCCGAGAGTTCCACGAACGGCAAGAAGTATAGCATCGAGCCTTATCTTGTTCCGCTTCCCAAGAAGGTCTTGAAAGACGTTTCAAAGAAGCTGCGGAGAAAAGTGGAGCTTCCATGGATAAAGAACCTTGCGCAGTATGTCGCGCTGGATCATGTCAGGTATGCTGAGGCCCCGGGGCTTAATCTCTTTGTCCAGTCAGGGAATTTGGCATGGAGGCTTGTATGGGAATCGCATGTTCTGCCTGAACTAAAAATCAAGCTTAAGGGCCTTCATCCTGTGCCGCAGGAGTTGAACGAACTGGAACGTCAGGGTTTCAAGGTCTCGAACAGGTCTTGCATCTGGGTGATTGCCGGAGGTGGAAGCACTACAGGGCCAACAGGCTTGATCCCGATCGTAGCTGAGCTTAAGAGAAACAAGCCGCCGGAAACAAATCTTTTTGTGATTGTTTTTACGCCTAACAGCTACAGAGACAAAACTGATGCTCACCGCACGAGAGGCCGCGCCATTTTTGCAGCAATGATGGAGAACCTCATTGAACTGTTCAACGGCAGGATCTTTGATCAGCCATACTCCCCCGGAGGCAGCTATAGGATAACGCTGGAAGAAGACCCATGTGATCAACTTTTCCTGATTGACGGCTCTCTCTCCGGCGGCAGGACAGAACTGAAGACCGAAGAACTGGGCGACCTCGTGGCGAATTACCTTTACAAATTTTCTACGAGTCCTGTTGGAGAACATCAGCTTGGCATTATCGGAAATCTAAATGCGGGCTTAAAGCCTGCGAAGGAGGTCAACAATGAAAGCTAAGGATTTTCAACATCTCTCAAGTTTCGGTATATCCGGCGCTTTGGTGCCGAGAAAAAAGATCGAATCCCTTCTTTCGACCAAGCTCCAGGTAGACGTTCTGGGTGAGGTATTGAAGGAGTCGGATACTCATGGACCTTCGCTCACTGAACTCAGGGAGCCTGATCTCGGCAAGGTCAATTACACAGAGAAGGTGCGAGGCGGTATTCAGTCAGTCTGGCAGCCTATTGTGGAAGACCCCCTTGGGATAGCGCCTCCTCAGCTCCTTGAAAAACTCAGTCAGGCGTGGAATGCCGCTGAAAGGAAGATTGGCGATGAAGTCCAAAAAGAGACGAGGGCTATCTTTTATGAAAGGGCCAAAGGCAAGGCCGACATCATAAAGGAGAAAGCCTTCAGCCTGGCATCTGAGAAGGGGATTCCCGGCACGATCAGATGGCTGCAGGGCCTCAAGGACGAGTGCAGCTTGGCATCAAAGGCCATTGGGCAGGAAGTCATCAGATACGACAAACAGAAAGAGAAGCGTAAAGCTCTTCTCGAAGAACATAAAGAGGTGTGGAACGATTATCTTACAAAGGCAGGCGAAATAAGTGCAGAGCCTCAGCAAGTTGCACGTAATTTTCTGATCATGGCCGGGCTCGTCTTGCTCGTCGGCCTCGTGCTGTGGTTATTGAGTATTCCTGTGAACAGTATCTTTGGCGTTGCCGGTGTTGCAATAGCCGTTCTTATTGCGCTCAAGATCGCCTGGCCCCTGTTCAAGCATCTCGGTATTTCGAGGGAAAAAAGGCTTCTGAGTACACGGCTTGCCTCAGCTTATAAGTCCATGTCCCTGTTCAGTCTTGATGAACTCTCAAAGCGTGTTGAATTGGACTACTACGCTGAAAGTCTGCCTTCTCGCATCACTGACATTATAGATGCATATCAAGAGAGAATCGCAGTCCTTGTGAGAAAGAGCGAGAATCTGATTTCACAGTTGAAGGGACTGCAGAGCTCACTCCATGCCACATCTGCCACGAGTCGTTCAGTCGTGAGAGAGGAGGCATTGACGGAATGGTACGAGTTGGGGAAGATACAGGCTCCCACAGTTGGATGGATACAGACGCTCTGCTCGCTTGAAAGTGATCCTTTCTTGCACGATATGAGCGAAGAAGTTCGCATCCCCTTTGAATTTC
>Ga0334722_10002133_pt1 | contig 22897 bp, 17 predicted proteins | sample C3_bottom_MG_FD_207210 | JGI IMG/M metagenome (GOLD analysis project Ga0334722, IMG submission 207210) | Sediment microbial communities from Yellowstone Lake, YNP, Wyoming, USA - C3_bottom | ecosystem: Environmental > Aquatic > Freshwater > Lake > Sediment | place: USA: Wyoming | collected... | reverse complement strand
GGAACGCGCTTCATCGCCCCCCTCGGTCACGTGCGCATGATGGCGGCCGCCCAGCCGTTCATCTCGGGAGCCATCTCCAAGACGGTCAACGTCCCTCACAAGACCACGACGCAGGAGATCGAATCCATCTACGTCGAGTCCTGGAAGCTGGGGCTTAAGGCCATCTCGGTCTACCGCGACGGCTGCAAGCTCTCCCAGCCCGTGAGCGTGTCGGGGCAGAAGGAAGAAAAAGCGGCCAAAACCGAGGCGGTCAAGACGGCCCAGGCCGTGCTTGAGCGGCGCTGGCTGCCGCAAAGGCGGCGGGGGTTCACTCAGGAACTGCGCGTCGGCGGGCAGAAGTTCTACCTGCGCACGGGCGAGTATGAAAACGGGACCCTGGGGGAGTTCTTCATCGACGGCGGCAAGTCCGGCTCGCCCCTTCAGGGAATGCTCTCGGCCTTCGCCACGTCGTGCTCGCTCGCCCTGCAGTATGGCGTGCCTCTTGAGGAACTGGTCAACCGCTTCGTCTTCACGCGTTTTGAGCCCTCGGGGCCGGTCTCTCACCCTTACGTCAAGAACGCGACCTCGCCCGTCGACCTCATCGCCCGCGTGCTGGCCGTCGAGTACCTGGGACGCGAGGACCTGGCGCACGTCAAGCCGCCGAAGCTTCCCAAGAAGGCCGCGAAGGCGGAGGCCCCCTCGGCCAAAACCCGTGCCGCAACGGCCGCGGCTTCCTGCAGTTCCGCCATCAACCGGCATCTTTCGGGAATGATGGGAGACGCGCCGCTCTGCGACACCTGCGGGCACATCACCGTGCGCAACGCGACCTGCTTTAAGTGCCTCAACTGCGGCAACTCGATGGGCTGCTCCTAATCAACGACGTCTGAGAGTCTTCAGCACGACCCTGGCTATTGTGCCGCGGGAGGGCTACACTGGGCCCCATGCCGACCAAACTCCTCCTCTGCCTCCTCCTCGCCGCCCCCGCCGCCGCTACCCAGACTCCTCCCATAAGCCAGGCCCAACTGTCTAAACTGCGCGAGGGCATGGACGGCAAGCGCGGCTCCATTGTCCCCGGCTACGAGCTCTCCCTGGCCCTGCAACTTCCCGCAGATAAGACGGACCCCTACCATACGCACTACAATGCGGTGTTCTTCGACGGCCCGGACGGATGCAACCACACCTTCGGGTATTCAAAGGAGACGGGAGACTATGTGCTCGCGCTCACCACGAAAACCCACGTAAAATACCTTCGGATCGGACCGGACCTTAAGCTCATCGCCGGCGCATCCTACAAGCTCCGCGCAGACGACGCGGCCAGCCCGATCCCTCCGGCGGACGCCGCCGCGCTCGTCGAGAAGGAACTCGGCCTCTGGGCCAAACGCGTCGACGAAAAGTGACCCGCTCCATTCCAACACCCCTGGCCAATCCCTTTTGCCTTTGGTAGGGTGGTACCCGATGAAACCATTTTGCCTCTTGGCGCTCGCGCTCCTGCCCCTGGCCGGTCATGCCGAAGGCGAACGTGACGCCGACCCCGTCCGGCGCGCGATGCGCGCGGAATTGTCCCGCTCTTTTTCCAAGCTTGCCCGGGCGGAGGCGGTCCCGCTCTATTATCTGGATTATGAGACGACCGAGAAGACCACCTGCTGGCTGAACGCGAGCCTGGGCGCTCTCGAGACGGACGCGCAACGCACCGATCGCTGGCTCGATGTGGACGTCCGGGTCGGGTCGCGGCGGCTTGACAACACCCACGAGCTCAAGGGCCGGGACTCTTGGGAATACCGCGGGCGCCAGGGCGCCCGCCTGCCCCTGGGCTCGGACCTCGACGCCTTGCGCGCCGAGCTTTGGCTGCAGACCGACGCGGCCTATAAGACCGCCCTTGAGCGCTACACCAAGGTCAAGACCAACCGGGCCGTGACCGCGGAGGAGGAGGACCTCTCGCCGGACTTCTCCCAGGAGCCGGCCCCGGAGAAATACTACGAGACCCGAGTCTTCCCCGACTTGGACCGGGATCTCTGGCGCGCCAAGATCAAGAAGTACTCCGCGCGCTTCAAGGCGCATCCTTTCATCTACGATTCGGGCGTGAGCTTAAGCGTCGAGACCGACAACCGCTACTTCGTGTCGAGCGAGGGCGCCGACATCAAGACCGGCAACACCTATATCCGCCTCAACTACCGCCTCACCACGAGGACCACGGACGGGATGGACCTCGACCGCTACAAGAGCTACGACGCCAACCGCCTGGAAGACCTCCCCGCAGATGAGATCGTGTTCCAAGACATGGACCAGTCCATCGCGGAACTCAAGGCCCTCGGCGCCGCACCCTTAGTCGAGCCCTTCGCCGGCCCGGTCATCCTCAAGAACAAGGCTGCGGCCGTGTTCTTCCACGAGATCTTCGGGCACCGCGTCGAGGGCCAGCGCCAAAAGCGTGAGAGCGAGGGCCAGACCTTCACCAAGAAGCTGGGCGAGAAAGTGGTCTCGGACTTCGTCTCCGTCCACGACGACCCCACGGCCGAGCGGTTCCGCGGGGTCTTTCTGCGCGGCTTCTACAAGTTCGACGACGAGGGGGTCAAGTCCCGGCGCGTGGCCTTGGTCGAAAACGGCATCCTGCGCAATTTTCTCCTCAACCGCATGCCCATCAAGGGTTTCCCCACGTCCAACGGCCACGGCCGCCGCATGCCCGGGGCCGCCACGGTCGCACGCATGGGCAACACCATGGTCTCGGCCTCTCTCAGCGTCCCCTACGCCCAATTGCGCCAACAGCTCATCGACGAGATCGTCCGGCAGAAGAAGCCCTTCGGCCTCGTCTTCGAGGACATCTCGGGCGGCTTCACCATCACCGGCCGGGGCTACGTCCAGGCCTTCAAGGTCAAGCCCCTGCTGGTCTACAAGGTCTATCCGGACGGGCGGCCCGACGAGGTGGTGCGGGGAGTCGACATCGTGGGCACGCCGATTGCGAGCTTCATGAAGATCCTGGCCGCCGCCGACGATCCGGACATATTCAACGGCACCTGCGGGGCCGAATCCGGCTGGGTCCCGGTCTCGGGAGTGTCTCCGAGCCTGCTGATCTCGGAAATGGAAGTGGAGAAAGTGTCCAAGTCCCAAGCCAAGCCGCCTCTGCTTCCGCCTCCCTTCGGGGCCAAGGAATGACGCCATGAAGACGACAACGGCGGTGGTCCTGCTCCTCTGTTCGTTCTGCTTTCCGCGCAACGCCTCGGCCCAGAAACTGCCCCCAGACGACAGGGTCTTCTCGGCCATGAAAGACGAGCTTAAGCGCACCGTGCGCAAACTGCGCATGAAGGATATGCCCGGTCCCTACCTCGTCTCCTACGACGTGAGGGAAGGAACGCGCGCTCACATCAGCGCCAGCTTCGGCTCACTGGAGGCAAGCGAGAGGAGCCCCTTCATGGACGCCAGGGCGAACATCCGGGTGGGAGGGCGGACCTTCGACAACACCAACTTCGTGCCCAACGCTCCCGGCGCCTCGGATCGGGGCCAGGCCTCCTTCGAGGACGACTACGACAACCTGCGCTTCACTCTGTGGTCCTTGAGCGACGAGTCCTATAAGAGCGCTCTCGAGATTCTGGCCAAGAAGAAGGCTTTTAAAGAGAAGCGCTTGATCAGCGAGGTCTTTGACGATCTTTCCCCGGAGCCTCCGGTGGAGTCCTATGAACCGCCCTCCCCGGCCGCCATCGACCTGCCTTTATGGGAGAAGCGCATCACGGAGCTCTCGCGAGTCTTTAGGCAGTATCCAGACATCCAGGATTCGCGGGCGGCCTTAAGCTTCCAGACCTCGACGAGGAGGTTTCTGACCAGCGAGGGCACGGCGGTGCGCGGCTCGGACACCGACATCACCATCGAGCTCAGCGTCAACACCCAAGCCCAGGACGGCCTGCGCGTGGGCGACGGGGTGAGCCTGCATTTCCCCGGCTGGGCCGACGTTTCCCCGCCCGAGGTCCTGGAGGCCGAGGCGCGGCGCCTTGCCCAGGCCGTCGTGGACGTCGTCCACGGCTCCACGGTCGAGGCCTATGTGGGGCCGGTGCTCTTCGAGGGCGAGGCCGCAGCTGAATTTTTCGACGTGCAGTTGGTCGACAACATCTCAAATCCCCGCGGCAGCTGGACCGAAAACGAGAACAACCGGGCTTTCGACCCCCCGCCCTTCGTCAGCCGCTTGGGCATGCGCGTCGCCGTCCCTTTCCTGAGCTTCGTCGATGATCCCCTGCTGGAGCGCTACGACGGGATCCCCCTTTACGGCCATTACCGCATCGACGTCGAGGGCGTGCCCGCCCAGCGCCTGGAACTGGTCAAGAAAGGAAAGCTCGTCGATCTCTACATGAGCCGGGCCCCCATCCGGGAGCGCCGGCGCTCAAACGGCCATGCTCGCGCCGCGTTTGGAGGCGAGCCCTCGGGCCGCATGGGCAACCTGATCGTGACCCCGGAGAAGGCGGTGCCGCTCTCCGAGCTCAAGGCGAAGCTGAGGTCCATGTGCAAGGAGCTCGACTTGGAATACGGCCTCCTGGTGCGCCGCATGGGCGACCTCACCCCCACCGTGGCCTACAAGGTCTATGCCGCAGACGGCCGCGAGGAGGCCCTGCGCGGCGTGGAGTTTACGGGTGCGGGCTTCCGGCCCCTGCGCGACATCGTGGCCGCCTCCCGTGAGATGTACGTGTTCAATTTCACTCACGGCTCCGTCGGCCGCACCGGCGTGCCGGCCGCGATCGTCGCACCCTCCATCCTGGTCCAGGAGATGGAGGTCAAGAAGACCGAGCGCAAGCCGGACAAACTGCCCTACCTGCCGCACCCGTATTTCGCGGGGAAGTCGCGATAAACCGGGTCCGGCCCGAACCGTGAGGATGCGCCCTAGGCGGCGTGGTACACTATTAGCGTGAACGGAATTCACTCCAAGCGCCGAAGCGGGACGTCGACGGCGCCGCGTCGGGCGCGGGGGACATCCGAGGAAGCGCTCCGCGAGAGTGAAGAGCGCTTCCGGCACGCATTCGAGTACGCCGGCATCGGCATGGCTCTCCTGTCGCCAGAGGGCCGCTGGCTGAAGGTCAACCGGGCCCTCTGCGAGATCCTCGGATACTCAGAAGAGGAACTGCTCCTAAAGACGTTTCAGGAACTCACCCATCCCGACGACCTTGGCAAGAATCTCGCCGATGCGGAGCGCCTCCGAGGCGGGGAAATCTCCTGCATGCGGGCCGATAAGCGCTACCTCCATCGGGATGGGGACGTCGTCTGGACCCGCCTGACGACCAGCTTCGTGCGCTCGCCGAAAGGCGTGCCGCTGTACTATATCTCGCAGATCGAGAATATCTCGGACCAGCGGCGGGCCGAAGATGAGATTCGCGCGCTCAACGCCGATCTCGAGCGACGCGTCGCCGACCGCACGGCCGGCCTCCAGGTGGCGAACACCGAGCTCGAAGCCTTCGCCTCGTCCGTCTCGCACGACCTCCGGACGCCGTTGTGGCACACGCAGGCGTACGCCCGGATGCTTCGGGAGAGCGCAACGAAGACTCTCGACGAGACGAGCCTGAAGCATCTGAATATGATCGATGCGTCGGTTCAGCGCATGAGAACGATGATCGACGACCTGCTCTCTTTCGCGCGAATGCGGCGCTGCGAAATGGACTACACCCAGGTCGAGCTCGGAGCCCTCATCCAAAGCGTCATCCGCGAGCTTGAAACTGAGACCGCGGGGCGCAACGTCGACTGGCGCGTCGCCAAATTTCCAGACGTCGCCGGCGATTTGGCCATGCTGCGCCTCGCAATCGTGAACCTCCTTTCAAACGCGCTGAAGTTCACCCGGCCCCGCGAGCGGGCCGAAATCAAGATCGGCTGGGCGCCCGGGGCGGGAGGGGAAACGGTCGTCTTCGTTCGCGACAACGGCGTGGGCTTCGACATGAAGAACGTTGAAAGGCTTTGGGGCCTTTTCCGCCGCCTGCACGGCTCCGATCAGTTCGAAGGCACCGGCGTCGGCCTGGCCAACGTCCGCCGCATCGTCGAGCGGCACGGCGGCAGGACCTGGGCCGAGGCCAAGCCCGGCGAGGGTGCCTGTTTTTTCTTCACGCTGCCTCCTCCAAAGTGACGTCTGGAGGCCGGAGTCCTATTTCAGCCGGGCGCGAAGGATCTTATCGCCGGGCTCAAGAAGGTCTAGGACATCCAATCCAGAATTCACGAGCCCGAAGGGCGTGTAGCGGCCGTCGAGGTGGGGAGCCGGCGCCAGGCTGACGAAGAGCTGACAGCCTCCCGTGTCCTTGCCCGCCTTGGGCATGCCGACCGTGCCTCGAAGAAACGGTTGCTGCGTGATCTCATCGGCCAGGCGCCAACCGGCGTCTCCCCAGCCCGAGCCTCGAGGATCTCCGCCCTGCACGACGAAGCCCGTCACGACGCGGTGCCAGGTCAATCCGTCGTAAAATCCCTTCTTGACGCTCTCAACGAAGGCCGCGGAGTGAACGCCGGCCTCCGGCAGAAGTTCGAATGAGAACGTCCCCTTCTCGGTCTCCATCTCGACTGAGGCCGGTTCTTTGAGAGGCCTAAATCTCTTGGGCTTGTCAGTGAAGACCGGGAAGTTCTTAAGCTCTTTCTGTATCGATCCCGAAATCTCGGGGTTCTTGCGGGCCGTCTCAAGAAGGGCCTTTCGGATGGACTCCCGCAGTTCCCCGGCCCCCGTCCCCTTGGCCGTTTTCATGGACTCCAAGAGAGCCGGATAAAGCTTTAAATCCCCCCTCTCGGCCGCCGCGTCGACGGCCGTGCCGCGCAGTTCCAGCGAAGACTTCGGGTCGCGAAGGACATGATCGAGGGCCTCGACGACAACCGGAGACGAAGACGCCGCCAAGCTCTCGAGCGCCTGGGAGGCGACGCGCGGATCGGGGTCCGCCACTCCTTCGCGAAGAATTTGCCCGCCCATGGAGAGAAGCGTGCTCGCTTCAAACGCCCGGGCCCGAATCCACCAGCGCGGGTCCCTGCGGGCCTTCGACAAGACCTCGGAAGCCGAATCTCCACGGAGCTTGGCCAGGGCGATCAAAGCCCTTCCCGGAGCCAAAGTCCCGACTCCCCCGGCGAGTTTCTCGACGAGAGGCCCAAACCGCGCGCCGTCGCCGGAGGCGGCCGCCGCGTCGGCGGCGGCGGCACGGACGTGGGCGGAGGGATCCCCAAAAATCTTGTCGGGCAAGCGCTCCCAGGCCTTGGCGCTTGAAAAAGAGGCAACCGCCTCAGCCCGGACATACGGGTCCGTATCCGAAAGAAGAGCGACATCGGGCGCAACGCCCAGTTTCCCGAGAGAGCGCGCCGAAAAAAGACGGACACGAAGATCGGCGTCGCGTTGGGCAAGAGTCATGACCTGCGTCAGGCGAGGCTCGGGCCAGCGCGAGACGGCGTAAGCCGCGCGCCAACGCACCTCGGCGTCGGAATCCGAAGCCAGGATCGAGAGCTTCGTCGCCGTCGCGGTCGAATACTCGGGAATGCGCTTAAGCAGCCGCATCCGGAAGAAGGCCAGGGCGGCCGCGCCGCGAACGCCCGGATCGATGTCCGTCGCCGCCGCCAGCAGGGCGATCTCCTCGTCTTTTCCCCCGACCTTGCCGAGAGACTCGACGACTTGGCGGCGCACGCCCGGGTCCGGGTCCATGGCCGCCGGAACAAGGACCTCGGCTGCGGCGAAACGAACGGCCGCATCCTTGGCGGACTCATCTACCTCGATGAGACCGTACTGGCCCAGGGCAAAAGCCGCTTGGGCCCGATCCGGCACCCGCGCTCCCGCGAGAGCCTCGCGCAGAAACGGAACATCCTCCGGGTCTTGGGCGCGCGCCCTCTCAAGCAGGGATCTCCCTGCCGAGGCCGGGGAAGCGAAAATCAAAACGGCGGAAAGGAGAAGAACCATGCGGCGATTATATATCCTTACATGACGACCATGAGACGCATTCCCATTTTCCTCACCGCCGCCCTCGCCGCCTGCGTCTCGGTGGAGCCGCTGGCCGACCCGAAAGGATCGATCGCTGCCAAACAGCGCCTGGTGGTCCTCGTCTGGCAAGCCCCGGGCCCCTGGATCGTCAAGGACTCCGACTCCAAGGCCGAGTCGGCGGCCAAGATCCTGCCCGTCGGGTTTCTTCTGCAAAACGTCCAGAACGACAAAACCCTGGAGTTCTCAAAAGACCTCCAGCAGTACCTGCCGCGGCCCCGCTACGACCGCCAATTGGCAGACTCCCTGATCAAAACCCTCAAGACCCTGCACGGCGGTCCGGTGCAGACGGCGGAGGAAGCGGGGATAAGCCCCGCGCAACTCCGCGATTGGAACCTGGCCAAGGATCAGCTCGACTGGCGCCTGCGCTACTACGCCCCGGAAGCGGGCCTTCCCTCGCCGCGAGACTACTCCAAAATCCTTTCCCTCGACGACGCCGCGATCTTGGAAGTGAACCTCTCCTTCGGCACGGAAGCCACCGACACCGAAGAGGTCCAAATCCTTCCGACGCTCTCGGCCGTCGCTCGGGTCTATCGCGCCGACACGTCACATCTCCTCTGGAACCGGGAAGAGATCCTTTCCGACAAGACCTCGAGCATGACCATCTCAGAATTCCGCCTCGAACCCTGGCAGTTGACCCAACGTCTTGAAAAACTGGCCCCCCCGCTCGGCGAGACCCTGGCCCGACTGACGACCAAGGCTCTGGGCCTCACCCCCCCCGCTGCGACGAAGCACGCGGCCCCTCCCAGCGCCCCCGCGCCGGCGCCCGGCGCCCTGCCCTACGGGATGACCGAGGCGGACCTCGCCCGGTACAGTCAATTCGATTCCAGCTCGACCCTCGTTTCTACGACGACCGTCAAGACCTCCAGCGGAGCCGTCTCCCTTGGCAACCTCCCCGTCAATCTATCAACGACAACGGCCGCAGTTGAGATATCCAGTGGAACGGTCGCATTCGGGAACATCCCGGTGAATCTCTCCACGGCGGTGGCCTCCCCGGAACCGGCGACTCCCCCCGCCCACTCCATTTCCACCACGACCGTCCAGACTTCCAGTAGAACGATCGTCTCCGAGACCCCGCCGACGAGCGCCGCAACTTCGACAAAAGAGAGTCCCCCATGACGCCGCCGATTAAGATCGCCATCGCCGGGCTGGGAGCCGTCGGGCGAGAGACCGTCCGCCTCCTGAAAAAGCGCCGCCTCCAACTGCGCCGGCGCCTGGGCGCGGACCTGGTCCTGACGGCGATCGCCGACCGGCAGGCCGCTCGCGAAGCGCGGTCCCTCGGAATTCCGTCTTCGGTCGCCAGGTACTCCGATCCCTCGGTCATGGCCCGGACCTCTGGAGCGGATATCTTCGTCGAGCTTTTGGGCGGTTATGCCGCGCCAAAACGCTTCGTCTTGGAAGCCCTCGGCCGGGGAAGGCCCGTCGTGACCGCCAATAAGCGACTGCTGGCCTACGCCTGGCCCCAACTCATGAAGGCGTCCCGCCGCCCCGGAGCCAGCCTCTCCTTTGAAGGAAGCGTGGCGGGAGGCGTGCCGGTCCTGCGCGCCGTCGAACTTTCTTTCTCCGGCGACCGAATCCTGCGGCTCGACGGCATCCTCAACGGCACGACCAATTACATCCTCACGCGCTGCGAGGAGGGACTCTCCGCCTCCGCGGCCCTGCGCGAGGCCCAGCAGAAAGGCTTCGCCGAGAAAGACCCGTCTCTGGACCTCTCCGGGCAAGACTCCGCGCAGAAGCTTTCCGTCCTGGCCGGACTCGTCGCGGGGGGGTGGCTTAAGCCCGGATCCTTCCCCGTCGCGGGCATCGAGGCCATCGAGGCGAGGGACGTGGCCTACGCGCGAGAGCACTTGGGGCGGGTGGCGCGCCTGCTGGCGTCTTTGCGCTTCTCGGGCTCCGAGGATTCTCCAACCGTGGAGGCCGAGGTCTCCCCCGCCTTGATCCCCACCGACCATCCCCTCGCCGCCGTGCGCCACCAGTACAACGCCCTTCTCGCTGAAGCCGCCTCGGCCGGCGACCTGATGTTCTACGGCCAGGGAGCGGGGCCGGGACCTACGGCCAGCGCCGTGCTCGCCGACGTTTTCATGGCCGCGCGGGAGATTCTCTCCGGAAGCGCTTCGCCTCGGCCGGAGGCAAAGCCACTAAAGCCCGTCTCCACGGACAAGACGGTCTCCGGCTTCTATCTGCGTCTTGAGGTCCTCGACCGACCCGGCGCCTTGGCGCGCATCGCCTCCGCCCTCGGCCGAGCCGGCGTCTCCATCGCCAGCATCCACCAAGACCTCGCTTCGGACGCACAAGCCGTCCCAGTCATGATCACCACCCACCCCGCCGAGCGCGGACGTTTCGAGCGGGCGCGCCGGAACATTCTGGCGCTCGACGCCGTCTCCAAGCGCCACTGCGCAATGCGGATTCTCTCATGACGGGGCTCATCGCGCGCTGGCGCGACCGCCTGCCGGTCAGCCCCCTCACCCCGATCGTCACCCTGGGCGAGGGAGGAACCCCCCTCGTGCGGGCCGATCGCCTCGCCGAGGCCGTGGGACTGCCTCCAGGCTCAGTCTTCCTGAAACTTGAGGGGCTCAATCCCACGGGCTCATTTAAGGACCGCGGCATGACCCTGGCCGTCTCCAAGGCCATGGAAACAGGCGCCGAGGGAATCCTTTGCGCCTCGACGGGAAACACCTCGGCCTCGGCGGCGGCCTACGCCGCGCGCGCGGGACTGCGCTGCATCGTCTTCCTTCCCAAGGGGAAGGTCGCGGCGGGAAAGCTCGCACAAGCCGTGATGCACGGAGCCGAGATCATCGAGGTGGCCGGCAACTTCGACCAAGCCCTCGCCATGGCCGTCGAGGCCGCCGGCCGCCAGGGATTCACCTTGGTCAACTCCTCCAACCCCTTTCGCCTCGAAGGCCAGAAAACGGCCGCCTTCGAGATCCTCGAACAGCTGGGACGCGCGCCGGACAATCACTTCATGCCGGTGGGCAACGCCGGCAACATCACGGCATACTGGAAAGGCTACCTCGAAAGCGGGGCCAAACCCCGCCTATTCGGCTGGCAGGCCGCCGGAGCCGCCCCGTTGGTCCTGGGCCGCCCGGTCAAGAACCCCAAGACCGTGGCCACCGCCATCCGCATCGGCAACCCCATCTCCTGGAAAACGGCTATCGCGGCCCGGGATGAATCCCACGGCCTCATCGACTCGGTCACCGACGCCCAGATCCTGGCCGCCCAGCGCTTCCTGGCCCGCCGGGAAGGGGTCTTCTGCGAACCGGCCAGCGCCGCCCCCGTGGCGGGACTTTTCAAAATGGCAAAGGCCAAAAAGGCCCCGCAGGGCCTGACCGTGTGCGTCCTCACGGGCAACGGCCTCAAGGACCCGGATATCGCGCGGCTCTGCAAGCCGAAAATTAGGCGCGTGAAGGCCGGGGAAACCATCAAACTATGAAGACGCTTGCGCGTGTGACGGTCTCGGTTCCGGCCTCAACGAGCAACCTGGGGCCGGGCTTTGACTGCCTGGGCCTGGCCCTGGCGCTGCGCAACGAACTCACCCTCTCCCTTGTCGAAGGCAAAGGCCCCGCCTCGGTGGAGATTCTGGGCGAGGGCGCGGGAACTTTGCCCCGCGGGGAATTAAATCTCCTCGTTCGCGCCGCGCGCCGCGTCCTGCCGCGACAGATGACGGGCCGCCTCGTCTTTCGATGCGTCAACAGAATTCCCCTGGCCCGCGGCCTCGGCTCCTCCGCGGCGACGATCGTCGCGGGACTTTGGGCCGGAGCCCATTTATTAAAATCGTCCCGCGGGAACAACGAGCTGGAACGGCTCGCCGTCGACTTGGAGGGGCACCCGGACAATGTGGCCCCCTGTGTGCACGGCGGACTGACCGCCAGCCTCATGGAGAACGGCCGTCTGCACGTCGAGCGGCTGAGACTGCACCGTTCGCTCTCCGCCGTCGTCTGCATCCCGGCCTTCGAACTCTCCACGCGCAAGGCCCGCGCGGCCCTTCCAAAGAAAGTCCCGATGGCCGACGCTGTGTTCAACGCCGCGCGCGCCGCCCTACTTGTGAGGGCCCTGGAAAACGGCCGCGTTGAAAATCTCGCGGGACTCATGGACGACCGTCTTCATCAGCCCTACCGCGCGCGCCTGATTCCCGGACTGCGCGAGGCCCTGGCCGCGGCGCTGAAGGCGGGTGCCGCCGGCGCGGCCCTATCGGGCTCCGGTCCCTCGGTCTTCGCCTTCGTGACTGACGCCCGCGGCTCCCGAGTTGGGAAAGCGATGCAGCGCGCTTTTGCCGGACGCGGGATAAACTCGCACTGGACGTCCCTCGGCATCGACCGCCGGGGAGTGATCGTCTCCACCCAATGAAGATCACCGTGATGAAGTTCGGCGGAACCTCGGTCGCCGACCCCGAGAAAATCCAGCGCGCCGCCGAGCGCGCCATCTCACAGAAACGCAGGGGCGGGGGCGTCGTCGTCGTCGTCTCCGCCCCGGGAGAGATGACCGACGAGCTCATCTCGCTGGCCCAAAGGATCACGCCCAACCCAGACGAACGCGAGCTCGACCAGCTCGTGACGACCGGCGAACAAGTCGGCATCGCCCTGTTTGCCATGGCGTGCCGGGCGCGGGGGGCTCAGGCCGTCTCCCTGACCGGACCGCAGGCCGGCATCGACGCCGTCGGCTCCTACGGCCGCTCCCAAATTCGGCGCATCCGCACGCGGAAGATCCTCAAGCACCTCAAAGAGGGGAGCATCGTCGTCGTCGCGGGGTTCCAGGGCCTGCATCCCTCCGGCGACACCACGACCCTCGGCCGCGGGGGCTCCGACCTGACGGCAGTCGCCCTCGCCTCCGCCCTTAAGACGGGGCGCTGCGAGATCTTCTCGGACGTCAAGGGCGTCTACACGGCCGACCCCCGCATCGTCCACGACGCCCGCAAGCTCTCGAAAATTTCGTTTGAGGAGATGCTGGAACTGGCCGGCGCCGGCGCGCAGGTCATGCAGGCCCGTTCGATGGAGGTCGCCGAGCGCTTCGGAGTGGAGATCCACGTCCGCTCGGCGTTCCACCCTTCGGTTGGAACCTTGATCGTCGCTCAGGAGAATCTGATGCTGGAAAAAGCCTTCGTCTCGTCGCTGGCCCTCGACAAGAGCGAGGTGCGCCTAAGCGTCGTCGGCGTGCCGGATCAGCCGGGCGTGGCCGCCCAGGTCCTCTCGGCCCTGGCGGAGGCGGACATTCCCTTGGACATGATCATCCAGTCGGCGGCAAGCCACGCCGGCGTCAACGACATCTCCTTCATGACGCCCAAGGGCCACGCGGTCAAAGCCAAGAAAGCCCTTGAAGGCGTCGCCAAGAAGCTCAGGGCCGAGCGCGTGGACCTCAACGAGCAGGTCGCCAAGATCTCCGCCGTGGGCACGGGATTTCGCCACTGCCCTAAGATCGCCGCGACCATGTTTCAGGCCCTGGCCGCGCAGAAGATCAACATCCACATCATCTCCGCCTCCGACCTCCGGGTCTCCTGCGTAGTCGACCTCCAAAACGGCGAGACGGCCCTGCGCGCCCTCCATAAGGCGTACGGCCTGGGCCGCGGGAGGCGCTGAGATGTCCGTCTTCGTCGCCATCGACTTCGAGACGGCGGACTCCGGACGGGACTCGGCCTGCTCGGTCGGAATGGTCCGCGTGGAGAACGGAAACATCGTTGAAAAGGTCGTCCAACTCATACAACCGCCCCGCTTTCTCTTCGAGTTCACCCACATCCACGGCATCGACTGGGGCATGGTCGCCGACAAGCCGACGTTCGGCGAGGCCTGGCCGAAACTTTCCGGGATACTCAAGGGCGCGGACTTCATGGCCGCCCACCACGCCCCCTTCGACAACGGCGTGCTGACCGCCTGCTGCGCGGCCGCCGGCCTGCCCAAGCCCCCGCACCGATTCGTCGACACCGTGCGCCTGGCCCGCGACACCTGGCGCCTCTATCCCACGAAACTCCCCGACGTCTGCCGACACCTGGGCATCGCGCTCAACCACCACGAAGCCCTCTCCGACGCTCTGGCCTGCGCGCAGATCGTCATCGCCGCCCAAAAACAGGGCGTCAAGCTCTAAAAAATAAACGAACCACGAGGCAGGAAGAATTAGCCCGCATTCCGCTCAAGGCCTCCTCACCCGACCAGCTTAACCCGTCCTCCCCCCAACGCAAGAGCCCCCACCTCACGGCGGGGGCCGATTTTCCTTCCCAGCCAACGTCACCGAATACCCACACCACATGCTCCCTCTTACGATGGCCTTCCGTTCGTCTTCGTCACTTGATTCTGATATACGTTGATACGTGATATTGACTTCATGTCATTTCGCCACTATACTGTGACGTAATATGACACATACTCTCTCGCGTGAAATGACCAGGACCATCGAGAGCGCCCTCAAAACCTTCCCCGTGGTGGTCGTCACCGGGATGCGGCAGGTGGGCAAGAGCACCCTCTTGCAGAAGGCTCCCGAGTTCCGGCATCGGCGCTTCGCGACTCTTGATGATTTTGCCGAGTTGGAAGAGGCCAAGTCCTCTCCCGACACCTTCCTGGGCCGAAAGGGTCCTCTGACCATAGACGAGGCGCAACGCTGCCCGGAGCTGCTTGTCGCCATCAAGAAAGCGGTGGACGACGACCGCGCTCCCGGACGCTTCCTGCTCTCCGGTTCCGCCAACTTCGCGCTTCTTAAGAACGTTTCCGAAAGTCTTGCCGGTCGGGCCATCTACTTGCCGCTGCAACCCTTCACGAGGCGCGAGATCGCCGACGAAACTGGCGCGCACCCGTTTCTTGCCGGCTTCATGAAGACAGGCGAGCTGCCGAAATCCTTGCCACGCTTCAAGCCGGTCTCGAACCGTGAGGTCTATGTCGGAGGGATGCCCAACGTTTGCCTGGGATCGGCCCATGATCCAAGCTTGTGGTTCAAAGGCTTCGAGCAGACCTACCTGGAGAGGGACATCCGCGGCATCGAGGACCCCTTGGGGTTCAGGCGCTTGATCCGACTGGCCGCCTTGCGCACCGGGAATCTGTTTTCGCCCAGCGAACTGGCGCGGGACGCGAAGCTCACCGCCGCCACGACCGCCCGTTATTTGGGCCTACTGGAGCTTTCCTTCGTCGCCAGTCGGTTGCCGCCCTTTTTGAATAATAGGGCCAGCCGCTTGATCAAGTCTCCAAAGTTCTACGTGTCGGACAGCGGTCTTGCCTGTCACCTTGCAGGTGTCGCGGGGGAAGCGCTGCTGCGCTCGTTTCCTTCCTACGGAGCGCTCTTTGAGACATATGCGTGGAACAACCTGGCGGCAATCCTCGCTGCCCATCGGCCGGAGGCCAGCCTGTCCTTTTGGGGCGTCCAGGGCCGTCACGAAGTCGATTTCGTGATCGAATCGGGCGCCGACTGCTGGGCGGTGGAAGTGAAGGCCGCCGAGCGTTGGGACGCGCGGGAACTCTCCGGCCTGAAAGCGTTCCTGGAGCACGCTCCGCGCTGCAAAGCGGCCATCCTGGCCTACAATGGCAAGGTCCCAGTCCGGTTGGGGGAGAAGCTTTGGGCGCTGCCCCTGGGCCTTCTTCTCAGTTAGCCCGAAATCTACAGTTGTCTGCCTGAAGACCCCCTGAAAAACGAAGCACCCTCTCGCTAGAATCCTGTTGCTGAGACAAGGAGGGCGTCAGGCTCTAAAAAATAAACGAGCCCGCCAGCTTGTTCTCGCTGGCGGGCTTGCCGCTTTACGAAATCGCTTCAGTGCTTGCGTGTCTTTCCGCGGCGACAGGAATCGTCCTGGGCCCTGCGCAGGGCGTCGGCGAAGGCGTGCGCCGTGTCATGAATCCAACGGCTTGCGAGGACGTGCTTGGGGTCGCACACGACGCGGGCGGCCAGGGCGAGCTTCATGAAAAGAGTATACCCCGAGGCGGCTGAACCTTCATTACACCCATGTTACGTTCTCGCGAATTCCACCGTAGTCTTTTCTTACAAAGACAACAACGCATATTCCGCGCATCTTCCGAATCAGTCATAATCTTCCATGCTTAAGAATAAGACGATCACCGTCGTCGGGGCCGGACACATGGCCGGGGCCATGATCGGGGGGATGGTGCGCTCCAAGCTCCTGCCCCCGAAAAACATTATCGCCGCCAGGCGCTCCCACGAGGCCTTAGCCGAGCTCCAGAAGAAATGGGGCGTAAGAATTTCCACCGATAACAAAAAAGCCGCCGCCGAAGCCGATATCATCATTCTTGCCGTCAAACCTCAGATGGCAAAGAAAGTCCTGGAAGAACTGGCCGGGACGGTCCGCAAAGATCAGCTGGTCATTTCCGTCATGGCCGGCATCACCACCGCCGCCATCGCCAAGGGCTTGGGGGTGGACTGTCCCATCGTTCGCGCCATGCCCAACACCCCCTGCCTGGTCGACGCGGGGGCGACCGCCCTTTGCGCCGGGGCGCATGCCACGGAGAAAGACCTCGCAAAGGCCGAGGCCGTCTTCGGCGCCGTGGGGCTCGTCGTCACCCTGCCTGAGTCCGCCCTGGACGCGGTCACGGGGCTTTCCGGTTCGGGACCCGTCTACATCTACATGGCCATCGAAGCGATGATCGACGGCGGCGTTAAGATGGGCATTCCCCGCGCCATCGCCGCCAAGCTCGCCGCCCAGACCGTCTATGGCTCGGCCAAGCTCGTGCTTGAAACCGGCAAGCACCCAGCCGTGCTCAAAGACGAGGTCACCACGCCCGGAGGCACGGCCATCAACGCCATCCACGTCCTGGAAAGCAAAGGCCTGAGATCCGTGCTCATCGACGCCGTCGTCGCCGCGACCAACCGCTCCGCGGAGCTTTCTAAACTTTTCGCCGAATGACGCCGCCGCGGGCTTGACGGATCGGCCGAGACCTGTTATAAACTCAACGACATCAGGCCGCATCACCCGGAACGCCGAGCTGGGGCGTTCCTTTTTTTTGCGCGAAAATGCCGCACGACACTAGAATCGCCACGCTCATCACCGCTCACGAACACCTCGAAGAGGTGTGCGCGGAGCTGTCTCGGTTTCCGCGCCTGGCCTTCGACACGGAATCCAACGGCTTCTACGCCTACCGCGAGAAGGTCTGCCTCGTGCAGATTTCCTCCCCCGAGGCCGACTACATCGTCGACCCCATCGCCATCAAGGACCTCGACCCTCTTGGACCCCTCTTCGCCGACCCTAAGATCGAGAAGCTCTTCCACGCCGGCGAGTACGACGTCCTCTGCCTCAAACGCGACTACGGCTTCTCCTTCAAGAACCTCTACGACACCATGATCGCCGCCCGAATCCTCGGCATCAAGGAGCTGGGCCTGGCCGCGGCCATCGAGAGGCACTTCGGGCTCGTCATCTCAAAGAAGCTCCAGCGAGCCGACTGGGGCAAGAGGCCCCTGACTCCCGAGATGATCCGCTACGCCCAGGGCGACACGCACTTCCTGATGCGCCTGGCCGACGAGCAGAGCAAAGCCCTCGTTGAAAAAGGACTGATGGAAGACGCCATCGAGGCCTTCTGCGGGCTCGAGAAGCTCGAGCCCAACGCCAAGGCCTTCGACCCCGAAGGCTACTGGAAGCTGGTTGGACGCCAGGACATCGGCGGGCAGGCCATGGCGGCGCTGAAGGAAATATGGCTCTATCGCGAACAGCAAGCCGGGCAGCGCGACCGAGCGCCCTTCCGCGTCATGCCCGAAGACTTGATGGCGCGCATCGCCCAGGCCATGCCGGAGACGCGCGAGGCCCTGGCCGCGGTCAGGGGGATGAGCCCCTACATCTTGGAGCGCTTCGGATCAGGACTGTTGGCGTGCGTAGAGCGCGCCAAGAGCTCCCCGCCGCTCACTCGCCCCGTCGCCGCCGAGAAGCGCCGCATGGCCGAAGACGAGTGGAAAATCTTCGAGGCCCTGCGCCTGTGGCGCAAGGAGCGCGGCGAGCGCGACAAAGTCGAGCCCGTGGTCATCCTTTCAAGCGACAGCCTCCGCCAGATCGCCTCTTTCGCCTGCCGCCACGACGGCGACCCCCTGGGACCCCTCTCCGACCTTAAGAAAACGCGCTACGGAGAGGACATCCGCCTCGTCGTCCAAAAGGTCCGAGCGGGCCTGGCGAAACCCTCCTAGGCCTTAGGTCCCCCAACCTCATAGGAAGCCTGCCGGGTCGGAGTGGGCCGTCAGGTCCGCGCTCTGACGACCCCGGCGTAGATATACTCCTGGCATGCTCGCCCGGCTCAGGACGGCGCGTCTATTCGTTTCCCTCTCCCTTGTCCTCGCCCTCCCGGGACTCGCCCCCTACCAAGCCACCGCTCAAACCCTCTCCGCCCGTCCCGGCGCGTCCGCCGCCGCCTCTTCCGCCGCCGGCGTCGCCGGAAATTCACTCAAAGCCGCGGCCCCGTCAATTCAGCTCTCCGTTCCGACGTTCAATTCCGCAGCGCCGCTCCATATCCTCTCGGCCCCCGCCGTCACACTCCCCGTCCTACCCGAGGCCGGACTCCCACTCCCGGTCGAAAAAAACGATCCCGCCGCTTGCGAAACCTCTCCCGCCGCCCAGTCCCTTGAAACCGTCTCCTCGGCCCTCTCCGCGGAAAAAGAGCCTGGCGGAACTTCCTCCCAGGTCAAGCTCAACGCCCTTTTCTCCGGCGAAACAACCAATCGCGCGCAAAATCTTCCAGCGTCCATTGCCGAAGTCTCCATCCCGGCCTTCCGGCCCCTTCCCGCCGCGGCCGCCGGCCCGCGCTGGGTCTTTCGCGACGAGACCCCGACACCGCCGTCGGCTCCACGCAGCAGCCTCAAGCGCACGCTCTCCGTGGGCTTTCTCGCGGGCTTTCTCTCCCTCGTCGTATCGAACGCCGGCTTGGCCGCCGCCTCCCACTTCGGCTGGGTCCCCCACGGCAACTATTCCCTGCCCGGCGCGGAGGGTGAACCGACCATCGCCGGGACCTGCGTCCTCCTAGCCGTCGTCTCGGTGCTGGCGCCCATCGCAGAGGAGATATTCTTCCGCGCCGGCCTGCAGGGCGGGCTTTCCAAGATCACAAGCAAGCTCCATCTCGGCTCCTTCCTCCTGCCCGCGCTCGTTACCTCCGCGTACTTCATCTCGGTCCACGAGACCGCCGATGCCGTGCTCATCGCCGCCCGCTTCGTCTTGGCCGGAACGCTCAGCTGGGTCTTCAAAAAAGAAGGCCTTCTGGCCTCAATGGCGACGCACAGCGTGTTCAACGGCCTGCAGGCGCTGCCCGCCCTTTTCGCGGCTCTGCACGCCCCGATCCTGAGTCTGCTAATGATTCCCGCAACGGCCTATGCCGCGCTTAAGTCCTGGAAGACGCTCAAGGAGCAAAAACAACGCATCCTGGAGGGAACGCTCGTCTATGCCCCCTTCACGGTCAAGTATGCCCTGATCTTTCTTCCCATTCTGGCCGCCGGATTTTTCGGCCTCATGCCGGTCAGCTATTGGCTCTACGGAATCCTCGGCCTCGTCGGCTACCTAAGCGTCAAGGCCTTCGCGGCCGCGTCCCGCCGCTGGAGCGCCCCAAGATGAGGCTTCTCCGGCTCTTGATCGCGATGGCGCTCGTTTCGGCCTGCTGGCCTGCGCAGGCGTCGGCCGCCGTCGTGGAGGCAGTCCGCATCTCCCCCGCCATCGCACCGTCGGCGACGGTTCGATTCGCACCTCTATCCCCAACGGAAAGCCTCATTCCCCTCGGATCTGCGCCTTCTTTTCTTTCTCCGTCATTGACGACGCCGTCCCCCCAAGAGACGCATCTCCCAACGGCGGTGCAATCCGCCGCCCTCTCTTTTGATCCCTCACCCCTTGCCCCCTCCGCTGAGTCTCCCCAGACTGCGCCATCCGCCCGCGAGAGACTGAACTCCGCGGCAGAAGCCGTCGAAGAATCCAAAATCTCCGCGCCGACCGCCACCTCGGAAGGCTCCGCCGCCGACTCGGAGAGGCAGTTTAAGCTCCTGCTCGGCCAGCAGGCGGGGCGGACGATCGCTGCCGCCTACACGGGCCCCTCCGAACCGCGCCCCTCGGGCTTAACACCCGCTCCGAAGGTCCCCGTCGACCAGAAGAAATCCAAGCGCGTGCGCGGCATGATCGCCGGAACGGCGGCGATGAAGATGGGCATGGAAACCGTCACCGTGAGCGTCCCCATTCTCGTCCTCCAGACGATGGGGGGAGCCACTTTGCTTGCGGGGCTTGTGATCGTCTACAGTCTGGCCCAGGCGGCCTTCGCGGGGGCCGCGGGAAGCCTCCTGGACCGGTTTCCCGCGCAAAAAGTCCTGGCCGGCGCCGTCGCCTCCCAAGCCCTGCTTGTCGCCGGCATCATCACTCTCGGGGCAACCGGAATCCTCTCCCCTCTAGCCCTCTTCCCCCTCTACACGCTCGTCGGCGGCATGGTCGGCATCGCCGAGACCTCCCGCCACTACATCCCGCCTCTCATCCTGGGCCAGGATCAGGAGGCCCTCGCGCACTATAATGCCCGCCTTCACATCTTCTACGAAACGGCCGGCGTCGCCGGGGCTCTCGCCGCCGGGGCGCTCATCACGCTCGTGGGACCTCTCTGGTCGCTCGCCCTTCAGCCTCCGGCGTACCTGCTCGGCGCTTGGCTTTTCTGGCGCATAAAACTCCAGAAGGGCGCTCCGCAGATGCAGGTAGGACTGACCGTTCCCCGTCTCTCCAGCCTGAAAGAACGCCTGACCGAGTACCTTGAGGACGTCAAAGCGGGCTACCGCCTCGTCGTGCACGACCACCGCCTGCGCTGGATCGCCGCCGCCTTCGTCCTGCCTCAGATCGCGCACAGACTCCTGGAAAGTCTTCTCGCGCCCCTTTTCGCCAAGAACGTCCTGTTCAGTCCGGGATCGGCGGGCTATATGGTGACGGCCTCGAATCTGGGCGAACTCGTCGGCGCCGCCCTTCTCCTGCGCTTCGCGGCGAAGATCAAGGCCCCCAAATGGGCCAAGTGGGGCGCCGCGGCGCTGGCCCTGTCCTGGCTCATGGCCTTCACTCACGCCCTGCCCCTCGTCCTGCCGATCATTTTCTTCATGAGCATGACCTGGGCCTCCAGCGACCTTTCCCTTCGCTCCGAGATCCAGTCCTCGCTGGGCGAAAAGGACCAGCCGCGCGCGACGAGCTTCATGTACGGAGCCTTCGTGCTGGGCGCGGCGGCGTCGTCGTTGGGATTGGGGGCGCTCTTCGACCTGCTCCCCGTCACCCTCGCCCTCGCCGGCGTCTTCGCGCTCTTCACCGTCCTGGGCGTCGTGGTGTTCTACGCCTCACGCCGCCTCACCGCCAAGCCGCAGACGAAAGTCGAAAACGAAGCCCCCAAGTGGAAGGACGCCCGGCCCCTGGATCTCTACAGCAAGCGCGCGGGCTTCGATATTAAGAACGAAATGAGCGCCGGCGGGCGCTGGATCGACATCGGAGCAGGCCAGGGCAACGCGATCTCCTCTCTGGCCGGAATGCCCGGCGTGGAACTGACGGCCGTCAACGCCCACCGCTCCTACGTCGTCCCGGGCATCGAGAACGTTTACGCCGTCGTGCCGAACGATCGAGAGATTCTCGCGCGCTACGGCGGGAAAGTCCGCCTCGTCACGGACGTCTGGGCCGCGGCCTCCTACACCGACGACGCCCTTCAGGCCCTCATCTACGAAGCCCTGCTGCTCGGACCCGGGGGCAAGCTCGTCATTGTCACAAGCCTTGAGCGCTTCGGCTCCCCGGGAACCCGCGGGCTCATCGAGACCTTCTTTCGCGAACATCTGGGCCAACAACTCCGCTTTGACCCCCTCGAGCGGACGCCGAAAGAGATCGAAGCCCATGGCGACGTCAAAAACGTCCGCGTCGTCGTGACGGGAGCGCCGGCCTCGACGGACTTGGACGCGAGCGTTGACGCGGCCCACCGCGCCGTCGGGACCCCACGCAAGGTCAAGCCCCTGCTCGTCATTGACAACAGCAACGCGACGATCTGGGCCCTGGAATACGATCGGCCTTAGGACGCAATCTTCGAGTGCTTGAGCCTCGCCAAGAGCGCGATGACCTTCCTGGAGTTTTCGCGGAAAGCCCCGCGTTCGGTATCGTGCCGCGCCCCCTCTTTGTCGCCGCTTTTGAGCTTGCGGACGACGGCCCCGGCCGAGACGTGGAATTCGGCGTGCTTCTGCTTGAGTTCCGCGTATTCGACCATCCCGGAAAACTTAGCCGCCTCGCCGTAGATCCACTTGCCGAGAGGGCAGCGGTCGTCGACCGAGGCCACTGCCTCATCGATCATCTCCCCGCCGTCGATCGCCGAAAGAAGACGCTTGGTCCATTTCATATGAGCCTCGATGGCCTCATCGATGAATTTGGTCATCCGCATCGTAAACTTCGACGTCAGCCCCTCCAGATCGGTCGCCATCGCGAAAAGTTCCGCGGCGGCCTTTTGGGTCTCCGCCGCGTCGCGCGCGGCGATCTGTGCTGCCGTGGCGACTCCCGTGATATTGCGCGCGATGTCGGCGCTGCCCTGGGAGACCTGTGTGACGTTGCGTGAAATCTCGCCGGTCGTCACCGTCTGTTCCTCGATCGCGCTGGCAATGGAGTTGGAGATGTCGCTGATCTGGCCGATGATGGCGCCGATTTGAGCGATCGCGTCGACGGCCCCTTTCGTGCCGCTCTGGATGTCCTCGATCTTTCGGCTGATCTCCTCCGTAGCCTTAGCGGCCTCCTTGGCCAATTCCTTGACCTCGTTGGCGACCACGGCAAATCCCCTTCCCGCCTCGCCCGCCCCGGCCGCCTCGATTGAGGCATTGAGCGCCAGGAGGTTCGTCTGGGCCGCGATCGTGGTGATCAGCTTGACCACCTTGCCGATCTCGGCGCTGCTCTCCCCCAGCTTGGCCATCGTAGCACTCGTCTGCTGGGCCACCTTGACGGCGTCTCCGGCCACCTTGGCCGCCGCCGTGGAGTTGCGCGCGATCTCCTTGATGCTGACGCCCATCTCCTCCACGCCCGCAGCGACCGTCTGGGTGCTCTTGCTC
>Ga0334722_10002132_pt1 | contig 22904 bp, 24 predicted proteins | sample C3_bottom_MG_FD_207210 | JGI IMG/M metagenome (GOLD analysis project Ga0334722, IMG submission 207210) | Sediment microbial communities from Yellowstone Lake, YNP, Wyoming, USA - C3_bottom | ecosystem: Environmental > Aquatic > Freshwater > Lake > Sediment | place: USA: Wyoming | collected... | reverse complement strand
ACCGGACATCCGCCGGAGTCATCACCGGATCCCCTCCCATGACGGCGGGACCGTCGCCGGGATCGGCGAGTTCGTCTCGACCGCCGGCCGGTTGTTCTCGTCCACGTGCACCACGACCGGCTCGAACCCGTCGAGGTCGGCGTCCGCGTACTCCGCATACGACATCACGATCACGAGGTCGCCGCGCTCCGCGAGTCGCGCCGCGGCGCCGTTCAGGCACATGTCGCCCTGCCCGGCGGGGCCGACGATCGCGTACGTCTCGAACCGGGCGCCCGTGTTGATGTTCACGACGAACACCTGCTCGTACGGCTTGATGTCGGCGAGCCCCAGGAGGTCCGTGTCGATGGTGATGCTGCCCTCGTAGTTCAGGTTCGCGTCGGTGACCGTGGCGCGGTGGATCTTGCTCTTCAACATCCGTCGTGTGCGCGGGGGCATGCGTTCCTCCGTCTCGGGGACATGTACAGGTTGTCGATGAGGCGCGCGGGGCCCACCCGGCCTGCGACGCAGAGGAGCGCGGACCCGTCGAGGTTCGCGGCGGGGGAGAAGGTGTCGCGGTCGACGACGCTCGCGTACTCCGGCGTGCAGCGCGTCTCAGCCGTGAGCACGTCCAGGGCGATGCGTTCGACGGCGCGCGGGTCCCGCTCGCCGCCCGCCACCGCCGCGACCGCGGCATCGAGGGAACGGCGAAGGACGGTCGCGGCCGCCCGGTCGTCGGGGCCCAGGTAGGCGTTGCGGCTGCTCATCGCCAGGCCGTCGGGCTCCCGGACGATGGGGCCGATCGCGAGGTCGATGTCGTCAAGGTGGAGGTCGCGGACCATGCGCCGGATGACGGCGACCTGCTGGGCGTCCTTCTGGCCGAACACGACGCGGTCCGGACGTGCCGCGACGAGCAGCTTCGCGACGACCGTCGCGACGCCCTCGAAGTGGTGGGGACGAGCCGCCCCTTCCAGCGTCAGGGCGGGGCCGCCGACCGACACGGTCGTCGCGAATCCCTCCGGGTAGACCTCCCGCACGTCCGGCGCGAACACCAGCTCGGCGCCCTCCGCTGCGGCCAGCTCGACGTCGCGCGCCTCGTCACGCGGGTACGCCGCGAGGTCCTCGGTCGGGGCGAACTGCGCGGGGTTCACGAAAAGGCTCATCACGACCGCGTGGTCGTCCTCCGCGGCCAGCCGCAGGAGGCTGAGGTGCCCCTCGTGCAGCGCGCCCATCGTCGGTACCAGCGACACACGGCGGCCCGCTGCGCGGAGCGCGGCGACACACTCGCGCAGATCCGCGACGGTGCGGACGGTGCGTGGGGGCGCGATCGTGGGTGTTTGCGTTGCTGTCATGGCGGGCTCGCGCGCCGTCCTGATCGCAGGCCACGGGCGAGCGCCCACCCGACCGGGTGGTCACCCTCCGAGTGGAACCCGCTCCAGTTCCCGTTCGGGATACCAGGCCGACTCGCTCTCAGCGTCCGGAGCATAACCACGCGCCGCGACGCAGCGCAACATCCCGGCGCCGCGGTGTGACATGCATCACTCCCGCGTGCCGGGGACGTGGGGAGGATGTCCGTGTCGGGAGGTACCCTCCCGGCGATGGATGACGCCGCCGCCCGAGCCGCGAGGCTCGCCGAATTCCACGTATCCGAGGTCCTCGACTGCGTCCGCTGCCCCCTCCATCAGACCCGAACCCAGGTGGTTCCTGGAAGCGGCGACCCGAACGCGAAGATCATGTTCGTCGGCGAGGCCCCCGGCTACCACGAGGACAAGCAGGGCGTCCCGTTCGTCGGCGCCGCCGGGAAGCTGCTCGACAAGCTCCTCGCGGGGATCGGCCTGACGCGTCCCGACGTGTTCGTCGCGAACGTCCTGAAGTGCCGGCCCCCGGGGAACCGCGACCCGCTCGCGGCGGAGATCGAGGCGTGCGAGGGCCACCTGTTCCGCCAGGTCGGGATCATCCAGCCGCGGATGATCTGCACGCTCGGGAACTTCGCGACGAAGCTCATCTCCGGCCGCCCGGACGGCATCAGCCGCGTGCACGGCAATGAGCTGCCGATCGAGGTCGGCGGCCACGCGGTGCTCCTGTACCCGCTGTACCACCCCGCGGCGGCGCTCTACACGCCGTCGATGCTGGCGACGCTGGAGGCGGACTTCGCCCGGATCCCCGGGCTGATCGGCATGTCGCTGCCCGCTCTCGCCCCGCCCGGACCCGACGCGGACGTCGAGCAGGAGGTGCCGGAGCCCCTCGCCGCCGCGGCAGCCGAGCCCGCCGGGCAGCCCGAGCAGCTCGGACTGTTCTGATCGAGCTCGAGACGGCGGCGGCGGGCCGCACCGAGGCGGTCGGCGCGGCCGTCGCGTCCCTGCTGGTGCCCGGGGACGTCGTGACGCTCCGCGGCGAGCTCGGGGCGGGGAAGACCACTTTCGTCCGCGGCGCCGCGCGGGCGCTCGGCGTCGCCGAGCACGTCACGAGCCCGTCGTTCGCGGTCGCGCAGCGCTACACGGGCGCCGTGCCGATGGCTCACCTCGACGCGTACCGGCTCGGGTCGGTCGACGACGAGGAGCTGGGGCTCGCGCTCGAAGTCGCCGAGGGCGCGGTCGCGTTCGTCGAGTGGCCCGATGCGCTGGGCGCGGCGTTCCCGGACGCGTCCGTCGAGGTCACGCTCGCGCACGGGGGCGGCGACCGCCGGTTGCTAACGTTGTCATGCCCCGATTCGCGCCGCGAGACGGCGCTCATTGCCCGCCTTGATCACGCTCGCATTCGACACGGCAACGCCGGCCCCGGCCCTGGCGCTCCTTCGGGGGGCTGAGCCGCTCCTCGAGCGGACGCTCCCGGCGGACCGCGGTGCCGGCCGCCGCGTCGCCGAGGAGATCCACCGGGCGCTCGTCGACGCCGGCCTCGTCGTGCGGGACGTGTCCCGGATCGTGGTCGGCATCGGGCCGGGCGGGTTCACGGGGCTGCGGATTGGGATCGCCACCGCGCTCGCCCTCGGGCAGGCGCTGCGCGTCCCGGTCGTCGGGGTGCCGACGCTGGAGGCCCTCGCCCTGGGAATGGCCGGCGACGTGCCCGACGGCGGGCTGCTGGTCCCCGTGATCGACGCGAAGCGCCAGGAGGTCTTCACCGCCGCCTACCGCGCGGCCGGAGACGGCGGGCTCGAGGTGGTCGCCGAGCCGCGTGCGGCGACGGTCTCCGGGATGGCGGAGCTCCTCGGCGCGGCCGCCTCGGCGGGGGACCCGGTGTGGCTCGCAGGCGACGGGCTTCCGTGCTGCGCAGGGCTCACCGGCCCGGCCGCACGGCCGGTTCCGCCGGAGTGCCCGTCGCACATGGTGAGCGCGGTCCAGCTTGTGCGGCGAGCGGACGCGGGCGGCGCGAGGCCCGTTGCGCCGATCTACCTGAGGCTGCCCGACGCCGAGGTCAACCGCCTACGCAGGATGTCGGAGGCGGCGCACGCGTGACCGGCTCGACCGACGTCCACGCCGTCGCCGCGTCCCGGCTCGCGATCCGGCCGATGCGCCACGCCGACCTCGACGGCGGGGTCCTCGCGATCGAGCGGGAGAGCTACCCGATCCCGTGGAGCAGGCGGATGATCGAGGGCGAGCTGGCCCGGCCAGGCGGCATCTGCCTCGTCGCCGAGTACGAGGACGCAGTGATGGGCTACATCCTCGTGGCGTTGCAGGTCGACGTCTGGCACGTGCTGAACGTGACCGTCCATCCACTGCACCGGGGCCGGCAGATCGGGGAGGCGCTCGTGCGTTCCGCCATCGCCGTCGGCGGCCGCCGCGCGAACGGCGGCTTCACGCTTGAGGTTCGCGTCTCGAACGACCGTGCGATCCGCCTCTACGAAAGACTCGGGTTTGTCTCCCATGGCGTCAGGCCGCGCTACTACAGTGACAACGGTGAGGACGCGTTGATCATGTGGCTGCTGCCCGACGGGGAGGCGGACGGGTGACCGGGGGCCCTGTCCTCGCGATCGAGACGTCGTGCGACGAGACCGCCGCCGCGGTCGTTGACGGGCGGCGCATCCTCGCGAACGTCGTGGCCAGCCAGGCCGCGTTGCACACCCCCTACGGCGGGGTCGTCCCGGAGGTCGCTGCGCGCCATCACCTCGGGACCGTCAACGCGGTGGTGGACGAGGCGCTCGCCGCCGCAGGCCTCGCCCTGGACGACGTGGCGGCCGTCGCCGTCACGCAGCGTCCGGGGCTGATCGGCGCGCTGCTGGTCGGGGTCGCGACGGCGAAGGCCCTGGCGTACGCGGCGGGCAAGCCGCTCGTGATGGTCGATCACCTGCACGGGCACATCTGTGCGACGTGGCTGGAGCCGACAGCCCTCGATCCGCCGTTCGTGAGCCTCGTGGCGTCCGGCGGCCACACACGCCTCGATCTGGTGCGCGACTACCGGGCGCCCCGCCTGCTCGGCCAGACCCGCGACGACGCGGCGGGGGAGGCCATCGACAAGGGGGCACGCCTGCTGGGCCTGGGCTACCCCGGCGGACCGGCGCTGGAGCGGCTCGCGTCGGGCGGCGACCGCGCGGCGTTCCGGTTCCCGGTGGGGCTCGGAGGAGCAGGCGAGCGCGACTTCTCCTACGCCGGTGTGAAGACCGCGCTGCTCTACGTGGTGCGCGATTTGGGCGACGGGGCCGCGGCGCGTCACGAGGATCTCGCGGCGTCGTACCAGGAGGCGGTGGTCCGCCCGCTCGCCGACCGGCTGGTCGGCGCCGCGGTGGAGCACCGCGTGCCGGCGGTGTCCCTGGGCGGGGGCGTCGCAGCGAACGGGCGGTTGCGCGAACTTGTCGCCGAGCGTGCGGCCGAGCACGGCCTGCGCGTCGCGGTGCCCGAACGGGCGCTCTGCACGGACAACGCCGCGATGATCGCCGCCGCCGCCGCGTTCACACCGTCGATCGCCTGGCCGGACTACCTCGCGCTCGACGCCGTCGCGACGAGCCCGCCTGGGGGGATCGCCGCGTGAGCCTGACGATCTGGATGCGGCGCGCAGGCCTGCTGGCCGTCGGCCTGCTGGCGTCGACCGCCCCGGTGCTGCTGGCCGACCAGACCGCCGACGATCAGGCCGGGTCTCCGGCCCGCACGCTGGCCGCGGCGGCCGCCTGGAGCGACGTGCTGGAGGCGACGCGCGCCCCGCAACTGCCGCCGCCAGCCGACACCGAGTCGGCGATCGTCGTGCTGAACGGTCCGGCGATCGCCGCGGCCCCGCCGGCGGGACGCCAGGAGGCCGCGGCCCGGATCGCGCTGCAGCAGGCGACGGTGGAGCCGGCGCTCCTCGGGCTTGGTGTAACCGTCAACTTCAGGTACAGGGTACTGGTCAACGGTTTCGGCATCCGCGTCCCGGCCGGACGGCTCGAGCTCGTCGCGGCGCTGCCCGAGGTCAAGGCGATCTTCCCGGTCACGTATCTGGCACCGGCCGAGGCCTCCACGCCCGACCCGAAGGCACAGCCCCTGCCCGGCGCGGCGGCGGCGGCGGCGGTTGCGCCTGCCGGCGCGCACCCCGCGATGATCGCCCTGATCGACGCGGGCGTGCAGCCGCAGCACCCGTGGCTGGGAGGCGGGATCGGCCCCGACCGCCTGATCGTCGGCGGCGCCGACTTCGTGAACGGCAATCCGGGGCCCCAGGCCAGCGCGGACGGGCGTTTCGCGGAGGCGCACGGGACGGAGCTCGCGGGGCTCGTCCTGCGTTCTCCGGCGCTCACGGGCCTTCCGGCGGCGCGCGTTCCGCGGATGGTCGCGTACCGGGTCGTCGCCCGGGAGTTCGTGGACGGGCGCGTTCGCCCGCTGGCGCGCTCCGACCGGGTGGTCGCCGCGTTCGAGCGCGCGGTCGACCCGAACGGCGACGGCGACCTCGCCGATCGCGCCGACGTGATCCTCTTGGGCGTCGCCCGCGGGTTCGACGGTGGCGGGCCCGACCCCGTGCGGTCGGCTGCCGACGCTGCAGACGGCGCCGGGTCGCTCGTCGTCGCCCCGGCGGGGAACGAGGGACCCACGTTCGGCGCCACCGGCACCATCGCCGGCCCGGCGGCGTCGGAACACGTGCTCACAGTCGGCGCCGCCGGGCCGGGCAGGTCGCCACGCACCGCGGACCTGGACCTGGAGGTGGGCCCGGCGTCTGCGCGGCTGCGGGGCCTGCCCCTGATCGGGCCCGACCCGCCGGAGGGCCGGCTTCCGGTCGTGGTGCTGGCGGGAGCGGACGGCCTGGCGCGCGGGGACGATCCGCGCGACTACGCGGACGCCCAGGGGCGCAGCCGCGTCGCGGGGGCGATCGCCGTGGTCGGTCGCGGCGGCGGGACCCTGGCGGACAAGTCCCGTGCGGCCGGGGCGCTGGGCGCGGCCGCGGTCGCGGTGTGGGATCAGGACGGGGCCGGACTTTTCCCGGGTGTTCGTGCGGGCGCCGACTATCCGGTGCCGGTCATCGGCCTGGGCGCGCGGCAGGGGAAGGCGCTGGTCGAGCACCCGGGCTTCCTCGCGACCGTCACGGCGAACGCGACGGCCGGGCGCCGCGGCGCAGTACCGTCGTTCTCGTCGCGCGGGCCGACCGCCGCGGGTCGCCTGAAGCCGGATCTCGTCGCGCCGGGCGTCGACGTCGAGACGGCCTATCCGGGCCCGGCGGGGGAGCCGCTCGTCGCACGGATGTCGGGCACGAGCGCGGCGGCGGCGCAGGTGGCGGCGATGGCGCTGCGGGTTCGCGCCGACCGTCCGAACCTGAGCCCCGCGGAGGTCCGCAGCCTCATGGTGCAGGGCGCCGCGCCGCTCGCCGCGGCGAGCGCTGAAGACCAGGGGGCCGGCGTCGCGCGGATGCCCGGGGCGTACCCCGTGGCGCTCGAACCGGCGGTGGTGTCCGGGGTGCGGCTGGTGACGACCGCGACGCGCCTGTCGGCGCGGCTCCACGACCTGACCGGCTCGGGCGGGCGCTACCGCGTCGGGGTGTCCTCGCGCGGTGCGGTGCTCGTGCCGCCCGGCCCGCCCGTCACGGTGCCGCCCGGCGGGACCGTCGAGGTGAGCGTCACGGTGCCGGCCGGCACCGAGGCGGTCGACGGGACACTGCACGTCCTTGCCGACGACGGGCGAACGGTCGGGTTCGCGCCGGTGCACTTCGCGCCCCGCGTGCCAGCGACGCGGTCGTCGCTCGGGCGCCCGCAGATCCGCGTCTCCGGGGACGTCGCCGAAGCGCGGGTCGCGGTCGGGCTCGTCGGCGCGAACGGCGCGACGGGGGCGCGGCTGACAGTGGCGCCACTGCACGCCGTCGGGCTGTGGCTCGTCCCCGCGGGCGGGGGCGCGCCGATCCGTATGGCGGGCGACAAGCAGGCCGGCGACTGGCCCGCCGGGATCTACCGGTTCATGCTCACCCGTCGACGGGTCGACGGCCAGGAGCTCCCCGCCGGCCGGTACCGGCTCCGTGTCTCGGGGATCGCCGCGGACGGCTCGACCCTCAGCCGGGAGAGCGCCGCCTTCCTGCTTCCCTGAGGGGGAAATCGGGTCGGTGAGGGACGCAGTCCCTCTGCCGAGCAGATTTTCACCCGCCGGGGGCGGGCGGTTACGCCCCGCTCAACTGACCCGGCGGCCCCGATCCGGAGCCGCCGGTCGTCGGGCTGGCCCTCAGACCGCCGCGGCGGTCTCGACGGGCACGAAGTCCAGTTCGGTGACGATGTCGATCGCGGCGGCGACCGACCGCGCGTTCGGGCAGGCGCGCGCGTGGCACTCGTTCGCGCGCTCGGCCGCGGCGCGGTGCTCCTCGCCTGCGTGCAGCGTGTACCGCACGACGATGCGGCGCAGGCGCAGCACGTCGTCCGGGTCGACCACGACCTCGCCGACAGCTTCCGCCGTCAGGTCGTCCCCGAGGGCGGTGACGCCGCGCGCCTTCAGCGCCCCTCCGAACGTCCCGATCAGGCATCCGGCGACCGACGCGACCAGATAGTCGAGCGTCCCGGGGTGCTCCTCCACGCTGCCGGGGGCGAACCCGTAGTGCTCGCCCTGCCAGCCCGGCACGCCGAACGTCACGTCCGTGCCCGTCATCTCGAGGTGCGCCCGCCGGATCGGCGGACGGTCGCGGGTGAGCCGCGTCCGGACCTCGTGAACCGTCTCCTCTGACATCGCTCGCTCCTCTCGACTCCGGCGCTCGGCCGCCGGACGGTCAAAATACCGAATCACGCATCGTGGTGCGCGGAACCTGGCGGGAATGGGGTTTCGTCAATCGTGGTGCGCCGTATGCGGACCGGGGGCCGGTGTTGCCCGCCCGCGCGCGCCTGGCCGCGCCTTGATACGTTTGTAGCCAAACGGCACAAGCTCCGCAGGACGCGGGTGAAGGGGTGATTGGCAGTGGCACAGGATCGACTCACGCTGGGCGTCGCGGCGCGCCTGAGCCGCTACCTCCAGGTGCTGACGCAGGCGAAGAAGATGGGGAAGAGCAGCATCTCCTCGCAGGCGATCAGCGAGTACACGAACGTCAACCCCACCCAGATCCGTCGTGACCTCTCCGGCTTCGGGAAGTTCGGCAAGCGCGGAGTCGGCTACGACATCGACGTCCTGATCGCCCAGATCCGGAAGATCCTCCGCACCTCCGGGCAGCACAACATCGCGCTGTTCGGCTCCGGGAACCTGGGGCAGGCGATCGCCAGCAGCGGCGTGTTCGCCGACCACGGCTTCCGGATCAGCGCGATCTTCGACGTCGACCCGGAGAAGGTCGGGACCCGGGTCGGCGAGAACGTCGTCCGCCACTACAGCGAGCTGCCGCAGGTCGCGGCCGAGGACGGGATCATGGTCGGCGTCCTCGCCGTTCCCGGCCATGCCGCCCAGATGGTGGCCGACGACCTCGTCGCCTCCGGCGTCAAGATCATCTTCAACTACTCCGACGCCCTGCTGTCGGTGCCGTCCGACGTCACGGTCCACACGTCGAGCCCCGCCGTCGAGCTTCTGTACGCGCTGTACTTCTACCTCACGTGACGCACGAGACCCGGGAACCGTCCGTCGTGCTCACCCGGAGCCGACGTCCAGGGCGTAGCGGCCCGCCCCGGGGCGGAAGCCGATCCGCTCCAGGTACCGCACGTGGTCGGCGTTTCCCGCGTCGGCCTCGACGCGGCTGATCCCGAGCGACCGGAACAGGTCGGGACGCCCGTGGAACAGGTACTGCCCGACGCGGAAGTCCCGGTACGCGGGGGTGACGAAGTCGAGGCGGACCTCCGCGGACCCGTCCGCCCGCGGCGCCAGGATCAGGACGCCGGCCGGAACGAGGTCGCGCAGCACGACGAGCACCCGCTGCTTTTTGCGCGCCGGGGTCGAACGCGAACCCCGGCTGGTATCTGTGGATGTCGGCGTCGTGGAATCGCAGGAACTCGAGCAGGTACGGGGCGTCCGGCGGCATCTCGACCACCGAGAACGCCTCGACCGTCCGTCGAGCCTTCGCGAGGAAGTAGACGTTGATGACCACGATCACGGAGTTGAGCGCCGCCACCGGGTAGGCGCCGATCAGGATCCCGTACGCCGTGAAGCACGCAGCCCCGGCCAGGTTGATCCATCGCAGCCGGACGATCGACCGCATCATCAGCGACACGGCGATCAGGATCGACGCGAGGTACCCCAGGCCCTCCAGCAGGAACGTCCGGCTCATCGCGGCTATCCCAGCACATCCGCCGCGGCCCCGCGGGCGGGCCGTGACACGGGGGTGCGTTGCTACACTCATTCGTCGTGGCCGAAGCCCGCGATCATGGGGAATCCAGCATCCTCGCCGGGGTGCGCGAACGGTTCGACGAGTCGACGGACTTCACCCTCGGGCTCGAGGAGGAGTACCAACTCCTGGACCCGCAGACGTACGCGCTGACGAACCGGTTCGAGGACCTGGTCGCGGCGGCGGATCCGGTGCTGCGCGAGCGCCTCGCCGGCGAGCTGATCGCGAGCGAAGTCGAGTACCGCACCGACAAGCACGACACGTTCGCGGCCGCCGCCCGCGACCTGGTGGGCGGACGGCTCGAGACGATCGCGCTCGCCGACCGCCTCGGCATCGGCATCGGCGTGAGCGGCGTCCACCCGTTCAGCCACTGGACCGACCAGCGCATCATCGACACCCCCCACTACCGCATCGTGGAGGGCGGCCTCGGCTACGTCGCGTGGACGAACAACACCTGGTCGATCCACCTGCACTGCGGGGTCAGGGGCGCGGACCGTGCGGTTGCGGTGTCGAGCGCCATGCGCAGCGTGCTGCCGGAGCTGCTCGCGCTCTCGGCCAACAGCGCGGTGTTCTGGGGTCGCGCGACGCGCCTGCATTCCACCCGTGCGCAGGTTTTCATGAGGAGCTTCCCGCGATGCGGCGTCCCGGACGTGTTCGCCGACTGGTCCGAGTACGCGGACTTCGTGTCGCTGCTCGAGCGGACCGGGTCGATCGTCGAGAGCACCCAGATCTGGTGGAGCGTCCGGCCGGCGCACGCGTTCGGCACGATCGAGGTGCGCATCTGCGACGGGCAGACCGAGATGGGGGAGGCGCTCGGCGTCGCGGCGCTCGCCCTGGCGTGCATCGCCGCGTTCTGCCGGGACTTCGACGCGGGGATTAGCCTGCCCGCTCACCCGGGCAGGCTGATCGAGGAGAACATGTGGCGTGCGATCCGTTACGGCCTGGAGGGACGGATGATCGATCTTGACCGCGCCGTCGACCGGCCCACACAGGTCGCGGTGGAGGACCTGCTCGGCTGGAGCGAGTCCGTGCACCGGCCGCTCGGCCTCGGCCCGTTCCTCGCGGGCGTGCCGGCCGTCCTCGCAGGTGGCAACGGGGCGATGCGACAGATCCAACGGCTCGCCGAACTCGGTGACGCGAAAGCGTTGCAGGCCGAGATCGTGGAGCGGACCCGCCGATCGGCGGAGGAGGTTCAGGCGATGTTGACACCGGTGGCGGCATGAGCGACCAGGGGCACACGGCGGGGGAGCCCTCCGCGGAGGACCTGATCCGGGAGATGGCGCGCAGGCTCGCCGAGACACCGGTGCGCGACATCCTGATGCAGATGATCGGCACGTTCGGGGACCTCGCCGGCGTGCGGCTCGGCTTCGGCCCGGAGGGGGCGACGCACCGGGACCTCACGCAGGCGCGGCTTGCGATCGAGACGCTGCGCGCGCTGATCGGCGTCGTGGAGGCGGAACTCGGCGCCGCACAGGCCCGCCCGTTCCGGGAGCCGCTCGCACAGCTGCAGATGCTCTACGCCCAGGAAGCCGAGGCCGACGCGAAGCGCGCGGAGGCAGCGCAGGAGACCGGCGCCGCCGCGGACGAGGAGGCCGGCAGCGACATCTGGACCCCGGGCGGCGAGGGCCCCGGGAACGACGGCGGCTCCCGCCTCTGGACACCGGGAGGGGAGTAGCCGCAGCGCTCGCTCGACCGCAGGCGCCCGCCCGGCCGCGCCGGTAGGGTGCCGGTCGGTCAACGAACGAAAGGTGCGGGCTGTGGCGGATGCCGAGATCGGTGTGTTCGGAGGGTCTGGGTTCTATTCGTTCCTTGACGACGTCGAGGCCGTGGCGGTGGACACGCCGTACGGCATCCCCTCGTCGAAACTGTTCATCGGGGAACTCGGTGGACGGCGCGTGGCCTTCCTCCCGCGTCACGGGGTCAACCACGAGTACCCGGCCCATTCGATCAACTACCGGGCGAACCTGTGGGCGATGAAGGAGGTCGGCGTCAGCTGGATCTTCGGGCCCTGCGCATGCGGCAGCCTCCAGCCGAACGTCGAGGTCGGGGACTTCGTCGTGTGCGACCAGTTCGTGGACCGCACCACCGGTCGGCGCGACACCTTCTACGACGGACCGATCACCACGCACGTGAGCGCCGCCGACCCGTACAGCCCGGTGCTCCGCCAGCTCCTGATCGACGGCTGCCAGGACCTGGGCATCACGGTGCACGAGCAGGGAACGGTGGTCGTCATCCAGGGCCCGCGGTTCTCAACGCGGGCGGAGAGCAAGTGGTTCGCGTCGGCGGGATGGGAGGTCATCAACATGACGGCCTACCCGGAGGGCTTCCTTGCCCGGGAGCTCGAGATCGCCTACGCCAACATCTCGCTCATCACCGACTACGACGTCGGCGTCGAGGGTGTCCCGCCGGTGACCCACGCCGAGGTGGTCGCCACGTTCAACGCGAACAACGCGAAGCTTCGGGACCTGCTGTTCCACGTGATCCCGAAGGTCCCGACCGAGCCGGACCCGCACGCCGCGAACGCCCTGCAGGGCGCCCGGTAGTCCAGTGGCCGCCGGCCCGCCGTCGCCTCAGGCGATGAGCGGGAGCCGGCGGGCGTCCACACCCGGCAGGATGCGGGCGGCCTCGACCCCGAGCCACGACTCGAGCAGGGTTGCGTACAGGGTACGGAACTCCGTCGTGATGCGCAGGTTCCCGTGCTCGTCCAGGGTCGCGAGGCCGGGGAACTCGGACTTCACGCCGCCGCTCACCCGATTGCCGACGAGCAGCACACACCCGCCGGCGCCGTGGTCGCTGCCGAACGAGTCGTTGTCCTCGCACCTGCGTCCGAACTCGCTCCACACCACCGTGAGGACCCGGTCCGAAAGGCCGCGCGCGTCGAGGTCCGCCTGCCAGGCGACCAGGGCGGACGACAGGGTGCCGAGCAGCGCCGCATGCTGCCCTGCCTGCGTCCCGTGCGTGTCGTAGCCGTTCTGGCTGATCGTCGCGATCCGGGTCCCGAAGCCGGCGCCGAGCACGCGGGCGAGCTGGCGGAGTCCCTGGCCGAGCCGCTCGTCGGGGTAGGGCACGGGCGGCGGCGGGACGGCGTCTCCCTCCGCCGCGAGCGGTCCGAGCCGGTCGACGATCCCGATCGCGTCGCGGTAGGCGCGCTGGGCCGCTCTCCGGGCCGGTGAGCGCGCGCCCGCCAGCGCCCCCCGGTACGGGCGAAGCGCGGGCCGGTCACGCCGCGGCGGGACGCCGGGGATGCTGAAGGTGAACGACCCCGGGTCGACGAGCGTCGCGACGGGCGCCCGCCGCGCGCGCAGGATCGGGTCGAAGATCCACCCCATGCTGACGGCCTGCAGCGGGTTCGAGGACCCGCCGATCACGTCGAGGGTGCGCCCGAGCCAGCCGGTCTGGTCGGGCGCGTGGCCGACGACGCCGGTGCGCCAGAAGATCTGGGAATTGAAGTGGGAGAGATCGGGGTTCGCGTAGTCGACTGCCGGGAGCACCGCGACCTTGCCCGCGTCGAACAGCTGCTTGAGCCCGGCGAGCGCCGGGTGCCACCCAAACTCCGGATGGCCGGTCACCGGCAGCGTCGCCGACGGGGCGATGCCGATCCGCGACCGCAGCAACGGGTAGCGCCGGTCGGTGATCGGCACGAGCGTGTTCAGTCCGTCGTTGCCGCCGTCGAGGTAGATCGAGACGAGGATCGGCGCGGCGGGCGCCGCGGCTTCGGCGGTGGCGGCGGCGTCGAGCAAGCCGCGCAATCCGAACGGCGTGGCGGTGGAGCATGCGATCGCGAGGCCGGCGCCGGCGGCGAGGATCTGCCGGCGGGTGGCGCGGGCCCCGAGCAGGCCCGCGGCTCGGGCGGCTCCGGTTTCGAGTACCGGGTCCGGCAATGCGATCGCCTGCGCCGGATCGGCTGCGGGCACCCTGCGCCGGGCGGCGTGGAAGTCGCTGCAACCACGAGGCTCGGTGCCGTCCATCAGCAGACCTGCGCGTCCGGTCCGGCGAGGAGGAAGTGCCTGAGGATCCGCTGACGCTCCGGCCAGTAATGCTCGGGCTGCCAGTGGGCGTCGCGTGTCGCGACGCTGGTGCGTGCGAAGCGGGCGACGGACGATCTGCTCTGGGCGCTGAGCCACGGCCGTCCGGTGGCAGCCATCGCGGATGCGATCGCCTCCGCCGGCGACTGGGTCTGCGGGACGGAGCCCTCCCGGATCCGCATCAGGCGGATGACCTGGGACGCGGCCTGGTACCGCGCGCGGATCGTGGACGTCGAGAGCCACGCCTCGTCCTGGTCCCACCCGTTGACGTTCGGCGGGTAGAACGGCGCCTGGCCCATGTCCGTGAGGAGCGACCACCAGTCCTCGAAGTTCACGGGGAGTCCGGCCTTCCTGAGCATGCCGGCGAGGTAGACGACGGGGGGTTTGACCTGGTCGGGTTCGCTGAGGCCCGCGTAGAGGGCGGGGTGGGTCAGGACGATCCGCAGGACCGGGCGGAGCCCGGTGCCGGACCTTCGGTAGGCGGACACCATCCGTCTCAGCGTGGCGGGCGGGCAGGGGCGGGCGGTGAAGTACCGCCAGATCTTCCCGCAGATGAACGGGGCGTGCCGCGGGTGGTCGATCGCGAGGTCGACGACGTCGGCGGGGCCGAACCTGCCGCTTCGCCCGAAGATCACCTTGACCCCGTCGTCGTGGCGCGCCGGGTTGTATCCGAACACCGCCCCGTTCGAGGTGAAGCCGGTCAGCGCTCGCGCCGCCTCCCGCACGTCCGTCTCCGTGTAGCCGTTGTTGACCCCGAGCGTGAACAGCTCGAAGAACTCGCGCGCGAAGTTCTCGTTCGGGTGGGTCCTGTCGCTGTTCGCGAGATCGAGGAACCGCTGCATCGCCGGGTCGGTCAGCACCGCGTGGGCGAGACCACGGAACGTCCCGAGGGCGTGACGGCGGAGCGTCCGGTACTGGGCGAGCATCAGCCGCGCGTCGGTGACCTTTTCGTTGCTGGTCGCGAAGTGGTCGTGCCAGTTCAGCGTCATCCGCTCCACCAGCGCGTGGCGGCCCCGGATCATCCGGTCGAGCCACCACAGGATGTCGTGTCCGGCGACGTTGACCGGGTCGATCGGGCGGCCGTTCGCGCGGGGAGCCGGGGCTCGGCGGAGCTCGGGGCCGAGGGGTGCGAGCAGGCCGGAGACGAGCGACGAGAGGTCACGCCGAGCCAGGGCGGCGACCTCCCCCGGGAGCGCGCCGAACCCGGCACGCCAGAAGAGCCGCTCGACTCGGCGGCGCCCCGCCGCGCTCATCGCCGCACCGTGCGCGGCACGGCGATCGTGTCGTTCGTGTGGGGGGCGAGCACGCACACGACGGGGCCGACTCTACCGCCTGCGCCGGGTGCGGGGAACGCCACCGAGGCGGCCCGGCCCGGGTGCCTCAGCCGGGGGCCGCGCCCGCGATCACGTCACGCAGGACCGGCAGGTGGGAGCCGTCGATCACCGCGGTCGCGGTCAGCAGCGTGACCGGGCCCGCGTCCGCCAGCTCCCGTAGGGCGCGGAGCGCATCGGCCGTCGCGGCGACGGTCGCGAGCTCCTCCAGGTACCGCATACGGAACTCCCGGGCCAGCTCGGGGCGGTGCCCGTACCACCGGCGAAGGTCCGTGCTCGGGGCCACGTCACGAAGCCACGCGTCGACGGCGGCGCGCTCCCGGCCGAGGCCGCGCGGCCACAGCCGGTCCACCAGGACACGTGTTCCGTCGTCGGGGGACGGTTCGGCGTAGACGCGCTTGAGGGTCGCAAGGGGTGCCATCGGCCCCCGATGCTATTGACGCTCGTCGCAGCCCGGCATGCGTTTCCTGTGATAGAAAACCGCGTCCTTTCGCGGCCGAAGCGCCCTGGGGTCTCTCTCGACCCGGGCGGCCACGCTTCGATGTCACCCGAATCGATGGGGGAAATAGCTCTTGTCCGAGTTCCTTGTGGACAACACGACGTGGCTCGCCGTCGTGTGTGGCCTGATCGCCGTGGCGTACGGCATCGGCTTGACAATCTACCTGCTGAAGAAACCCGCCGGCAACGAGCGGATGCAGGAGATCGCCCGCGCGATCCAGGAGGGCGCGAAGGCGTACCTCACCCGCCAGTACACGATCATCGCCGGCGTCGCCGTCGTGCTCTTCGTCCTGCTCGGCGTCCTCGGCTCGTCCGTCGACTCGCCGCTCGTGGGCTGGGAGGCGGCGATCGGCTTCCTGATTGGCGCCACCGCGTCGGCCGCGGCCGGCTTCATCGGCATGAACGTCTCGGTCCGCACGAACGTTCGCACGGCCGAGGCGGCCCGCGGCGGGCTCAAGCCCGCGCTCGGCATCGCCTTCAAGGGCGGCTCCGTGACCGGCCTGCTCGTCGTCGGCCTCGGGCTCCTCGCCGTCGCCGGCTACTGGTGGGCCCTCGGCGAAGACGCCGAGGCCGTCAAGCCGCTCGTCGGGCTGGCATTCGGCGGGTCCCTGATCTCCGTCTTCGCCCGTCTGGGCGGCGGCATCTTCACGAAGGGCGCCGACGTCGGCGCCGACCTCGTCGGCAAGGTCGAGGCCGGGATCCCGGAGGACGACCCCCGCAACCCGGCCGTCATCGCCGACAACGTCGGCGACAACGTCGGCGACTGCGCCGGTATGGCCGCCGACCTGTTCGAGACGTACGCCGTCACCACGGTGGCCGTCATGTTCCTCGGCTCGCTGTTCTTCACCGGTGTCGACGCGAAGAACGCGATCCTCTACCCGCTCGCGCTCGGCGCGATCTCGATCCTCACCTCGATCATCGGCACCTGGTTCGTCCGGGCGGGCAAGGGCGCGAATATCACGGCGGCCCTGTACACGGGCCTCGGCGTGGCCGCGGTCCTCTCGGCGCTCGGGTTCATCCCGATCACGCAGGGCCTGATGGACGGCGTCAGCCCCGACGGGCTGGATGTCTCGTGGACGGACTACTACTGGTGCGCGATCATCGGGCTCGGCGTGACGGTCCTGCTCGTCGCGATCACCGAGTACTTCACCGGCACCCTCTGGAACCCGGTCAAGTCGATCGCGAAGGCATCCCAGACGGGGCACGCGACGAACATCATCGCGGGCCTCGCCGTCAGCCTGAAGGCGACCGCCCTCCCGGTCGTCGTGATCGGCGGCGGCATCGCCGGCTCCTACGAGCTGGCGGGCGTTTACGGCATCGGCACGGCCGTCATGGCGATGCTCTCCCTGACCGGCGTGGTCGTCGCGCTCGACGCGTTCGGCCCGATCACCGACAACGCCGGCGGCATCGCGGAGATGGCGGAGCTTCCCGCCGAGGTGCGCGGCGTCACCGACCCGCTCGACGCGGTCGGCAACACCACGAAGGCCGTCACGAAGGGCTACGCCATCGGCTCGGCCGGTCTCGCGGCCGTCGTGCTGTTCGTGTCCTACATCGAGGAGCTGAAGAACGCGAACCAGGCGTTCTTCGATTCCCTGAACTTCGAGCTCAGCAACCCGTTCATCGTGATCGGCCTGCTGATCGGCGGCATGATGCCATTCATCTTCGGTGCCCTCGCCATGGAAGCGGTCGGCAAGGCCGGCGGCCAGGTGGTGGAGGAGGTCCGGCGGCAGTTCAAGGAGAAGCCCGGGATCATGGCCGGCACCGACCGGCCGGACTACGCGCAGTGCGTGCGGATCGTGACGGCGACGGCACAGAAGCAGATGCTGGTGCCGGGTCTCATCCCGATCGCGTTCCCGATCATCGTCGCGTTCATCTTCGGCAAGTCGAACGGCGCGGAGATGCTGGGCGGCTTGCTCCTGGGTGTGATCGTGACCGGTCTGTTCGTGGCGATCTCGATGACCTCGGGCGGTGGCGCGTGGGACAACGCGAAGAAGCTGATCGAGGATGGCCACTACGGTGGCAAGGGTTCGGAGGCCCACAAGGCCGCGGTGACCGGTGACACGGTCGGTGACCCGTACAAGGACACCGCCGGCCCGGCCATCAACCCGATGATCAAGATCGCCAACATCGTGGCGCTCCTGATCGTTCCGTTCCTGGTCTAGCTGCAGCGCAGCACCCGGGCAGGAAATGTCGAGGGGCCCCGTCAGGGGCCCCTCGCGCATCTTCAGGAGTGCGGGCCGTCAGGGAAGTTCGGGGAAGTAGAGCGCCTTCACGTGGACGCGCCACTCGGCCTCGTTGCCGTCCATCTTGTACTGGCCGACGCCGTTCGCGAGGATCGCCTGGTTCTTCGTGCTCGAAGCGAGCGCGAACTGGCATCCCTGCGGGGTGCCCGGGTCGGCGCACTCGGCGGGGGCGCCGCCCTTGTTCTTCGGCATGCCGCGGGTCATGTGGAAGTGGAGCTTGCCGAGCATCGCCGGATCGGCCGTGGTCGCGCCGACGCCGGAGAGGTAGAGACCGAACCGCCACGGGTACACCGACCACTCGTACGTGTTGAACGGCGACCGCACGCGGGTCGCGCGGTTGAAGTGGTACATCTCGAGCCAGACGCCTCCGGACAGCTGCAGCGCGCCTCGGAGCCCCTCGTGCGAGCGGAAGTGCGGGCGGCGGTCCCGCCCCAGGTTCTGGTACTTGCCGCGGCCGACCCCGATGGACGTCACGACCCCGGGGGCGATGTAGAAGTGGACGCGGTCCGCGTAGGTCCCGCCGGAGGGATACGGGATCGCGGCGAGCGTCTGCATCGCGCGGCCAAGCTCGAAGCCGGGGTGACCGGGCCGGGGACGCGGGATGTAGTTCGGGAACTTCTTCGGCGAGCCCGCGCGGTGGGCCCTGCCGGCCCACGCCGGGGTGTTGAGGTTCGGGCCCTTCTCCGCGAACCGGTAGTCGATCTCGTCGACGAACACCAGGTGGCTGCGGCAGCCGGCGTATCCCCACGGCGAGAAGTGGCAGTCGCTCGCGTCGATCTTCGCCTTCAGCAGGCCGGCCATCGCCCCGGACGAGCCGGCGTTCAGGAGCGCCGTGCCGCTGACCCCCGCCAGCCGGTACGGCCGGTCGGCGTCGCCGCCGAACAGGTGGCCGACGTTGGGTTCCTGCACGAACAGCCGCCCGTCGAGGGGTAGCGCGCTGGCGGTGCCGGGGCGCACGATGGCGCGGTTGGTGTCCGGGCTCGCGTACATCACGAGCATCGGCGTCGCGGTGGCGGATGCGGCGGCGAGCGCCATCACGGCGGCGAATGTCAGGGCGATACGGCGGGCTGCGCGCATTGGTGTCGAAGTCCTTTTCGTCGTACCTCACCCGCGATGCCTCCCGCACCGCGGACCATTCACCGGATGTATCGGCCGCCGCGGGCGATTCCGTGAGCCCCGCTCAGCGGAAATACAGGCGGCGGACCCATGCCCGCCACTCGGCCTCGTCGCCGTCCATCTTGTACTGACCGACGCCGTTCGCGAGCATCGGCGCGTTCCTGGGCGAGGACGCGAGCGCGAACTGGCAGCCCTGCGGCGGCGCCGACCCGACGCAGGCGGCCGGGGCGCCGCCCTTCGCCGTCGGCCTGCCGCGCGTCATGAGGAAGTGGATCCGCCCGGTCGCGGACGGATCCGGGGCGGTGGCCCCTGCGCCGGTCATGTAGAGCGAGAACCGCCACGGGTACACCGTCCACTCCGCGGTGTTGAAGGGGGACCGGGTGCGGGAGGAGCGGTCGAAGTGGTACATGACGAGCCAGACCCCGCCGGCGCGCCGGAATGCGGCGCGGACGCCTTCGTGCGACCTGAAGTGCGGGCGCCGGTCGCGTCCGAGGTTCTGGTACCTGCCGTGACCCAGGCCGATGGACGACACGACCCCCGGTGCGACGTAGAAGTGGACGCGCTGCGCGTAGGTGCCGCCGCCGCGGTAGGGGATGCGGGCGAGGATCGCCATCGCGCGGCCGAGCTCGTAGCCGGGCTGGCCGGCGCGCGGCCGCGGGACGTAGGTGGGGAACCTGCGCTTCGGCTGGCTCCGGCTCGTGCGCCCCCTCCAGGCAGGGGTGTTGAGGTTCGGGGCGCGCTCCGCGAACCGGAAGTCGATCTCGTCCACGAAGACGAGGTGGCTCAGGCAGCCGGACGGACCGGTGGGGAACGCGCAGTTGCGCTCGTCGATGCGGCGGCGCAGAAGGCTCGCCATCGCCCGCCCGGTCCCGGCGGCGATCAGGCGGCTCGCCGGCAGGCCCGACAGGCGGTACGGGCGGTCGGCGTCGCCGGCGAAGAGGTGGCCGGCGTTCGGCTCCTGCACGAACACTCGTCCGTCGAGGGGCAGCGCCGCGGCCGCGCCGGGCTGCACGATCCGCCGGTTCGTCTCCGGGGAGGCGTACAGCACGATCATCGGGGTTGCGCTCGCGGCGGCAGCCGAGGCGAGGGTCGCGATCACGGCGACGAGCAGGTGTCTGCGTGCGGGGATCTTCGGCTCCTTCCGGCGGGATCGACGTGTCCGGCTCGCGAGAGACCCTCTCAGGAGCCGCGGCGGCGACAAAGCCCGCCGGGTCCCGCCGTCGCCGCCGGGCGTCTACCAGTCGGCGCCGGTAAGGGTGTCGGAGCGGGGTGCGAGCGCCGCGACGGGGATCTCGAGGCCCGCTCGGCGCAGCAGCCGCGAGGCGTCCCGGATGGCATCGTCGTGGGCGTCGTCGGCGATGAGCACCACGCGCGCGTCGACCGCCCCGTTGACGAGGCTGGCGAGGCGGCGGACGGTGTCGCGGCGCACCAGGGTCTCCGGGAGCTCGACCTCGAAGACGACCGGGGGCCGCTCGGCGCCGCGCTCGCAGACGACGTCCGGGGGACGTCCGGCGTGGGGCGCCGGCGGCGGGAACCCGGGCGCGCCGGCGCGTACGTCCCAGCGGGTGCGGGTCGCAAGATCGCGTGCGAGGGCCGCGACGCCCTCGTCATGAAGGGCGAGCCGCCGTTCGAAGTCACGCAGCCAGTCCGAGTAACCGACGATCGGGTGCTCCACGAGGGCGAGTCGGGGTGAGCGATCGATACGGAACGTACAAGGCGCGCCGGACATCACGATCTGCTGATACCCTCGTGCGATGCCGGATCTGCACAGGGACGACGGCTACGACCCCGACCGGTGGGACGCACGGTTCATCATCCTGCGCGACGGCCCGCGGGAACTCGAGGAGGGCGTGTACCGCCGTACGCTGGCGTCGCTCAACTCGGGGTGGTTCGCGCGCGGGGGCCTGTTGCGCCTGCACGACGACCACCTGTCGTTCACCCCGACGCCGATCGAGCGTCTCCTGTTCGCGAAGTCGCACCGCCTAGACTTCGACGAGATCAGGTCGGTGGCGCGGGAGCCGGAGCGGGTCGAGGACGTCCTGCCGGGAGGGAAGGCCCCCCGGATGCGGGTCACGATGGAGCAGCGCTCGTACGAGTTCGTCTTCCTCAACGGGCTGGACGATTGGATGGAGGCGGTCGGCGAACGCCGCCGCATCTGGGAAACACGAACGAGAGTGGGGCATGGGAACGAGCAACCGTAAGCTGCCGAGGGTCAAGAACGCCGACCGCCCGCGACCCGGGGAGACCATCCGCAAACGCGACGGCGTCGACCTGCAGAACGGCTGGCTCGGGCGCCACGGCACGCTCTCGCTCGGCGACGAGCGGATCGTGTTCGTCCCGACGATCCTCGATACCCTGATGCAGGCGAAGCGGCGCGAGTTCCCGCTCGACGAGATCATCGAGGTGGAGCGGTACCCGGCGAGCCCGGGCGGGGCGACCCCGGGTGGGAAGCGCCCCCGGATGATCATCCACACCGAGGAGTGCGGGTACGAGTTCATGGTCGGGGACCTCGACGCGTGGATCGACGCGATCCAGATCGTCTACGCCCACCGCCGGCGCAACGGATCCGAGCACACGCCGACGTTCGTCCGGACCGGTTCGACGACCGCCGCGCTGATGGAGCTGTGACCGTCATCAGGTAAACTCGTCGAAACTGGTGGACTTCGGGAGTTTCTGTGATCACTGTCAGCGAGCGGAGTCGGGCGGCGGTGAGCGCGCTGACCGAGTTGGCGCGGCGGTCAGACCCGGCCCCCGTCCCGATCATGGAGATCGCCGACTCGCGCGGCATCCCGCTGCACGTCCTCGAGCAGCTGTTCTCGTCGCTCCGGCGCGCGGGAATCCTGAAGAGCCAGCGCGGCGTGAAGGGCGGGTACACGTTCCTCCGCGCGCCTCGCGAGGTCACGGTCCTCCACATCGTCGAGTGCGTCGACGGCCCCCTGCGGCCGTCCGGCAACGGCAATGGCGGCGGCGCGTCCGCTGAGCTGTGGGACGACGCGCAGACCCGCCTGGCGGACATGCTGAACGCCGTCTCGATCGCGGACATGGTCGAGCGCGAGGCGCGCCACGACGGCGCCCTCATGTTCCATATCTAGTGCCCTGTGACGGGAGTGTCTTTGCGGTTTGGCGGCTGCAAAGCTCCGCCGGATCCGGCTCGCTGGAGACCGACGACTCGCCTCGGGAGCGTTGTCCTCGTCTGTGTCCATATCCACCGACATGGACACAGACTGCGTCCTCGTCCGGCCGGGCTTTTCACTCGCCAAACCGTCAAACAACTCCCGTCACACGACACCAGGGCCCGCGGGGCGCCCGGCGGGGCGGGGTCGGCGCCAACCTCGTGAAACGCGGTTCGGGGGTTGCGTTGCTTGCCCGGGTCAAGCATCGGGGGCCCGGTGTCGATACTCGGGTACGGCCGCGGGCGGAGGGAGGGCGAGTCCCTCCGCACCGGCTGTGCCCGCCCCGCGATCGCCGGTGGTAGGGTCCCGGCCGGTGCGCATCGCTGACTCCATCACGGATCTCGTCGGGCGGACGCCGCTCGTGCGGCTCGCGCGGATCGACGACGGCACCGGCGCGCGCATCCTCGGGAAGCTCGAGTCGTTCAACCCTGCGGGCAGCGTGAAGGACCGCATCGGGCTCGCGATGATCGAGGCGGCGGAGCGCGACGGGAAGCTCACCCCGGGCACGAGCGTCATCGTCGAGCCGACCTCGGGGAACACCGGCATCGCCCTCGCGTTCGTCGCCGCCGCGAAGGGGTACCGCTGCGTCCTGACGATGCCGGAGACGATGAGCGTCGAGCGGCGCAACCTGCTGCGCGCCTACGGCGCCGAGCTGGTCTTGACCCCCGGCGCCGAGGGGATGCGCGGCGCGATCGCCGCCGCGGAGGAGATCGCCGGGCGCACCGAGGGGGCGTTCATCCCGCAGCAGTTCGAGAACCCCGCGAACCCGGAGGCGCACCGCCGCACCACGGCGGAGGAGATCTGGGCGGACACCGACGGCGAGGTGGACGTGTTGGTCGCGGGCGTCGGCACCGGCGGCAGCATCACCGGCGTCGGCGA
>Ga0334722_10002131_pt1 | contig 22914 bp, 46 predicted proteins | sample C3_bottom_MG_FD_207210 | JGI IMG/M metagenome (GOLD analysis project Ga0334722, IMG submission 207210) | Sediment microbial communities from Yellowstone Lake, YNP, Wyoming, USA - C3_bottom | ecosystem: Environmental > Aquatic > Freshwater > Lake > Sediment | place: USA: Wyoming | collected... | reverse complement strand
GACCCCCGCCGCGCCCTGCGGATCGCCGCTTTCGCGGCCCGCCGAGCCCAGGACGACACGGATCGCCAGGCTCGCCTAGGCGCCTATCTCCTAGAGGCCGCGTCCGGCCAGCGGATCGTGTCCGACGCCAAGCGAGGCGATCGTCTCGTGTCCCTTTCCCTCGGTGACGTCGTGGATCGGGTCACCATGGCTCTCTGCCGCGGTGCGACCCCGGAGGACGTCTCGCGCCTCGTCTCCTCCCCGGACCTCGGTCCGCTCCGGGAGCGGGCGGACTGGACGGATCCGACCTTCCGGGCTCCGCTCCACTCGATCGCCCGCGAGCGGGGGATCCTCGTGGCGGATGTGGATCGGGCGTTCGGCGTGGATCCCCTCCGGGCCTACGCCGCTCCGGACGACGCTCCCAGCGTCAGCGCAACCCCCGACGCTCCCAGTGCGACCCCCCACGCGCCCCCCGTGGCGCCCCCCGCGGCGCCAGTGGCCACGCCTGCCGCTGGATCGTCCACGCCTACGCCTGCCGCGCAAGCGTCGACGCCCACGCCCACCGCCGGATCGTCCGCGTCCACGCCCGTCGCTCCGGTGCCCCCCTCCCCCCGCGCCACTCCCCGCACCGCACCCCCCGCGGTCGCGGCGCGACGCTAGCCCCTTCGACCCCGCGACCCCGCGCGCGATCCACTCCACCCCCACGCGGGTGGATCGCGCGCGGTCCGCGGGGCCGGAGCTTCCGGCCCGCCTCTCTTTAAGCATCCGGCAGGTAACGCGGTGACGCTCCGATCCACGGTGGATCGGAGCGTTCCCGCGTTCCGGGTGGTTCGGCGAAAGGTGGATCTCATGGCTCAATACGATCAGGAAGACGACGGGACGGAATACGAGGAGCGATCAGCGCGTGACGGAATGGCGCCCTTCCGTGATCCGGGTGGACGTTCTGCCCTCCGGGCGGGCAAGCGGATTCATCCGTGCCCGACCTGCGGAACCCGGAATGCTCTCACGGAGGCGGATCGTCGCCAGGGCTATCAGTGCGATCGATGCGCGGATCGCGACGAGGGTTTCGGCCCGTAGGGATCGACTCGCACGGACGCGGGGCAAGCGTGGAATGGTTCACGTTCGCCCCGCGTGGTGCGCGCCGCTCAAGGCACGCGGAAAAGGTGGATACGATCATGGGAATGGATGTTTACGGGAAGAAACACACGGCGCCGGAGGGTGAATACTTCCGGTCCAACGTCTGGCACTGGCGGCCGATCTGGGATCTGGTCTGCCACGTCGCGCCGGATCTGATCGATGCGAAGCTCCGTCAGGCGGGGCATTTCAATGACGGAGCGGGGCTCAACGCGGCGCGGGCTCGCAAGCTCGGGGATCGGTTGCAGGCCCTGATCGAGTCCGGCGAGATCCGCAAGGCCTGCGAGGAGCACGCGAAGCGGATTGCGGAGATCCCGGAAGCGACGTGCGAGATTTGCGCAGGGACTGGGCTCCGGGCGGATCCTCCGAGCTTGGGCGCTGGATCGTATCCGTGCAACGGGTGCGGGGGCGATCTGGCAGCTCGGAAGCCCGGATCCGGGAAGCGGAAGCCGATCGAAACGTGGTACCGCTTGGACCACGATGCGGTCGCCGAATTCGCGGCGTTCTGCCGCGCGTCGGGCGGGTTTTCGATCCGCTGAACCCGACGCGCACGGACGCGGGGCGAGTCTTTCAAAGTGAGAGGCTCCCCCCGCGTGGTGCGCGCCATGTTCGGCGCGTGTGAAAGGTGGTGTTTCATGAAGGTTTACATCGTCTACACGGACGGGAACGAGCGTGGTTACATCCGCGCGGGATCCCATAACGCGGCTGAGAAGAAAGCCCAGAAGATCTACCCGGATCGTCAGGTCTCGGTCGAGTACACGGAGGTCTCGTCGTGGGCGAGTGTTCCGGAAACGAGGCGCCTGTGACCCACCGGATCCTTCTCGTGGTCCCTCCGGGCGTCGCCGCCCACCGGATCGCGCGCACGTGGCTCGAGAATTCGAACCTGGCCGAGGCTCGGGGCTTTCCGACCGTGGCTCGCCTCGAGTCTTCTCTCGTGGCCCAGGTAGCTCGGATCTTGCCGGAGCCTTCCGAGGACTCCCGCGGACTCGTGGACGCCTCCGGGCTCCTTGTCTCGCGTCCGTTCCGTGCGCCGCATCACACCGTTTCGACGGCGGGCCTGGTAGGGGGCGGAGGGGGCGAACGACGCTTGGGTCTGGATGGACAATGGTCCACGTCGTGGCCCCGTCCGGGCGAGGTTTCGCTTGCCCACGAGGGAACGCTCCTACTCGACGAGGTCACGGAATTCAGACGTGACGCGCTCGCGGCGCTCTTCGATGCGATCGACGCGGGTTTCGTCGAGTTGAATCGAGGGAGCGGGATGGATCGGTGGGTGTATCCTGCCGCTCCGGCGCTCGTGATCGGTATTGCGTGTTCGCGGTACACGAGGGAGATCGGCAAGATCCTGCCCTACTTCGCGGAGGTCATGACCCCGAACGAGGTTCGCCACGCGACGCGCTACTGACGCACACGATCACGGGGCGAGCCTCAACGCGCAACGCGAGAGGCTCGCCCCGTGCGGTGTGCGCCACGATGGCGCCAGCAAAGGATGGATCGAATGAAACCGAAGCCAGGAACCTACAGAATTCCGCACTATCGCGTCCGCATGGTGCGCGACAAGGCCCGGAGCTATCCCGTGGAACGGGTCTTGTCTCCGAACGACGCCGCGCGGATCGCGATGGCGGATCTCGTGGATCTCCCTCACGAGGAGATGATCGCGATCGGTGTCAACGGGCGCAACGTGCCCGTGGGGATCGTGAAGGTGAGCCAGGGTGGCCAGGATGCATCGGCCATCAAGCCTTCCGACGTTTTCCGCCCTTTGATCGGAATGGGCGCGGTTGCATTCGTGCTCGCGCACAACCATCCGAGCGGGGATCCGACCCCGAGCCCTGCGGATCTCGAGCTGACGCGCCGTCTCAAGCACGCGGCCGAATTCGTGGGGATCACGATGATGGATCACGTCGTCGTGGCGCGTGGCGGGTGGGCGTCGATCGAAGCACGGACGGTGCATCCATGAAGGTGGAGCAAAGCGGGGCCGTGGTCTGGGAAGGTCGATCGCGGCTGGATCCATCGGCCCGGATCGCGGTCGTCGTGACGTGGTTTTCCGCGAATTTCGGGACTGGGCCGATGGCCCAGTCATGGATCATCCGGTCGGATGTTCCGCCGATCGAAGCGGTCAAGACGGGGGCAGATCTGGCGGTGTGTCCCGAGTCTTGCTCGCTCCGTCCGGGTCACCCTCGCGAGAAAGGCGAGGCCCAGTGCTATGCGGCAAGCGGGCGGACGATACTTGCCCTCGGTGGCATGTTCCGAGGTCTGGATCGCTATCCTCGGATGACGCCGCTCGACGCCTCCGTTCGCTTGCGGGGCCAGTGGCTCCGGATCGGAGCCTACGGAGATCCGGCGGCGGTTCCGATCAGCGTGTGGGCGGATCTGATCCGGTTCACCCGAGGTCACACGGGATACACTCACGCGCCGGAGCGGGCGCCGCTCCTCCGGTCGATCGTCATGGCCAGCGCCGAGACCCCGGAGCGCGCGACCTTCCTGCAGGCGCAGGGGTGGCGGACGTACCGCGTCCGGGCGGTGGATCACCTGGGCCAGCCCGAAAGGCTCGCTCCGGGGGAGGTCGTGTGTCCGAAGAGCGAGGAAGCGGGGAAGCGGACGGCCTGCGCGTTCTGTCTTCTCTGCGATGGCGCCGCGGGGCGATCGACCAGATCGATCGCCATCGCGGATCATTCCACGTCGGCGCTCTACAGGCGGCGGTCTTCTACGGGGGATCTGGCGTCTTCGGTGGTGCCCCTGCGGAGGTCCCGCGATGGTGGTACCCTGATGGCAGCGGGGATCGGGCTCGTGAACAGTATTGCGATGGAAAGGATGGATCGATCATGACGTGGAAACTCTACATCGTGAAGGACGACGGGATCGAGGTTCCGCACTGGGAAGCGGAGACGCGCGAGCGGTGCCGCGTGGAAGCGCGGATCGCGCAAGCGCAGGCGGGCAAGCGCAAGGTCCGGATGCGGATCCGGAAGACGGAGCCGCCGACCGTGGATCTCGAGGTCACCGACGAGGGTTCGATCATCCGCTTCCAGCCGCTGACGCGGGCGGGGCGAGACTGGTTCGAAGAAAACGTCTCGGTGCCTCCGTACGCTCGGCTCGGTGCCGCGGTGTGTGTCGAGGCGCGCTACGCGGCGCCGATCCTCGACGGGGCACGGTCCGAAGGCTTGCGGATCGGGGTGAGTCAGTGAACGCGCGGAGTGCGCGGGTGGACGTGGAGATCCAGGGCGTGGGGGCTCGGTTCCCCTCGGCCTGGCCGATCACCGATCGCGGGTGGGCATGGGCCCGCGAGACGTTCGACGTCGAGCCAGGGCGCGGCAAGGGTCCAAAGGCCCCGTGCGTCGGGTTTGCCGCGGGGGATCTGGCGACGGTCGTGGAGGCAGCCCAGGAAGCGGGGATCAAGCTCGAGATCTCGAGGATCGGTCCGGAGGAAGGCGGGTGTTCGTGAGCATCAGCGAAGAGGCCTGAGAGGCCGCACCGCGGAGGGGTGACATTCACTGTCACCCCTCGCGGTCCGCGCACGGGTACAACTCGTGGGCGGACCGCGGGGACTGAGTCTCCGCAACATCGGGAAAGGATGGATCGATCATGAAGGAAACGAAGCTGATTCAGCAGGCGACGGAGGCGATCTATGAGCTGGACACGATCGCAGATCTCAAGGTGGTGCAGGAAGCCATCAAGGGACGCTGGGACGAGATCGAGCGCCGGGAGGCCGTGGCCGTGTCGTCGCGCTTTCGCGTGGGCGACAGGGTTCTGTTCGATACTCGGCGCGGAGCGGTGTTCGGCAAGATCGTGAGTTTCGGGCCGAAGAACGTGAAGGTGGTCGCGGATGGCGGGATGCGCTGGAAGGTGGCGCCGAGTCTTCTGCGGGAGGTGTCGCCGTGATCGTCAAGAAGCTGAAGTTTCTCGACGGTCGCACCGACGAGGTCTCCATGCGCCCCGTCTGGTTTCTGACCGAACGGGAGTACAACGCCCTCCGGAACGATGACGGTGGGTTCTGCCTGGCGTGTGAGGCCGAGGCCTACGAGATTGAGCCGGACGCGCGCAGGCTCAAGTGTGAGTCCTGTGGGGAGCGGCGGGTCTACGGGATCGAGTGGATGCTCACGATCGGGCGGGTGGAGATCGTGGGCGAGGTCGGGACCGAGGAGCCAGCCGAAGTTTCCACGTAGAGTCTCGCTCACGCCGCGGAAGGTCCACCGTCCGCGGCGTCATGCGGGGCCCCATGGTGGGGCAGTACGCTTTCACAGAAGGACAAGGATCATGGACAGTACAACCACCACAACCACCACAACCACCACAATCACGAGCGAGGAACCGAAGCTTCGGACGATCACTCTCACGGGACGTCCGCCCGTCACGATCCGTGAGGATGACTGGCCCGTGATCGCCGTCGCACGGGATGATTCCTGGCAGAGGGGCGGCGATTCGGCGCGCTACGACCAGGCCAAGGCACAGGGCGAGCTGGATACGTGGTCGATCCGGGTGCGGCAGCACGCGGACGGTCGGGCGATCGTGTATGCGATCCTGGACGGGGCCACGGCCTGGACCCGGACGGAGGATCGGCGTGGCGGGGAGATCCTCGGTGCTGGTTCGGATCTGGCTGCCGCGATCTCCCGTGTGGGTCGAGATGTCGGGATCCCCGACGCCACGATCCGTGACTGTATCGCGGATCTCCCGGCGGAGATCCTGGAATAACGGCCGTAGAGTCTCGCTCACGCCGCGGACGGTCTACCGTCCGCGGCGTCATGCGGGGCCCCATGGCGGGGCACGCTTTCACAGAAAGGACAAGGACCATGGACACGATCGAGACCACGACCGAGATCACGACCGAGACCACGACCGAGACCACGACCACGACCGACGTTTCGCCCGACAAGATCAAGAGCTTCAAGCTCACGAACGATGGAGCGCGTGACGTTCGATTCCGGGGTGAGAAGCTCACCTCGGTTTCCTCTCACTCTCACTTCGGATCTCGCCAGAATCGCTGGACGGAGCTTTCGCTCTACCGCACGGTGGGTGGGAAGCTGGTGCTCTGGATCATCGGCCGGACGTGCTGGCAGGGAGAGAGCGATCGGCACAACGTCGTGATCTGCGACGACGAGGCGGCCGTGGTGGCCGCCCTCGAGTACGACAACGAGGGTGGGCTCGGGGATCTGGCCAAGGAGCTTCTGTCCGACGTCGGGATCGACGCGGCCCAGGTCGTCGAGTAGGAAAACCGGGAGGAGGCGAGCGTTGGTTTCCCCCACGCTCGCCCCTCGCAAAGCGTCGTCCACGTTCGGGAGAGCACCCGTGCTTTCCACCTTTGCGGCGGGTAAGAGCCTGGACGTAGACGGCGCTTTGCGAGGGACGATCCCTTGCAACAACGGAAAGATGGACACCATGAAGATCGAGCTGAAGAAGGTTTCATACAGCGAGCGGCTCTCGGAGGAGACTTCCGCATTCGTCGCGGACGTCTACATCGACGGCAAGAAGCGCGGGGAAGCGCGGAACGACGGTCACGGAGGACCGACAACGATCCATCCAGTGGATCTGGAGAGGGAGATCGACGCCTACGCCAAGACGCTCCCGCCCGAGCCGAACCCGTGGGAGAAGGGTGGTACGATCCAGCCGGACGCTGAGATCTTGATCGACGATGCGCTCACCGACTACCTCGATCGCCGGGATCTGAAGCGGGCGCTCGGGAGGAGGACGCTCTTCGTGCGGGGTGGGAAGCTCCTGGAGATGAAGGTCAAGGGGGTGAGGCCGAGGGATGCGGAGGTCGTTCTCAACGATCTCCCGTTCGACGAAGCCCTCCGGGTCTTCCGCGCCCAGATGAAGATCACGTCGGAAAGGCGGTGGCGTCATGAGCGCGGATCTCGAATCCGTCGCCCTCAAGGTGGAGGAGGCGGTCAAGCGCTACCACCGAAGGTACGGGCTGGGTTTGATTGTGGATTCGGATTGCAGGGATCTGCAGCAGGTTGCGAACCTGATCCGCGAGGGGAAGTTGACGGAGGCTTGGTCGGGGACTTTCCTGGGCAGCACGACCTCGAAGCGTTCCCTCGGCGAGGCGGTGTCACCGTGAGCGCCTCGGTGGAAGAGGATCGCCTCTTGAACGCGATCCAACGGGTCGCCGAATACGCGCGGGACATCTCCGACGCGGCCGAGGAGCAGGATCGTGTCCGGGTGGATGGGCGCTGGTTCTGCGTGGTGGATCCGGAACTGATGGCGGAGACGCGAGAAGCTCTTGCCGAGTGGACGAAGGCGAGTACGGCGCTCGCCAGGCTGAACAGCGAGCGTCATGCCATTCAGGTCGAGGCGCGTCTCATGTTCCAGGCGATCGAGCTGGATGTCTCGCGCCGGCCGGATCACTTCAAGGGCTGGGACAGGCGGTCGTTCGCGGGGCTCCACGCATTCGTGGACGCGAACGAGTACCTGCCCCCGCTTCGTTCCGGGCCGTACCAGGGGGAAGTGCTCGTCGACGAGAGCAAGGATCCGAAGGCGTCTCAGGCGTCCATCGACCGGGTGAACGCGATCATCGCGGAAGTGGATCGGCTCCTCGTTCTGAGCGCCACCAGGTATCACCCGGAGGACGGTGGGGCATGACTTTTCTTCCTCATCACCGCATGAAGTGCGGCGCCTGTGGACTTCGGGCTGGCGAGCATCCGAGGCGAGTCGGAAGTATCCAGGGCGTGTGCTCTGGTTTCGAGCCTCTCGTGAAGGAGGTGAAGAGGCCGGAGGATTCCAGGCAGATTGCCGAGGAGCACGCGGTTGGGGTGCGAGGCGATCTCCCTAGCTCGAAGCCTGCCGATGCCGTGGATCGAATCCTCAAGGCTACCGCCTGCGTGTCCGCGTCCTACGACACGGACGCGCGGGCGGTGGCTCGTGTGCTGGTGCGTCACTTCGGCGACGAGGCCGAGGCGATCGTTGACAGGCTCCCGACGTTCATCGAGCACGTGCGGCACGAGAAGGTGCGGGGGCGGAAGCCCAGGAACAAATGACGAACCCATCCCTCACCGATAAAATGGTCTACGCGATGCGAATTGCCAAGGTCGATTCTGGAGTCGTGGCCGGGAAGAGCATCGACTGGCGCGGGAGCGTCTGTGTGGTGTTCGCTTCCACCTTGCGGGCGCTTGCGTCTCGCGGGCTCATGACTCTCAGCATTGGGCCGGACGGCGGCATGGCCGCTAGCCTAACTGCGAAGGGCGAGAATTGCTTGACGCTCATCGACAGCGGAAACGCTCTTCTTGCTTCTTTCGGGGCGTCATGATCGTTGAATTGCAGAAAGCGATCGAAAGGCTCGCCGCCGAGTACGAGTGCGGACGCCAGTTCGTGAGCATCAGGTACGAGTGCGAAATGAACGACGGTGCGCCCGAATGGGGTTGGCTGTGCGTCGTCCGCGAGAAAACGAAGAAGCACGGCGGAGGCCGGCGCCTGGTGCGTCCGCAGAGCACTTCGTTCGGACTTACCTTGGAAGAAGCTGTTGCCGAGTCGGTTCGGAAAGCGCCGTTTTACAAGGCGGAGATGGAGGCCGGTTGATGTCACGCCAGTGGAACGGGGAAGAGTCTGCCGTGGATCTCGGGGTAGGTTCGACGGTCTGGGTGTTCGACCCAGATCGCCGTGTCTATCCATCGAAGGTGGAGAAGGGGAATCTCTGGGGGGGACCCCCGATCTGGAGGGAGCACTGGCGGCCCTGCGTCATCATAGGCGAGACCTCGCGCTCGTGGCTCGTGGGGTACAGCGCAGGAGATCCGAACCCGCGGAAGATCGGGAAGCGAGATCTGGCGAGCGGCAAGGTTCACGGCGTGCTCACGACTTCTCAAGATCTCGACGCGGCATGCTACGTCAACGAGCATGCCTACGACATCGCGGAGCGCGTGAAGCGGCTCTCGGGAGGTCGGAAGGCGGCGGAGGTTTTGAAGCAGATCGCGCTTCTCATCGGGTACGAGGAGAAGCCCAAGTGAGGCCGCTCAAGATCGGCTCGCTCTTCTCTGGCATCGGTGGCCTGGAACTCGGGCTCGAATGGGCGGGCCTGGGGCATACTCTCTGGCAAGTGGAGCAGGACGAATACTGCCGGGCGGTGCTCGCGAAGCACTGGCCGGACGCAAAGAGGTACGATGATGTCAAGACGTTCAACGCACGAAGCATCGAGCACGCCGCCCTCTCCTGGGTTGACCTCATCTGCGGAGGATTTCCCTGTCAAGACGTCAGCGGAGCTGGCAAGGGAGCTGGCCTTTCAGGTGATCGAAGCGGCCTCTGGTACGAGTTCGCTCGTATCGCTGCGGAGTGCCGTCCGGACTGGCTCGTTATCGAGAACGTCGCCTCCGGAGCCAAGAAGTGGGTCGATGCCGTCCGAGGAGATCTGGAACGGATCGGCTATGCGTCGCTACCAGTCCCGCTTGCAGCGCGCGACGTCGGCGCTCCGCACCGTCGTCTGCGGATCTTCCTGGTGGCTCACGCCATGCAGCCGCGACTGGAAGGGGCCGAACCCGAACCCTCGCAAGGGGGAGGATCTGCCGACCCAGGTGCAGAGCTTCATGGGAGGGGAGCAGGCAGCCGGTCGCTGGAGCCGCAAGCGAGCGGAGTTTCCGACTGTGACGGCGTCGCGGTACGGGACGACGAACAACGGATGTCCTCACGACGGCCGGACGGAGTACGCGACCAAGGGGACGCCATCCCTCGATACAGCGGCCAAGATGTGGCCGACTGTGGTGGTGACGGATCAGGCGTCCTCGGGCCGCGCGACGACGCTCGCGGATCCATCGAACACGATGAAGCCCGGGACTTCGCTCACCGACGCGATGAGGGAATGGCTCACGTCTTTCCGCCCTTCCGGGATGACCTCGACGGATGGGGGAGGTACCTCGCGAGCGGCGGTCCTCAACCCGGAATTCTGCCGGGCCCTGATGGGCTTCCCCGAGGGGTGGCTCGACGGCGTATCGCTTCCCTCGGTAACGCGGTCGTCCCCCAGGACGCGGAAGTCGTCGGATGGATCATCCGGAAGCTGATCGAAGAGAAGGAGTCAGGACGATGAAGGACGAGATGATAGTCGAGTGGTTCTCGGATGTGGTCTACGCGGGCGGAGGGAAAAAACTGCCTCGACCGGAGCGCCATGGTTTGATCTCCCTGAACGAGGACGGCGCGCTGGAAGTGATGCCGGACGATGACTACTATGGTGGACGGGTCTCGGCAGAAGACGCGCGGAAGCTGGCGCTCGCGATCCTGGCTAGGGAGCCGTCATGACCGAGCTGGAAGAGATGACCAGGGACCGGGACGACTGGAAAGCCGAAGCCATTCGTCGGGCCAAGCAGCGTGATGACTTCGACGAGTCTAGGCGCGAGTGGCAGGAGAAGGCGGAAGCTCTCGCCGTGGCGGTCGAGCAGCATCGCCGGACGCTTCAGATCTTGCTGGAGCACGTTCCTTCTTGGTCGGATGATTTCTTGATTCGTGCGGCGCTCCTGGCTCTGGAGGACACGAAGAAGGTGATGTCATGCGACGAATAGAAGAGCGGAATGAGTACCCGGAGGGCTGGGCTGACGAGTGGGGGCCGTTCAGCGGGCACGTGGATACTTACGGTTGGCGCGACAAGGACTTCCGCGAGTTTGTCAGGGAGTTCAACAAGCGCCAGAAGGCCCTAGGCAACTACACCCGCATTCGAAGCGTGGAAGACGATAGTTCTTTTTGGTAGAGAGGGAAGAGTGATGGAGAAGCCCCTGGTGCATCTGAACGGTTCGTCCGGCGAGTTCCTTCTCTAGGGCTACGCGGAAGCAGCATCGAAACTTCGCGCGGCGCTCCTGGCGCTGGAGCACACCGCCCCGAACGCTCGGGACTACTACCCCAGGGGGGAGGAGAGTTTCCGGAAGGCTCGGAGCGAGCACGATAGCCGGGTGCAGGTCTTGATGGCGCTCCTCGGGGAGTTCTACGAGATCATGGAGCACGTGACCGATTCGATGGAGTCCCGACAGCAACGAAAGGATCGATGAACGATGGCAACCTACAAGGCCCAGGCAGAGCGCCCGAACGGCACCACTCCGGGCGCGTCCTACGTCGAGGCGTCGATCGAGGCGAGGGACAATCCGGATGGCGGGGATCGGCAGGGGGTAGCAACGCTCCGGGTGGTCTGGGGCAAGCGTCCAGGCTCCGGGACGCTGGACGACGGCGAGCAAGGTCGCGAGGAGTACACGCGCCTGGCGCGTGACGTGGAGTCGGCGATCGATGCCGTACGTGACGCGGCGGTGCCGCAGCAGAAGGGCGAGTCTCGGAGGTACATCGAGATCGCCTCCTCCCGGGCGCTCCTCGCCGTGCTCGAGGAGCGGGACTTCTGGCGGCGCGCGGCGGAGGTCGCCGAGGCATTCGTGCGGGAGTGGACCGAGTCACCGCCCGGGAGTCGTTCGGCGATGGAGGAGGCGGTGCGAGCGGTGGTCGTGACGGAGCGGCAGTTCGAGGCCGTGATGGGGCTCATCGGGCAGATTATGAAAGAGATGACGGCCAAGACCATGAGCGAGATGGCGTCGTCCGAGGGGGCGGTGTCGTGACCGCGTTCAGGCGAGGTGCCATTGTGACGGTCTACGAGGACCCGCTCACCGAGATCCGACCCGAGACCACCGAGGCGGTCGTCCGGCGATGCTTTCCGGGGAGCCTCGGAGACTTCTACGATCGATCTCTTCGGCGTCGACGGCTTCGGCATTACGAGGTTGCGATCAATGGAGTGGGGGTGGTCGAGAGGAACATCCTGGATCGAAAGACGAACGGAAGAAGACCCGGAAAGAAAGCCGGTCGATGAATCTCCTTCTCACCGACAAGCAACGCGATTTTCTCGTCTGGTGCGAGACCACCGAGGCGCTGATGCGCCTGGAGCGGCAGGGCGGGCTCGCTTCTCGAGACGGGTTTACTTCACTTGTGGGCTCGGCGCCGGCCGCTCCCCTGGTCACGTTTCGTCGGGGACAGGTTCAGATTACCGAGAAGGGCCGGCGCTTCCTGAACGAGGGGCGCGGGCTCTCGAAGTACCTGGCGCCACGGCGGCGGTACTATGGGGCGGGGGCGTGATGGCGGATCAGAATTCGAAGATGACGATGACGGAGTTGGCGTTCGTACCGTGCTCGACGTGGCATCCGCCTTTCCGGGATGCGATCCTGGCGCACTACACGCGGAGTCGGGGGGCCCCGCCCGGGAAGAAGCAAGCCTGGGAGATTCTGGAGGGTGGCTTGCACCGCGGCTGGATCGGCCTCGGGGAGCCCGCGTTCAAGCTCAGGGCGCGGAAGCGACTCGGACTCGCAGACGAGCGCCCGCTGCCCGGCACGGTCGCGTGCTTCATCTACAGGCTAGACGCGGACGGTTATTTGAAGGCGAGCGCGATCTTGCGCGCGTGGCATCCGGTGGCGCTGGACGCCTGGGCACAACGGTACGGGGTTCAGATCGAGCACTGGGAGACGCTCGTGGAGCCGAGCGCGGTGCAGAGCGAGGTCCCCGGGGCGTGCTTTCGGCGTGCCGGCTACCGCTCCCTCGGCATGACGACCGGGGTGTCGGCGAGGCGCCCGCCAGGCCGCACGCACGGCAAGCGGATCATCTTGCACAATCAGCCTCTCAAGCTCGTGTTCTACCGCGGCCCCCTCGCACGACAGGAGGCGCTCGTATGAAGTCGGAAGACCGGTGGCCGTACGGCAAGTCGTATCTGGTGCCCAAGAGGGGTACCATTGTCGGCATGTCGCACCCTTTAACCATCAACGGGAAGCCAGTGCGGCCAGGCGATGTGGTGGAGGCCGGGGGCATCATTTCGCCCGCGGGCAAATTCTTTCGTGCCGGCGGGTTGCTCATCCAGGATCTGATCCGGCAGATGACGGTCGAGATGGAGGCCGAACGCGAGCGGATCCGTTCGGAAGCCAGAGCCAACGGGCACGTCATCGTGTACGAGGATGACGGATCCATTTTCACAGCAGATCGGGAGTAGCTCTCCACTCCCACCTCCCCACTCCCACCTCCCTACCCCCACCTCCCCGCCTCACGGGTCCCCCGGGGCGCGGGACGTCGCCGGGGTCGGGAGGCAGGAGTCTCGGCGTGGCGTGGCGGGCTCGGGCGGCGTGGCGGGTGTGGCGGGTGTGGCGGGGAGGTCCTCCAGGAACCCCCCAGCCCCCTCCAGGATGCCCTCCACTGGCTTTTCAGCCGAGCCCGGTGGCTCTTACCCAGTCCTCGCCCATGCCGCTCCGATGCCTCGACGCTGTGAGCTCCGGGAAGTCCTTCCTGGCTCGAGCGAGGAGCGCGCTCGCGAAGCCGAGCCTCCGGGACCCGGGCCGGGTGTAGACGTTGGCCACTGTACCGAATGCGCGTGACCAGCGCAGCGGGAAGCCGTCGCCGTAGCCAGCCACGACCTGGAGCGCGGCGACGGGCTCGCCGGCCACGTACTGGACGTACCGGAGGCTCCCGTGGGCGTTCTCGTACCGGATGATGTCGCCCTTCAGGCGCTGCGACCGCTCAGGGCCGAGGCCGGGGACCTCGCCGGGGCCGCGGAGGTAGACGGCCAGATCTTCATAGCCCCGGCCCATCGTTCACGCTCCTCGCTCCTTCGCTCCTAGCGCCGTCGGCGGAGGGGCTTCTTCGAGCGGAGGGGTTTCTTCGGGCGAAGGACCGTGCGCTTCACGTACTGGCTCTCGCACCCGCTCGAGCAGAAGCTCTTTCGCTTGAGCGGCACGGGCTCGTCGCAGACGAGGCACTTCTCCTGGGGCGCCGCTGGCGTGGTGATCGGTGGCGCTGGAGGCGGCGGGGAGGGCTCGGTGTTCATTCGGGCGAGAGAATCACGAGCGTCATGGTTGCCGGGGCGATCGGGTATCCGGGACCGCCCGTGCCGATCACGCTGGCTACGGCCGTTCCCGTCACGGCCGCGACGATCGAGAAGATGTACGTTCCGGCCGGAAGCATCGTCAGCGCACCGGCCGTGGTGAGGGTGGCCTTGCCCGGAATCACGGTTGTTTCGGTGATGTCGATGGGAGCAATGGGGCCTGGCGGTGCGACCGGGGTGATGGCAACGCCCATGGCGAACGTGCCGCCTCCGGCGCTGATCTCGGCCAGGACGCGCGCGAAGGAGAGGATGCGTTCTCCGGCGGCAATCGCGACGGGTGGGGTGGCCGCGAGAGTAGCGAGAGTCGGGAACACGGTCAGGGGAATGGTGGCAGGGCCATTCTCTGCGTGAACCGTCCGGATGCTGCTTGCCTCTGGCGCCTTGGGACCGCTCGGTCCTTTTCGGAGTGGGAACATGCGTTCGAGGATACGTCGGAATTCCGCGAGGGTCATCCGGCAAGTGTATCGGAATGAGCGGAGAGTGCCGAGTCTCGTGATTCCGCGGTGTTTGGGCTTCACGCATCATCCTTGACTTCGTAGATCTCCCGAGGAATACTGGGGCTCAGGTCGTCTAAGCCCTTGACGGTCATCCCTGCAGGGGCCGGGCGCGAGAGGTTCCCCCCTCCCTCCGCACCCGGCCCCTTGCGCTTTTTGTGGTGCGAGTTTTTCGCTGCGGGTTTTTGCTCACCCGAATGTGGACATTCCTGCACCGCTCATGTAGCGTGGCTCTGGCTCAGGGATGACTGAAACGAAAAGGGCAACACGATGGGGAGACGCCGTGCAGACGTAGCGCGGCGTACCCGATCGGAGAAGACCGAGCGATCCAGAAAGAAGGCTCGCAAGGCTTCGCCGTCTCGTGGGCCCCGCAAGAAGAAGCTGAAGACTCCGCGGAAGGCCGCGGTTCAGGAAGGTCCGAAGCCGGCGGCTCGTGCGCCTGTGCCTGCGCCTCGTGCGCCTGGACGAGTGCCCGGTGCGAAGTCGTCGAAGACGTTCTGGCCGTTTCCACCCAGGAGGACTGCTCCTGCGGCTACGGCTCCGAAGCCAGGACCTCGGTTCACCGCGCCTCCTTCGCTGGCGGCATGGCCTTTTCCGGAGAAGCCCAGGGCTGCCGAGCCTTCTACCAGGCCCACCGCGAAGCCCGCGGAGCCCTCCAAGGCGTTCTGGCCGTTCCCTCCGAGGAAGCCTGGGGCCGGAGCGCCACCTGCGCCTCCGCCCCCGACACCGCCGCGCAAGCCCGGGAAGCCAGAGAAACCGGAGAAGCCGGAGAAGCCTCGCAAGCCAAGCAAGCCCAGCAAGCCTGGCAAGCCTGGCAAGCCTCGGAAGGAGAAGGAGGCCTGGCCGTTCGGCAAGAAGCCGGTGGAAGTGCCGGCCATTGCGCCGGAGGTCGTGCAGAATCTCGTGCGCTTCTTCGAGGACTCGCCATCGCTCGTGGGCGAGCTTCTCGGAGTCTCTGCGAGCACGGTCCGTCGCTGGGCGACGAAGGGGGTTCCTGCGAAATGGTGCGGCCGTCCTTCACACTTCGTGCCCCGGGTGTTCAGCCTGTTCGAGTCGATGAAAAAGTCGCTCGAGGAGGAGGCCACGTTTGCCGAGCTCCTGAAACTCGCAGGCGAGGCCCAGGTGCTTCCCGACATCAGGTCCTACGATGGGCCGCGCGAGGGGGAGAAGACGCAGGGCTGGCGCTGGACGCGGCGCATCCAGCGACGGCTTTCCGAGGAAGTTCTCGCCGAGATGGCGGCGTGGGCCTTGTCGCGCAGGGGGAAGGCGCCGGTCTGGCAGATCGCCGTCATCACGAGCCAGTACGCGCTCACCTCGCGGCATGGTTTCGGTGCGGCGTCGAGGTCCGAGTACAAGACGGTGATCGTGCAGCTCGCGCATGTCAAGGCCGGAGACTTTGCCGTTGAGCGACCCGAGCCGACGGCTTTGCACGATTCGATCCAGGCAGCGACAGCCGAGATGGTCTCGGTGTTCGAGGAGATGCTTGCGGACCAGGAGCTGATGGTCTTCATCCATGCGGTGACGGTCAACAACTACCGGAAGCGTTCCGCTGCTGAGCGGAAGGATTGGCTCAAGCAGCAGAGGTACCAGCGCGGTCAGAAGAAAGCCGGGAAGCGCGCCACTGGTGGGCGTGCCGTTGGCAGGCGTGCTGTTGGTAGACGCAAGGGCAAGAGGTGAGAGAGGATTCCATGGAGCAGCAATCGAAACCGAATGTCGTAGACGACGCTTTCGTTCCAGATCTGAACGAACCGATGACGGAAGCCGACGTGCTTCTGGCGCTCGTGATGGAGGCGGTCGAGAAGAAGCAACCGATTGACGTGATCCAGTTCGTGACGGATCTCGGGTTCGGGGGCCTGGTGGATCTCGCTCGCTTCACCGTGCTCGGCGCTGCCGTCGATCCCGATTCGCTCGACGAAGACGAAGAGGACGTGGACCCGGCGCTCGAGGATCCGGATGCTGATGACCTCGACGAAGACGATGACGGTACTGCAGCACTCATCGACGGGCTCGACGATGAAGAAGAGGACGCGGCCTCGTGACCTGGGTGGACCTCGACGCCGTCGCCGCAGATCTGAACGCGACCCCCATCGTGAAGGTGGGGGACGTGAAGGTGGTGTATCCGCTCGTGCGCTCGAAGACGCTCGTTGGACCGACGGAGATCGAGAAAGAGCGGCTGGTGCTCTTCCAGGTGGGGAGCGAAGCGAGGATGCTCACCCTGGCCCAGGTCTCGGCGCTCTCAGGGGCGCTCGTGGGGATCCTGGACGAGGAGCGGAAGTACATCGCCGAGATGGAAGGCTCTCCGGCAGGAGCCGGGGAAAGGGATCGGTCGATGCTCAGGACGGCGCGGGAGGCGCTCCTCGAGCGATTCAAGTAGGAAGGAAGAGAGAAAAGAGATGGAAAGAGAGAGGAAGAGAAAGGTCTGAGGCGAGAGCAGACGACGAGAGCGAGAACGAGAACGAGAACGAGAGCGAGACGAGAACGAGACGATAATGAGAACTAGAGTGGGAACGATAGTGAGAACGAGAGCGATACGTTGAAGAAGTTCGAAGAGCTCACGCCACTCACCGGTCCCGCGATGCGGCGGCCGTTCCTCGTCCTCGACATCGAGTCGAAGGACGGGGACACGCAGAAGGCCGGCTTCACCCGGCCGTTCATGGTCGGGGTCTACGGCCTCACGGGGGCGAAGAATTCCTTACCGGTCTACCATCCGTTCTTTGATGGGACGACGGGCGGTGATCCGGAGTCGCGGTTCTGGGAGGAGGGCGGATGCGTGGATCGCGCGATGCGCTTCATCCTGCAGAAGCGATTCCGGGGTCACCACATCTACGCGCACAATGCCGGGAGGTTCGACTATCTCTTCCTTCTTCCCTGGCTCATGAACGTCGGGTTCAAGCTCGGGTTCCGGTTCACCATCATCCCGGTTGCGTCCAGTATCCAGGTGCTCGACGTCTGGAAGGGGAAGGTCACGGACGGGAAGATGAAGCGCCACCACGTCTGGCGTTTCCTCGATTCCTATCGGTTGATCCCGACGTCCCTCGACAAGGCAGCGAAGAGCTTTGGGCTCGCTGGAAAAGCGAAGCACGATCTCCACCTCCCCGAGACCGACCCGTCCTGGGTGACCTACAACGGCCAGGACTGCTCCGAGCTCTACGGGGTCCTGGAGAAGTTTCACAACTACATCGAGAACGTGCTGCTCGGGGAGGTGGGGATCACGGCGCCGGCCACGGCGATGAAGATCTTCAGACGGAACTATCTGAAACGTCCCCTCCCCCGCTCCATCGACACCCACGAGTTCGTGCGGACCGGATACTTCGGCGGGCGTACCGAACCCTTCGAGCGGCAGTCAGAAAACCTCCGGTACTACGACATCAACTCCTCGTACCCGGCCTCCATGCGCGAGGTCATGCCGGCGGGGTTCTCGTCCGTCTGGGAGGGGCCACCGCCCGAGAGGTTCAAGGAGGAGCGGCTTGGGTTCGTCCAGGCGGACGTCATCGTGCCCGAGATGCACCTCCCGGTTTTGCCGGTCCGGGCGGAGAGCGGGAAGCTCATCTTCCCGACCGGGCGGCTCCGAGGGGTCTGGGAGTGGGACGAGCTCCGGCTGGCGATGGAGGAAGGCGCTCAGATCGTGTCCTGGGGGAAGAGCGCGTGGTTCGAACCGGTCCCGATCTTCAGGGAGTACGTCGTCGATCTCTACAAGTACCGCGACAAGAGCCGCTCCGATTACGACGCCGGTCTCGCCGAGGTCGTCAAGACCATGCTGAACGCCTCGTACGGGAAGTTCGGCATGAAGACGCTCCGGAAGAAGCTCTACTTGTTCGACGATCCGAAGATGCCGAAGGATGCGAGGCCGCTCACGGGGGATCCGGAGAGCCCGATCTTTGTGTCCGAGGAGGAGACCGACGCGGCGTACATCATGCCTCAGATCGCCGCCCGCGTGACGGCGTTGTCGCGTATCCGGCTCTACCGGTTCATGAAGCAGGCGTCTTGCCAGGATTGCTGGCCGAGGAAGTGCTCGTGCTCGAATCAGCAGTTCGTTTGCTACACCGACACGGACTCGATCGTGACGCCCACCCTGATGGTCACGGGCTCCGCGCTCGGCGAGCTGAAGGACGAGTACCCGGACGAGAGCGGGCGGATCAAGGGGCTCTTCCTGGGGCCGAAGAGCTACATCATCTCGACGGAGAAGCCGGCGTTCCCTTGGGAGGGAGACTTCATGGAGAAGGCGAAGGCCAAGGGGATAGAGAAGCGAGATCGGGAGACTCTCGAGTTCCTCGCTAGGGGTGGCACGATTTTCCAGGACCGCCTCGAGAAGGTCGGCACGCTCGCTCGCGCCGGGTTCGGGCGTGGACCCAGGATGATCACCGTCCCGAAGAGGATGCTCGAAACCGAGGGAAAGCGCGTGATGTTCCCCGATGGATCCACGCGACCTCACCGGGTGGAGATGTGGTGAGGGTGGAAAAACATGCTTGACCGCGCACGCTGTTCGTGCAAGAAGCGGGGTTGCCGTCTCGGGCGGCCCCTCTGTGCCAGGCAGCGGAGGAAGACGAAGAAGTACCGACCATGCACTTGCCAGGCCTATCACTACCCTCACCGGCACGGGAGCGGACGCTGTGAGCACCATCCGGAAGGAACGCGGCGGCAGTGGGAGCACTTCACCGGGGAGAAGTGGGAAGAAGAGTCGACTGCGGCCGAGTAGGTGATCGAAGGGAGACGTGGGCGAGATGACCGACGAGCGATGGGCGAAACTCAAGACGGTGACGTGGTTCCTGGAGGAGCAGCGTGAGGTGATGGCCTACGTCGAGAAGCTCCGGGATCAGAACTCGCGGCTGATCGCAAAGGCGCCGCTTCCGGTTTGGCTCGACGAGGCGCTGAACAGCGGGAACGGAGTGTACCGGCCATGATGACGTTTCTCGACTTCGTGATTCTGGCGGCGTTCTTGTGTGTTTGGGCGTGGGGAAGCGTGGCCGAGGCTCGCGCGAAGCATGTCGTGAAGATGGCTGGTGACGGTCGGTACTGTCCGACGTGCGGAAAGGTTTTGCCATGACGGCGTTGAACATCTCTATCGCGAAGCCCGATCCTGATCCCTCGGGGTCGATGGGGTTCAGGCTCTGGGTCCAGATGGTGAAGGAGGTGGCCCAGGAGATCGAGTCCTCTGGCAAGGAGATCTACGCCATCCAGACGGAGCTCGTCGACGGGATGAGCGCGATCGAGGCCACGATCCACTTCATCGAGGACCTGAAGCCGACCACGATTTTCGTGATGGATGACGGAGTGCTTTGGCTGAAGGAAGGGTGATCCGTTGGTCCAGAAGAAGCTCTCTGTGCCCGACCAGATCACGATCCGCTGCTGTGGTTGCAGTGGCGAGGTCACGTTCGTCGTTCCGAAGACGGATGACGATTACCCGACGATGATGCACACGGTCCCGATGTGCGGGCGGTTCGACGAGACGAACACCGCGGAGGGCATCGTGCAGTACATGCGCGATTGCAGTGACGCGAGGGAGCTGAACTGAAGTGGCTCCTGAACCCGTCGAACTCGACCTCGGAAAGTATCCGACCCTCCGGCGTCTCGCGGCACACAACCGAGCGCACGTTCACGAGAACGCTGGGCAGTCCTGTGAGTGGTGCGACGTGGATCGAGAGATTCGTGCGCTCGTGGCCGAGCATGCAGAAGCAGCAGCGATCGTCGGTGCGGGGCGCGTGCTGCAGGTGATGACTGATTTCTCGAACTGGGCCTTCAACCCGGCTCCGCGCGAGTATCCATCGAATGTTCTCGATACCGTGTGCGAGGCGGCTCGGGGAGTGATCGCTGGTCGGATTACTGGAAGGTTCAGACCATGAAGTCCTCCATGAAGCGGCCGGAACCCGTGAACCTGGAACTGGGGATCCGTGCGCTCGAGCACGAGAGGCTGGCGATGTGCCCCAGTACGGTGACGTTCACCGAGGCGGACTATGCCGCTGGGTATCGACGCGGGTTAGACCACGCGATTCAAACGCTCCGGAATCTGAACGTCGCGAATCAAGCGCCGGAGGAGTGAGCTGTGGGCGAGCCGTTTCCTGACAAGCATGCCGTCCTTTCGTGCGTTGCCGAACGCATCGAGGAGTTCGTGATGTTTCTCGTGGCGATCGTGGGCGGAGATCTATTCGGCGCCACCTTCCACCACGCTCGCGCCATGGGCTGGAGGGAGGGCAGGTCGTGGCGTGCTGCTCACCGGGCAATGCGACAAGATTCAGGCCCTTCATCCGGGAAGCCCGGTTGCAAACATTTTCCGAGCACCATCGTACGTTCGCACTACGGCGAGCTCGAGACGTGCGTGAACTGCGGACAGTTTCGACACACGATTCTCGGTGAACGTAGCTCGTGGCTGCTGCCGAACATAGCGGCTCGGGACGCGGCGTTCTGGTTGGCGGCCTCTGTCTGCGACGACTTTGTTCGGCGGGCCGACGTCGATCGGCAGAGCGTGATCAATTCCGGCATCGGCAAACGAGAGGACATCGCGATGCTTGCGCGAGAGCAGTCCACGGCGATGGCGTGTCGCGACGCCGTCCTGGCGCTCCTCACCGAGCGGAGCGGCAAGTAGGTTAAGGTTCAGACCATGAAGATTCGCGGAAAGCATTATCGGAATTTGTCCGACTTTCGTTCGGTTGGCCCGGGGCGCTTCACGGTGACCCGGCGCGGGGATGCTTACCAGATCGAAGGCGGTAAACGCGCCGGAGGCGGTCGGGGCGATTGGTTCCTCGATGGACCCGCGTTCAATCAGACGATCCGGTGCATGTCGGTTCGTGACGCGCTCAGGCTCTTGGATACGATGTAAATGCACATGACATCATCCTGGAAGCACTCCACCTTTTTCTTCCTGAGCCTCACGGCGGTGTTCTCGCTCGTCGGCTGGATCGACTCACCCTCTCCTTCCTCCTCCTCCTGCCCCGCCGAGATGGTTCCGACCGGAACCGGGGCGTGCATCGACCGGAACGAGTGGCGAGACTCGAAGACGGGCAAGCCTCTCATCGGTATGTCCGGGCTTCCGGAGGTGGAGACGAAGGAGGACGTGTCGCTCGATACGTTCTGTCGATCGGTCGGCAAGCGTGTCTGCACGCGCAAGGAATGGATGCGGGCGTGCTCGGGCGGCGAGAGGTATCCCTACGGGAACGAGTACGAGCCTGGGGCCTGCAACGATTCGCGCTGGTGGAAGACGGTGGACGAGACGCGGGTCGCACATCGAGATCCGAAGGAGCTCGAGCGGCTGGACGGTTCGGAGCCGCCGGGCTCGCGTCCGGAGTGCCGCTCGCCGTCGGGAGCGATGGACATGGTCGGCAATGCCGAGGAGTGGGTGCTCTGTCCTGAAGGAAAGTTCGGGTGGTGTCTCGTGGGCGGCTACTGGGCGAGTCGGGGATCGAAGTCGTGTGAGTCGGCGATCCTGACGCACTCGCCGCGCTGGCACTACTATCAGACTTCCGGCCGCTGCTGCACTTCTGGCTCGAAGGAGAACCAGTGAAGGACGAACTCTGCGAATGTGGCTGGAAGCTCCCGTACTCTGTCATGCCGATGCCGGCGACGATTCGTCCGGAGCTTCTCGGTGAAGTAGACGTTCTTCCGGACGCGATGGTCACGCTCAGATGTCCCGAGTGCAACGCGGGGCACGTGATGTACCATCCCGGTTCGGCGGCGAAGGTCGGGCTCTTTGGGCTCGGAAAGGGGTCCGGAGGCAAGTCCTCGTGAGTGCCGACGATGGAGACAACGGAGCGGTGGCAGTAGCAGAAGATGCAGACGATGACTTCCTCGACTTCCCGCCCGTCAGGCACCGCCCGGCCTGGGTCATCTTCGACGTGCAGCGCGATCACCCCTACATCTGGATCGACTGGAAGAGCGAAGAATGTGCCCGGCGAGCCTATGTCGATCTGCTTCAGCCCTACCCCTCGACGAGTTACTGGCGCTCGCGGCTCATCGTGAAGCGCGTCATACTCCCGACCAGCGTGTTCAAGCCTTCGACCGAGAAGCCGAAGAAGAGAGCGAAGCACAACTACGGACCGCGGATCCCCGGAAGCTCGGGTTCGCTCAGGACGAGGTAGAAGATGAGTAACTCGATGAACCCAATGAACCCGGTGAAGTTCTTGTTTTTTGTGGTGATGCCGGTTTTGTTTTTCGTCGCGTTCTTCCTGATGGTCGGCTATGTGGCCGGAGCAAGGGTGGCAACGAAGAAGGCTGAGGAGAATCTTGCGAGGCTGAAGGAGATCGACGGCGCGACCATGTCTCGCCTCGAAACCACCGTGAACAACCTTCGGCTCGAAGTGATCCAGACCAAGGAACAGCGGACTCAGTGCTGGGAAGCGTGCAACAACCAGATGACCCGGCTCATCGATCTCGTGGAGCAGAAGACCGGGCTCGAGGTGCCGCGATGAAGAAAGATTCGGAGATCTTCTTGGACGGGACGTTCACGGCGGTGGGTATCGACCGAGTGCGCGAGCCCCTGGAGAACGATGTTCCGACTGTGCTTCTTGACGGGCACGATGG
>Ga0334722_10002129_pt1 | contig 22931 bp, 22 predicted proteins | sample C3_bottom_MG_FD_207210 | JGI IMG/M metagenome (GOLD analysis project Ga0334722, IMG submission 207210) | Sediment microbial communities from Yellowstone Lake, YNP, Wyoming, USA - C3_bottom | ecosystem: Environmental > Aquatic > Freshwater > Lake > Sediment | place: USA: Wyoming | collected... | reverse complement strand
TGCGCAGGATCAGCTTGCCACCATGCTTCTTGGCGAACAGCCAGTTATAGATGGCAGTGCGGGCGCCGCCGATATGGAGATAGCCGGTGGGGCTGGGGGGAAAACGAACGCGAACCTCGGACATCGTAACACTCCTCATTGAACTCGGGCCTCGGTGACTTCCGAACCCGCTGGGCGAAGAATTCCTTCCCGCTGCCGGGAACGTAAGTGAAAAACGTTATATAACTTTTCGCCCAGTTGTTCAATAATTCTCGCGGGGATTTGGCTTGTTGCTCAGGAAATAGCTGGGTTTGTGGCTGGAGGTAGATTGAATCTGTGCGGCTAGAATTGCCATGGCAACAAAAAAGCCGACGGAGAAACTCTCCGTCGGCTGGCTAGATTAAGGTCAAATTCAGAGATTACTGAGTGTCGCGTGGGGGTGGGCACACTGTTGTGTCCACGCGGGAATCAGATGTGGCGTGGGGCACGATAAAGCAATGCCCATCATAGAAATTGTCAGCCTTGGAAACCCAATTCCCTCAACAGACGCGGGTTCTTGGTCCAATCCTTCTCCACCTTGACCCAGAGTTTAAGCAATACCTTCTGGTCGAGGAGTTCCTGGATATCCATCCTGGCGCTGGAGCCGATCTTCTGCAGCATGGCGCCCTTGTTGCCGATGATGATGCCCTTTTGCGAGGGCTGCTCGACGATGATGGTGGCATCGATGGTCACCAGCCGGTCTTCTTCCAGGAAGCGGTCGATGACCACTGCCGTGGAATAGGGGATTTCCTGGCGGGTCTGCAGGAAAATCTTTTCGCGGATGATCTCGGCGACGATGAAGCGCTCGCTGGCGTCGGTGGGGATGTCCTCCGGGTAAAGCCTGGGGCCCTCCGGCAACAGTGAAATGATCTCGTGAAGCAGCAGGTCGGTGCCGTCGGCGGTCTTGGCGGAAATGGGGATGATGGCTTGGAAGGGAAACAGCTTCTGGTAGGCGGCCAGGATGGGCAGGAGCTTCTCCCGGGCCACCAGGTCGATCTTGTTAATGACCAGAAAAACCGGTTGGTTGCGGCCTTCCAGGAAACGGGCGGGATTGCGGGCCGGGCTGGGGGGCGGCAGGGTGACATCGGTCATGAAGAGAATGGCGTCCACCTCGGCCAGGGTATCCAGGGCAATCTTCACCATCTCCTGGTTAAGGGGGCTGCGGGCCTCGTGGATGCCCGGGGTGTCGAGCAAAACTAGCTGGTGGTCCGGGCCGTTGACGATACCGAGGATGCGGTTCCGAGTGGTCTGTGGCTTGGGGGTGACGATGGAGATCTTCTGGCCCAAAAGCCGGTTTAGGAGGGTTGATTTGCCAACATTGGGCGGGCCCACCAGGGCGACGATACCGGATTTGATTTTCTCGTTGGTTTGCATACTCATTTCATGCTTGGGGTGATCGGCTTAGAACCGTTGACAATATAGCCTTTTTCAAGGATGATGCCATGCTTATTCGGCCCCTGGGGTCCCGGGGCCGGAATCATTTTATATGAAGGTGTCTGCATGGCCCTGACGGGTAGAATTGTTGAATATATCGAGCAGGGTAAGTTTATCTGCGCCATCTCTCTGGAAGAGGAAAACCGGCGATTGCGGCTCCTTAACCAGAATGGTCGCGAGGTCAAACTACCTATCGCCCGGGTGTTGCATCAAACCAATCGGCCGTTTTCCGCCACCACCCGTGAGGCAGCGCAGGAATTGTTGCATGAGGTCAACCGGAACAGGCATGATCTGGCGACGGCCATTAATCTGGAAGAATTATGGGAATTGGTTAGCAGTGAGGGAAAGGAGTCATTTCCCCCCGAGTTCCTGGCCGAGCTCAGCTTCGGGGCAAAAGTCGATGAAGATCAGGTGGCCGCCTTTTTGCGGGCGGTGTTGGAGGATCGCTTCTTCTTTAAGTTTCGCGAGGGTCGGATTGTGGTGCATCCTCCGGAAATGGTCGGTCAGATGCGGGAAAAGGCCGCCCAGGCTCGGGACGAGGAGCGGTTTTTCGCCGATTGCGTGGCCGGATTGGACGATTTGCGGCGAGGAGAGCGACCGGTTGAATCGGCAGGGTTTGGGAAGTGTCTGCAAATCTTGGCCGATCATTACCTGTTCGGTGGTGAGTCAGCAACCGATGGACAGGCCCGGGAGATTATCAAACTAGGCCAGATACACGGGGTCGAGGAAATCCATCAGCTACTGGTGGCGGCCGGTTTCTGGCAGCCCCATGAAAATCTGGGTTTGCTCAAGCATCAGGTGCCGGTGGCTTTCAGCGCCGAGGCCCTGGCCGAGGCGGACGCCTGCCAGGAGCCCTCGGCCGCCGAGCTGCTGGCCGAGGGCTACCGCGATTTTACCGATCTGCCGCTCCTCACCATCGACGGTGAAACCACCCGTGATTATGACGATGCCCTGCATATTGAAAGGCGCGGTACGGACTTTCTGGTCGGCATCCATGTCGCCGATGTCGCCCGCTATGTGAAACCGGGCAGTGCCCTCTTTGCCGAGGCGCGGCAGCGCGCCACTACCCTCTATTTTCCGGACAGCCGGGTGCCGATGCTACCGGAAGCGCTTTCCGAGGGGGTGTGCAGCCTGATTTGCGATCGGGTGCGGCCGGTGACTAGCGTCATGGTGCAGCTTTCGGCCAGTGGTGAGGTGCTGGATTACAGTGTCCGGCGGGCCATGGTCAAGGTGCGACGTCAGCTTTCCTATACCTTTGTGGACCAGGAGCTAGAGCGAGACGAAGAATTGCGTGGCCTGGCCCGGTTGGCCGGGTTATTGCGGGAGCGCCGCATTGTCGGCGGGGCATTGTTGATGCCGATTCCCGATGTGCTGATTGACATTAGTGAGGATGGGAAGGTTGCGGTGCGGCTGGCCGATGGTGATTCGGGGGGGCGGGCGCTGGTCGCCGAGTTCATGGTTCTGGCCAACTCCCTTTTTGCCGCCTATGTGGCCGATCGTCAGGTGCCGGGACTGTTCCGGGGGCAAAATGAGCCGCATCGCCGCCTCTTTCAGGGCTTCCAGCGCGATCTCCAGCTTAACTTCCGACAGCGGCGCTTCCTGCAACCGGCCAAGATTACCACCCGGGCCCAGCCCCATAGCTGTGTGGGGGTAATGCAGTACACCACCATGACTTCGCCGATTCGGCGGTTCTTTGATCTGGTCATGCAGCACCAGGTGATGAACATGTTGCGTGGTCAGGGGGCCAGGTTCGAAGAGCATGAGCTGGAGGGCTTCATCGCCGAGATCATCCGCTTCCAGAGTCGCGCCGGGCTGGTACGGCGGCTGCGGCATCGTTATTGGCTGTTGCGTTATCTGGAGGCCAGGGAGGGGGAACGGCTGGAAGTCCTGGTGGTCGACCGGGGACCAAGGCGGGTTAATGTGGTGTTGACCGAGATTCTCATGGAGGCCGATCTGCCCGTAACCTCCGGGGTCAAGGCCGAGCCGGGGGCGAAGGTCATGGTGCGGCTGGCAAAAGTTAAACCCCGGGAGGATTTACTCCGGTTGGAGTGGTGAAATGTCGCAAAGTCAGCTATTTGAAGATTAACGCTCCCGGTAGATTTTCGAATTCTTCCCGCCCCTCTGGCATATTCTTTTGCGCACTCAGGAGATTGTTCCGAGCCTCGGTGAAATCTGGGTCAATACGCAAGGCATCTTGAAAGAAGACTATGGATTGCCGGGTCTTGCCATACAGCAGATAGATTTTCCCCAGTTCATTTATGGCATCTTTGTTGTCAGGCCTAACAATCAAGGAATGCCGTAAGGTGTCCACGGCGTTTTGGGGTTGCCCCAGGTAGAAATATGCTGTGCCTAGTTTGTTCAGCAGTTCCGGCGAATCTGGAGTTGCGGTAAGAGCTGCCTGGGTGGATTTCAGTATTTCCGTGAAATGGGTCTTTTTGCCGGTGGCGTAGGCCTGGTTGTCTTCTGCAACTTTATAGCCAGGAGCCTCCTTTAGGGCGTGCTGGAACTGGCTGATTGCTTCATCCTGCAAGTTCAGCATCATGTAGGCCGTCCCGAGAAAGGCCATGGTAAATGACTGCTTTGGGTCCAAGGCCAGGGCCTGATGGAGATATGGTAGGGCGGCCAGCGGGCGGTTTTCTGCGAGCAGATCTGCAGCGATGTTATCAAGAACAAATGGGTGAGGGCCGCCGACGGCCAAGGATTGTTTCAAAAGAGTTGAGGAATCCCGCCAGTACCAGATCTGTTTCGCGGCAGTGATCGTTAATACAATTATGATTGCTGAAGTAATAAATAACCGGGGGAGAAGCTTTGTATATAAGCCCTCTGTTGTTGCCGTAAGCAGCCAGGCACAGATAATAAGGAGCCCAATCTCCGGCAGATACAGAAAATGATCCGCCATCCTCGGCCACACCCCGACCTGCATGATCCCAGAAACCGGGAGCATAGCGATCAAAAACCAACACCAGCCCATGGTCAACCAGGGGCGCTTTCTGAAATTTATCAATGCGATGGTCGTGATAATGCCCAATAGTAACGCAGACGGGATTACCTGCCAGAGGGAGATTTCGGCAGGGAATGGGTAAAGAAAGGCTGGTGCGGTAGGATAGACCAGCTTGCCGAGGTAGGCGACATAGGAGGTGAAAATATTTTCTACTCGCAAAGAAAGTGGAACGGCTTGGAAGGTTACGGTCAGTTTGGCGTATTTTGAAACGGCAAGAGAAGTCAGGACCACTGAAACAAGGCTTAGGGCCAGGAAAGGGATCTTCTCCAGGAAGATCCAGCGGTTTTGAGCACAGAAATATGTCAGGCGTTTTTTGCTGGAAGAAAGGGAAATTGGGCCCGGGAGAATCGGCCAATTTAAACGATGCAGTGGCCAGAAATCGAGTAGTAGTAAGAGGGCGGGCAGGGTAACCAGGTTGGGTTTGCTCAGTAACCCCAAAGAGTATAGGATGAGGGACATCAGATATAGACCGGATGTGCCCTTAAGGGTAAAACGGTAGTAGGCCAGAAGTGAGGCAATACAGAAGAAAGTGCTGAGGACATTCTTTCTCTCGGCGATCCAAACCACCGACTCCACATTGAGTGGATGCACTGCGAAAAATAAGGAAACACAAGCGCTTTCCCATGTTTTACCGGTTGAGTAGTTGAACAGAAAGTAAAGCAGTATGGCGTTGGCTAGGTGTATGAGCCAATTTATGGTGTGATGCGCTGCTGGGTTGATCCCGAAGATCTCGACATCGAGCATGAACGAGATCCAGGTGATCGGCTGCCAGTATGTGCTGGCCGAGGCATTCGGCTGGAACGCCCACTTGATTCCCGCCCAAGTCAGCCCATGACTGACCTGGGGGTTGTTGTATACATAGATGTCGTCGTCAAATTTGATGAAGGGAAAGGTGCTTGTCGGCGAGTAGATAACGACAATTGCCAGGGCGAGTATTGCGACAACCAGAACTGAAACCGAAATTTTTGATTCAATACGTGCCCTGGTTGTGGTCGGCAATGGCGGCATCTTTTCGGCTTCTATAGGTGGGCTTGACCAGCCTTGAGTTCAATCGTAAATGATCGCCGGGTAACGTTCCAACATTGCCTCGGTTTCGAGATCAAGCTGGTCGGCAACCTCATGGATGTGGAACTCGCTACCGCACTTGTGGCAGCGCATCCTCACCTTCCAGCAGGAGCGAGCTACCTCCAGGCGGCCTCGGCATTTCTTGCATTCCATCATGGCTTCAGCTCAACAGTTCGCGACGGGTGAAGATCGCTTTCATCGGGTAGCCGGCGACCGCCAGGGCTTCAGCCCCGCCTTCCTCACGGTCCACCACGGTGATGATCAGCCCCACCTTGAAACCCTGAGCCTCGACCCGCTCGATCACCTTGATCAAGGTGCCGCCGGTGGTGACCACATCCTCGATCAGGGCGACGCTGCCGCCGGGAACCATGTTGCTCAAACCCTCGATGTACTGACCGGTGCCGTGGCCCTTGGATTCCTTACGGACGATGAAGGCCGGTATCGGCGAACCCTCCAGATGACTGACTATTGAGGCGGCGGTGACCAGCGGGTCGGCACCCAGGGTCATGCCGCCCACCGCCGTAATCGGGGTCGCGTGATTTTTGATGATCGCAAAGATCAGCTTGCCGCACAGGTAACCGCCCTCGGCAGATAGGGTAGTCTGCTTGCCGTCGATGTAGAAATCCGATTCCTTGCCGGAGGAAAGCTTGAAGGTGCCCTGGCGGTAGGATTTTTCCAGGATGATTTGTTTCAGTCGCAGTTTGTCGTCCACGGTTAGCCTCTTCTCTGGTTTGGCGGGGGAAGCCGGTTACATTTTGGCGAAATAGTTCTTCAAGTTTGCCTCCGGATCGATCCGGGGTACGATCATGCCGTCACGGGAGGTCATGGTCACCATCACCCCGGGGCCGTGACCGGCCAGGACGCAATCGGAGTGGACGACAATGCCCACCACTACGCCGCCGGTCTTGTAGATCCGACCGTAGGTGGCGTCGGCGTCAATGATGGCCACCAGATCGCCCAGCCTGAGGTCGTCCAGGCCATACTCGCTCACAGTCGGTTCGTCGAAGAGCTGGATGTCGTAGTCGCCGCTGGCGCTGTGGCTGGAGCCAATACCGGAGCCCATTACCCGGGCGGGAATCAGATGGGTGACCGGCACCTCCAGGCGGCCATCGCCCTCGATGGCCAGGGGGATGACGGCCAGCAAGGCCGGGTCGAGGTTCATCACCTTCACCGGGACCTCGGCAAGTTGCAGACCGCAGCCGTGGGACTTGATCTGGATCTTATCGCCAATGGCCAGTTGCTCCAGAATTTCCGGTTCGAAATCAACGAGGACATGCTCAATGCCGCCGTGCTTACCGGTGACCCGACCGGTCTTGCCCTTGGCCGCGCCGGAGATAATCCGGGCGACATTTCCGGCGCAGGCGAACTGGTTCAGTGCCCGATTGGGGCCGGGTTGGCCCTGAACCTGGGTGTAATTGCTGATACTGACACCGGGCTCCACATGGTCGGCAAACCAGCCCCGGGCCGGGTCGCCGATCCGCAGGTTGTAAGTGATGCCGCCGACGCCGGGATAGATATCCGAGTGGCCTTCCGGGTTGATCCGGTAGGGGTTGATGCTGCCCTGGGGCGAGGTGATCTCGCCGAGCACCGATTGGCAGATCAGGCGCTCCTGATTGGTTTTCAGCATATTGCTCATCTCGAATCAGACATTGAACCGGAAATTCATGCAATCGCCATCCTTGACGATGTATTCCTTACCTTCCAGTCTCCAGACTCCCTTTTCCTTGGCAGCGGTTTCGGTGCCGCAGGCGATGTAGTCGTCATAGGCGATGACCTCGGCGCGGATGAAGCCTTTCTCGAAGTCACTGTGGATCACCCCGGCGGCCTGGGGGGCAGCGGTACCCTCGGGGATGGTCCAGGCCCGGGTTTCCTTTTCGCCGACGGTGAAGTAGTTAACCAGGTGGAGGAGTTTGTAACCGGCCCGGACCAGACGGTTCAGCCCCGATTCCTCCATGCCCATGTCGGCTAAAAACTCCTGGCGCTCCTCTGGAGCCATGTTGCTCAACTCTTCTTCGATGGCCCCGGAGATCATCACTACCGGCGCGCTTTCCTCGTTTTCCACCGCTTGCCGCAATTGTTCAACCCACTGGTTGCCAGTGAGGATATCTTCCTCCTTGACGTTGGCGACATAGAGCACCGGTTTAGCGCTCAACAGGCAGAGTTCCTTAAGCAGTACCCGGTTATTTTCGTCTGCTTCCAGGAGGCGGGCGGGTTTGCCCGCGTCAAGCAAGGCGGACAATTTCTCCAGGGTGACCATCTGAATTTGGCTGGCTTTGTCGCCGGTACGGGCACGGCCGGCAGTTTTATCGATGCGGCGAGCGACGGTGTCCATGTCGGCCAGCATCAGCTCGGTATTGATGATCTCGCGGTCACGGAGGGGATCGATATTGCCGGAGACGTGGACGACATTTTCATCTTCAAAGCAGCGGACCACGTGGGCGATGGCGTCGACCTGGCGGATGTGGGCGAGGAATTGGTTTCCTAGACCTTCGCCTTTGCTGGCGCCTGCCACCAGCCCGGCGATATCGACGAATTCCATCTGGGCATAGACCTCTTTTTTGGTCTTGGCCAAGGCGGATAGTTTGTCGAGGCGCGGGTCTTTCACCGCCACCATCCCCACGTTCGGTTCGATGGTGCAGAAGGGGTAGTTGGCCGACTCGATACCGGCCGAGGTCATGGCATTGAAGATAGTCGATTTACCGACATTGGGCAGACCGACGATGCCGCAGCGAAAACCCATAGGGAGCCTTATTACATTATGTTGATGGTTAAAGGTGCTTTTTCGAGTGCCCTATATAATGATTTATTGGCATTGCGGCAAGCAATGTTTTGTGGCGAGTCGGTAGCCGTTTATCTTTCTCGGTTGGTGTGCTAAGTTCTTCTCGACTAGGGAGGAGCAAGGTGGGAGATCGTGGCAAAATAACCGGCATCGGTAAACTGATGGCCGCCTTGGTGGCCGAACGTAAATGGGCCAAGGCCTTGAACTGCAACCGTCTGTTCGACTTCTGGGAGGATGCGGTGGGGCACGAAGTAGCCGCACATGCCCGCCCCAAAGTGATTCGGCGCCAGGTGTTGCATGTTGAGGTCACCGATTCGGTCTGGATGCAACAGTTGCATCTCCAGAAAGGCAGTCTGCTTGCAGCCCTTAATCGCCGGATTGGTGAAGATGATCTGGTCGATATCCGTTTTACTTTGAAGTACGGCGAAAGTTTTCGCAAACCGGTAAGCGGTAATATTCCTCGTAAACCTCCGCCTGATCCCGCAAAATTAGCAGAGTTTGAGGGACTATTGATCTCGATCAAGGATGATGAGGTGCGGAGCAGCCTAAAGGCAATCTGGCTCGCCCAGCAGTATCGGGACTGATTGGGCATAAAGAAAGGGCGTTTGACGAACCCCCCAGGTGACCAGGTGCCAAACGCCCCGAAATCCCTTTTCTGGAAGAAAAGGGTAAAATGAAAATGGACGGTATTATTTAACCTTTGCTGCCAATTTGCTGCCCGCCTTGAATTTAACGACTTTACGAGCTGGGATCTTAATGGCTTTGCCGGTCTGAGGATTGCGACCACTGCGGGCGGCCCGTTTGGTAACCGAGAAAGTACCGAAACCAACCAGGGTAACTTTGTCGCCCGACTTTAGGGCCTTGGTTACGGCATCCAGCACACCTTGCAGTGCCTTCCCTGCTGCTGCTTGGCTAACCTCCGCTGCTTCCGCCATCGCCTTGATTAAATCAGTTTTGTTCATTGCCATCCTCTCCATTGGTTAGATTAAGGCCGACATCGCCTCTACACAGCGAGTTGAACCGCAAAGCTTGTCTGACAAGATACACAACAATTAATAAGATGCACAAAAAAAATCAATATCATGGTCATGATGGGTGCTTTTTTTGTCGGAGCATGGAGTTATTGGCCATTTCCCTGGGTCAGACTATGTTTTTCGACCATTATTTCTTGCAAGGTTGCTTGCAATAGGATCTCCTTTGCCAAGCGATGGTGTTATAGTAATGGCCATGCCGAGTAGTGTTGATGTATTGAAGGAATGACCATGGTGAATGTAATGGACGCAAGAGAGCCAAAAAGTGAAAGAATTCTCCGCATGATCAAACAAATGCGGCTGGAAGAATCAGTTGTCGATGTCAATGTGAAATTTGAAAAGCTGGTGATCTTTTCGCTGGCCGGCGAGCTTTTTGCCTTTGCCGGTCGTCTTGTTAAGGAGATCCTGATCTGCCAGGAGATTTCTTTTGTTCCAGGTTCCCCGGGTTTCCTCTTGGGAGTCATGAATGTGCGTGGAGATATCGAATCGGTCGCTTCCCTGGCAGTCATCCTTGGCATCCCGCAGTTGGCGCCTTCCGCTCTGAACCGTATTCTGATTGTTGAGGATGACCACACACGATCGGGGATTTTGGTGGATAAGGTTGAAGATGTTATTGATGTCCCGTTCGACTCCATCAAACCGCCTTTGGTTACCATGAATGGTCTGATTGCTGAGAACCTCAAGGGCGAAACCGTATATCGTGGTCGGACCGTGCTGGTGTTGGATATCACGAAAGTCTTCAAGAGATTTGGCTCCGATGAACAGTGAGGAGACGGATGCCAATCATGATCTGTCCTCTCTTGATATTCTGTTGTTTACTGTGGACGAGGTCCTTTGCGGCATGGATGGTGGACTTATCGGCCGGATGCTTTTGCTCGATGAGGCAGTGGATAGCAAGGTGCAATTACGCTGGTTTCATCAAGCCCTGTCATTTGGGGAGCGACCAGTATTTTATCAAAATCCCTGGGTTGTCACCATGAAAGGGGTTGCCGAAGTGTCGGGTCTGGTCATCGATCAACCCCTTGATCTGGTAAAATTATCGCCAAGGGCAATTTGTCCCATGCCGGCTTTTTTTGCGCTTACCGAGGGGCTGCGGGTTTACTGGGGGGCCTTTATGTTTAATGAAAGGGTCGTGTTGCTGATTGATCCTTACCAGTTGCTGGCTTGAAGATGGCGGAAACTGGAAAATATTCCTTCAATCATCATGTGGGAGATTATGAAAACAATGGTCAAATTTAACAGCGTAGAAAAGAAATTTCTGCTCCCCATCCTTCTGTTTACCTTTGCTACTTTAATTTTGATTGCCCTGGCGGGAGTGGCCACCAACTCAGCCTTGATCCGGGCCCAGATCGACACTCGGGGTGGTGCCATGGCCCGTTATCTGGCCAAGACCAACCTGCTTAATATTCAAACCCGTAATCTTGGCGCCCTGGAGGATTCGGTCAAGGAAGTGACCAAGGATCCTGATGTGTATTATGCCGTGTACCTCGATCAGCGTCGTGACTCTTTGACTTTTTCCTCAATTATCCCTGACAGCAAATTAGGGCTTCAGATCTTTGAAAAAGAGATCCGCGACCCCGCCAACAATGCCCTCCTAGGCTACCTGGCGATTGGCTACCGGCTTGACGCCCTTGATGCCGGAAGGAATAAATTTCTGACGATCATGGGTATCTGCACGCTGCTTGCGTTGGGCGGCATTGTTCTCGGAAATAGTTATCTGGTCAGGAAGGTAATTGTCAGGCCTCTCGGAGAGGCCGCCGCTGTGGCCGACAGGCTGGCGGATGGTGACCTGTCTGTTTCCAGCCACGAGGGGGGGCGTGGGGATGATGAGATTGGTTCCTTGCTCAGTGCCATGGAACATATGGTGGGCAAACTGCGAGGGCTAATTTGTAAGCTCTCGGATTCGGCCATCGCCGTCAACAGCTCGGCAAATGATATTTCGGAATCGGTACAGGACCAGGCGGTGATCGCCAATCAGCAATCTTCCTCGGTGACCGAGATCACCTCGACCATGGAAGAGTTTTCTGCTTCATCCACTGAAATTGCCGATCATGCCGGTTCAGTGGCAGCAATTGCTGAGAAAACGCTTGATGATACAAAAAAGGGTGCCATGCTCTTTGAAACCTTTGTGGGCAAGATGGTGGAAATTCAAGAGGACAACCAAAGCAGCATTGGTGAGATCCTTGAACTTGGTAAAAAATCAAAAGAAATTACCACGGTGATGGAAATCATCAATGATATCGCCGACCACACCAAGCTCATCGCCTTTAATGCCGCCCTTGAGGCTTCCAGCGCCGGCGAGGCGGGGAAGAGATTTGGGGTAGTGGCCGCAGAGATCAGGCGTCTTGCCGATAGCGTGATGGAGTCGACGGGCGAGATTGAAACGAAAATCAATGAAATCCAGGAGGCAATCAACCGGTTGGTTGTGTCGTCGGAAAAGGGGACTAAAGGAATTGCCGAGGGCATGGCTTATTCCATGGAAACCGGTGAGCTTCTTTCCGAGATTGTTAGCGGGGCCAATGCGACTTCGGTCGCCGCCAAACAGATTTCGCTATCCACCAGACAACAGAAGACGGCCAGTGATCAAGTGGTTGCGGCCATCAGGGAAATTGCCGATGGGGCAAGGAAATCCTCGGAATCAATTGGGAATATTACCGCCAATGGCCGTGCCCTCACCGGTTTTTCCGAGGAATTGCAAGGTCTGGTACGGCAGTTTTTTCTCGACGAAAACAGGCGCGGTGACCATCGCGAACCGGTAAGGGACCTTGTCTGGCCGAGATAATTCCCATGGCAGAAATTAAAGTATTGCTCGTTGATGACAGTTCCTTTTCCCGGGATTTTATCCGGACCATTCTCGCTATCGATCAGGAGATCGTGATCGTCGGCGAGGCCGAAAATGGCAAGGAGGGGGTGGAGAAAACCAAGGAACTGCATCCCGACTTGGTCGTTATGGATATGGAAATGCCGGTCATGGACGGACTGGAAGCAGTCGAACGGATCATGTGCGAATGTCCCACCCCAATTCTGGTGATTATCTCCCGGGGCGGGGCCGATACAGCTTTCCAGGCGCTCACAAAGGGTGCCTTAGAGGTTATTTCCAAAACGGATATCGATCCCGATCGAGCCAGACAATTTACTGAACAGGTGAAACTTCTTTCTCGGGCCAGGGTTATTACCCATGTCATGGGCCGCAACCGAACCAGTAATTATCCCAAGGAGAAGGAAGACGATGTCCCTTTTGAAAATATCATCGCCATTGCTGCATCAACCGGTGGCCCCAACGCCTTGAATGTGATTCTGCCGAACTTCCCCAAGGATTTTTGCTGCCCGATTGTGATCGCCCAGCATATCGCGGAGGGATTCGTCGTCGGTCTGGTGGAGTGGCTTGCCAAAATATCAAAAGTTGCGGTCCGGGTCGCGGAAAATGGCGATCACCTACTGCCGGGGCATGCCTATGTCTCGCCGCCGGACCGGCACATGGTCGTTGACTACGGGAACCGTATCGCCCTGGTCGAGCGCAAGGCTCAGGATATTTATCATCCCTCCTGCGATGCGCTGCTGACCTCGGTGGCCTCACTATATAAAACCAAGGCGATAGGTGTCATTCTCACTGGAATGGGCGCCGATGGTGTTAAAGGGATGATGAAAATCAAGGAAATGCGGGGGAGAACCATCGCTCAGGATCAGGAAACCTCCATTGTGTATGGTATGCCTAGACAGGCATTAGAGGCTGGTTGCGTGGATATTGTCTGCCCTCTGCCTCAGATTGGCGAAAGGCTATTAAGCATGGTTTCCGGGTAGGATAAAAATGATTGGAGGACCGTCTCTTGATCTGAAATATTTTAAAGATCTGGTCCAAAAAAGGACTGGGCTGACCTTTGACTCCACCCGCGAAAATAATCTTCGGCAGAAGATTAACGAGATGATTTCCCAGAGGGGTTACCGCTCCAGGGCGTTGCTTTATGCTGGACTCCTCGATGATGATGAATTGTTTCTGGATTTTGTTAATCAACTGACGATCAATGAAACCTATTTTTTCCGAGAACCACAGTATCTTAAACTTCTGACCACGCATCTGGTGCCGTTGATTATTGCGGGAAAAAAGAAGGGCGAAAAAATAAAAATCATCAGTGCTGGCTGTTCAACTGGCGAGGAACCCTATTCAATTGCCATTTCACTGATGGAAAAATTTGGCGAAGATACCAGCCGCTCCTTTGCTATTATCGGGTTTGATATCAATTCAATGGCCTTGGAAAAGGCAGAAGTAGGTATATACGGTAAACTTTCTTTTCGGGGTTGCGATGATCTTATTCGCACAAAATATTTCGAGACTGGTCGATTTGGTATTTATCAATTGAATACGGCAGTAAGGGAACTGGTGCAGTTCAGAAGATTTAATTTGCTGGATAATGAATACCCGCCATCTCTCTGTAAAGCTGATGTGATTTTCTATCGCAATGTCTCGATATATTTTGATCAACCTACCCAACGGAAGATTTTGACCGGTCTGGCCGCGAACCTCAATGAAGGGGGATATGTGGTTTTTTCCTCATCGGAAACCTTTTCGCACCATGATATCGGTGCCTTGTCTCTGATAGAAAGTCATGGGCTCTTCTATTATCAGAAAATTAATGGTGCAATAGACCAAAATCCCCAAATAAACTCTTTGGTTTACTCTGATAACAATATTCGGCACCGCCCTCCGGTGAATATTGATTTGGCGCGATTCCGTAAGAAAATCGTGCCTAAAGTCCAGGTGACCACCATGGGATCTTCAAGCGTGCCGATGGCGGAAAAGGAAAATCAGGCGATTTCTGCCGGCCAAACTATCGAGTTGGCAGATCCCGACAGCTTGTTCCATGAGGCCCTGATAAGTTTTCGGAAAAAAGACCACGCGCGAGCCTTGCATCTCGCCGAAATCCTTCAGGCTTGTGATGCTTTTCGTGGTAAGGCCTATCTTCTGGTTGGTTGTGTCCTCATGAATGGGGAAAAAATCCGGGAAGCCAGGGATCTGTTTAATAAGGCGTTGCAGATTGATCCTCTGGATCTGGAGGCGCATATGCTACTTGGGCTGGCCGCCAAGAATTGCGGAGAGACCGACATGGCGATCACTTGTTTCAATAAGGCCTTGTATGTCCAAAATTCTTGCTGGATGGCCTACTATTTCCTGGCGGAGATCCACCTCTCGGTCGGGAAAAACAAGAAAGCCTTAGGCTATTATGATACGCTTGCCAAAATCCTCGGCAATAATTCTACGGAAAAGCTTCACTTGATCTTTTTTCCCATCTCCTTTCAGCGTGAAGATCTCATTCATCTTTGTCGGAAAAAGATATCTTACTTATCAGAGATTGGTTAACCATGGCCTTTGATATAACAAAATTTATTGACCGATTTGTGGAAGAGGCGCGCGAGCATGTCAATGCCATTAATCAAGGGATGATGGCGCTGGAAAAGAATCCTGCTGATATGGAGGTTATTCATCAAATTTTTCGCTCGGCGCATACGATTAAAGGTTCGTCAAGGATGTTCAAGTTGCTGTCTATCAGTGACTTGTCGCACAAGGTCGAAGATGTTTTCGGGGCCTTGCGAGAGAAGAAAATAGAATATTCCCCTGAGTTAAGTGGTGTTCTATATAAGGGAGTTGACGCCATTGCTGCCTTGATTGAAAAGGCCGCTAGTGGGGAAGAGACGCAGGTCGATCAAAGCAAGCTCATGCAGCGACTCGAAGCTGCCGCGGAGGGACGGTTCACAGAAGCGCGAAGCGACGTGAGTGTCAAGGCGGCGCCGATTCTCCCGGCTAACCGCGTAATTACGGCTGACGCGCCGGTTGTTCAAGGGGCTTTGCCGACTGCCGCTCAAGCTATTTCGGCCCCGGAACCTGCCTCCCCAACGAAACCGTCCGAAAAAAACAAGACCGGTGAAACGATCAGGGTCAGCGTGGATAAACTTAATGAGTTAATTCGCCTTGTCAGCGAAATTACTTCCCGGCAGAGTCGTGCCAAACAGAGTTGGCAGGAAGTGAGTCAGGCGGCAAAACAGCTAAAGGGCATAGCGGCAAGGTTGAATGTTGCACAGGCCGCCGCTAGCTCCGAAGGCGTGGGTGGTTCTCCGGAACTCCTTAACCAATTGGCCAAGAAACTGTCAAGCATTGCCACCTCCGGCCGATACGACTTTGAACTCCAGAACCTCCTAGCCAAAGAACTTCAGGAGAGGTCCTTGCAGCTCCGGATGCTGCCCCTCGCGACTATTTATGATACCTTCCATCGCTCTGCCCGCGAGATTATCGAGTTTTCCGGCAAGGATGCCAGTTTCAGCATCGTGGGCGGCGAAATCGAAATGGATAAAAAAATTATCGAAAAACTCGGCGATCCCTTAATCCATATGCTCCGGAATGCCGTTGACCATGGTCTTGAAGCGCCGGAAGAACGCCTGGCACTGGGTAAACCGGCTCGGGGAAATATCAACCTGACGGCCTGCTACGAAGGCGACAAGGTCTTGTTTGTCCTGACGGATGACGGTCGTGGTCTGTCACAGGAAAAGATACGGGAAAAGGCCTTGAAAAGCGGCCTTTATAGCTCGGCAGTATTGGCTGGGATGTCGATTTCGGAAATTCAAAACCTGATTTTTTTGCCCGGTTTCAGCACCTGCTCGATTATCACCGATATCTCCGGTCGCGGGGTTGGGATGGATGTGGTCAGGAAGAATATTGTCGATGATCTTAAGGGCTCCATCAGTATCGATTCGAAGGAAGGTGTGGGAACAACCTTTCAGCTCCGCTTGCCCCTGACTCTTGCCATTATGCATGTGGTCATCATTGAAGTGGCGGGCGTCATGTATGCCTTGCCCGATAATTACATCAATGAAATCTTAAGGGTCGGCAGGGCAGGGGTTATCGAGGTATTTGATAAACTGGCGGTTAATGTGCGTGAGCAGCTAGTCCCGGTTGAGAAATTGCAGACGATTCTCGGGCTGTCTGGGAAAAGTGAAGGTAAAAGTGATGAACTTCTTTTGTTGGTCGTGAAAGTTGGCGCCGAGAGACTGGGGTTGGTGGTGGACAATATCATTGATGAAGAGGATATGGTCATCAAGTCCCTCCCTAAACACATGCAGGCGAATAAAATTGTCTCGGGCGTGATCATTACCGGTCGGGATCAATTGGTCAACGTCTTGAATGTCCCGGCAATTTTTTTGGCCGCCAAGGAGGCGAAGAGTACCTTGGGGCGCGGCGCCGCTGAGGTGTCACGTGAGATCAAGGTGCTGGTGGTGGATGATTCGGTAAATACCCGGGAAATTGAAAAGAGCATCCTGGAAGCTTACGGCTATCAAGTTACTTTAGCCGGTGACGGGGTCGAGGCGTTAGAAAAGGCGAGGAAAGTCAAATACGACATAGTTATCACCGATGTGGAGATGCCCAGGATGGACGGTTTTACTTTGACGCAGACCCTGCGGGCCGAGGAAAAATATCACGACACCCCCATCATGCTGCTGACTTCCCGCGACAAAGAAGAGGACAAACGCAGGGGAATTCAGGTCGGGGCCAATGCCTATATCCTGAAAGGTGATTTTGAACAATCCAATCTGATCGCGACGATTGAAAACCTGCTCTGAAAGGTAATGGGGAAATGGTGACGGCAAAGATATTGGTGGTTGATGATGACTCCTTGATAAGAGATATCATCGGCATGGTCCTTGAGGATCAGGGGTATGTTGTGCGCAAGGCGGGAAACGGGGCGGAAGCGCTCATTATTCACCAGGGAGAGCCCATCGACCTGATTGTCTCCGATATGAACATGCCCGAGGTTGACGGCCTGGAGTTGATCAAAAAACTTCGCGCCGCCGGGGAGTTGGTTCCGGTGATCATTCTCACCGGCAATAGCGAGATTGCCACGGCAATTGCCGCCTTGAAGAGTGGGGCCAGCGATTACCTACTGAAGGATGAAAATATTCAGGATACAATCACCTTTGCGGTGGACAAGGTGCTGGATAAACACCGGTTGCAGGAGCAGAATCGACAGCTAATGGCCGATCTGGCCCGGAAGAATGAACTGCTCGAAAAAGACAAACTCCTGGCCCAGAAGGTCCAGAAGAATATTCTCCCCCGGGATCTGCACTTTCCGGCTTTTGCCGTCGGCACCTTCTATCAGCCTTCGGATAAGATCGGCGGCGATTTTTTCGACGCCTGGGAGGCAAACGGTAAGATCAATCTGGTCATCGCCGATGTCTCCGGACACAGCACCTCTTCGGCCCTGATTATGGCAGTCTGCAAAGGCATCATCCGTTCCATCGGTTTGGCGGAAACCGATCCCAGAAAGATTGTCACCGCTGCCAACCGGATGCTCTGCGAGGTCTTGACCGACAGCGGGATGTTTCTGTCCCTGGTTTACGGGATCATCGACCGGGAAAATGACGAAATACAGCTCCTTTCCGCCGGACACAACCCGGTTTTCCTTTATGACGGCCAGGGGTGCCAGGCCATAGATTCGATGGGGCCGGTGTTGGGCTGGGATCCCGACGATGTCTGGGAGATCGCGTCCTATCCTTTTGCCGGCGGCGCCGGACTCTTCATGTACACCGATGGCCTTACCGAGGCCAAGGATAGCGACGGTGAGGAATTCGGCGAGGAGCGGCTGCAACAGTTGATTGGTGCGGATCTACTGCCCGAGCAACTCGTCGCGAAGGTTTTCGCTACGGCCCAGGATTTTTGTCAGGGTGTGTTTCCCGATGATTTGACCATGTTCGCAATCAGCAAGAAATAACCCAAGTCAAACGAGCCTGAATTGCCGAAATTCGCCTGGAGACCGGATGATGAAGATTAGCATCTTGACTGAAGAGCCGCTAGGGCGCCGCAATCATATCGTCTTGATCCTGGCGCCAATGTTCGAAGAAATTGATGCCGCCAGACAGATGGTCGATGAGCTCTGCCGGGAATATTATAGCGGCGCAAACGCCCAGGAACAGCTAGGCGATCTGCTGCTGGCCATTACCGAGGCCATGAACAACGTGGTGGAGCACGGGCGGACGGGTCTGATTGAGGTCGAACTCACGGCGCATCCAGAGCGGGTTATCTTTGTGATCCGCAGTGACGGCCTGCCCTTTGATCCGACCACAGAGGTTGCCATGCCCGAGCTGGACGGCGCCGATGATTTGCCGGAAGGCGGCTTTGGGCGTGCCCTAATCCTTGAATTGATGGATGAAGTCAGGTATGAGTTCACAGACGGGAAAAATGTGCTCAAACTCACCAGAAATATTGTCTCATAACTAATATGGGAGGTGGCGGGATGGAAATAACTCTTGGCAGCATGGATAGCGATGTGGTCGTGGTCGGTTTGGTGGGTGATCTGGTCGCCGGGACCGCCGAGGAGTTGAAGCGGCAGATTGACAAGCTTTTGCAGAAGAATTTCAACAAGATCCTGGTTGAACTGGCCAACGTGAATTTCATGGACAGCTCCGGCCTGGGTGCCTGCATGGCCCTGCACAAGATGGTCAGCGAACACAAGGGCCGGATCGCCTTCGTCAAGCCGAACGACACGGTCGCCAAGGTTTTCCGAATCACCCGGGCCGACCAGAAACTGGCCCTGGTGAAGAGTAAGAGCGAGGGGCATCAATATCTAACCGCAACGCAGAAGTAGGGGGCCATCCATGTACGATGAAAAAAAGCTCGGCCAGCACCTGATCAGCAAGGGCATCATCACCACCTCGCAGCTTGAGGAGGCGTTGAAAAAGCAGAAAGAACTCCAGATGCCCCTGGGCGACACCCTGATCAATCTGAAATTTGTCGGGGAGAATATCGTCCTGGAGATCCTGGCTAAAGAGCTGGGGCTTGATTACATGAACATCAGTGAGAATAACTACCAAATTCTCGATCACGCTCTTGCCAAACTTCTGCCGCTGGCGACCTGTCAGAAATACATGGTTATACCGGTGTTTCATTTTGTCGATGATGAAATGAAGGAACTGACCCTGGCCATGGCTGACCCGACTTCTCGGGCCACAATTGTCGAGGTGGAAAATATCACCGACTGCCGGGTTACCCCGGTCCTCTCCCATCTGGCCGCCATCGAGGGGGCAATCGGCAAGCTCTATTCGGTGAGCGAGGTCAAAACCGAAAAGCTCCAGATCCAGACCGGTGACGCCACCGGTCTGATCAACAACATCCTTAAGAACGCGGTCGGCCTGGGGGCCAGCGATATTCACATTGAGCCCCATGCCAGTCAGGTGTATGTCCGGATGCGGGTTGACGGGGTGATGGAGGTTTCCGGGGCCTACCCGATCAAGCACCATCCCTCGGTGGTTTCCCGGGTCAAGATCCTGGCCAGCGCTGACAAGGGCTCGTTGATGCGGATCGACGAGAAAAGGCTGCCGCAGGATGGCTCCTTTTCCCAGAAGATCACGGGCCATGAGGTGGATTTCCGGGTTTCGACTTTGCCGACCATCTTTGGCGAAAAGGTGGTTATGCGCGTCCTGGACAAGGACACCGCCACCTTCATCGGCCGGATCAAGGACCTGCGGATGTCGCCGGCCATGGAATTGAAATATCGCCGCTGCGTGCGGCAACCCAACGGGATCAATATTGTCACCGGTCCCACCGGCAGCGGCAAGTCAACCACCCTGCACGCGGTGATCAACGAGATCAATACCGCCGGGATCAATATCGTCACGGTCGAGGACCCGGTCGAGCACCAGGTCGGCGGCTTCATTAACCAGAGCTCCCTGATGCCGGAGGCCGGTTATACCTACGCCAAGGCCCTGCGGGCGATCATGCGCCAGGATCCGGATGTGATCTTCATCGGTGAGGTCCGCGACCTGGAGACGGCCGAGATCGCCATCCAGGCAGCCCTCACCGGCCATCGGGTTTTTACCACCCTGCACAGTGATGACGCCGCCAGTTCCATTGCCCGCCTGGTCGAGATCGGGGTCGAGCATTTTCTGGTCTCCTCCACCTTCGTTTCCTCCCTCAATCAGCGACTGCTCCGGAAAATTTGCATGAAGTGCGCCGAGGAGTACGTGCCCACCCGGATCGAGATGCAGGACGTCGGGCTGGATGCCAGGGAGATTGACGAAATTTTGAAGGATCTGGGCTCCTTCAACCTGCGGCGCGGCCGGGGTTGCGAACACTGTCGAAACACCGGTTACAGCGGCCGTCAGGGGGTCTTTGAATTGATTTCCGCCACCCCCGAGGTCCGGACGCTGATCATGAAGAAGCAACCCGGCCATGTCATCGCTGCCTCCACCCGGAAGAGCGACAATATCAACATGCTTTTCGAGGAGGGGATTCGGTTGTTCTTGTCCGGAACGACTTCCCTGGGCGAACTCCAGCATCTGCCGCGGGGCGAATATGAATTGAAGTCGATTCGCGATATCATTAAAGATGCCAACGTGCAGTAGCGGATTGGGGGGCGAAGTTGCCCACAAGGATATCAAGGCTGTTTGTGTCAGAGGGGGAAATCGGGATTGTTCCCGGTTTCCCCCTCTTTTGTTTTAGGTCCGGAGATCAGTTATGGGGCGATTCGGTAGCAGCCGGGTCTCTTGCAAAAGTCTCGCAATGTGACTCCCCATCCCTTACGGGCGGCCTGTTTGGGCACGCTGCCCGTCGGGATTCTCAAGCAGGTCGAACAAGCATTACTCGCCGCAGTCGATATTCGCCGCTAGGGAGTCATTGGGAACGTCCCTTAAATTATAAGATTGTGTCCAGCCAGACATTCCAGCGGCCAAGCCGTTAAATTTAATGTTAACAAAAGGAGATCAAAGTGAAAAAACTGTTTTTCGTAATGTGTGCAAGCCTGACGGTTGTCCTGTTCAACGCATCCATATCCCCTGCCGATGATGAGGAGTTAAAAGATACCCCGTATTTTTCCTCTATGCCCAACTACTATGTCGGGGAGGCGACAGACCGGGAGTTTGATGCCTTCGGTTTCTTTGACGGCAAAAATAGCGTCAATGTTGAGGGTAAATTCTGGAAGAGAGACTATTCGCTCAAGGAAGACGCGAAACAGGCCAGTGAACTTCAGATTCTCAGAAACTATGCCGGCGCCGTTCGGAAAATGGGAGGGAAGGTGCTCATTGAGGGGCAGTGCAGCGACTGTGATGCCAGCACCTGTAGCGGCAATATCATGACCGGACAGGTGACGAAGGGGAGCGCAAATCTGTGGGTTCAGGTCATCCCCTGTAACGGTGGTTCTACCTACTCACTGGTGGTCGTGGAGAAAGAGGCCATGAAGCAGGATGTCACCGCCTCTGACCTGCTTGATACCCTAAACAGCCAGGGTTCCGTCGCCGTGTACATCAATTTTGACATCGACAAGTCCACGATAAAATCCGATTCTCGACCGGTGATTGAGCAGATCGTGAAACTGCTGCAAGATAATTCCGACCTGCAGGTTCGCATTGATGGACATACGGATAACACCGGTACTCCAGCCCGGAACAAGACGCTGTCAACTCAGCGTGCCCAGGCGGTGATGGACGTTCTGGTTAAAGAGGGGATTGGCGCGAAACGCCTGAGCGCCAAGGGGTGGGGACAGGAAAAACCGCTGGCAGACAACGGCACGGAAGAAGGAAGAGCGAAGAACCGTCGGGTTGAGATCGTCAAACAGTAGAACAGAAGATTCCGGGTTGCACCACTCCTTAAGTGGGAGCGGTTAGAGCTGCGAACGTTACCGTTCCTGGCATTCGCGGCAAAAGCCGATCAAAAAATCACCCCTTGCGCGTGTCATATAATCCTAAAAACGGCAGTTGTAGGTGAAAGATTTTCGTGTTAGCCCCTGGAAAAAGGAGCCTCCACTGTCATGACAAACAATCTCGGTAGCGCGCGTAACCTCAGAGGCACAATCGCCACAATTGTCATATGCATTATTGCCTTCGGACTGTTAATGGGCATCCGGAGCGAGTTTGAACAGAACTGGGTGAAAACGTTTGTTGCTGGTTGTGCCGGAGCATTCTTAGGCGTGGCATTGTATCAAACCAAGAAGTGCTGGCAGCGACACAAATGAATCGTAGCTGCACTACAAAAGTCGAGCGATATCATCAAAGACGCCAGCGTGCATAAAAATCCGACCCCTGAGGGGCCGGTATTATTAACCCCTTGAAGGGGCACGGCTAGGGTTCCCCAGTTTATTTGGCTAAAACAGACTCTTTTGCTCGGCGATTCTCTCTTGAGCCTCTTGGTATTTTACATACTTACGTATTTTCTCGGCATCAAGCCCGACCGTATCTACGCAATAACCTTTGGCCCAAAAATGATTACCCCAATAGGGTTTCTGCTTTAACTTCTTGAAGTGGTTCAATATCCGTATTGCAGTTCTACCTTTGACCTTACCAACATAATCGGAAACCGAGACCTTCGGGGGAATCATTACAAGCAAGTGCACATGATCTGGCTGCACATTTAGCTCAACAATCTCGCACTCTTGCTGTTCTGAAAACGCCCGAATGTAATCCTCGACTGCTTTGCCGACTTGGCCCTCCAAAATACGGAATCGGTACTTTGGGCACCACACTATGTGATACTGGCAATGCCACAGCGTTTGTGATAACTTCCGAAATCTGCTCATCTGTTACTCCCGGTTGTGGTTTTCTTTCCGGGGAACCCCAACCGTGGAGTAAC